>Ga0070694_100000119_pt1 | contig 38438 bp, 31 predicted proteins | sample KBSK1251metaG_FD_65470 | JGI IMG/M metagenome (GOLD analysis project Ga0070694, IMG submission 65470) | Corn, switchgrass and miscanthus rhizosphere microbial communities from Kellogg Biological Station, Michigan, USA - KBS K1-25-1 metaG | ecosystem: Host-associated > Plants > Roots >...
CGCGTCGGGCCGTGCCCCATCGGCAGGGCGCCGAAGTTGAGGGGCGTCAGCCGCAGGGCCACCGGACGGTCGGGATCGTCCAGCGCGTACGTGCGGTCGCACGAAAGCGCGGCCTCGAGGAGGCTCCCGGCGAAGCAGGAGCCCGGCTCGACCAGGGCGAACAGGGTGCGGGCGGTCACATCCAGGCGGCGCAGCGTCCGGCCCGCCAGGAGCAGCACCTCGCGGGCGAACCAGTCGGTCGGCGCGAGCCGGGCCAGGGCGGCGTCATGGGCCGCCACCAGCCCGGGGTCCCCCTCCGTCCGGATGAGCCAGAGGCCGATCTGCTCCTCGTTGAAGCGCAGGCGGCAGATGGCGTCCTCGAGCTCCAGGAAGAGCCGCAGCATCCAGGTGCCGCTTCCCTCGCGGCGGAGCGCCGCGGCGTCGGCCGGCGGCGGCCCGGAAGGCCCCTTCAGCCGCAGGCTCGCGGTGCGCGCGGCGCGATCGATCGCCACGTGGAGGTGCGAGTAGGCCAGCTCGTCCGCCCCGGCCTCGACCCGGAGCGGCGGCAGAGGTACCCCCGGCCCGTCCTTCCGGGGAGCGGCCGCCGCCAGCTTCGCGACCCGTTCCCGGACGGCCTCGTCGAAGCGGCTGCGCGGAGCCACGGCGTCCACCAGCCTCCAGTCCACCGCGCGCTGCCCCTTCACGCCTTCGGCGGTGGTGCAGAAGATGTCGGCCAGATCGCGGCGGACGCGGCGCTTGTCGGACAGGCGCGTCAGGCCCCCGGTCCCCGGCAGGACCCCGAGGAGCGGCACCTCGGGCAGGCTGACCGCGGAGTTGCCGTCGTCCACCAGGACAATCTCGTCGCAGGCGAGCGCCAGCTCGTAGCCGCCGCCGGCGGCGATGCCGTTGCACGCCGCGAGGTAGCGCTGTCCCGAGGCGGCGGAGGCCTCCTCGATCGCCAGCCGGGTCTCGTTGGTGAACTTGCAGAAGTTCACCTTGAACGCGTGGGACGAGGCCGCCAGCATGTGGATGTTGGCGCCGGCCGAGAAGACGCGCTCCTTGCCCGACACGATCGCGACCGCGCGCACCTCGGGATGCTCGAAGCGAAGGCGCCTGACGGCGTCGGCCAGCTCGATGTCGACGCCGAGGTCGTACGAGTTGAGCTTGAGGGCGTAACCCGGCCTGAGCGGCTGCCCCTCCTGCACGTCCCACACCAGCCGCGCCGTGTCTCCCTGCACCTCCAGCCGCCAGTGGCGATAGCGGTCCGGAGACGTCTCGAAGAGAACGGGCGCCTGGGCCTGCCCGGTGTGTGGCGGTGTCATGGGGGCATTATAACCGCTCGGGGCGGGTCTCTTCTGGTAGCATCACCCCGTGAACGCCCTGCCGATCCTGATCGCGGCGATCTGCATCCTGACGATCGGCTACCGCTACTATTCGGCCTTCCTCGCCGCCCGCGTGTTCGCCCTCGACGACTCGCGGCCGACGCCGGCCCATCGCCTGAACGACGGCCAGAACTACCACCCCACCAACAAGTGGGTCCTCTTCGGGCATCACTTCGCCGCCATCGCGGGGGCCGGACCGCTCATCGGCCCCGTCCTGGCGGCGCAGTTCGGCTGGGCCCCGGGGCTCCTGTGGCTGCTCGTCGGCGTGGTCCTCGGGGGGGCGGTGCACGATTTCACCATCCTGACCGCCAGCATGCGCCGCAACGGCCGCTCGCTGGCGGAGATCGCCCGGACCGAGGTCAACTCCCTCGCCGGCCTGACCGCCATGCTGGCGATCCTGTTCATCATCGTCATCGCCCTTGCCGGCCTCGGCCTGTCCGTGGTCAACGCGCTGCAGCATTCGGCCTGGGGGACGTTCACCATCGCGGTCACCATCCCGCTCGCCCTGTTCATGGGCTTCTACATGTACCGCTGGCGGCCCGGGGCGTACAGGAGCGGGACGATCGTCGGCGTCATCGGGCTGTTCCTCGCCGTGATCGCCGGCCGCTTCGTGCCGGACTCGTTCCTCGGGCCGTGGTTCACGCTGACGCGCGGGCAGATCACCCTCGCCCTGATGGCGTACGGGTTCATCGCCTCGGTGCTGCCGGTCTGGATGCTCCTGTGCCCCCGCGACTATCTTTCCTCCTACATGAAGATCGGCACGGTGGCGGCCCTGGCCCTGGGGGTGTTCATCGTCGCGCCCACGATCCGGATGCCCGCCTTCACGGCGTTCGTCGCCGGCGGCGGGCCGATTATCCCGGGCAAGGTCTTCCCCTTCTGCTTCATCACCATCGCCTGCGGCGCGATCTCCGGCTTCCACGCGCTGGTCGCCTCGGGGACCACTCCGAAGATGATCGACCGCGAGAGCCATGCCCGGCCGATCGGGTACGGCGCCATGCTGTGCGAGGGGTTCGTCGGGGTCATGGCGTTCATCGCCGTCCTGTCCCTGGCCCCCGCCGACTACTTTGCCATCAACGTGCCGGTCGAGGAGTTCGGCAGGCTCGGCATGCAGGTCGAGAACCTGCCGGAGCTCTCCCGGGACGTCGGCGAGGACGTCGCCGGGCGGACCGGAGGTGCCGTGTCGCTCGCCGTGGGCATGGCGCACGTCTTCTCGAACGTCCCCGGGATGCGCGGGCTGATGGCGTACTGGTACCACTTCGCCATCATGTTCGAAGCGCTCTTCATCCTGACGACGATCGACACCGGCACGCGTGTGGCGCGCTTCCTGCTGCAGGAGTTCTTCGGAAAGATCTATCGGCCCATGGAGCGCACCGACTGGCTGCCGGGGGCGGTTCTGGCGTCGTTCCTGGTCGTGTCGGCGTGGGGCCTGTTCATCCAGACCGGGACGATCAGCACCATCTGGCCGATGTTCGGCATCGCCAACCAGCTGCTCGCCGCCATGGCGCTGTCGATCGGCACGACGGTGATCATCCGGTCGGGGAAGGGGCGCTACGCCTGGACGACCCTCCTGCCTCTGGCCTTCGTCGCGACCACGACCCTGACCGCGGGATGGCTGACGGTCACCGACAACTTCCTGCCCCGTGCGCGACTCGCGGACACGGCGGGGGCGCGCTTCCAGAACTATCTCAACGCCGGCCTCACCGTGGCCATGATGACCCTGATCGTCCTGACCATCTCCAACTGCGTCTTCAAATGGTTCGCGATCCTGGGCGCCCGTCCGGCCCCGGAGCTCAGTGGCCAGCCGCCATCCGCTTCATGAAGGGAATGGCCTCCGCCATGAGGCCGCGATTGGTGGCGAGCAGGGCGTAGTGCCCGCGGTTCATCCAGCGTATCCGGGGGCGCCCCCAGGCCCGCCACAGGCGCCGGACCGAGGCGGGGAGCATGATCCGATCGTAGCGCCCCGCGATTAACAAGATGCGCTCCCTTGGGACCCGGGGCGAGAAGGCCGCGGGCGAGATCACCTTCCAGGCGCGCGAAAGCCTGGCGCGATCGAGCATGCCGCAGGCGGCGAGATCTTCGCGGACGTTCCGCCCGAGCGGCGTATCGAGGATGGGCGAGACCGGCGAGTCGCCGCCGCCTCCGAGCACGACGAAGGCCCAGTCGTCCCGGACCGCGGCCATGATGCCCGCCAGGTAGGCGCCGAGCGAGTACCCGAACACTCCGATGGTCCCGTGCCCCTCGGCGCGCAGCCAGTTCACCGCGCCGATCATGTCGATGACCCCCTGGCGGAACGCCTCGACGGTGAGCACCACGTCGGCCGAGACGACCAGCTCGCCGCTGTAGGCGCCGGGCGGCGTGCGCTCGAAGTGCAGCGGGTGGGCGACGAAGACGACCGAGAAGCCGGCCCGGACGAACGGCCGGACGTACAGGTGCTCGATCGTCTTGAGAGTCTTGTGCGCCCAGCCGTGGCTGATCACCACGACCGGGGCCCCGGGAGTCCGCCGGTTCCTGTAGAAGCGCCCGACGGCCACGTTCGTCTCGGGGAACCGCATCGGGTGGAGGGTCGGAAACGTGAACCGGATGACCTCGGCCCCGGGAATCGTCCCGACGATCTGCCTGGTGACCCTCGGGACGGTGCCGTTTCCGTGGTAGAAGAGGGCCGGGTTCTCGAAGTGGGCCGCCGCGTCGAGCGACTGCCACGCGTCCCCCTCGGTGGCCAGGATCCGACCGCGCTTGTAGGTGATCTTGTACCAGACGCGGAAATCGTCGAAGCGGACGTTCAACGCCTTCCAGAGCCGCGCGCCAGTCTGCCGCGGCGATCGTCTCGTGTCGTATCTCATGCGCGGAGCATTCTAGCAGGCCGCTAGGAGCCTGCTCCTGGATGGAAAACGTCACCCACACGCTCGCCGGACTAGCTCTCTCGCGCGCCGGGCTCGGCCGGACCACCCGCCTCGCCACCGCCGCGCTGGTGGCGGGCGCCAACCTCCCCGACGTCGATCTGGCGTGGAGCAGCTTCAGGAACCCCCTGACGTATTTCCACTACCATCGCGGCTTCACCCACTCTCTCGCGGGACATCTCGTCCTGACGCTGCTCCTCTGGGCGGGGCTCCTGGCGATCGACCGCCTGCTCCAGGGCGAGCGGGCGCGGCCCGGTCCCCTGCTCATCGCCTCGGCGCTGGGCGTCTGGAGCCATGGAGCGCTGGACGCCCTGAACTCCTACGGGATCCGGCCCTTCCTCCCCTGGAGCGACGCGTGGGCCTACGGGGACCTCCTGGTGATCGTCGATCCGTGGCTCTGGCTCGTCCTCGGTGCGGCCGTGTTCGTCACGGCGCCGGGGGGACGGCGCCGTCATCTCGCGTGGAGCCTGGGGGCCGCCACGGCGGCCGTCGTGGTGCTGTTCACGCCGGTCGTGCCTCTCGGCGCCCGGGCGGCATGGGCCGCCGGCCTGGCAGTGACCGTGGCGCTCTGCCGGCGCGTGGCGCTGCGTTCCCGGCCGGCCGGTCAAGGCGCCGCGATCGCCGCGATCGGCATCGCCCTCGGCTACCTTGCGCTGTGCGCCGTGGCGCACGACCGGGCGCTCTCGCGGCTGCGGGGATTCGCCGGCCCGGGGTCAGGCGGGGACGTCGATCTCTCCGCCGGCCCCCCGGGCACGAAGCTCGCCGCGGTCCCGCGTCCGGCCGATCCGCTGCACTGGGAGGGGCTGGTCATCGACGACAGGACCATCCGCCACCGCGTCGTCGGGATCGCCCCCGGCCTCGACCCCGAGGACGCGGCCTGGACCCTCTTCGAGCGCCGGCTCGACGACAGTGCAGCCGTTGCGCTGTGGGCCGGATGCGCCGGTCGCGCGGTTTTGGAGTTCTTCCGGTTCCCCTTCGTCGCCATCGAGCCGCGCGAGGACGGCGGACGCGACCTCGTGGTGCGGGACGCGCGGTACGCGCGGCAAGGGCGTGGGTTCGCGGTCTTCACCACGGCGCTTCAGGCGGACGGGCTGCCGGCGGTCGACCCGGACGTGTGTCCCCCTTGAGGAGCGATCAGGCCGGCCCGGCGCTGTAGAACGTCTCGACGGGGATCGTGGGGACGCGCCGCCTCACGGCCTCGGCGATCCGGTCCACCTCCGCGTCGGCGAGCGGTGCTACGTACGTCTCGGCGGGGGGGCGGGCCACGGTGTAGACCTGGATGAGGCTGACGCGTCCGCCCCCCGACAGGATCTCGGCCACCCGGTCGCAGAAGGCCTCGATCTCCTCGGGCGCCGGCCCCTGGCCGCGCACCTTCATGAACAACGACTGCAGGACGACCGGCCGCTCGCGTGCCGCCTCCAGGATGTTCGCGAGCACCTTCTCGAACGGGATGGTGGTCCGATCGATCAGCCGGTAGTACTCCTCGGTGCCGGCGTCGAGCTTCAGCCACAGCTCGCCATGGTCCTGGTCCAAGAGCCGCAGCGCCTCCTTCACCCTGGGGCGATCGATGAGGGTGGCGTTGGTGAGCAGGATGACCTTCAGGTCCTCGAACCCGGCCGCCTTCTTGATCGCCAGGACGTCCTCGACGACCCCCTTGAAGTTGGAGTACGAGGGGGGCTCTCCGTCCCCGGCGAAGGTGATGTCGCGCACCACCCGCAGCGTCTCGGGGACCGTCCGGAACTCCGGGCGCTCGAACAGCTCCCCCTCCTTCGCCTCGCGGAGGAGCGCCGCGAGCTCCCGCCGCAGGACCTCCTCGTCCACGCGACGCAGCGTCGGCTCGGTGGTCCTGTCGACCTGGCAGTAGATGCAGTCGAAATTGCAGACCTTGTCCGGATTGAGGTTGATGCCGATCGAGATGCCGCGCGCCCGCCGCGACAGCACCGGATAGACGTACGTGCTCCCCCGGTAGGTCCGGGGGTGCAGGCTCACGGAAAGATCCGGCCCGCCCGGTCGTTCGGAATCGCCGGCCATTTGATGATTATAAGGAAAATGCCCTACTTCCGTGGAGGTAGAGTCGGAGAGGGCGCCGCTAAACCGTTGAACTTCAATGATATGTTCGGCGTCGAGAGGAGTCGTCGCCTCTTTGGGCCCCCAGCCCTGACTGGATGGCCCGGTTTCCCAATGAGCGGCATTCCTTCCACCTCCACGGTTGTAGGGCATTTTCTCTTTATAATCGCTCGCGTGACGCTCCCGTCGCGCGATGCCCGGACCCTCGGTCGTGCCCTCCTCGCGTGGTACCGGTCGTCCCGGCGCGACCTGCCGTGGCGCCGGGGCCGCGATCCGTATCGCGTCTGGGTCTCCGAAATCATGCTGCAGCAGACCACCGTCGGCGCCGTCGTCCCCTACTACCGGCGCTTCCTGCGCGCCTTCCCGACCGTCGGGGCCCTCGCGTCGGCGCGGCTGGACGACGTCCTCGCCGCCTGGTCCGGCCTGGGCTATTACCGCCGCGCCCGGCATCTGCACCAGGCCGCCCGGAAGGTGGTGGCGCGGCACGGGGGCCGTTTTCCCCGCGGCCTCGAGGACGCCCTCGCGCTTCCCGGAGTCGGGCGCTACACGGCGGGGGCCGTCCTGAGCATCGCCTATTCCCTTCCCGTCCCGGTCGTGGACGGCAACGTGGCCCGCGTCCTGTCGCGGCTCCTGCTCATCGAGGACCCGCGCCCGGCCGCCGCCAGGCGGCGCATGTGGGGCGCCGCGGCCGCGCTGGTCGAGACCTCGCCGGAGACGCCGGGGGACCTGAACCAGGCCCTGATGGAGCTGGGGGCGACCGTGTGCCTTCCGAGGCGTCCCGCCTGCGGCGCCTGCCCGGTCTCCCGCCGCTGCGCGGCCCGCGCCGCCGGCCGGGAAGAGGAGGTCCCGTCCCCGCCGCGCCGGCGGCGGCCGGTCGAGGTCCGATCCGCGGTGGCGGTGGTCCTGCGGGGAGGCAGGCTCCTGCTGGTCCGGCGCCGGGACACCTCGCTGATGCAGGGACTCTGGGAGCTCCCTCCCGCGCGGTCCCGCGGCTCCGCCGAGGGTCTGAGGCTTCGCCTGGAGAGGCCGGTGGCGACTGTGCGGCACGCCATCACCTGGCGGCGGCTGAGGATCGACGTCCACCCGGCCCGCCTGCTTTCGGAGCCCCGGAAGGGCCGCCATCGCTGGGTCACCCGCGGGGACCTGCACCGCCTGCCGACCTCTTCGATCGTGCGCAAGGTCCTGGCCGCCATCCCGGAGCATCCGGTTTGACCGGCCTTCCGGGACTGTGTTAGCGTTCGAGATTCCATGTACCGGGTCTCCGAGAGCATCGAGTTCTGCTACGGGCATCGCCTGCTCCGCTACAAGGGGAAGTGCGCCCACCTGCACGGCCACAACGGCCGGGTCGATATCGAGCTGGCCGCTCCGGGACTCAACGAGCAGTCGATGGTGGCCGATTTCTCCGACATCGGCCGCATCGTCAAGGAATGGATCGATCAGAACCTCGATCACCGCATGCTGCTGCACAAGGACGATCCGCTCGTGCCGCTGCTTCGGAAGCACGACGAGCCGGTCTTCGTGATGGACGTCGATCCCACGGCCGAGGCGATCGCCCGGGTGATCTGCGACTATGCCCTGTCCCGGGGGCTCCCCGTGTCGACCGTCCGCCTGTGGGAAACCCCGAGCTCCGTCGCCTCGTACTCCCCCCCCTCGCCGTCCCGGTGACGTTGCGCGAGAGCTTCGCAGGCATCAACGCCCGCTTTCACCTGGTCGGCTGCTACACCCTTCTTGAGCTCCTCCTGCGGTTCGTCGCGCACTGGACCCTGGACGATCCCGACGGGCCGGCGATTGTCCTGGCCGCCTATCCGATCTTCTTCACGGCCGTCTGCGGGATCCTCGGGCTGGTCTACGAGGCGGCCGCGGGACGGCCGGGGAGCCACAGCGCCGTGGGCTGGGCGCTCGGCCTGTTCCTGCCGATGGCGTGGCTGTGGTTCAAGATCTGTCTCGTGCTCTCCGCAGTCATGGCGCTTTCGGCGGCGGGCTTCCGGCTCGCCGGCGGGGGGGACGTCCCTTTCGAGAAGGCGTTCGAGCAGGTCCTCAACCGGGCGGCGCCCTTCCTGGTTTTCGGCGTCCAGGTCCTGGCGCTCTATGCCGCGCCGTTGTGCGTCCTGTCACGCACCCGGGGGGAATGGCGCCCGAACATCCGCGACGGTCTTCGGCTCCTCAGGGCGTGCCCCGGGGAGTCGCGGCGGCTCATGCTGGTCCTGCTGGTGATGCTGGTCCTGACGGCGGGGCTGCACTATGTCCCGGGGCCCGACGGGAGCAAGGCCCCTCCCGGCGTCCCCGAGACCCTGGTGCTCTTCGCCAATTCCTACCTGGCCCTGGTCGTCTTCTTCGGGGCGACGCGAGTCGTCCTGTCCCGCCAGGCCGCCGGCCGGAGCGAGGTCCCGCTCGACGCCGGGACGGCCGCCCCGGGACCTCCCGCGTAATCGGTCCGATCGGGCACCCCGGCACGGCGGAACGCCCACGCCCTCTCCGCGCACTTGCAGCAGCGGCCGCAGTGCCTTCCGCCCCGCGGGTTGGCGCACGACACGGTGATCTCGAGAGGCAGGCCCCTGCCGCGCCGGATCACGTCGTGCTTTGCGAGCCCCCGAAAGGGAGTCAGGATGCGGATCGGCGCGCCCAGGCCGCGGCGCAGCGCCTCCTGCATGGCGCGGAAGAACCCCGGGGTGCCGTCGGGGAACGGATTCAGGTTCAGGATGCCCGAACCCAGGACCCGGATGCGGCGCAGGGCGCAGAAGGTGCCGGCCTTCGACAGGAGCGCGAGGTTGCGCCCCGGCAGGTAGATCGACGCGTCGCCGGCGTGGAACCCGGGGGTGCCGCGGCCGGTGGTGCTCCAGTGTCCCGCGTACAGATCGGCCATCGGCACGTCGATGAAGGCCAGGGGGAGGATCCGGGGGGAGCGCACGGCGCGGAGGAAGGCCCGGAGGCTCTCGATCTCCGCCTTCTCCCACAGGAGGCCGCCGCGGACGTAGAGCGGCTGCACCCTGCGGTACCGCCGGGCGAAATGCCGCAGGAGCACGGCGGAATCGAGTCCGCCGCTGACGAGGACGCAGGCGGTCCCGGCGCGCGGGCGCGGCGAGAAACGGCGCGGGCGGCGGCGCGGAAGGGTCACGGTGCCTTCCCTTCTGAAGGATCAGCCGCGCAGCTTGTTCTCGGGTCTCCGGGGAGGATCGTTCGCCGCCCTGGGAGTGACGGCGGGATTGGCCTTGAATGCAGGCGTGAGGTCCTTGTTGATGACGGCCCAGTCGGGAGATTCCTCTTCCGTCTCGACGATCGCTTCGATGGGACATTCCGGCAGGCAGGCCCCGCAATCGATGCATTCCTCGGGGTTGATGATCATGAACTCCTGGCCCTGGTAATCCCCCGGATGGATGCAATCAACGGGACAGACGGCGACGCACGTCGCGTAGCGCTCGCCCAGGCATTTTCCCGTGATGACGTAGGACACGGTGACGACCTCCTCTATGGTGTTGAAACCACGGACCCGAGGCGGAATCGTATCACACAGAATCCCGGCGTTGTAAAGACCGATCCGGATGGCCCCCCGGGCACCGGCTGCCTATATTGCCTGCCGTGAGCCGGCTTCGCTGATTTCAGGATCGTAACGGGAGGGGATCTCCGTGCCCACGGCACGCGCGCGTCGCACCATCGTCGTCTTCCTGATCATCCTCACCATCATCGTGGTCGCGCGCGTCGCGTCCTCGGCGGAGGGTTCAAGCCTGCCCTCCGACCCGGCGGCGTCCGCCGCGGCCGGTGCGCCCGGCCCTCAGGACCGGTCCGGCCTCTTCAACCGGGCCCGGGTGGCCCTGTTCGATCCCGAGGGGAAGGCGGCCCCGGCGCTCGGCGCCCTGGGAATCCGGAGCGAGATCTTCAGCACGTTCGAGGGCCTCGCCTTGTACCGCGGGGACCTCATCGTCATAGGACCCGGCGGCTTCACGCGAGGGCGGGAGGCCCTGGGGCCGATCCTCGCGGCGCGCGCCCGCTCCGGGATGCGGCTCCTGCTGCTCGAGCAGCCGTCCCTGCCCGGCACACTCAGCGAAGACCTGAGGCTGTGGCCGTCGTTCGCCCGCTCCGCCGACAGCACGGCGCTGTTCGCGGCGCACCACCCGGTCCTGCGCGGCGTCGCGACCGGCCGTCCCCCCGCGGCACTGGCCGGCACACCGCGTGTCCGGCCGCTCCTGCCGCCGGCCCACGGGAATTTCCGGGTCATCGCCGGGATTCGCACCCGCAGCGGGACCTCCTGGCAGGAGGGGGTCACCCTCCTCGAGGTCCCGATCGGCCTCGGCGTGGTCCTGGCGGCACAGGAGTCGCTCTGCGCCGACTTCGACACGGACCCCGGCGCGCGCACGGTCCTCGCCAACGCCGTCGCCTATCTTCTCGGAGAGCGCCCGGAATTGAAGAAGTCCTACATGTACGGCGGCTCCCCCGAGGACCTGCCGGCCTGCCTTGCCCCGCTCGCGCCCCCCGCCGCCATCGCCCCGCGCGACCTGGAGGGGGTGGAGGCGCTCCTGGTGCCCGGCGACTGGCGCGCGCCTCGCCTGTCCGGGACGCCCGGCCTGCCGCCTCTCGCCGCGGTGGCGCGCTTCCTGCGCGACGGAGGGACCGTCGTGCTCCTCAACCCCCAGCCGATGGCGGCGGACTACCTGCGGGCCGTCACCGGCTTCCCTGTCTACTTCGAGTCGGCCTCCCCGTTCCGCCCGCACCTGGACGAGGACGCCTCGCTGTTCGAGGGGATCAGCTTCGACGACCTCGACCCCCTGTGGCGCGAGGGGCGCCCTGAGTTCCGGCTGCGGGGCGCCGGGACGGGCGGGGCCGTCATACCGGTCGTCATCGCTCCCGGCATCTCGCAGTACCGTGTCGGGGCCGGCACGCTCGTGGCGCTGAGCCTGCCCGACGCATCCGACTGCGCCGCACCGCGCACCTCGAGCCTGCTGGCGCGCCTTCTCACCAACCTCGGGATCCCGCTCGACCATCGCCCCGGCATCGATCCGGAGGCGGTCTCCCGTCTCGACGAGTAGGGAGTCTCCCGGAATCCCGTATAATCCGCGACTCGGCCGGAGACCGGCCTGGGGAGAGTCGCCCATGGGATGCACCGGAAAGGCCTGCGGATGGCTAGCCTCGGCGATCGCGGTCCTCTGGATCGGGGCGCCGGTCCTCGCCAGGCAGCGCTCGGAAGTCCGCGAGATCGTCCTGAAGCAGATCCAGATCCCGCACCACTACTACTACCGCGAGATGTACCTGCCCCAGGCGACGACCGGTCCCGGCTCGGCCGCCTGGTCTCCCGACGGCGCCGAGCTGGTGTACTCGATGCAGGGATCGCTCTGGCGGCAGCGGCCCGGGACGAAGGGGGCCCGGCAGATCACCGCCGGCCCAGGCTACGACTACCAGCCGGACTGGTCTCCCGACGGGCGGTTCATCGCCTATGCCTCGTACCGGGACGACGCGGTGGAGATCCGGCTGCTCGATGCCAGGAGCGGCGAGACGCGCGCGATCACCGCGAACGGGGCGGTCAACGTGGAGCCGCGCTTTTCACCCGACGGCCGTCGCATCGCCTTCGTCTCGACGGTCTTCAACCGGAGGTTCCACGTGCACGTCGTCCCCGTCGACGACCGGGGGGCGCCGGGCGCCATCGAGCGGCTGACGGAGGACCACGAGAGCGGCCTGCCGCGCTACTACTACCACGCGTTCGACCACTTCATCTCCCCGTCCTGGTCGCCGGACGGCAAGGAGATCGTCCTGGTGTCCAATCGGGGCCACATCTGGGGGACGGGAGGCTTCTTCCGGATGAAGGCGGCCCCCGGATCGGAGATGCGCGAGATCCGCTACGAGGAGACCACCTGGAAGGCCCGGCCCGACTGGGCGCCCGACGGCCGGCGCATCGTGTACAGCTCGTACCTGGGCGGCCAGTGGAACCAGCTCTGGCTGATGACCGACGAGGGCGGGGACGTGCTGCCCCTCACCTATGGCGATTTCGACGCCACCTCGCCCCGCTGGTCGCGCGACGGGCGGCGCATCGCGTTCGTCTCGAACCAGGACGGCAACACCTCACTGTGGACCATCGAGGTCCCCGGCGGGCGGCGCGAGCGGGTCGAGCCGCGCGAGAGGCGCTACCTGGGCCAGGTCGGCCGCCTGCAGATCGCCGTCCTCGACGCCGGCCGGCCGGTTCCGGCGCGGGTGTCCGTCACCGGTCCGGACGGCCGGGCCTTCGCCCCGGACGACGCATGGCGGCACGCCGACGAGGCGTTCGACCGTTCGCGGAGCCGGTTCGAGTACAGCTACTTCCACACGGCCGGGAGCTCCGAGGTGACGGTTCCGGCCGGCCCGGTGACCGTCGAAGTCATCAAGGGGCTCGAGCGCCGGCCGTTCGTGAAGGAGGTCACCGTCCCCGCGGGGGGCGTCGTGCCGGTGCGCGCCACCCTCCAGCGGATCGCCGACATGCCGGCCCGGGGCTACTACAGCGGCGACCTGCACGTCCACATGAACTACGGGGGCGCCTACAGGAACACGCCCTCGAGGCTCGCGTTCCAGGGGAGGGCCGAGGACCTTGCGGTGATCGAGAACCTCGTGGTCAACAAGGAGCAGCGCGTTCCGGACATCGCCTACTTCAACGGCGGTCCGGCCCCTTCCTTGAACGAGGGCACGCTGGTGGTGCACGGGCAGGAGTACCACACGAGCTTCTGGGGCCACACGGCGATCCTCGGACCGCGCGAGTATTTCCTGGTGCCGGCGTACGCCGCCTACGTGAATACCCCCGCCGCGAGCCCCTACCCGAACAACCCGGCCGTATTCGACCTGGCGCACGCGCAGGAAGCCGTGACCGGCTATGTCCACCCGTTCGATGTCGCTCCCGACCCCTCGAAGATGGAAGAACCCTTGACCCACGACCTGCCGATCGCGGCGGCGCTCGGCAAGGTCGACTACTTCGAGGTCGTCGGCTTCAGCGACCACCTCGCCACGTCGGCGGTTTGGTACCGCCTGCTCAACTGCGGCCTGCGGCTGCCGGCCGGCGCCGGGACCGATGCGATGGCCAACTATGCCTCGCTGCGCGGTCCGGTCGGCGTGGACCGCGTCTACGTGAAGACCGGCCAACGGCCCGATCACGCCGCCTGGCTCCGCGGCCTCAAGAGCGGCAGGACCTTCGCGACCAACGGGCCCCTCCTGGAGTTCTCCCTCGACGGCAAGGGGCCCGGGGACGAGCTGCGCCTGGCGGCGGGGCCTCACACTCTTCAGGCGCGCGTCTCGCTCCGGTCGATCGTCCCGATCGACAAGCTGGAGATCGTCGGCAACGGGCGGGTGGTGGCCGAATTGCCGCTCGCCGGAGATGGCACGTCCGCCAGCGCGACCCAGGCGGTGCCGGTCACCGCGAGCGGCTGGTACGTCCTGCGCGCCTATGCCGCCCACCCCGAGCACCCGGTCCTGGACATCTATCCGTTCGGGACCACGAGCCCGATCTACGTGACGGTGGGGGACGGCAAGGTCCAATCGGCCGACGACGCGGCCTATTTCCTCGCCTGGATCGATCGGCTCGAAAAGGCGGCCCGCGAGCACCGCGGCTGGAACACCGAGGCCGAGAAGGCGACTGTCCTCGGCGACTTCAACAGGGCCCGCGAGTTCTTCCTGGCTCAGATCACTCCGTGATCGCCGCGCCGGCGGCCACGGGCCGCAGGAGCCTCTCGAGAAACCCCGCGCAGGCATCGCCGACCTTGCGATAGTCTCCGCCGAAATGGTGCGCCCCCGGAAGGGTGACCAGCTCGACCCCGGCCCCGCCGCCCAGAGCCGGGCAGATCGACTCGTCCTCCTTCTCCCCCGAGACGCAGAGCAGCGGCAAAGGACCGAGCGCGCGGGCGTGATCGACCACCTTGTTCGGCGTCGGCTTCTCCTTCGTCCGCAGCCAGTCGAGAACGCTCATCTCGAACGAGGCGTTCGGCCCGGGACCGATCAGGATCAGTCCCGCGAAGCGTCCGGCGAACTCGCTGCGATGGAGGACGACCGGCATCACCTCGGCCCCGAACGAGTAGCCGCCGGCGAAGAGCGGCAGCCCTCCGGGATGGCAGGCCTTGACCAGCCGCTCCAGGTCGGCGGCCACGCGCTCCGGCGGCTTCTCGTTCCAGAAATACTTCAGCGTGTTCAGCGCGACGGTGGAAATCCCCTTCTCGGCGAGCCCGTCGACCACGGCGCGATCGAGGTTGGACCAGCCGCCGTCCCCCGAGATGAAGAAGAAGAACCCGCGCGGCGCTTCGACCAGCCGCAGCTCGAGAGGAAGGTCCAGCGCCTCGAGCTCCTTCTCGAGGCCCGGGTCTCCCGCCGCATGTTTCGGACCGGACGCCCCGACGGCCCCCCCGGACGCGTGCAGGATCTCCCCGAGCCCGCGATCGAACGCCTCGCCCCACTTGAGCGGATTGCCGTAGCCGTGCCCCACGCCGGGCAGGAGCGACAGCCTCGCCCCGGCCACGCCGTGGGTGAAGGACTCGGTCGTCGAGGCCTTGCAGACCTTGTCCTGGGTGCCCTGCAGCACCTCCCACGGGGCCCCGATCTCTCCGACCGGCTCCCATGCGGCCTTGCGCGCCGCGTGGTCGTACTCCGGATGGAAGCGATCGTGCGCGCAGAGGGGGGGCACGTCCTCCAGATCGGGGCAGAACCCGAGGCTCATGCCGCCCGAGAAGCTCTCCGGGGCGGCCGCCAGGGCCGCGTAGACCAGGCTCGCCCCGCTCGAGTACCCGATCAGGGCCGGGCGGGTGTATGCGCCGAACCTCTCCCGCTTCTCCAGCGCCTGGCCGATGATCTCCAGATCCCCGGCCGGATACCAGCAGGAGGACGAGGCGGCGGCCGCGGCGCGGCGCAGGCGCGGGTACGACAGCCCCGCGACGAGCGCCTCCCCGCCCGCGGCCGCGCGGCGCGCCATGTCGACGACTCCACGGTTCCACCCGCCGTCGCCGCTGAGGAACAGGATCACCCGATCGGGCCGGCCGGCCGGCACGTAGAGCTTCGATTCGCCGACCAGGGGCAGCCGGACCTCGACCTCGCGGACGCGCGCGGCATCCGGCGATCGGGCGGCGAGAAGGGCGGCGAGCACCGAGGCGATCATGCGGTTCTCCTTCGACGCGGCAGCACCGACCGCCAGCCGCCGGCGATCAGGACCGAGACCTGCGCCACGGCGAGCGGCCACTCCCAGACCCCGGGATACGCCATGTAGCGCGGGACCCAGGTCGGGTGGAACTTGGCCTTGTAGGCCCTGAGCCCCTGGAAATTGTAGAGCCCTTCCCCGTGGCGGAACAGGAGATGGGCCAGCCGCTCTCCCAGTCGCGCGTCGCTCGACTCCCCGACCGACGACAGCGGGGCCATCCCCAGGTTGAACGTCTCGTACTTTTCCCCCTCGCCCCACAGCAGGAGCCGCGCGAACAGGTAATCCATCACCCCCTCGGGAGCCTGGCGCGAGTGGCGCATCAGGTCGATCGACAGCTCCTGCTTTCCGGGCCCCGCCAGGAGGTTGGCGAAGGCCACCGTCCCGCCCCGGGGGTCGCACACCAGGGCGCAGGGGAAGCGGGAGATGTAGGCGTCGCTCCAGGCCCCGATCGAGAACTGCTTCTCGCGCACCTCCTTGCTGAGTAGCCAGTCGTCGGAGACCGACCTCAGCTCCTCGATGCGCCGCGCGACTTCGTCGGGCGGCACGACGGTGAAGGAGAAGCCCTCGCGGTCCTCGATCCGGTTGATGGCATGCCGGAAGTGCTTCCAGCGCGCCCCCTCCAGGCTGAAACCCCGGAGAGGGATGATCGCCTCCTCGCCGAGCTTGAAGAAGGAGAAGCCGTGGTCGTGGAGGTGCGGCAGCCAGGAGGGGCCGACCTGGTAGAAGACCAGGCGCCGGTCCATCTCCTGGGCCCGCGCCATCAGCGCCTCGAGGAAATCACGCTCCCCGCCGCGGGGCACGGTCGGATCGCTGAACACCACCAGGTAGGCCCCGACCACCCGGTAGGCGCAGAAGGCGCGGTCCTCGAAGAAGAAGAGCGCCTTGTCCCCCGACGCGGCCATCAGGGGCGTGGTCCCCGACCCGCGCTCGCGGTGCACCAGCAGGGCCCGCTCGATCTCCTCGGCTGCGGGCGTCTCGAATCGCGCCGGCACCCGGAGCCCCGCGTACAGCAGGACGGCGACGGCCGAGAACCCCAGGAGCGCCAGCGAGCGCAGGAAGCGGGCCGCCTGCTCGGCGTGGCCCGCGAAGCCGAAGGTCCACCAGAGCGCGTGCTCGTAGGGAACGGCGGCCTGCGAGCCGAACCCGACGACCGCGAAGATCCCCACCGCCAGCGCGGCGATGCCGATCGCCGTCCAGCCCAGCCAGGGGGCCCGTCCCTCCCGCTTGAACAGGGCGCCCTGCGACCAGGTGACTCCGCCGAGGGCGAACAGGACGGCCGCCTCCTCGTAGTCCAGACCCTTGAGGAGCGCGATCAGGCCCGCGACGAGCAGGACCGCCACGGTGAGCCGCTGCGCCTCGCGGTAGCCGCGCGCCACGCCTCGCGCCAGGAGAAGCAGGGCGAGACCCGTGACCGCGCCGGCGAGGTGCGACAACTCGACCACTCCGACCGGCATGAAGCGCTCGAGGATTCGCAGCCGGTGCGCCAGCGCGGGGGACGCCGTGCTGGCCAGCATGATCGCCCCCCCGCCCCCGATCAGGATCGCCAGGATCGACGGGACGGGGCGGAGCCAGCGCGCCCCGGCCCGGGCTCCCCTGCCGAGCAGCGCCAGGCATGCGAGAAGCCACGGCGCCACGTAGTACGTCGCACGGTACGCGAGGAGGGCGGCCCCGGCCGACGCGGGGCCGACCGGCAGGCGCGCCAGCCAGTAGGCGTCGGCGCTCCCCAGCCCGCCGGGCAGGAGCGAGGCCGCGCCGATCAGCTGCCCCGTGAAGAAGGATCGGATGACGGGCGGAAGGGGGATCGGCTCCCCCGTGGCGCGCACGACCGCGACGAAGACCGCCGCGGCGATGGCCCAGTCGAGAAGCGCCACGCCGAACAGGACGGCCCAGGTCCGACCGCCGCGCGACAGCCAGCGGGGGGTTCCCGGACGGCGCCCGATGCGCCCGAGCAGAAAGGCGAGAAGCGCGAGGATCGCGATGGCCCCGAGCGGCGCCGCGACAGGAGGCAGGAGCCAGACGCTCGCCATGCAGGCGAGCAGGGCGGAGGCGAAGGCGGTGATGTTCGCGAGGATGGCGCCGCTGAGGATCCCGGCATCGACGCCGTACGGCCTGTACAGCAGGAAGCGGACGGCGTTCCCGGCGATCGGGCCGAGGGTCAGGAAGTTGCTCCAGGCGAAGGAGAGCGTCCCGAAGCCCCAGCGGACGGCCCGGGGCACGGCGGTGCCCCGGAGCGTGATCAGGTCATAGCATCCGAGGAGGACGAAGTTCAGCGCGGTGAGTCCCGCCGCGGCGGCCAGCCATCCGCCCGAGAGGGCGTGGAGCGCCTGTCGGACCTGGGCGAAATCGATGAGGCGCAGCTCCGCCCAGCCGAGGACCAGGACGGCGCCGACGAGCAGGATCGGCCACCAGCGGCCGGCGCTCCCCAGGACGCGCAGCGCGAAGACGCCGGCCCTGCCGCGCCCGTCCCGCTCCGGTGTCCGCTCCTGCATGGAGCGAGAGTATAGAATGTCGAAGGACGATGAGCCTCGCGATCCTCTTACCCTCGTGATCCGACCGATGCTGCGACGGTTGTGGCCGATCGCCGGGTTGTGCCTCCTGCTGTTCCTTCTCGGAGTGACCCCCTGGGGGCTCTGGGAGCGGGACGAGGGGCGCTATGCGGACGTGGCGAGCGAGATGCTGGCCCGGGGCGATTTCGTGACCCCCCGCGTCAACGGCGCCATCTTCCTGGACAAGCCCCCCATGGTCTACTGGGTGACGGCGGCCTCCCTGTCGGTCTGGGGACACAACGAATTCGGAGCCCGTTTCGGCCAGCTGCTGTTCGCCCTGGGCACGCTTCTGGTCACCTGGCGCACCGGGATCCTCCTCCTGGCCCGGCGGGGCGCCGCGCTCGCGGTGATCATCCTGGCCTCGTCGGCCCTCTTCTTCGCCGCCAGCCACATTCTCACGCTGGACCTCGCCCTGTCGTTCTTCGTCGCGTTGAGCCTGTTCCTCTTCCTGAAGGGGTATCGCGCCGGGACGTCCGGCGCGCCCGCCTACACGGGGATGTTCGCGGCCGCCGCGGCCGGCGTCCTGACCAAGGGCCTCCTGGGCGTCATCCTGCCGGCCCTCACCATCGCCTGTTTCTACACGTGGCGCGGGGCATGGAGGCGCGTCCGTGAGATCCCCTGGGTCCGCGGGGGCCTCCTGTTCCTTCTCCTCGCGGCCCCCTGGTTCGTCGCCGTGTCGATCGCCAATCCGGAGTTTCCGGCCTACTTCTTCGTCCACGAGCATCTGGCCCGTTTCATGACCGCGGTGCACCGGCACCAGGGAGGCTGGTGGTATTACCTGCCCGTCCTGGCGATCGGCCTGATGCCCTGGAGCCTGATGCTCCCCGCCTGCCTGCATCGCGCGAGAATCGCCGATGGGGCCGCCGGTCCCGAAGCCCGGGCCTTCCTGTGGTCCTGGTTCCTGTCCGGGCTCCTGCTCTTCAGTGTCGCCCAGTCCAAGCTCCCGCTGTACGTGCTGCCGCTGCTTCCTCCCCTGACCCTGCTGATCGCTCCGGTCCTGGATCGGCGCCTGGAGGAGGAGCGCCACCTGAGGCTGTTCCTCTTGCCCTCGGTCCTTCTGATCCTGCTCGCGGCGGGCGCGGCCACGACAGGCAGACGGCGCGATTGGGTGTTCCTGGATGAGTCATGGACCGGGGCCGTGGTGGGAATCGCGGTGGCTGCCCTCGCGCTGGGGGCGCTCCTGCTCGGCCATCGCCTGGCGCGGCGCGGCCGGCACCTGACGGGCCTCGCGGCGGCGGCACTGTTGTGGATGGCCGCGTGCTACGCGCTCCTGATCGGGATCGGGCGGGTGAATTTCCTGAACGAGACCAGGAATTTCGCCTCGGTCCTGCGCCAGGAGCGCCGCGGCGACGAGGCGGTCTACGCCTACCAGTGCTACCTGCGCGGCCTGCCGTTCTATCTAAGAGAGACGGTGGGCCTGGTGCTGCCCCACAGCGATGACATCCGGCTCGGGATGGAATACCGGCACGACTCGCGATCCTTTCCCGGCGAGCAGGCCTTCCTGTCCTCCCTGCACGGCGACGCGCGGATCTTCGTGGTGGTGCGGCACGATGACCTGCTGTCACTGCAGCAGATCGCCAGGCGGCCTCTCTACATCCTGGCCCGCTCGAACCAGCACGACCTGATCAGCAACCAGCTGGGGGACGGCAACCGGCGGGAGATCCAGGCGCTCCTGGGCCCGTCGCGAATCGATGTCGACGCGGCGATCGCGCGCGCGGCCGGCCTCCTGCCCGGCTCCGAGGTGGCGCTGATCGAGATCGAGCGGCTCGGGGGGGAGCCGACCTGCACGCTCCTCGTGCGGCACGGCGGCGAAGCCTCCGAGATCAGCTTCCCGATCGCCCGCCCCGCGAGCGTGACCGTGACCAGGAGCCAGCCGGCCAGCGAGGAGACCGGCGCCGAGGAGCACCTGCTGCGTGTGGTTCCCCCGGCCGGCTCCCCCGCCGACGTGTCCCGCTTCCTGCGCGCCGCCGTCGGGTTCTAGGTCGCCTCAATACGTCAGGAAGGCTCCCAAAAGGATCTCGTAGTCCGGCGCACCGTCGCTGAGAGGAATCGCCACGCCCCCCCGGATTCCGGCGCGCCCCTGCCTGCTGCGCGACTGCACTCCGACCCAGAGGCGGGCATCGTACGAGGCCCCCTCGAATCGCTCGGTCTCGTACGTCGTTTCGAGGATCAGGGAGAGGGTCGCGGAGGCCGGAAGGATCAGGGCGCCGCCGACGAAGACCGAATTGTCCGTCGGCGGGACCGGCGGGTCGGGCTCGCCGTTGAACCGTACTCCCGCGTTGGCGACGATCGACACGGCCTCCAGGTCGGCGCGCCATGCGCCGAAAACCTCGAAGTCGCTCTTGCCGGTACCCAGCCCCTTCTCCTCGTCGGCCGTCGGCACCTTGGCCAGGATGCCCAGCGCCGTCCGCCCCTTGCCGCCCGGGAACCGATACTTGGCGAACAGGTCGATGTCGGACATTCCCGACTCTCCCGCTCCCGGGTCCGGGTTGACGTCCCGGAAGCCGAAGCGCAGCCCTCCCTCGACGTTGTTCACGATCTTGAACGCCACCAGCGGCCCCAGGAAATGCTCGCTGCCATTCGAGAAATTCGTATAGCGATACTGCAACTCCGCCCACCCTCCCGTCGAGATGGCCGCGTCCTCCACGAACCGCTGGAACAACCGACGCTCGTTGCGGTCGCCGGTGTTCTTCCTGCCACTCCCCGGAGGCGTCTGAGCGGCAGCGGGATCGATGGCTGAGGCGAGCAGGAAGCCGAGGACGGACATTACGAAAACGTGACGGGACATCGGCAATCTCCGTGCCGCTTCTACCGCACCTGCGCCAATTTGACAAGTGAAAATGCCGGCGCGTCACGATACCGTCAGTTGCATGCCCTCATCTTCCGGCGTACCTGAAGATCATCCATGAAGACGCATCCGCAGTCTCTGTGCGACAGGCCGCAGATATGGGCCGTGGGCGGCGGCAAGGGGGGGACCGGCAAGTCGCTGGTGGCGGCGAGCCTGGGCATCCACCTGGCCGAGATGGGACGCCGGGTGATCCTGGTGGACGGAGATCTCGGGGCGCCCAATCTGCATACGGTGCTGGGGATGGACCCTCCAGCCCTGGCGCTGAGCGATTTCGTCAAGCGGCGCTTCGAGTCGATCGAGACGGTCGTGCTCGAGACCGGGGTTCCCCGGCTCTCCCTGATCAGCGGGGCGCGGAACAGCCTCGACATCGAGAGCCTGAAGCATTTCCAGAAGACCCGCCTGCTGCGGGTCCTGCTGGGGCTGCCCGCCGACGTGGTGCTCCTGGACCTGGGCGCGGGGACGTCGCTGAACGTGCTCGACCTGTTCTCCCTCGCGGACCGCGGCCTGATGGTGATCCTTCCCGAGCCGACGTCGATCGAGAACTGCTACAGGTTCCTGAAGGCCGCCTTCCTCAGGCGGCTGTACCACCTGGGGCGGACCCTGGGCTACCAGTCGATCATCGACCTGGTCATGGAGCACCGTGACCAGTCGGATGACGGGCGCCCCTTCGAGGTCCTGGACGAGATCGCGCGCATCGATTCGTGCGCAGCGGCGGCCATCTCGAGCCACATCGAGAGCTACCTGCCGCACCTGGTGATCAACCAGGTGCGCTCGCACGAAGACGAGCGCCTGGGGGAATCGATGGAGTGGATCTCCGAGCGCTTCGTCCGGCTCCCGCTGAGATACGCCGGGGCGATCCCCTACGACCCGGCCCTGGTGCAGTGCCTCAAGTCGCGCCGGGCGTACCTGTCGGAGTATCCCCGTTCGCGCACCGCCGAGATGCTGCGCGCCGTGGCCGATTCGTTCTCGACGCCCCGGCCGGCGGCGTCCCGCACGCGCGCGGCAGCGGCCCGCCCGCGCCCCGAACCGTGCGGAACGGCGCTGGACCGTGCCGACTGGGAGAGGACGGGCTGGGACACCCCGGTCGCCGACCCGTACCGCGCCCTCGATCTGAGTCCAGGGGCGATGCACGACGAGGTCCTGAACGCCTACTTGCGGCTGCGCCGCACCCTGCGCTCCGATTCCCCCGCGCTCGCCTCGCTCGACTGCGAGGCGGAGCGGCGCGCGACCGTCGTGGAGGTGGAGGCGGCTTACCACTCCCTGTCGCGCAACATCGCGGCGCGCCCGGCCCGGCCCGCCCGGCCGGTCCGCGCCTCATCCCCGTTGTAGCCCCGCTTCCCCTTCGGCTATCATCCGCCCCCTCATCACGGCATGCGGACACATTCGCCCGGAGACCCGGGCGTGGGGGGCGGCTCATGCGCAGATCGCGACGGGATTTCCTGGCAGGCTCGGTTGCGGCGGTGGCGGGCGGCATGGTCGGCATCGGCCGGACGGGGGCGGCTCCCCCCGGCGCCCCGGCGTCCCCTGCCGCGGTGGCCCCGCTTGCCGGCCCCTCCGAGGGCCTGCTCAAGCGCAACCCGGAGCATCCGCGGCCGGCCGTCTTCGATCGCCTGGACGAGGTCTGGCACAAGAGGGCGATACGGCGCCTGCAGGCGCGGCTTCAGGAGGAAGGGATCGACGGCGCGCTTCTGGGCGATCGCTGGAACATCATCTACTTCACCGGTCTCTGGCACACGTCCACCGAGCGGCCGTTCTTCATCTTCGTTCCCGCGAGCGGCATCGAGCTCACCTGGTTCCATCCCAGCCTGGACCGGGATCTCGTCGACACCTGGTGGATCAAGGACAAGGAGACGTACTTCGACTTCAAGCACGGCGAGGGCGCCTTCCCCAATCTCGGCCGCGTGCCGATGGGAGCCACCGTCGACCTGACGCGCTGGGTCTTCAGGGGCCTGAAGAAGCGTGGCTGGACGGGGAAGGTGATCGGAATGGACCGGCCGCTGACGGCCGAGGTGATCGACGCGGCTTCCGACGTCCTGCCGAAGGCGACGCTGCGGAAGGCGGGGGATCTCTGCGAGCGCCTGCGGATGGTCAAGACGCCCGAAGAGATCGCGCTCACGCAGCGTGCCATGGACTACTTCAGCCGGATCCACGCCTTCGCGCGTGACTACATCCTGCAGCACGGCACCGACAAGACCGACTTCGACGTCCAGATGGCGACCACGCAGTACGGCACCGACCTGATCCTGAAGGACATCCGTCGCGACGGGAAGCCGCACACCGCCGTCGGAATCGAGGTCGGCATCTTCGTGCGCACGGGCATCGGGACCGCCTACCCGCACCCGAACCAGTTCCACCACAGCCGCATCAGGAAGGGGGACGCCCTCCAGGTCTCCGGCGACGTGAAGATCGGCGGGTACGGCGGGGAGCTCTACCGCGCCTACCAGATCGCCCCCCAGGACGCGCTCCGGGAGAAGGTCTGGGACGTGCACACCGAATGCTGCCGCATCCAGGCGGAGGCCTCGGCGGCCGGCGTCACCGGGTCCCTGGTCGCCCGGCAGGTCCACGACTACCAGGTGAAGAACGGCATGGCGAAGTACGTCTATCACCGCCCCGCCCACGGAGAGGGCTCGGAGGGGCACCAGCCCCCCTACATCTCCCTCGGCGATCACACCCAGCTCGAGGCCGGCATGACCTTCAGCAACGAGCCGGGGCTGTATGTCCCCGAGCAGGGCTTCGGGTACAACCACTCCGACAACGTCCTGGTGACGGAGAAGCGCGGCATCCAGATGGGCAGCGTGCCGTACTCGCGGGAGTGGTGCTTCCTGAAGCTCTAGGAGCCTGTCCGAGTATGACCCCGCCGGGCTTTGCGACGCGGCGCGGACCGCTCCTCGCGGCCCTGCTGGCCGGGACCGCTTCCGCCCCAGGCCTGGCGCTGCCGTTTCTCTCCGACGGCTGGGCCCACATCGCCGACGTCGCGGAGCGTCCCACGCTGCGCACGCCGTTCGGCTACGTCCGGCCCCTGTGCATGGACGGGGTCGGCCTGGGGACACTGGGCCGGATGGTTCGATGCCGGGCGAGCCAGCACACGACTCATCGGCGACCTGACCCGTGCCAGCGCGCGTCCGGGCGTGGGAGAGATCGTCGTGGCCAACATGCCCCACCGGGTCCACGGTGCACCGGTGGCCGCGGACTTCGCTGCCGCGGTCACCCTTTCGGGCGGCCGGCCGGTCGTGGTGCGGACCGCGACGGCCGTGGACTTTCCCGGCCCCGAGGTCGACGGGCTGGACGGGCCCGCCGACTCCGCGATCCGCCGCCCGCCTCCCGTGGCCGAAGTGAGGCTCCGGGTCGACGCCGGACCGTTCTCCCGCCTCGTCCGGCCGAAGCGTCCCGTGGACACCGATCGGGTCGAATGGGACTGGGCCTCGGTGCAGTTCGATGGCGCGATCCGCGTGCGCGTGGTCATTCCTCCCTCCGCGGATCCCGTTCGAGCCGCGTACGTCTGGCGAGACGGCGGGCTTCAGCCCCTCTTCTGAAGATCCACCCGGCGGAGCCCTGTGGACATCCCCCGCCGGGGAATTACATTGGGAATCGACGCACGCGGCGCCCAGGGGCGCGCGCGATTGCACAAACGTATTTCCCGTGCCGGCGGACGTGCGCCGGGGACGTGGAGCGATGTCGCAGAAATCCCTCGATCGCACCATGGCGATCGACCGATCGACGCTGGAGCCCGGCCGGCCCCCGCAGAGTCACGCGACCCTGGTGGTCCTCCAGGGAACGGAGATCGGACGCAACTACCGCCTCAGGCGGGGCCCGATGATCATCGGCCGCGGGTTCGGCGCGGAGATCCGGATCTCGGACGACCTGGTCTCGCGCGAGCACGCCCGCATCGACTTCGCGTGGGATCCCGAGAGGCAGTCGGGCGTCTACCACCTGGTCGATCTCGGCAGCACGAACCACACCTACGTCGACAGCTCGCGCGTCGAGAGCGTGGAGCTGCGCGAGGGAAACAAGATCCAGGTCGGCGACACGGTCCTGAAGTTCGTCCTTCTGGACGACCTCGAGGCGAAGTTCCATCAGGAGATCAGGAACCGCATCTCGTACGATCAGCTCACCGGCCTGCTGACCAAGGAGTCGCTTTACCTGGCCCTGGAGATGGAGCTGAAGCGCTGCCTGCGCTACGAGCTGCCCCTGACCATCCTGATGATGGATCTCGATCGGTTCAAGTCGGTCAACGACACGCACGGGCACCTGATGGGCAGCCACGTCCTGGCCGGGGTGGGCCGGCTGATTCGCGAGTCAATCCGGGGAGCCGACGTGGCCGCGCGTTACGGTGGGGAAGAGTTCGTCGCCTATCTCTCGGAGACCGGCACCGCGGGGGCGGTGCAGGCGGCGGAGCGGGTCCGCCGCGCGATCGAGGCCGAGGAGTTCACGCTCGACGGCATGACGATCCGGGTCACCATCAGCATCGGCATCTCCTCCTGCCCCGAGGACGGGCGGGACATCCAGTCCCTGGTCGGGCGGGCCGACCGGGCGCTCTACCGGGCCAAGGAGGGGGGCCGGAACCGCGTCGTGGTCGAGACGCCCGACGCTGCGACATGAGCCGACGCGCATCCGAACGCACCATGGCGATCCCCCGGGCGGACGTGGAGGAGGTGCGCTTCCGGAAGGCGCACGCCTCGCTGGTGGTCCTGCAGGGGGCGGAGATCGGCCGCGATTTCCTCCTGCGGCGCCGGGCCACGGTCCTCGGGCGCGGGCCGGAGGCGGACATCCGCCTTCCCGACGACCTCGCGTCCCGCGAGCACGCGCGCGTCGAGGTAAGGTGGGACCGCAGGAAGCGCAACGCCAGCTTCCATCTCACCGATCTGAGGAGCACCAACGGCACCCTCCTCAACAACCGGCCGGTCGAATCGGCCGAGCTGCGGGAGAACGACAAGATCCAGATCGGCAAGACGGTCCTCAAGTTCGACCTGCTGGACGAGGTCGAGGCACGCTTCCACGAGGAGATCCGGAACCGGATCTCCTACGATCAGCTCACCGGACTGCTCACCCGCGAGTCCCTCTATCTCGCCCTGGAGAGCGAGCTGCAGCGCAGCCGCAAGTACCGCACGCCCCTGGCGGTCCTGATGATGGATCTCGACCATTTCAAGCTGGTGAACGACACGCACGGGCACCTGATGGGCAGCCACGTCTTGACCGAGGTCGGGCGCCTGATTCGCGGCTCGATCCGCGAGGACGACGTCTCGGCCCGGTATGGAGGGGAGGAGTTCCTGGCCTACCTTCCGGAACGGAGCGCCGACGAGGCGCTGCGGGCGGCGGAGCGCATCCGCCGGGCCATCGAGTCGGCGTCCATCACGCTCGACGGCGTCACGGTCAAAGTGACCATCAGCATCGGGATCGCCACGTTCCCGGAGCACGGCGACGACATCAAATCGCTGGTGGGGCGCGCCGACCAGGCACTGTACCGGGCGAAGCGGACGGGGCGAAACCGGGTCCGCCTCTAGGAGCCGGCGGGGGGATCGCTAGCGGCCACGTCCCCGGGAGGAGGCCCCGCCCCCGGCGAGCGCCAGGATCTCCTCGTTCTCCAGGAGACGGTCGCTGCGCTTGGCGGCGTCGAAGATCCGTTCGACCACGTCGTCCTTCGGCTCGATCCCCTCCTGCTCGAGCCAGAACACCACGTTCGACCGCCCGCTCATGGGGCCGATCCGGATCGTCTGCCTGAAGCCGAACTCGGACGCCGGCACGCCCGAGTAGACCCGGTCCGCCAGCCAGGGGTCGTTCCGTCGCAGGGCCTTGATGACCGCGGCCGCGTGCACGCCGGTGCCGGTCTCGAATGCGTCCTTCCCCACCACCGGGTAGTTCGAGGGGATCGGCACGCGGCATCCCTCCGAGACCAGGCGGCAGTACTCCCCCAGCCCGGACAGGTCGCGATCGATGAGCCCCATGAGCTTCAGGTTGACCAGGAGCAGATCCATCGGCGCGTTGCCGGCCCGCTCCCCCAGCCCCAGCGCGCATCCGTGCACCCGGGTGGCGCCGGCGGCGATGGCGGCGAGCGTGTTGGCCAGGCCCAGGCCCCGGTCGCGGTGGCCGTGCCAGTCGACGCCGATGTCCCCGCCGCTCTCCGCCGCGATCGAGACGACGAATCGGACCACCTGGCCGGCGCCGTGCGGCGTGGCGTGCCCTACCGTGTCGGTCACGCACAGACGGCGGGCGCCGCAGCGGATGGCGGTCGTGTACAGCCGCCGCAGCGTTTCGGGGTGCGCCCGGGAAGTATCCTCCGTAACGTACATCACCGGCAGGCCCTCGTTCACGGCGAAGGCGATCGACTCCTCGGTGCGCTTCAGGAGCAGATCGATCGACCAGTCCTCCGCGTGCTGGCGGATGGCCGAGGACCCGATGAACAGGCAGGCCTCCACCGGGATGCCGGCCGAGGCGGCGATGCGGGCGATCGGCTCGATGTCCTTGACCATGGTGCGCGCCGCGCAGTTCGGGCGGATGGCGAGCTTCTCCTCGACGATCTGGCGGCAGAGCGCGGCCGAGTCGGCGACAGCCTTGGGACCGGCCCCCGGGAGCCCGACGTCGGCCGTGTCGATCCCCAGGGCGTCCATGGCCCTCAGGATTTTCATCTTCATATCGAGGGGGGGATCGGTGACGCTCGGCCCCTGCAGGCCGTCGCGCAGCGTCTCGTCGTCGAGGGCGATGATCCGGGCCGGGCCGGGGACGCTGGCGACCCCATTCCAGTCGTAGATCAGATCGTCCCGATCCCCGTCGTTTCGCGGCATGAACCGATTCTAGGGGGGGGCCCGGGAGGGTGTCAACTTGCCGATCCGGCGTCCGGACATTAAGTTATGAGCGCCTCGCACTGTGTCTCGAGGAGGAGGAGAACCATGAATTCAGAGTCCAGGAGATCCCGGCTGTTCCCACGCTTCCTGTCCTGCCTGCCGCTGGCGCTCGTCCTGGCGTTCGCGGCTCCGACCCCCGCCCGGGCCCTGGGGGACTGGGTTGGCGTGGAGGCCAGCATGTGGCGTAACAACCAGGACGGGCAGGCCTCGATCGACGGCGATTTGCTCACCGGGAGCACCTTCGACTTCCAGGACACGCTCGACCTCGAGAAGAGCGACAGCTCGAAGATGGGGCGAGTGTGGTTCAAGCTGGGGAAGACCCGGCTGGTCCTCGACTACCTCGACTCCTCCCGGGAGGGCAGCAAGACCCTCACCCAGTCGTTCCTGTTCAACGACAACGCTTACGTGGCGACCGAGGACGTCGACAGCCGCCTCAACCTGAAGCTCATGCAGGCCCAGGTGCGGTTCACCCTGGCCGACCTGAAGATCGTCGACGTCGGGGTCGGATTCGGACTGAACCAGGCGCAGGTCGACATGACGCTGGACGGCTCGATCAGCGGCCGCTCCCAGCTCGACGAGAAGATCCCGTACCCGACCCTAGCCGCCGCCGTCACGATCAAGCCGATGCCCGGCTTCCACATCAGGGCCGAGGCGAACGGCCTCAACGTGAACATCCGCGGCACCAGGGTGAACGTTCTCGACACGCGCCTCCAGGTCGAGATGTACATCGCCCACGTCCTCGGCTTCTTCGCGGGATACCGCAACTACCGCTTCGACGCCGTCGACGAGGACTTCGGGTCGATCGAGAACACCTTCAAGGGCCCCTACGTCGGTATCGGCCTGAAGTTCTGAGGTCCCGGGCGACCGCCCGCCGCCAAGAGCCCTAGGACAAGGCTCCCAGGGCCTGCTCCTCCGGCCCGCTCGTGTAGGATTGCGGCGATGCCGCCTCCGACGAGCGTCCGCGTCCTGCTCTTCGATCCGGGGCGGCCCGTGTCCCGGGCCGCCATCGACTGGGTCGCCGACCGGCAGTCGTACGCCCGCGTGGTCCTGCCCCCGTCCCTCCCCGCGGGGGACGAGCTGCCGGCGCGGGCCCGTCACGCGCCGTTCGCATCGCCCCTCCCCGAGACCGCCCGCATCGCCGCCGAGGCCGCCGCACTTCTGGCGGGACCGGGGGCCGGCGTCCGCGAGGCGGCGGAGGCGGCGGTCCTGGCCCTCCTCGAGGAAGCGGCCGTGATCGTCCCGGAGCGCTCCAGCTTCTCCAGTCTCATCCCTCTGTCGTCCTGGTCGATGAACGTCCCGGAGCGCCCCACGGACGGGCTCCTGGTGCAGCACCTCGGGATCGCCGGAAGGCTTCCGCGGGAGTGGAGCGAGTCGGCAGGGGCGGCACGGACCGCGATCCTGTCCGGCGACCAGGGGCTGGTCCGCAAGGCGGCCCGGCAGCGCCGCCTGCAGGCGCGGCGCGAGGGCCCGCAACGCTTCGAGCGCCTCGCGAAGCGCAGCGCCGGCCTGCGTCCTGCCGTGGTCTATCTCGACCTGCTGGCGGCCGAGAAGGGGTCCGCGCCGGAATTCGCGGCGTGGCTGCGCGGGCTCGAGGAGGACCGCATGGAGGCCCTCCTGTCGGTGGCGGGAGCCGTCTTCATCTGACGCGATTCCGGCATGGGCGCGGCCCCGGGCCGGCGCCGGGCGGATGTCCCGGCGCCCCTTTCGGGGCGCCGGGTGCCGACTGCCCGCGCGGAGGGGGGGGTGGGAGTGGAGGGCTCCTCTAGATGGAGTCGGTCGCGAGGAGGCGCGCCGCCTCGATCCGCGCGCGGGCTGCCTCCATCCGGGCGCGGGCCCCTTCCAGCTTCTGCCGCACCCCTTCCTGGATGCTCTTCTCGAAGAAGAAATTCCGATTGGACTCCTCGTCCCCCTCGTCGAAGTCTTCAGGGGGCGTCTCCCGCTTCGGCAGCGTGACCGTGACGCTCGTCTCGCGCCGGTCGCGCATGACGCCGATCGGAAAGGTCTTGCCGCGCCGCGCGCGCATGGCGCTGCGCAGGTCGGACGAGTCCGCGATCCGTTCGCCGTCCACCTTGACGATGACGTCGCCGGCGCGCAGGCCGCCCGCGTCGGCCGGGGTCCCCTTCTTGACCGACCGCACCAGGACTCCGTCGCCGTTCTTCACGCCGAAGTACTCTCCGAGCTGCCCGGTGAGGTCCTCGACCGAGACGCCCAGGCGGAAGGTCGAGGGGATCCCCTCGAACATGGGGATGTCCGGCATGTCGATCTCGGGGATCTCGATCGGCGGGATCTCGACGCTCGGGATCTCGATCCGCTTGACGATCCGCTTGCGATCGGAGCTCTCCTGCTCCGAGACCTTGACCTTCACGCTGCGCACCGATCCGCCGCGGGACACGTCCAGCGTCACGGTCCTTCCGGCCGGCGTCTCCTTGACCAGGCGGGTGAGCTGCGCCGCCCCGGCGACCCGCTCCCCCTGGTACTCCAGGATGACGTCTTCCTTCTCGAGACCGGCCTCCTCGGCCGGGCTTCCGGGCATGACGCTCTTGATCTCGGCCCCCATCTCCTCCTTCAGGCCCAGCTCCTTCACCCGCTCGGCCGTGACGTCGGCGATGCTGACCCCCAGCCACGACCCGCCGGACGAGAAGAACAGCATGCGGTCGTGGGGAGGGCGCGGCGCCCGCCCGGGCCTCGGCGTCGCGGGCTCGGCCGGTGGCTGGGGCGCCTCGGGGGCCGGGCGCGCGGCCAGCGTGGCCGCGGCGGCCCCGACGATCAGGAACGCGGTTGCGACTGCGATCGACTTCGACATGGACTGGTCCTCCCGTTACTGAGGTTGCGCGATCTTCGCCTTCTGGATCACGATGTTGCCGTCGAGCGTGCGTATCTTGATGAGCGGTCCCCCCCCGCCGATGGAGCCCTCGGCGATCTCCACGGGACGCCCCGCGTCCTCGGCCTCGCGGTAGACGCGCAGGGAGAAGTCGCTCCGGATGCGCCGGCCCTGCGAGTTGTCCACGATGGCCCGGATGGACACGCGCGGCGACTCCGGCAGCGCCAGCAGGACATCCCCCGACCAGGTCTGGATGTCGGAGTCGAAGAGCGTCCGCCCGGCGGGGAGGATCTCCGCCTGGATGTTGCCGGCCGAGGTGACCGCCCGGATCGGCCCGTCGATGACCTTGAGGAAGATCGGCCCGGCGCCGCTCTCGCAGCGCACGCCGCCCCGGGCCGAGGCCACCCGGATGCTGCCGCCGGCGGTCACCGCGATCACCTCGCCGCGGACGTCGCCGATCCCGATGCTGCCGCCCCGGGTCTGCGCCGAGACATCGCCGCCGGCCGCCTCGACGGTCACGTTCCCCCCTCCCGACTCGGCGCGCACCTGGGCGGAGGCCCGGCCGATGAACACGTCTCCGCCCGAGGTCTGCACGACCACCTCGCCCCCGGCCGACTCGAGCCGGACGCTGCCGCCGGCGGTGATCAGGCGGGCCGTCCCGGAGGCAGCGCCGATCTCGATGTTCCCGCCGCGCGTCTCGGCGAGCAACGGCCCCTTCAGGCGGTCGACCGTAATGTTCCCTCCGCGCGTCTGCAGCTCCGCGCGGCCGGGCAGGTTGCGCCCGCGCACGTCGCCCGCGCCCGTCGCGACCTCGAACTCCGCGACGCGGGAAGGCAGCTCGATCTCGAAATCGACCGTCAGGTCGCGCACCGCGCCGGGCGCCAGCGACCGCCCCAGGAAGAGGAGCCGGTCGCCGTTCACCGCGGCGCTGACCTGCATGTCGTCGAGGAGCCGCCGGGTCGCGGCGTCGTCCCCTCCGCGCGCCCGCACCCGGATGCGGTAGCGCAAGTCGGGGGCCGAGGTGGCGACGGCGCTGACCGACCCCAGGTCGGTCTCCACGCGCACGCGCGGCACCGGGTCGCGCAGGACACCGGTGATCTCGTGCACCAGGTAGCGCCCCTCGCGGAAGTAGCGCGCCTCCTGGGCGCCCGGCGGCGCGATCGGCAGGAGTGCCAGGCAGGCGACCAGGAGCAGCCTGCGCGTCATCGGATCTCCTGCGGCATCGCGTCGCTCAGGAGCGCGGTGGAACGCAGCCTCACGTAATCGTTCGGGTCCCCGTCGGCCAGGCGCCGCAGCACGGCCAGCGTCTCGGGGCCGCGCGAATCCTTCAAGGCGTCGATGGCGCGCACGCGCACCCCCGGGTTGGTGTCGTGCAGGAGGGCCTGCACGATGGCGCCGCGCACTTCCGGATCGCCGGCCGCGCGCCCCTGGAGCGCCTCGAGCGCCTTCAGGCGGGCCCCGGGATTGTCGTCGGCCCGGACGGCGCCCAGGAGCGCCCGGCGCACCGCCGGATCGTCGGCGTGGTTCCGCAGCGCCTCGATCGCCTCGAGGCGGAGACCGGCGTTCCGGTTCTCCTTCACCGTCTCCAGCAGGACCTGGCGGATCCGGGGATCGCCGACGGTCCCCTCGACCGCCGTCCGCCTGAGCGTGTCGTAGGTCAGGCTGATCCGCTCGGTGCGCGGATCGCTGTCGCGGAAATCGACGTTGGCGATCGTCGCGCCGGCCTCGGGCGTCGTCGCGTCGCCGGCCCGTCCCCGGAGCCCGGCGTCCGGGTACAGCCTTCCGGCCGTGAAGCCGGCCGCCAGCAGGGCGAAGGCCCAGGCCGGCCAGAGCGACACCCACGGACGGGACGGCGCGGGCCGCCCGCCCGGCCACGGGCTCATGGCCGCACGCAGGTCGCGCCGGCATGCCTGGAGGAGCTCCTCCGCCGGCTCGTCCCCCGAGGCCCCCTCCACCAGCCGGAGGATCCGGCGCTCCTCCGCGAGCGTCGCCTGGCAGTCGAAGCATTCGCGGAGGTGCGCCTCGAGCGCCGCCCGCTCCGCCTCCTGAAGCTCGCCGCAGAGCAGCAGGACGATCGATTTCCGGTTCGAGTCGCAGTCCATCACTCCGTCCCTCCCAGGACTCCCGGCGTGTCCCGCAGCGGGACACCCCGGTTCGCCTTCTCCCTCATGCGCGAATCGGCCGCGGTCCCCGCTTTGCCGTGCACGTGCCGCAGCGCGGCGCGCAGGCTCTGGTGGGCGCGGTACAGGCAATTCCGGGCCGTCTCCTCCGAGGTCTCGAGGATCGCCGCGATGGCTCCGAGGCGCAGCCCCTCCCCGTGGCGCAACCCGAACACCAGCCGCTCGCGCGGCGGCAGGTCCGCCAGGGCCATCCCGATCAGCCGGCGCAGCTCTCCCGCCTCCACCGCCTTCACCGGGTTTCCCTCCACGCTCCGATCCTCGAGCCGCGCGGCCGGGCCGCCGCCCTTGCCGGACTCCGCAGCCTCGAGCGGCTCGTGGCGCGCCGGCCCGCGCCGCCGGGCGTGATCCAGGCAGAGGTTGGTCGCGATGCGGAAGATCCAGGTCCCGAAGGCGCAGTCCTTCCTGAAGCCTCTGATCCCCTTCCACGCCTTGAGGAAAGTCTCCTGGTAGATGTCACGGGCGTCCTCCTCCGACTTCACGATCCCCAGCGCGAGCCGCAGGATGGGCCGGTCGTAGCGCCGCACGAGCTCGTCGAACGCCGCAGGACTCCCCTCGCGGGCCCGCTCGATCAGTGCGTCCTCGTCAGATGGCGGCACGGTCTCGATACCGTCTCCAGCCTGCATCCCCTTTAGACGCAGGGCGCGGGTGATAGTGAGCAGGAATCAGGGGGCTTCGAGCAGGCGGGCGTAGATCCGGTGATCCTCCGGGCCGAAGGTCACGAAGCGCACCTCGTCCGGCCGGCCGTGCTCGCGAGCGAACTCCCGGACCGCCTCCAGGGCGATCCGCGCGGCGCGCTCGGAGGGGAAGCCGTAGGCGCCTGTCGAGATGCAGGGAAAGGCGAGGCTCCCGGCGCCCACGGACAGGGCCAGGAGGAGGCTGCTCCGGTAGACGTCGCGGAGAAGCCCGTCCTCGCCCCGGTCCCCTCCCCGCCAGACGGGGCCCACCGCATGGATGACATGGCGCGCCCGCATCAGCCCGCCCCCCGTGACGACCGCCTGCCCCGCCGGACAGGACCCGATGCGGGCGACGATCGCCCGGCACTCCTCGAGAATCGCGGGGCCGCCGGCGCGATGGATGGCGCCGTCGACGCCGCCGCCTCCCAGGAGTCCCGGGTTGGCGGCGTTGACGATGGCGTCCGCGTCCTGGAGAGTGATGTCCCCCTGGACCAGGAGGAGCCTCACTAGGAGCCTGTCCGAGTATTGGGCCGGGTCGCGTTCCGGACGCCGTGGGGCCGGATGCGAGACGCCGCGACGACGTCCGATGCCTTGGCATCGAGGAGGCGCGGCAACGAAGCAGACGGCCCCACGCCGCCGGAACCCGAAGGGCGCATGGGGATTGCGGCCGCATACGGCGTCGCGAGTCGTCGGCGATGAACCCGCATCGCTCTCCTCCTCGCTCCTTGTCTGCGAACCGCAAGCCCCATGCGCGCGGCCCGGCCGAATACTCGGACAGGCTCCTAGCTTCTGATGAGAGTCCGGCTCTGCTCGCGCATGAACTGGGCGACATAGTACGGTCCGCCCGAGGACTTTCCGGACGAGCCGCTCCCCTTCCAGCCGCCGAACGGGTTGATGCCGGGCCATGCGCCGGTGGTGGCGCCGGCGCGGCGGTTGACGTAGACGACGCCCGCCTCGATGCGGTCCAGGAACTTCTTGATCTCCTTGTCGTCGGTCGAGAACAACCCGGCGGTCAGGCCGTAGTCGCTGCGGTTCGCGAGGTCGAGCGCCTCGTCGAGCGTGCCGAACTCCCACAGGCAGGTGATCGGCAGGAACATCTCGTCGTGCACGAGGCGGTGGTCCTTGGGGAGGCCGCCGATGATCGTCGGCTTGACGAAGAAGCCGTGGTCGTAAGGCTCTCCCTGCAGCACTTCGCCGCCCGCCAGGATCCTGCCGTCCTGCCGGCCGATCTCGACGAACTTCGCATACTTGTCGCGGGCGGACCGGTTGATCACCGGCCCGAGCCAGTTCTCCTTCTTCAGGGGATCGCCGATGGCGATCTTCTTCGTCTTCTCGACCAGCATTTCGGTGAACGCCTTGGCCACCGACTTGTGCACGTAGATGCGCGAGCAGGCGCTGCATTTCTGACCCTGCATGCCGAAGGCGGATTTCAGGACGCCGTCGGTCGCCGCATCGAGGTCGGCCGAGGCGCAGATGATCGCCGGGTTCTTGCCGCCCATCTCGGCGATGACCGGCTTCGGGTAGGCTCGCGCGAACTTGCGGTAGGTCTCGAAGCCGACCTCGCGCGATCCGGTGAACAGGATGCCGTCCACGTCGCGGTTGGTGACCAGCTCCTCCCCCACGCTCCCGCCCGGCCCGGTGACGTAGTTGAACACCCCCGTCGGCAGGCCGGCCTCGCGGTAGCACTCGGCCAGCGCCAGCCCGGTGAGAGGCGTCTCGCTCGCCGGCTTGAAGACCACCGTGTTCCCTCCCAGGAGCGCGCCGGCGCTCGGCCCGCCCGAGAGGGCCATGGGAAAGTTGAACGGGGAGATGATCACCCAGACTCCGTACGGCCTCAGGACGTCCCGGTTGTCCTCCTTCTCGGACAACCGCTCCATGGGAAGATCGAACCCCTGGTGCCGCTCGACCTGATCGCAGTAGTAGATCATCAGGTCGACCGTCTCCTGCGCGTCCCCCATCGCCTCGAGGCGGTTCTTCCCCACCTCCATGCCCATCAGGGCGGCGATGTCGAAGCGCCGCTTCTCGATGACGGCCGCCGCCTTGCGGATGTAATCCACCCGCTCGCGCCACGGCAGGTCCCTCCAGACGCTCTCGTAGGCCTTGCGCGCCGCGACGATCGCCGTCTGCGCGTCGGCGCGCGTGCCGGAGGCGAAGTGCCCCAGCACCACGCGGGTGTCGCTCGGGCTCGTGTCGGCAAAGGTCTCCTTCGAGGTGACCTCCTTGGAGCCGATGAAGTGGCCGTGCGTCTTCCCCAGGGTCCCCTTGACCCGCTCGATCGCCTCGTCGTACGCCTTGTTGAACTCGGGCGTCTGTCCCGCCGCCAGGGTGGCATAGGTGACCCTGGGGCCGGCCGCTTTCGTGTCCGCCATCGTCGGATTCCTCCTCACCGGTTGGCGGAGATTGTAGCGCATCAGGGGGTCAGGAGGGAGCGGGCGGCCTCCTTCGTGCCGGGGTCGGTCTCCGTCTCGACGTACGCCTGGATCACCGGGCGCGCCGCCTGGCCGGCGATCCCCACGATCGCGCGCGCCGCGGCGAGGCGCACGCCGGGGAGCGGGTCCAGAAGAGCCGCGCGAAGGGCCGGGATGCCGGTGGCGAGCCCCAGGTCCCCCAGCGCTTCGGCCGCCGGCAGGCGCGCCCCGGCGGGGCCCTCGCGCAGAACACTCGCCAGCGGCTCGAGCGCGCGGTCGTCGCCGATCTTCCCCAGGAGGCGCACCGTCTCCACGATCGGGACCAGGGAGGGAGGGCTGCCCGCCAGGAGACGCGACGCCTCGGCCAGAAGCCCCGGGACCGCGCGCTCGCGGAACTGAACGAGGGCCCCCGACGCGGCCGCCCGCACCCCGGGGACCGGGTCACCGAGCCTCTCGATCAGGGTCTCGAGCGCCGCCGCGTCCCCCAGTCGTCCCAGCGAGACGGCGGCCAGGCGCCGGACACGCTCATCGCCGTCCCGCGAGGCCCCCAGGACCGCCTGCAGGGATCGCGAGGCGGGCACGAACCCCAGGTCGAAGACGGCGTCGGCACGCACCTTCGCATCGTCGTCTTCGAGGTCGCGCAGCAGCACCTCGACGTGGCCGCGCCGCGCCGAGAAGCCCCGCACGGTCTTCACAAAGACGTCCGGCCGCCGCACCTCGACCCGCACGCTTCGACGGCGCTTCTCGGCCTGGCCGGGGTCGATGTCGTAGGCCAGGTAGTACTGGTTGAGGAACTCCTCCCCCAGTCGCGTGAACAGCCCCGCCAGGTCGCCGCCCGTATACAGGAGGCGCCCCCCGGTCTCCTCGACGAACCCTTCGAACGGCAACCACGACGTGGCGCTCATGCCCGGGCGGATGCCGTAGACCACCGTCTGCGATCGGAAGCACAGGCGCACCAGGTCCTGCAGGTAGAGCGACTGGTTGACCGAGCTGCCGCGGGCGACGTCCGCATCGAGACCGTCGCTCACCACCAGGATCACTTTGCGCCCCGGCCGCTCCCTGAGATCCTTCAGGGTCTCCCCGATCGAGCGGAACAGCGCCGTCCCTCCACGGGCCGATCCGATCCGTCCCAAAGTCTTCGAGGGGTCGCCGGGGTCGGAGGTGAACTTCTGCAGGACGGTCATCTGATCGTTGAACCGGGCCACCATGATCTCGTCGGCCGGACGGAGCCCTTTGAGGAGAGCCTGCGCCGCCTCGCGGACCCGCTTCACCTGGCCGGTCATGCTCTCCGAGAGGTCGAGGAGCACCGCGACCGACAGCGGGCGATCGCGCCTCTCCCCCTCGAGACCGAAATCGGCCAGATCCATCGCCACGCCGTCCTCCAGGATCCGGAAATCGTCCCGGGACAGCCCGCGCACCGGCCTCCCCTGGCGATCGACGACGGTGACTGTCAGGCCGATCCTCAGGTACGGACGCTCCTGGACCCGGACGTATTCACGGAAGGCCGGGGGCGCCGGCGCGGCCGGTTCCGCGGCGAGGCCGGGCGCCGCGAGGCCCGGCGCCGCGGGCGGGAGCCCGGCGAGCGCAGCCAGGATCATGGGGAGGACGCGCCGCATGATGTATTCTCCACCCGAACCGTCCGGTGGTAAGGTGGGCCCATGAGAATTCCTGCTGAGGTCGGACCGCGTCCCCTGAGCGACGAGCTGGCCTTCGTCTGCCGGACGCTCCGGGCGGACGAGTTGGACATCCTCGCGAAGGCGCTGAGACGCGGTGTGTTCGAGATCTACAAGGCGGTGGTGCTGCACGAGATGCAGAGAGGGCGCCTCGATCCGGAGGAGGCCAGGAGGATGCTGGGAAGCCTGGTCGTGGCGCGGGCCGGATCGGGGCCCAGGTCCCCTGCGCGAGGAGGAGCCCGCGGGTCGCGAGGCGCGCTCAGCCGGATCGCACGACGCCGCAGACGCTGATCTTTCAGCGCCTCTTGAAGATGCCGCGCCGCCGGAAAATCAAATACATCCCCACCCCCACCACGACCATCAGGGCGTAGGCGAACAGGTAGCCGAACTTCCAGTGGAACTCCGGCATGTCGAAGTTCATGCCGTAGATCCCGGCAATGAAGGTCAGCGGGATGAAGAGCGTGGTGATGACCGTCAGGACCCGCATGATCTCGTTGGTCCGGTTGGAGACGATCGACAGGTGCGCCTCGAGCGCTCCCGCCACCAGCTCGCGGGACGAATCGGCGAGGTCGGTGATCCGCACCAGGTGATCGAAGACGTCGCGCAGGTAGACCGCGGTCTTGTCGTCGATCAGGGGAAATTCGCGCCGGCTCAGGCGCAGGAGGATCTCCCTCTGGTGGCCGGAGAAACGGCGCAGGCGCACGAGGGCCTTGCGCAGATCGAAGACGTCCTGCAGGATGGCGGAGGTCGAGGCCTCGAGGCACTCCTTCTCGATCTCTTCGATCCGTCTCTGGAGGGTCTCCATCAGAGGCAGGTACAGGTCGACCTGGTAGTCGAGGACCCGGTAGAGGATCATGCCGGGTCCCTCGGCCATCAGCCGGGGATTGCGGCGCACGCTCTCGAGCGTCGCCTGGACGCTCCGCGACGCCTCGCGGTGGCAGGTGAGCAGGAAGTTCTGACCGAGGAAGGCCGAGAGCTGCCGGCTCTTGAACTCGCG
>Ga0070694_100000120_pt1 | contig 38335 bp, 45 predicted proteins | sample KBSK1251metaG_FD_65470 | JGI IMG/M metagenome (GOLD analysis project Ga0070694, IMG submission 65470) | Corn, switchgrass and miscanthus rhizosphere microbial communities from Kellogg Biological Station, Michigan, USA - KBS K1-25-1 metaG | ecosystem: Host-associated > Plants > Roots >...
CTGACGACCTCAGAGGCGAATCCATTGTGCTCTGCGTAGTCTTGAGGGACGGGGCCAAGGATAGTGAATTAAAGGCTGAGATCATTGGGAGGGTCGAAAGTGCTATCGGGAGGTTTGCCAGCCCAGGTGAGGTAAGGTTTGTGTCAGAGCTTCCAAAGACTAGAACAGGCAAGCTCCTCAGACGGCTGGTAAAGGCGAAGGTTTCTGGCCACGAGATGCAACCAATGGATATTGCAACTGCCGAAAACCCGTGGTGTCTGGACAGCCTTTAACGGTAAAAATATCGCTAGCGATAGCGGAATTTGCTATTGGTGTGAGAGGAGGTCTTTTTACATGTGCGAAGCTTTATCTTGTCATTGGATTCGACTAGCAACATAGATGCCGACAGAAGGCGAAAGTGACAGGAAAAAGTTCGAGCTGCCGGGGAGCAAGGCCCACTATCCACCCTCGCTCGCGTTCACCATAATCCACATGAAGCTTGACATCGAGCCAGATTTTGAAAAGAAAAAGATTGACTGCCGCCAGCGCCTCGATATCATGATACTCAGGGATACAGATTCTATCGGGCTTGACGCCGCCGAGCTTGACATCAAGTCGGTATCGCTTTCGGGCAAAGTCGAATTCCGCACGATTGGCGACAAGCTTGCCATAAAGTTGGGCAGGACGTACAAAGAAGCAAGCTCAATAAAGCTGGATATCTCGTATTCCGCTCGTCCGCGCAAGGGATTCTATTTCATTTCGCCTGACAAGCAATACCCGGGCAGGCAGGCAGAAGCGTGGACCCAGGGGGAGTCCACCGATTCCAAGTACTGGTTTCCATGCATCGACCACCCCCAAGTCAAATTCACTAGCGAGATTTCAGTTGTTGCCCCTACAGACATGGTGGCGATTTCAAATGGCAGGCTAGTCAAGGTAAGTAAGAGTGGAAAGAGCCAGACTTATTGTTGGTCAGAATCAAACCCTCACCCCGCGTACCTTACTTCGGTAGTCATTGGCAATTATTTGCAGACGGCCGATAAGGGCCTGATGCAGTATTATGTTCCGCATGACAGAAAGCAGGACGCGGCTAGATCCTTTGAGCATACTCCGGAAATGATGAAGTTCTTTGAAGAGTATCTTGGTACGAAATATCCGTTTGAAAAATATTCACAGGTTGCAGTCCAGGACTTTGTCTATGGCGGCATGGAAAACGCCAGCTGTACCATCCTGACGCAGGACACGCTGCATGACAAGAAGGCGCACCTTGACTTTACAAGCGACTACCTAGTTTCTCACGAACTAGCACATCAGTGGTTTGGCGATCTTGTTACATGCAGGGATTGGCAGCACATCTGGCTTAACGAAGGCTTTGCTACATACTGCGAGGCGCTCTATTGGGAGGCAAGCAGGGGCAAGGACGAATTCCAATATTTTGTGATGCTGACTGCTGACGACTATCTCGAAGAGGCAGGCACCAGGTATACGCGGCCGATTGTCACCAAGGTCTACAAGCACCCAGACGATCTCTTTGACAGGCACACCTACGAGAAGGGAGGTTGCGTCCTGCACATGCTCCGGCACCACGTGGAAGACGCCCATTTTAGAAGATCGCTAAAAACCTATCTTCAGCGCTATGCAAACAGTACGGCGGAAACAGATGATCTTCGCAAGGTGTTCGAGCTCGAGACAGGTAAAAGCCTGCAGCAATTTTTTGACCAGTGGGTCTACAGAGAGGGTCACCCGGTGCTCAAAGTTCTATTCACTTTAGATGCGAATTTCGCAAAGATAAAGCTGGAGCAGACCCAGGCCGGCGAGCCATTTGAATTCGCACTAGATATAAAGTTCGTTTTTGGAAACGGTGAAAAATTGTATACATTCAACATCAATGAAAAGGAAACTGCGCTGCAAATTCCTATTGACATGCAGCTTGAATGGTTTTCAATTGACCCGCAGTTCAAGATCCTCAAAGCTATAACTGTGAAGGCTCCAAAGGAGATGCTTGTTACGCAGCTACGCCATGGCAGCACGGTTGTAGAGCGAGTCGAAGCAGCTAGGGCGCTAAAGGACGACTCTTCTGAAATTGCCATAGACGCACTCTGCAGCGCAGTCATGGAAGACAAGTTCTGGGGCGTGTCTGCAGAAGCAGCAAAGACCCTTGGCTCTACAAGGACAGACTATGCATATGAATCCCTTAAGAAATGCCTTAAGGCAGATCATCCGAAGGTGAGGCGGGCTGTAGTTAAGACGCTCGGTGAATTCAAAAGAGAAGAGTCGCTGGATCTCTTAAAACCGGTGCTGCATAACGACGCAAGCTACTTTGTAGAGTCAGATGCGGCGATTGCCATTGGCAAGACAAGAAGCAAACAAGCCATTGCGATTCTAAAAAAGGCAGCAGAAAGCACAAGTTTTCAAAATGTCGTAGCTCAGGGTGCAATAGCTGGACTCAAAGAGTTCGCCGGCGACAAAGAGATTGCTTCATTCTTGGTGGCAAAGAGCAGGTACGGAAACCATCACAGAGTCAGAGAGGCAGCCACTTTTGCTCTAGGCAAGTTTGTGCGGGAGGTACCCGGGGTTTCTGACCATCTAAAGAGCCTCCTCCAGGACAAGTGGTTCAGGGTGCGGATAAACGCTTGCAGGGCCTTTGCTGATGCGGAAGACTTCAAAGCGATACTCGATCTAACTCGGACTGTAGAAAGTGACCTTGACAACAGGGTAAGGAGAGTTGCCGAAGAATGCATTAACTTGATAAAGGAATCCACAACCAAGCCAAGAGAAGTAGCAGAGATAAGAGAGGAGCTTGACAGGATCAAGTCAAAGAACCTTGAACTATTGCAAAAAGTTGACAGGTTAGAAAGAGAATTCCGCTAGGCTCCTTCCTTCAAAAATCCGGAGACTAGTGTGTTAAAAACTGCAGGTCTTTCGGCATGGAGCCGATGGCCACAGTGCTCTAGCATGACCAGCCTGCAGTTTTTCATTCGCATGAAGGGCTCGACGAACCTGGCCGGGATCATAATGTCTTCCTTGCCCCAAATCAATAGTGTTGGCGAGCGTATCAGCCCAAGGCGGCGTTGCAGCCTGGGTGCTGACGCACTTCCTTTCAGGGCTGAGAGAAATGCCTCCTTTGCATTAGGCTCCGAAAACCGTTCGAATACAACGCGAGCATAATACTCGTCGACCGGTTTTTTGTCAACTGCAAAAAGGGCTCGCTTTACTTCTACGACAGAGCCCGCAGAAGTGACTTTGATGTATCGTTTCAGAGCGGGGCTTGCCTTGAAAGAGCGAGGGAGCGCTCCCGCAGGGCTGACAAGTACCAACTTGTCGACCATGTCCGCCCTTGCAATCGCTAATTCGCAAGCGATGTGGCCGCCAAGCGACGAGCCTATCATTGACGCCTTTTCCAATCCCAGATGTTCCATGAACTTTATGAGAAAATCCCTATAGAATGAAATCGTGTAGCTAATGCGGTGCTTGTCGCTTTGCCCAAATCCGGGAAGGTCCAGAGCAATCACACTTGCCACTCTCGACAATGAATGCAAGTTGTTGATCCAGCTTTCTATGGATCCTCCAAGACCATGAAGTAGAATTACAGGGTTCCCTTTCCCCCGCTCTACCATTCGGATCTTGAATCCTTCTACCTGAACATTCTGGGCCAATTCCGAATAAGGTTATGATCAGCCGCTAAAAACTTTGCTGTAAAGGAGAAACTGCTCCGACTCTAGTATGCGAAATTGCTCGATTATAGAGACCATCTGGTCGTCATGCTGGCAGAGCACTTGCAGGCGTTCATATTTTCCGTCAACGTACAAGTTCGTGACAAACCCCAGCAGATCGCGCAAGGTAGATGCATCGTGTGAGTCAAGGTAAACTACTTGCAAGATGTTTTTTCTATTCCAGTAACCCTTCTCGTTAATCACCGAAATACCGGCCACTGGGTTTCCTGAAATGACAACTCTTCCTTCATTGGCACGTTCTTGTAATGCAATCCTATCAAGCCTATACCAGTGCCAGGACCGCACGTACTTTTTAGCGGACCTCAAGTAGATTTTGGATGTTTCGAGGTACCGCAATATCGCATCAAGATCGTCAGGAGACGCTAGTCTCGCAGTTGAAGGCTCTTCTGCTAGCTTTTCACTGGTACTATAGTAAGACCATTCTGAAATAACTGCAAAGCCGCTTCTTTCCATCATTCTTTGTGACGCAACGTTTTCTTTGGCGACGATGGCAAGTGCATGGGTCGCGCCGTTTTCGATCCCATAATTTAGCATCGCGTCAATGAGGCATGTAGCAATCTTTGAGCGTCTATGCGACGGATGCACCCTCACCCCTTCGAGCCAGATTCCCTGCGAATCAGGGCAAGCTGCGACATGGGCCATACCCACTTGCATTCCGTTCGAATCTGCCACGATCATCTTTCCCCCCTTATCCTGAAACCAGAGGTCCCAGACCTGATCGATGTAGTCGCCCCAGCTGAAAGTGTTCGCACAAAAGTTCAGGATTTGGACTTTGTCGCCATGTGTGGCAGCGCGTATTGCGATCAATCCTGTGATTCAGCCAGGGCTGCAGCTTCCATTTCGTTCATCATTGTCGCAACAAATTGCTTGACGTTTCTGATAAATTCTGTCGCCCCGTTAAGCGAGCCCGTTTCATTGAATATCGTTACGACGTACGAATTTGTGTTAAACTGGCTAATGCGCATGTCGTTCCAAGAGTCATGTACTAGACCGTTGTCAGTCCTGGAGCAAAGCTGCAACGCATCCATTGGGTTCTTGTGGCCGACATATTTTCCCGAAAGAGTGGGGATGGTGTCAATGCTGGTCAGCTTGGACAACATGCGATGAACATCGTTGCTGCCAGTTACAATTGAATGATATACCACTCTGACTGCATGGATTTCTTCTTGAAGGCTTATGCCCAAGCGCTCGCTGATTGAATTAGTTACGCTTTCAAGGCATGCAAGCGTCTCTGAATCAGGTTCCTGCAGAGCGTTTGGATAGCTCATGACCTGTAATATCCTAAAGGGAAGGACGTTTGATTGGACAGGGCCAATGCGAAAACCCTGCCTGAAAAACGAGACTGTATTCTGCATCGGGTGATTTCCGCTATCGCCGGTTGTGCTGGCCGAATAGCCGTCCGACACGCTGAATGCCGAGTCTAGCTTCTCCGTATCGAGCACGGGCTTGCGAAAATAAAGCTGCACATTGAACTGCGTGATGTGAACATCCAACTACCTGCTCACGGCCCTCGCTGAAGCTTCTGGATCCGAAGAGATCACAGAGAGCCAAGGTTTTAGGACCTCTGGGTCAATCTTTACCAGGTCAATGCCTGCTTCTCCTAAGAGCTGGGTCCCGTCTTCAGGGTAGTCTGCGACGACTACTATTCTCTTTATCCCGACGCTGATCGCCATTTTGCTGCACTCTATGCATGGGGCAAAGGTTGAGTAGAGAGTGGCGCCCCGAGTGCTTCCGGCATTGCCAAATAGTGCGCATTGCATTATTGCGTTTGCTTCTGCATGCGTGCAGAGGCACCTGTCAAGGCCCTCGCCGGATTTAAGCTCTCCCTTGATTCTGGCCATGCAGCGCGGGCAGCCGCCCTCAAAGCAGTTCTTTATTCCAGGTGGCGTCCCATTGTATCCAGTAGCTATCTGCCTGTTCTCTTTGACTATCACGGCCCCAATGTGCCGGGTCAGACAGTTGGATCTGAGCTTCGCAATCTCAGCCTGCAGCGTAAAATACGTATCCCAGTCTGGTCTCTGCATCACGCAAGCTCGGTTGCAAATGCTATAAAAATTGTATGCACGCTAGGAGAAGAGGTTGACGGCTTCGGACTGCTTGTCCTTTTTCCGCGTCCGCTCGCCCGTCCTTTTGTTAATGCTCTCGATGGTCCCAAGCGCAAAGACGTACCGAATTCCTTCGCCTTTCATTTCCGGAGTAAGCATGTTGTTCATTTTTTCCACATCACCCCTGACATATTCTTCAGAGTGCTTGTTGGTCCTTGCGACAATGTACATGAAGGAATCGCCTCTGTACTTGTGTATCTCAAAAACCTGCATCAGCCTAACTTTACGATGGTAAAGTAGGTACTTGCGGTCAACAAAGTTTTGCCATTGGGCAAAATTTGCTGTCGCGGACTAGTACTTGTCTACCAGTATCCGCTTTCTACGCAGGGAACTTTCGTCGCGTATTAGCCTCAGGCTAACCATGCCGGCAACTAGGCCCATGGCAACCATTCCCACGACGGAATAGAGGTCCAGGCTCATCGGCGAATGCCGACCTCTATTGGAGTCAACTTGTGCCTTCCTATTCTCCAAGCCATTTCCATGGCTGCAAGTGTCGGTGCAAACCCGAGGGCAACCCATGCGATTGATTCAAAGATTTCCATTGCAGCTAACCTATGGTTGCAACAATGATTAACTCTGCTCAAATACGGCAGCCAAATATCAACGGCCCTTTTGCTTTATCATAATTGGCTTTTACTTTTCATAACCGAATTTTTCAGAACGTAGAAACTGTTCAATTTAGATTTTAGGCGTAAGCTGCTGCATTGGAGGCGGGATCACCGACATTGCATTTCCATCCCAGATTTTCTATTAAAATGGAACGGCTCAGAGCTAGAAAGCAATCATCATTACCGTTCCCATAGTGCACAATCCCTATGGCGAATCTTCCTGATAAACGTTAAGAGCCAGACAGGTCAAGTTTTGACTACTTGGCAAACAACGCCGACATTTCCAAGGCTCTTCGGGAGCTTGGATTTCTCACAGAAGTCGAGGGAGGCGACAATGTGCAGTTCAAGTCTAGGGCGTATTACAGGGCGGCAGACACCATCGCAAACATGAAAGAGAATATTTCGGATCTATACGCTCAGGGAGGGGCCAAGATGCTTTTGCAGATCCCTTCCATAGGCAAAGCGATTGCCTCCAAGGTGGAGCAGTTCATCAAGGAGGGCAGGATAGATCAGCTTGAAGAGCTCAGGAAAAAGATCCCAATAAACAGTGGAGAACTGCAAGGAATAGAAGGGCTTGGACCCAAGACAATTAAGGTCCTTTATGACAAGTTGCAGATAAGAGACCTTGCAGAGCTGGAGCGGTCTGCTGCTGATGGCCGGCTCCGCACCGTGCCCGGCTTTACAGAAAGGAAAGAGAAGGACATTCTCAGGAGGATAGAGTTTTTCCGTCGAGGTAAGGGCAGGAGGTTAATAGGTGAAGTCTATCCGCTCGTAAAGCAGATAGAGTCACGACTTTTGCAGGTAGATGGCGTCAGGCAGGCCATTGCCGCCGGCTCTGTGCGCAGGATGAGGGAGACAATCGGGGACATTGACTACTTGGTTTTGTCGGACAAACCAGAAGCTGTACTGGACTTTTTCGTAAAGATGCCGGAAGTTGACGAGATCATTGCTAGAGGTCCGGCAAAAGCATTTGTAAAGCTGGCAGATGGGATAGACGCGGATCTTCTCGTTGTACCGCATGGGAGCTGGGGGTCGGCCTTGCAGTATTTTACGGGGAGCAAGGAGCACTCTGTCGAGCTGCGTAGAATCGCGATAGCAAAGGGGCTCAGGCTGAACGAATGGGGAGTTTTTGAAGGAGAAAGAAAAGTCGCTGGAGAAACAGAAGAGCAAGTCTACAACATCTTGGGGCTTCAATGGATTCCGCCTGAAATGCGTGAGGATCGCGGCGAGCTGGATCTCGCGCGGAAAGGCAAGATCCCCAAAATAATAGAATATGGAAGCCTCAGAGGCGATCTCCAGGTGCATACCGAGAGGAGCGATGGAAAGGCAAGCATGGAGCAGATGGCAGTAGCTGCCAGGGAATTTGGTCTCGATTATATTTCCATTACAGACCACACAAAGAGCCTGGCATTTGCAGGAGGCCTTGACGAAGACGAGCTGCTTGATCAGGCAAACAAAGCGTCGGAGCTCAGCGACAGACTAGACATGCGCATCCTTTCGTCGGCGGAGGTCAACATAATGAAGGATGGTGCGCTTGACATTGCAAATAACGTGCTGGACAAATTGGACATTGTCGGGGCAGCTATCCACTCGCATTTTTCGCTGCCAATCGAAGCTCAGACAGAGAGGCTCGTAAAAGCTGCAAGAAATCCGAGCATTGACATCTTGTTCCATCCGACAGGGAGGCTAATCAACAAGCGCGAGGGATACCCCGTTGAAATTGAAAAAGTAATTGATGTCGCCCTAGAAACCGGAACGGCACTTGAAATTGATGCGCATTATGACAGGCTGGACTTGAAAGACGAATACGTCAGGATGGCAGTCCAGAAAGGGGTCAAGTTGACAATAGATTCCGACGCACACCACCCTGTCCACTTTGCGTACCTAATTTTTGGAATTGCACAGGCAAGGCGTGGTTGGGCTACTGCGAATGATGTGCTCAATACTCTGCCGGCCGAAGGCCTACTATCGGCTTTGAAGTAAATCATATATCAGGAATCATATTCCACATATTGCGTGCGCACTAGCGTAGAAAGGGACTACCGTATTGAGAGAAAAATCTACCTCGGCGTCTTTTACTTTTGCGCTTTTGTGATGGCGGCGATAACCCTCTACTCCCTGTATGTCAGTCTCAATGAGTACATGCAGACTGGAAGGGTCGTGATCGGCGAAGTGCTCGTGGAAACTGAGTGGCCTGTAAACGGTCTCGCAAAGCTGGTCACGTATCTAATGATATCGTCAGTCGTCGGCTGGTACTGTGTGGTCAAGATCGGAGGAGACGCAGTCACCAACATCCCGAAATGGCTAAAATCCGTACTTCAGCTTGCAGTACTAGTCATCGCAATTGTTGCTTTGTACGAATTTGTCTACAACTTTATCGTCTGGAATTCGCTGATCACGGCAGACGCGATACAGGGAGTCCTCGATTTTGACAACAAGAATGTGGAATACCCTAACCCAAAGACACCGTGGAACCTTGTATTTGCAACAAAGATGTCCCTTGCGGCATTTCTGATCTCTGCCCATGGGTTCTATACAATGAGCAAACCAAAGAAGGAAAAGCTAGAATAGCCAATCCCTGATCCTAGTGCGTTCAAAGTTCAGTTTTTTCTCATAGTTTTCTTCTGAAGGCGGGTCAAGGTTGAAGGAGGGACCGTCTTTGTTGTAAAAATCAGCGGAGAGGTAGCCGGCTTGCCTATTCCCTACCTCCATAAAACAATATCCTTGCCCTGAAAATGATGCTGCCGTAGGTCCGATCCCGATCTCGTTTAGAATCTGCTGGGCCGCTACTTTGCCCTGTTCCTCCGCAAATATGCCTGCTTTGGGCAAGGCGATGGCGCCAACCTTGATTTCGGTTACGTCGCCAACCGCAAATACGTTGTGAATCGAAGTTCTGGTTGTATGCTTGTCAATGGGGACCCAGTCTGATCCAGCGGTCAGCCCAGAAGCTCTAACTACCTCTGGAGACCTATGTGGGGGAATCCCTATGAGCAGATCATAGTCCTTCACGACACCGTTATCGAATTCAAGCTGGCTTTCGGTGACTGACTTTAGCTTGTGCAATGGGTTAAAGCGCACCCCATGCTGCGAAATTGTGTCAACCACAGTGGCACTCAGCTTCGGGCCGGCTGCAGGTATTGCCATAGGGGCCGGAGAATACACATCTATCTGGGAGTTCCCAGCACCGGCTCTTGCCAGAATATTGCTTATGATAATTGATGCTTCATAGGGCGCTGGTGGGCACTTGTAAGGCATACCCATTATGGCTATTGCGACCTTACCACCATTCATGGAAAGGAGTTTCTCCCTAATCCCTGGGACCTGAAGTGGGTCGTATAGGTTGTGCCCATTTCCTACAAACCCAGGTACTCTATCGGGGACGAGCTCGGCTCCAAGGGCCACGATCAGGTAGTCGAATTCTATCTTACCATTATCTCTAGTCTCAATAGCCGATGCTGTCGTGTCTATTTTGATCACCTCATCGTTTAGCACTTCTATTCCCTTCGCGCTAAGCCCAGCAAGGGGCGTCTGAGAGTCTTCCAGCTTTCTGGAACCTTCAAGTATCCAGAGCTTGACTAGGCCCATCATGAACCAATTTTTTCTGTCAAGGACGACAATGCGGTGTTCAGCGGAAAGATTCTTTCGGAGTGCGTTGGCTGCCGCTAGGCCTCCAAAGCCGGCTCCGAGTATGAGAATGCGCTTGCCCACGTTAGAGAAATCTCGGGAGCATGTAAAAACTTTTTAGGCATGCGAGCTAAAAGCTCACATGGTGGCAGACGAAAAAGAAATTCCAACTGTGGATAACTATCCGATCTACGATGATGCCATGATAGAGAGGATGAAGCGATATTACAAGGTCGAAGACCACGACGAGCTGCTAAAGTTCATCAAGACTCATGGTATGCGCAGGCATGTGGACATCTTAGACGAAAGCAAGTCAGGCTAGCTTTATCGTCGCATGTGACCCATCTGTCTCCACGACCGCTTTGGTATTTTGAACGCCCCACTTCCACAATACTTTCCAGTGCGAGTTGCCGCGAACAATGGGTTCTAGGTCGACGCACTGCTTGATGCCGTTCTTATCGTAGTACGCGGGGCAATGAAATCCGATCGTTCCGGCTGCACCCGAATCTTCACTTGGCACTGAAACTCCCACTTGGAAAAAGAATGCGTTGCCACTATCAGGATTTGTGAGGGGGTTGCCAAGCGGAAACACGCCCAGGTTAAAGTACGGGTTCTCTATTTCTGGCGAAAAAAACTGGCTGTATTCTTTCCACTCACTTCCATCCTCTCTATGATACCACTTTACGGTTCTTTCGTCCTGCTGCCATTCCATTGCAAGCATTACAGTTTTGGGAAAGTCACTGTCCGCAGGCAAGCGAACTGCTGATTCGTGTATTGCTGATATCCAAGGATAGCCAGAGCAGGCAATATTTCCGTCGCAAGTCTCCCAGGCGCGGGGGACGAGGAAGATTCCTGATTTGTTGAAAAACATGTCGGCCCGGTACCCATAGTCGAGGCCGTCTTTGCAGCAGTTAGGCGACTGGGTTCCTATGCCGGCGAATAGGAAATCTTTGACAGAGCCTGGTTTGAATTGCGTAAGATTGATCTCTACTTCAACCCTTTTCGAAGGGAGATAGGTGTCCGAGTAATGATAGGCCCCCGAATAGTATGTGGGGTTTGGCAATAGCGCAGTGTCAGGGTCATTTCCGAGGTTCATGGGAGCATCAATTAGCGGATGGGATGCCCCAAAGATAAAGAAAGCCAGTAATGCTGCATGCATGATTGAGGTTTTGTGTTTTCTTGCCGTCGATACGTACGTTACAAGCGTAAATCCGGCAAGCGATGCAGGGATTGCACATGCTAGCGTGATGACCACTAGAGGAAGTGTGAATGGCCTAAGGCCAGAAAATAGGACTGTCAGAGCAAGCCACCCTGCGACTGCCGAATAGATGGCATATTTTCTGTCGTTTGAGAAAAGCTGGCAAATAGCCCCGGAGAAAATGAAAGGCACTGAAGATGCAAATGCCAGCATCGTGAGCCCTGAGTGATCTGGGAGGGAAGTGGCAAATACGAGTACCCACGGAAAATAGCCTACGAACAAAGTAGCAAGGGAAGAAAAGAGGATAGCGGATGTTCGATTTCTCTCCGCTGGCGGAGTTGACTCGGAACCTATCATGATTCCGATTGCAGTTGTAGAGAAAAAAAGTGCCGCCAGCCTGATCTCGCCCAACTGATCTGGTCCTGGATGGTAGCATTGCCTGACATCGCAGGATTGATAGAATATCACAATCAGCATAGCTATTGCTAAAGCTGCCGCTGCGCAAAGCATGATGGGTCGGAGGGCCTGTGCTCGACCTATCAAGACGCCCAGGAGAAGCAGCGTAATGAGGAAAACCCAAAGGCGGCTTCCAGAGAATGTAAAGAATGCAGAGTCTCCGGTAGCATAAAGATGGAAAGTATATGACTCAAAAACAAAGGTGACAATGACAATGCACGCAAGAGCTGCGCAGGTTATTGCCCACTTCTCCACGTATTGTCAATCTGGGTTTCAAGTTTTATCGCTTGCTCACTTTCAGGACTCGCCCCAGATGAGCAAATTCTTGATTGCTATCCAAGGGTGTGGAATTGACTCCACCGCTGCAGACCTTTCTACTAAAATCAGCCAGTATCTAACTAGCGCTCTTGGCCAGTTGGCCTTATCAATATCTCGTTGACGTTCATATGAGCCGGAGAATTCACCGCGAATAGTATCGCATTAGCAATGTCTTCCGCCTGGAGTGCGTCCATCTGCTTCGATGCTTCTACGAATTTTTCCAGCGACTTGTCGGTAATTGTGTTGAGCAATTCGGTTGCCACGACCCCTGGCTCTATACAGGTGACCCTAATGTTCGCCCTCTGGCTCAACTCCTGCCTGATTCCCTCGCTAAACGCAGCTACTGCATGCTTTGTCGCACAATATACGCTCCCAGCTGGAAAGACAATCCTGCCTGCTACGGAAGAAATGTTGACGATATGCCCGGATTTTTTGGTAATCATGTGAGGAATTGCCGCCGCGGTGCAATACAGGACGCCTTTGATATTGACATCTATCATCTGGTCCCACTCGTCCACTTTTAGGTTCTTGAAAAAGCTCAGCGGCATAAGGCCCGCGTTGTTAACCAGGATGTCTACTGTCCCCCATTTCTTTATCACGGCTTCAACAAAGGAATCGCAATCTGACTTTTTGGTAACATCAAGTTTTTGGATCATTACTTCGCCGCTTCCAATCTGCTTTTCAAGCGAGTCCAGTCTGTCCGTGCGCCTGGCCCCTGCCGCTACCTTGGCTCCTGCCTTCGCCAGCGCAAGTGCGGTCGCGCGTCCTATGCCGCTACTTGCGCCAGTAATAATCGCCACTTTGCCATTTATCATTTAAGTTAAGCAGGGTTGCAAAATGCAGTAATATGTTCTTGTTGCCTTCCCGAGTCGTAGCTTGCTCTGCACAAAGAGTTGATTTGCAATGAAGATTTGGCCGCCAGTACATACGTTTCATTAGGATGTCAAGCCAAAAAAAATCCGTTCTAACTCCACAAGATCTGGCAAAAACCTTTGGAAATTTTATGGCTCTTGACAAGCTGAATTTCTCGGATGTATTTGTACGTCACCGCGATTTCTGCTGCATCAATTTACATCTTTAACAGAAGGGACATGTGAAAACTGCAGGATAATCACTAGGATTGGGCTGTCGCGACAAAGCTTAAGTACCATATTCACTCTCTTACTGCCAGAAGCTGAACACATGAGCCTAGACGACAGGGACGAACTCAATTACCTGTGTACCAAAGCCAAGTTTATTCAGAAATATATGGGGAAAAACAATTGCGCCTATGAAGATGCAGAGCGAGAATTCCACAGTTGGATCGAAGGGCTCATGGACAGCAGAATCGAGCTGGCCAACAAGATGCTAAACGCCCGGCCCTAGACGCTTTGCTCTTGCTGTATTCCCTGCTTTCTTGCCATGAATAACAAGACTCCACCAAACATTAGTAGAACAATAGCAAGACCCTGCGCCCCTCCGTTTGGCACAAGCACAAGGTAGCCTATGGCGAAGCCAAAGCAAGTCATCGCCTGCAGCATGTACGATATCAGCGGCCGCATCTTGGTCTTTTTCGCAATGTACCCTATTGCAAAAAAGACTGCTGCTGGATAGATCGTGAGAAGTATGAACTGGTCAATGTCGATGCCAAGATGGACCATCGGCTTCATTCAACTTGGCACCTGCGCTAATAATAATTTTCTTTTGCATCAGGGCTGGGCGTGAACTTGAACAGCTAGCCCGCTGCCAACAATCGAGCGGGCGTTTTCGAGCGGAAGAGACGCAACGTCTTCTTGCTGGAACGGCCCATACTTGTTCATGTCTACTCCGACAAACGATTCTATTGGCTTTAGGAACCTGACAAGAACCTGCTTTGAGCGCACCTTCACTGCTATTGATTCGAGCACTTTGACTCTGCCCTTGATGGTAGCGGAAATAACTTCGTCAATTCTGGCAGCAGAATCAGACATGCCATCAAGCGCGTATTTTTCCTCATCTGTAAGCTTTGAATAATCTACAAGCTCCCGGTGTGATCTCAGCTTGTAGAGCCTTGATTCTATCAAGAGCCTTGCCGAATTTGCGAGCAACTCTGTTAGGCGATCCCTCACCTTTGCCTCGACCCCCTCGTAGCCCTGGCCCTTAAGGGTGCCAAGCAATTCAGCGATTTTTTGAAAAGTATCGGGATCTATTTGCTGGAGCGAGCTGGTTTCGATTTCCCTCTTTAGCAGCCTGTAAACATCTTTCAGCGCCAAGCCACCGGTAACCCCGGCTTCTGCATCGATTCCGCTTTGCCTCCCAGACATGGTGGATCAAGAACAGACAAGCCTTAAATTATAGGCTTTTAGTGTCCTAGATCTGGTGTACTCCGGTTGCCTTATAAGTTAATTGATGGCAAGATTGAACCGTTATCATTTACCGCCGAAGCGGTGATACAGAAGCTAAAACAGGACAACATCAAGTTCCTCGATCTGCAGTTCACCAGTCTTTTTGGGAGATTCCACCACACTACAATGGACGCAAAGATGTTCCGCGTCGACGACTTTACAAACGGCCTTCCCAAGCTTGACGGGTCCTCCATCAGGGGCTTTACAGAGATCCACGAATCGGATCTCATTATCAGGCCGGATCCATCCACTTATGCAACGATACCTTGGATTGGAACTCCTACTGCAAGGCTCATTTGCGATATTTTAAGCGGCGGGAGCAAGCGCGAGACTTTTCCCCGGGACCCGAGGGGAATCGCAAAAAAGGCGGAAAAGTATGTATCTGAACAGGGCTTTGACACGTCGTACTGGGGCCCCGAAGTAGAGTTCTTTGTGTTTGACAAGCTCGAAGTAAACACAATGACCCCATACCAGGGACAGAGCTACCACATCGCATCAAAGGAAGCGCCGTGGTCTACTGACAGCGTCGGGTATGCGCTCAGGCTAAAGGAAGGTTACCTTCCGAGCGCACCGGGGGACACATTGATGGAATACCGCAACGAATGCGTGGACACTCTAACGAATAATTTTGGAATCCTCTGCGATGCTCACCACCACGAGGTGGCTACTGCAGGCCAGTGCGAAATAGACATCCGCTATGATTCCCTGGTCAACTCTGGCGACTCTGTCCAGAGCTACAAGTATATCGTCAAAAATATTGCGAAAAAGCAGAACATGATAGCCACGATGATGCCCAAGCCTATAGCACTCGACAACGGCTCTGGCATGCATGTGAATGTCAGCCTCTGGAACAAGAACAAGAACCTGTTCTACGATGCTGAAGACGATTACGCAGAGATGTCCCAGACCGCGCGATACTTTGGCGGCGGCATCATGGAGCACGCGCATACCCTTGCGGCAATTGTCGCTCCAACTACCAATTCATACAGGAGGCTTGTGCCAGGCTACGAAGCGCCGGTCTACGTGGCATGGAGCACCGGAAACAGGTCTGCGATAATCCGTATCCCGGCACACTTTAAAGGGCCAAAGTTTGCCAATCTCAAGCGCATCGAGTTCAGGGCGCCAGACCCCTCGTGCAACCCGTACCTTGCCTTTGCCGCAATACTTGCTGCGGGCCTTGACGGGATAAAGAAAAAGCGGGAAATAGGAAATCCCGTAAACGAGGACATTTTCAAAATGACTCCAAAAAGGAGGCGAGAACTAGGAATCACCCAGCTACCTGCCAGCTTGCGTGAAGCATACGAGCAACTGCAAAGCGACAGCGGGTTCCTCAAGCCGGTATTTGACAACGAAACAATAGACAGGATAGTAGAGCACGAAGAAAAAGAGCATGTCGAACTTGCGGTAAGGCCTCATCCTCACGAGTTCTCTATGTACGCGGACGTCTAGCTCCTCCATCCTAGCAACCGTTATGCCGCTCTGTGGGTCAGGCTTTCCCCCTTGCCCTTCGATATCGACTAGGCGAGCACTGCAAATAGCAGCTAGAGCCCGGCTCCTGTCGATGTGAGCCAAATGATATAGTTGTTGTCAAGATCGAGCCTTCCGCTCCACAGCTCCAGTCTGAGCCGACCTGGTAGAAGCAGCGCACTCTTCTAAAGAGAGTCCCACAAGTCAACTCTATAGGAGAATGAGCACATGAGACGCGTTGAAAAACTGGCGGAAGAAAAGCAATAAGAAAAGAGACGTCGCTATGATTAATGTGTACGGGAGAAATGCCGGCTTTATTGTAGCGGCTGCATTGGCAGTGATACTGGGGTCAGGACTTGTGGGCCCGGCCCAGGCAGCCCAAATAGACGCGTCGCTTATCCCAGAGTACGACAGGGCTGTCGGGACATTTACCGGCACAAAGTTTATTCAGATTAGATACGAGCCCGGAAGCGCAGCGGCAAAGCTTTTCGACGGAAAGGCCCAGAGGATAGAGTTCTCGACAAAGGGGACAAACGCAAGTGAAATGGCAGAGCTGACTGCACTTGTCAATGCTGCTCTGATAAAGGCCAATAGCCCGGCTGTAGTCACGGGCGCCAATCTGACGTATTCCGGCGTCCTTAAAGGGGGGCCAGATAGGCTATCGCTTACCTACAAGGTAGACCTAGTCCAAAATTTTTCCGGGTTCAAACTAAACCAGAGCGCGGTTGACAACATTCCCGTGGACGTAAACTGGAGGGGATTTGTCATAAGCAGTATAGTACGAATCGGATCTCCAGAGCACGGGACCATTAACGCAAACCACCCTATCGGATTACTCGAAGCACTTTACCCCGAATACGCCGAGAAACTAATGAAAACAGAAGCCAACGCGATAATGACGGAGCCGATCCTGGACTTTCAGGAAATCGGCGAAATGCCCATGGACAGGTGGCACTCGCTGTTCGACCCCACCCTTAACCTTGTCAGCACCAACGGAGTACTCTCGGGAGACATTGGGAATGCAAAAGTGCTTTCAGTATACTCGCTTGGCGAATGCAGCATAAGGGAAGGCTGCCCGCCTCCAGGGGAAGGAGACGCCATTGTAACTGTGGATGGCACTCAGCTAAATGTCCACATCTCCACCCCGCAGCCAAACTCGCAAATCGAAATCGCTGGCTTTACCAGCATAGAGCAAGCAGGAGAGCATCAGATATTACGGGTAAGAATGGACAACCCTACGGCAGGCATCCCGTATTTTACTCTCCAGGTGCTCCTTGTCTTTGGAGGCATGATGGGTGCGATCTCTGTTATGGTGCTGTTCAAGACCCGCAAGTAGGCCTAGTATTTCCACTCTGCAGAAAGCCCGTTCCACCAAGCACGATACGGCCGCGCGTCGGTGCCCGTCTCCTCTTTTATCCTGTTTTCCAGTGCAAAGAACATGTTTTCAAGCGCGTCGGTGCCGCCGTCGGCGTAAAGCTCTCGACCAATCTCTTCGGCCCGCTTCCTCTTGCTCGGGAGATCAGGCGACTGTGGTTGTTTGATGCAGTAAGTAAAGAGGTCATAGAGTTCCTCTTCGAGATACGCGTCCAACCGGTATCAGTCCAGCCTCTTGATTACATGGTATCCAAACTCTGTCTTGACCGGCTCTGAAAGCTGCCCCTTTTCAAGCTTGAAGGCCGCTTCTTCAAACGGCTTGACCATCATTCCTCGGCCAAAGGACCCCAAGTCCCCGCCTCTTTTGCCGCTGCCTTTGTCAATAGAAAGTTCTTTTGCAAGGTTTGCAAAACTTTCACCTTTTTTCAGCCGCTCAAGGACGGCCAGAGCTTCACTTTGTTTTTGAACTAAAATATGTGAGCACCTGATCTTGTTTGCCAATGTCCATGAAAATGAAAACGAAAGAATTAATCTTTTCCTACTAAAAAGGAAAGAAAGGCCTTACCTAATACGATCAGGAATTTACCATACGTAATGGGTTCATGTCGAAATCAAAATATAATCGCCAGCAGAATCACAGATGAAATTGGCCGGCGAAGAAGAATCCACGTCGTCTACCGCCCCGATCCCTTTTCCCACTCTCACGATACTGTATCTGCCAACCGAAGCAATGCCGGTAGTTGAAGATGTCAGCCAGAAATACTCCAACAGCACGGTCGAAGATTGCATTGGGTTCTTCCACGGGTCGCAGCGCGTATACAAGAAGGTCACAATCTGGAGCCAGGGGATTGACAGCCTGTGGCTAAATGCCGTAGTGGCAAGGGCAAAAGAGCTCGCCGGTGTTGAATTCGTGACCCTTGTTTCAGGCGGCATGATGCATGTACTTTAGTACCATCGGCTTACGTGCTAGCTAAAATAAGGGTAGCAAGAATATTTCTGCATGGACGAAGAGGTCAAGATCAAGCACTGCCCGGTCTGCGGATGCAGCGAGCATAGGCTTATCGGATGTGGCAGCCACTGGGCCAAACACAAGGTAGGGCCCGACGGCAGGTGCGAGCAGCGTCATTTCAGCTCATAGAGCGCGACGGATAGCTTGAATGCAAGCCTGTCGTCCGTTCCATTGGCAAGCGGGACTACGTATTTTTCCATCTCTTCCTTGTACTTTGCCGCCTTTATTGCCTGGCCTTTCATGGAGCGGACCGAATCCAGCTTGTCAGCGACCTTGACGCACTTGGCGTCCTTTGATGCACGCGCCATCTTAGCATAATATAGCTCGAGCGCCTTTTCTTTGTCATCCGGCCGGTCCTTAGGTTCCATGCCGGCCTGAGTTATTGAGTAGACGCGATCTCCGCAGTCCTGCACTTCCTCTTGTGATGCATCGGCTGCGTCATGGAGCAATGCCGCGCAGATTAGGTCCGTGTCACGGACTTGTAATTCCTCTACCAAGATCATGGCTACCCTGAGCGGGTGGTTGATGTACGGCTCCTTGTTAAAGAGCTGGTTCTTGTGGATTTTGGTTGCGAGCCCAAAGGCGCGGGTAAGCTTGACCACATCTTCAGTATTTTCAAATGACCTGATAAGACGGGCAAAGCCTTCCTTGGGAAAATTGTTAGTTTTCTCTTCCATGTTTAACAACACCCCCTATAATGACATTTATATAAAAAGTGAGGTGGTCGGCGAATGTTTCTTGTACTCCAGGGTCAGTCAGTAGCTTTACTTGGCCAGTGATCTTGATGCTATACCGTGGTCGAACCAGACATTTGTTCACGGATCCGAATATTTAAAGTCCCACAGCCTAAGGATTGTCAAAATAGAACCTGCATCAGAAAAATCTATTATCCCCATCGAGTAACCAGCTATTGCAATTGAGAGTCTCTTTGTATTCTGCTATTATCATGGTTGTGATGCTGTCGTCGGTTGGCATCGTGACACATGTTCGGGGAGAGCCGGCCACCTTTGAGTCGTGGGATTTCGTCCCCGCGGGCGAGGTTCTAGCCATGACGACAATAACGGATCTTTCGCGCGACGGAATTGATGACCTTATCGTGGCCGCACGCGACAAATCTGTTTATGCATTGGACGGAACAACTGGCCAAAAGTTGTGGAATTACACGGGCAACCAGTACTATTCCTGGAGGTCAGTCGTCACTTCACCTCCAGTGGATGTAAATGGCAATTCCAAATCCGACGTTTTAGTGGCGACAACTGAAAGGCTCGTCATGATGCTTGATGGCGCAGCGGGAAAACAGGTCTGGGCCTATAACGTGACTGACAGCACCTTCAAGCAGGGCTCCGCTTGCTCCATGTCCGTTCGCTCCGCCCACTTTTTGTCTGATATTGATGGTGATGGCATTAATGACGCCGCGATAGTCGCAGGCACTGGAGACAACTGCGCACAAAAAGACAGAGTGTCGGTACTTGCACTCAGCGGCAAGACCGGCGAGCAATTGTGGGAGTATGCAAAGTCAGAAGACTACCATGGCTTGAAGGACGGCGGAGATAACGCGAGCCCGGTCGCCATACTTGACTTTGACAAGGACGGCTTCTTGGACATCGGCATCGCAGACGAGCTGGGTTATCTGCGTGTAATCAATGGCGAGGCCGGAAATGAGCTTCGCAATACAAAGCTTGAGGTGTTTGGTTCCATCTGGGACTTTACAATGCTACCCGATATTTCCGGCGACGGGATTCCGGACGCGCTGGGGTTTGAATTCATAGAGGGAGGGGGCGGTCCCGACTATGCTAGCATTGTCGCTATAGACCTGATCAAGTCGAATGTCATTTGGCAGATCAAGGTAGGCGACGGGCGGATAAACGGAGGAGCTGTCTTTTCTGCCGCGTCACTAAATGGCACAGGCGCAAACCCGGGCGACGTCGTGCCTCAAGTTGCAGTTACCAAGAGAATTGAAAACGAGCTAACGCTTGTCCTTCTTGACGCAAAGACAGGCGTGCAAAAATGGCAATACACCCTGGGAGAGGAAAGAAGCAGGGATGACTTGAGCAAAGTCTACCCTGTCGCAAGGATAGCGACGGCTGGGGCCGGCGATGAACTTGCAGTTGGCTCTATTGATTCGAAACTTTACCTGCTCAACCTTGCCGACGGATCCATCATCTGGTCTCATGGTGTCACCGGCGAAATTGGCGGGATGACCTTTGTTGGAACACAAAGCGGGCAAAAGTACGTTATCGTGGAAGAGTCTTACAAAGGGGTGAGGGCGCTATCCAGGCAGACAACCATCGACACAAAACTTACCATAGAGCAGTCGGCCCATACGGTAGTTTCGGAATCAAAGATAGTGATATCGGGCGAGTTGGAGCCGGCTTTTCCTGGTGAACTGGTCGAAATTCGTTACGTCGACCCAAAGGGGTCGGTGAGCACAAAGCCGCTTGTCCTGTCGAGGGACGGGACGTACACGGATGTTTTTGAGCCGGTATTGGCCGGGAGCTGGAATGTAGACATCTCTTTTGAGGGCGAGGGCTTTTACCTGGGCTCCAAGAGTCGGACCATTGGTTTTGAAGTAGTCGACAAGGAAGAGTCCCTAGTGTACAAGCTCAAGGTTCCTGACGACGAATCGATATCCTATCCCATTCCCTACTTTGTAGATGGAGGACAGGTGGACGCTATGAGCGTCGACAAGGAGACCAAGACGCTTAAGATAAACATCAACCCGTCCGCGGCCGAGGGTAGCCTAAAGATAGACTTGCCCCGCAGCGTCATTGATGCCTTTGAATCAAACTACCAGGTCTATGTTGATGGCAAGGTGGCCCAGTTCCAAGAACTGGAAGCAGATTCGACGACGCGCAGCTTGTCAATACCGTTCAACCAGGCCAATAGCGAGATAACAATCTCTGGGACGTACATTGTGCCTGAGTTCTCGGCTATCGCTCCGCTAATTCTAGCAGCACCTATGTTCGCGACTATTGCGGTCCTCGGGATTAGAGGAAGGCCTCAAAAGTAAGCTAGTGCTATGCGTGTTGTTAAACCCTAGTGACAGTCAAAAGCGTGAGCTAGAAGGTTGATAGGAGCCCCTAGGGCGCAAAGTCAGAGAAAAAAGCCTACATGCTAGATGAGCTACTATCGGTGTCGCTGATCTCGCTGTAGCTGGTTTCTTCGGGCCCTGGCGATTCGTCCGCCATGGACCTTTCCTGGGCCGTGTCTGACGCGAATGTCGGAACCTCTGGTGTTGTGTCGAAGCCCATTGACGGGACAGGCTCTGGAGCTGGCATTCTTTTTGGAGCGCTTATCCGCTTCTTAGCCGCCTTCTTTTTCGAGCCACCTTTGCGGGCTTTAGACTTTGTCGCCCTCGCCTTCTTTTTGCCTCTTGAGAGCTTTGCCTGCTTACCCTTTTTCTTACCTTTGTTTTTGGCTTTGGCCTTTGCCATACATTTAGGAATACGAAAACACTAGTTCTTAAGCTTGTTCTTTTGATTGCTGCGGATCGGAACAGTGCTGCCGCTTGGAAAACATATCGCTAGCGACATGAAACTATGCAGCGAAAAAAGCTCGGCACTGTGATAGGCTAGCTGAAGATAGTCAATGGTGCCCTCCTTACTGAAAGCGAAAGTCCTCGGGTACCTAGGTGAAGCGCAATTTGGTTACATGTTCTTGGATTGCAACAAGACATAATAGTTGAAACCGACGCAATTCAATTAGTAATTTTGACCGACAGCAAGGGCTACTACGCGATTCTGGCTGTACCAGAGAATGCAAGCTACCATGAGATCAAGCACTCCTACAGGAAGCTTGCGAGAAAGTACCACCCTGACAGAAACAGTTCAGCCCATGCTGAGGAAATGATCAAAAAGATTAATGCGGCATTTGAAATTCTCTCTGACAGCGACAAGAGGTCGGAATATGACAAGAATGGGTTTGCTGCTATCTATGAGCCAGAGCCCGAACCTGATATCCATGTCAATGTCCGGGCTGCATCCAGGCCGGAGCAGGAGACCGTTTTCGCGGATTTCTTTGGAGGTCCCTATTACCTTGACACGCCCAAGGGCCGGTTTCATATCATAGTCGAGCCGTCGCTATGCATGGCATTTGGCAGCTGCGAAACGTTGGCTCCCAAGGTCTTTTCAGTTGAAAAGAACAGAAGGGTAAATCCCAAGGCAAAGGTGGAATGCGAGACATGTGCCGAATACGACAAAATCTATGCGGCGGCCGCAACTTGCCCGACCAAGGCGATCAAGATTATTGACAGGTATACAGGCGAGCAGATGTATCCCTAAGAACTTAAATTGCTCTTGAATCGTGCCGGTAAACGTAAATTGAAGCTATACTGTGTGGGTTGCGGCCCCGGTGACCCCGAGCTTGTCACTGTCAAGGCCGCGAACATCATACTGCAAGCTGAAGTTATATTCGCGCCAACTGCTAGGGAGGGAAAACCCAGCATTGCACTTTCAGTAGTTGAAAAATATGTAGACAAGTCTGCCAAGACTGTCAGCCTTGTATTTCCGATGGTAAAGGACAAAGAGTCGCTCAAAGATTATTGGAGAAAAAACGCACAGGAAATCGCTGACGCCGTGAGGACTGGCAAGAAAGTAGTCTACCTAACCGTTGGTGACCCGGCACTATATAGCACCTGGATCTATATTCACCGGGAACTCCAGAAGAACCACAAGGACATTGATGTCGAAATTATTCCTGGCATCGCGTCGATGTTTGCGATTGCTGCCAGGGCCAGAGTCAGCCTTGCCGAAGGAGAAGAGACCCTTGCCATAGTGCCAGCGTGCTATGACATCGAGCGCGTGAGAAAAGCTTCGGAGGCATGCGACACGGTCATTTTCCTAAAAGACGGCCGCTATTTTGACAGAACCATTGAAACTCTCGGGCAGTCAGGGTTTTCAGGGTCCGCACCCATTGCAATAGCGCAGGATGTATCTGAGGAAAAAGAAATACTTGAAGTGAAAACGCTTTCAGAATACCTCGGGAAAAAAGGCCCTGCAGAAAAGTACTTTTCGATAATGGTGGCGAAGAAAAATATCAGAGAGTAGCACGGTATATTTCGTTGGTTCTGGCCCGGGGGATCCGGAGCTTATCACGCTAAAGGCGAAAAGGCTTGTCGAATCAGCGGACGTGATTATCTATTCTGGCTCGCTTCTGAACCCGAAAATACTAGAGTACGCCAGAAAAGACGCTGAGCTTTTTGACGCTGCGATTATAGACAGGGTAAAGATCTACGAGCTTCTCAGGGACGCTGCAAAAAAAGGCAGGCTTGCCATCAGGTTTCACGACGGCGACCCTGCGCTTTTTAGCACAATAAGGGAGCAGATTGACAAATTAGAGTCAGATGGAATTCGTTGCGTCGTCGTGCCCGGAGTCACTGCAATATTGGGCGCTGCTGCCGACTTGAAACTGGAACTTACTCTCCCGGGTGTGACCCAGTCTCTTATCATTACCAGGGCGGAATTACGCACTCCGGTGCCGGCTCGAGAATCAATAGCAGAGCTTGCCAAGCATGGTTGTACCATGGCGTTCTACCTCAGCGTCCACTTGATTCATGATGTTGTAGGCGAGCTATTGAAGGGTGGGGTGTACACAGAGAAAACCCCTGCCGCAGTAGTATACCGCGCGACTTGGGATGACGAGAAAATCATCAAGGGCACCCTGGGCGACATTGAAAAAAAGACAAAGGATGCCAGGATAATCAAGACTGCGTTGATAATAGTTGGAGACGTGATTGCGCCGGCAGAATACGAATATTCAAAAGTTTACGACGCAGGGTTTACGCACGGATATAGAAGGGCTGTAAAAAAAGAAGAAAAGGGGTAGGGTTTTACGGTCTTCTCGCCCACATGCTTACTACCGTAGTGCTTATCCCAGCACCTGCTGCGCCACTTATCGTGGCGAAGACGATGGCCTGGTCCACTATTATCGTTGGTAGCCAAGCTGCTATCAACGGCGAGGCTAGGAACGCCAGGAACCCTATTGCAAATCCTACCGTTCCAAATATTGCCAATACTGTTGTTCTTGTCGCCATTTCTTTCACTACTGTTGTGTTTCCGAGTCGGAGATCCTTACTCCACTTAAGCCGGGAATTGACGGGAACCTGTCTGTGACTTTTTGCTCTGCTACCGCTGATGCTTCCATCATTATCTGGTCAATGTCGCCGCCAGAACCGGTATTGACTTCTACTCCCAGTCCGTTGCTCTGCATCGATTCCATCATTATTCCGCCAAGTAAGCTCTGCATGTTGTTGATTTCCGCGTCTGCGCCGGGAACGAACCTTCCTAGGCTCGGCTTGAGATTCTTTATTGTCGACATCGCCGGCCCAAGCGCAACCATCGCGTCGCCAAGCTCGTGTATCGTTGATAGCCTCATTGATACCTGCTCCAGCGCCATCTTCGCGTTGCCAAGAGTCTTGGCTATCTTGCGCACCTCTGCAAGTTCGTTTGAGAGCACCTTGGCGCTTTCCGCGTCGTGCCTCTGCATGGAGTCGACTACTCTGCGGAAGAGAGAAGCGTCCCTCTCGTTCAGCTTTGTAATCATGGTATCTAACTTTGATGTCTGCAACTGTAGCTTGTTAACCGCCGTCTCGATCCTAGGCTTTAGCGGGCCCTGGGGAGCGAGTGCTTCCTTGAGCTTATCGCTGGCGCCTGATCGGCTCTGGTTGCTCCAGTTCTTGTCAAAACCGGTCATGCGCATGTCTGCATAGATTCGCTATTAATTGCGGGTGTGCAAACCAGTAAACTATAGTGTAAACAATTGAGCTGCTTCGTAGCCTCACTTTAGCGGCAGCCGCAAGAGTTCCTTCATGGCGACGGTTCCCCACGCACCCATGCCTCGAGGACCTTCCTCAGCGGGATTTTCCCCGGTAATCTGGCTCACTACAATCTCGTTTGGGGCCATCGGGGGCCATATCATGGCGACGTATTCTCCGACATTGCCGGCCTTCTCAAGAGATGCTGGCTGCATATTCCCCTTGTCGAACTTTGCTGCAAGCTTGTCCTTCACTGTGTCGATCAACTGGCGCTGCCCGTGAACAATGAGGTAGATCTTTTTGGTGGCATCGATTTGAGACATGACATCAACCATAGGACTATATGAATGATAAATGTCTTGTTGTTTGCGCCCTGCTGTGATAGTTGCGGACTCGTACCTCGCAATGGTTCTGCCTGACGATATCTCTGATAGGATCTTTGAATTCGTTTCCGGCAAGAGGGGTTTTCCATTTGTTGGCCCAGACGAGCTGATGTGCATGATGTACCTCTATGGCAAGGACGGTGGCGTAAAAAACGAGGAGGTGGAGGAAGCATCGGGTCTTGCCCAAAAGACAGCAACTCAGGTAGGCCAAGAAATAGACATCTACCTGAATAGTTCTGCTGGCAAGCTTGACCCCGAATACATCCGGAGCAAGTACGTCAACAGGCAGCTACAGCTAGCGGTGGAAAAAAAAGAGCCAGAAAGGATCGCCGGAGACCCCGCAATTCTCTCCGACTGCTTTGCGCAGCATGTCGCCTATCATAGGCAGGATTATTTTTTTCAACTATATGGCCCAATGAAGGAAGGGGAGATCACTTCAGACACACGCTCGGCACTGCTAGGAAGAATGGTGATGGTATGTTATAACAGAAAAGGAATTGGGGATTTGGGCCTGTCGCACCCGCTGATACCCGCATATGTCTGGTTCAGGGATCAGGCAGGCGCAAAGCCGTGATAATACCCAATTTGTAATGGCCCTTCCTGAGGCATCTGCATTATCGATATCAGGTGCCCGTCAGGGTCCTGTATTATTGCGTGCTTGCCAAAAGGCTCGTCCTTGGGCTTTTTGTAGAACTTTACCTTTTTCTTTTTCAGCCCGTTGCAAATGTCGTCAAAGTCGCTCACACTAAAACCCACCAGCATGCTGTTGCTTTTTGGGAACCTTTTCTTTCTTGCGGGGTGAAGCGCAAGGACGGTCCCTCGCTCTGAAAATTCGACCCAGTCCTTTGACTTTTCCTTCAGGTGCATGTTGAGGACGTCGCGGTAGAACTTTACTGACCTCTTCATGTCCGAGACGAGGAGTATTACGGCTCCTATTCGGCTGAACATGGAATGATAATTACTCCAGCGGAATATAACAACTGCTGCCAACCTAGAAATACCCATCAGTCACTGCAGATATGGTTGCAGTCGACTCCGATTGTCAGGTTTTCTGAATTCCTGGGAATAGGATATTTTGGCGACCATAAACAGCACGTGGTTTCGCCAATCTTTGACCAGCGCCATAACGCGGATAATGCATGGGCAAAGGTCGCGGAAAGTCAGCGCCGAAAGATCCCGGCCTTCCACGTCGTCTTTGTGGAGCACCCGGCAAAGTACGAATTTGTTGCATACCCTGTAGAGCTGGCATCTGACAGGATAAATCATGCACTCTATAGATCTTTTTCCAGCCTGGACAGCTTGCGAAAGTTCCGGGACATCCATAGCGGCAAAACATACATCAAATTCGGCTGGCATGACCTGACGCGGCCCCAAAAATTCGACGTTCTGCCAGATTATGCGCTAGTCGATTCAGTCAGATTCATGAAGGCTGGCGATGTCGCTCAGGGCAGCATAGTTGACCAGATACGAAAAAACCAGTAGGGCTACTGAGGCCTGATCCTGATTGATATTTCTAGCCTGCGAAGAGAACTCTCAAATGCGCGGATAGGATTTGCGATGCTTGTGAACGCAACTACTATCCTGTCGTAAAGCCGTTCGACCGGGTTGCGGTACCTGTTTCCCATCGCGTTGTGAGGCCTCTCAAATCGTTCGTGCAGCCTGTCATATGTGAGTCCCTTGACGTATTGTGGCGCTTGGCCAATGCTTCTCACGCGGCCGACACTATGGACGAAGTTTATCTGACCTAGCAGTGACATTGCCAAGAATTGCGTCAACGGTTATTGTAAAGGCAAGCTAATCTTTACGATCATGCAGCTCAATTTTTTGCGCCATGCGCACCCGCCTTGGCTATGCAACCCGTGTCGAAATTGTTGAGAGGGACGATCTTGAAAATGCTGACCGGGGACTAGGACGGTTTGTTAAGCCGTCCAGAGTTCGGAAAGATGGAACATCTTGCACAATGCATGACCATCGAACCATTAATAGGCATCTACACGATTTAGCCCATCTGAATGGATTCGCCGGCAGTGGCCGATGCCAAGGGACATATCGGCGATGAAGACGACCTTTTCTGGTTCTCCCATTTTACGAAAGAGTATGAAGTTGTAAAAAAATTCACGGGCAAGAAAGAGTTTCTGATAATGGAGGACAAACCCTTAATCAAGCTTGACTGGGACAACTGCACGATCAATATTGCAAGAGTGTTTCCTGAAACTGGGTTGGTGAGGTTTGTTGTGCGGAGCAGCACGAACAGAAATAGCGACTACATGGGCAACATTCCGGTCAAGCTAAGATTCATGCTCGGAATAGATGTAGATCCATCTACCATCACTATGCCAAGAACCGAAAGCGGTTATCAACTTGCGTCCTCCAAGAGAAGGAACCTTCCTGAATCCGCAAAAGCCATCGTACATGATAGATGGATCTTTAATTTGGGCCGGGCCGAAGTCTGGGAATGGGCTAAATCCGGTATGGACATCCGGTCTAGCAAGCTGTACGGGCTTTACAATAGGATAAGAAAATTTCTGGATAATCCGGCTGTACAGGGGAGTCCCAGTCTCTTTCGAGTACGTCTAGACAAGATCGACGAGGTCATACCTGTCATTTATCAGCCTTCGGTTGATTCGCTGGACAATTTTCTCCGCGAAGTTCATTGCTTCAAAAGCCAGAACGGCGAACCGGGTTCCGAAGGCGTCAGGATCGAAGTTTCATTGCTCTTCAACAATGAGCAGTTGCGAAAATTTCGTTTTGTAGATGGATTCTACAGATGGCTAAGAAAGCTGATCTATGGCCGGCTGATTGACGTCGAAACTTTTTTCATTCAATTCGTCAAGGACGATTCCAACAAGAATTACCTGATTTTTCAGGGGATCTATAGCGGAAATTACAACTTGGAATATGATACGATTCATGAGGACAAGGTTCCCGTGAATCACAAAATAGATTACTACTTTATGGACACTTTACATCCCGTAGTTTTCGTGAACACTTCCAACCACGCGATGGCGGAGCATGACAACAATCATGACCTGTGGAAATGGGAGTTTATTCCATGGCTGCCTAAAGCCCCGGTAGTCCTGGGGACAAAATCCAGACGCGACATCGAGAGGGAATTCAAGTCTGTGTTTGGCTAATGCATAGCGGCAATGTGGATTGTGCGATTTATCCGAGGGCCAGCATTTAACAGCAAGTAATCTTGTCGCTAGTCCCGCTTGTGTTTTCTCATGAAATCGAGAAACTCGAGGTACGTTTCGAACCGGAAATACTTCATGAGGCCATCGATTTCCCCGTCGCTATACTCAGGATGGCAGTACTTGACGCGTTCCATGTTTTTTATCAAGTCCAGTTCGCAATCAATTCCATCATTAAAAAGACCTCGTGTGTAGGAAATCTGCACTTGTTGTCATCAGTTTGAGATTGTTCCACCATCGTCGAAGAATCATGTAAAGATGCGCACAAGCGCCGCTACTAGAGCAATTCCACTAGCAACAATCACAGCTACTTTGATACTCAATCTCTCTGCCTTCAGTTGGAGCCATTCTTAAGTGTTGCAGTTGTAGTTCTGCCAAAAATGTTGTTCGAATAATGTACAAAATTCAAGAATGTGTACGTTTATTTTACATCTAACATTGAGAATAGCAGTTGACCAGCAACCCTGTGGCGATATTTGATTCCGGCATAGGATCGCTCTCAGTAGTACGCGAGCTCCGGAGGGAAATTCCAGCCGAGGATCTCCTCTATTTTGCCGACAGGGCGCACTTTCCCTACGGGAGCAAGTCTCACGGCGAACTACGACAGATAATCGTCGGCACGATAAATTATTTGAAGCGCTACAAGCCAAAGGTGGTGGTCGTGGCCTCAAACACTCCATCGGTCCAGGTGCTCGACGAGGTCAGAAAGGCAGTGCAGGACGTGCCGGTGATAGGCGTCAGGCCGCCGCTAAAAGAGGCGGCGCGGATGACAAAGAAAAAACACATCGGCATCATGGCGACTGGCGGGACGATCAGAAGCAAGGAGCTGGAGAACCAGATTCGGAGGGAGGTCCCGCAGCACATACTAGTGACAAAGTTTGACGCTTCTCCAATTATAGAATTGATAGAGCATGGGGTTCATCTTGAAAACGAGCGGCGGACATTCGATGTCATTTCACGCGTGCTAGGCGACAACGTTGACGAAAAGATGGACGTCATCACGCTGTCAAGCACACACCTGCCCTTTGTGAAAAAATACCTGAATGCTCTTTTGCCCACTGTCAGGTTCGTGGACCCGGCTCAAACCGTATCCCGTGATGTGCGCAAGTTCCTCGCCACCTATCGAATGACGAAAAAGAGCGGGACTGGTAGGCTCCAGATCCTGGTGTCTGATGGCAAGCGCGAGTTCGAAAAGTCAATCCGGGCGATGGGCGTCAGGGAGCCTATTGAAGAGGTTTTCCTGACTTTTTAACCTGCTCGACATTAAAGTGACACATTGTAAATATATGGAGTTTCGTAATCCGTATCTAGCACCTAGCTGATGCCAGATGGGACTCCAGACAAATATTGACAGGGGAAGCAAGGCCCTCATGGAAACCTTCCTGCAGCTCAGCAGGATATACTCGGTTTATGAGCGGCACCTAGAGTCGGAAATCATAAAACAGCCCCTCCCAAACCATGTCGCCATAGTACTTGACGGGAACAGGAGATGGGCCAAGTACAACTTTTTTGACGTCGGAAAGGGCCACACCCATGGCGCCGACAAGGCCGAAGAGCTGCTCAACTGGATCCACGACGTCGGAATCAAGATAACGACGCTCTATGTTCTGTCGACCGAGAACCTTGAGCGCAAGGACGATGAGCTGGAGAACATCTACAAGCTGCTGGAGATAAAGCTCCAAAGGCTCTACGACGACGAGCGCGTGCACACACGCAGGATGAAGATAAAAGCCATCGGCGACACAAAATTGCTTCCCCAGAAACTCCAGGAAATACTGACAAAGCTGGAGGAGTCCACTGCGGATTACGACACGATGTTCCTAAACATCGCCATTGCCTACGGCGGGCAGAAAGAGCTCGTCGACGCTGTCAGAAAAATTGCCCTGGCAGTCAAGGCGGGAGAGATAAAGGCCGAAGAAATAGACGGCAAGACCATCGAATCGCACCTTTACACGTCGCATCTGCCGCAACCGTCGCCTGACCTCATACTGAGGACCTCTGGTGAAAAGAGGCTCAGCGGATTTTTGATTTGGCAGAGCGCATATTCAGAGCTAATGTTCATGGACGTCTTTTGGCCCGAGTTCCGCAAAATAGATCTCATGAGGGCAATTAGGACGTACCAGCGCAGGGTCCGCAGGTACGGGAAATAATTAGCTTTCCCGCATTCTAGCCTTGAGCCGGGTATTGTGGGGCTTTGTCCTTAGCACCTGTTTGCAGCAAGGACACTTGGCTCCTGGCCACGCCAGAAAAAGCTCGCATTCGTTGCATCGCTTGTGGCCGTTGCCGTAATGCCCTCCATGCTCTTCCCTGGCTGCTTTGTATCTTGTGCAGAGCCCTCTGCAAGGCACAGTTAAGAATCATCACGCTAGTATTTTCCTTTTTCTGTACTAGATGATAAAAAAGAGGAAAAAAGAGTGCCGCTAAAAAATAGCGGTCAGGTTCTATTCTGCTTCAACAGTTCCTTCGAGATCCAGCTCCCATCCGCTGATGGAGTTTCTTGCAGCGCCGCTGTTCCCTTCAAAGACCATTTCGATGGACTCGCCTGATGCCGTCGGGAATTCAGCGTCTTCTCCAGTGGCGGTTCCGCGGAGCTTTAGCTTGTAGATGTTGCCGTCGTCGTCGCTAACAAACGCACCTATCCTCATTGCGTTGTGGCTTACAGAGTAGAGCGCATAGCCTAGCTCGATTGTATACTCGTTGTCATCTACCATGACCGTGCCGTTAAGCACGCTCAGCAGTATGAGCGCATCGTTGGACTTCCACACGCTCATGTCAAGATTGACTTGGACGTCCGCATCTCCAGTGAGTGCTGACGCGTTCACGCTCTCGGAATCGCTGTCAGTTCCACTGCGCGGGCTTGCGGTGCCGTTGGCAACGAGAGTATAGTTCCAGCCTGGATCAAAGTCGCCAGTGCTTGCGGGGCTTGCGTTCATGCGTCTCTTGTGCTCTTCACCTGCGTTAATCCTTGAGACGATGTCCCTTCTCTTTTCCGCGCGCTTTTGATCGACATCATCGTCGTGGTCCTCTTCATCGTCCTCGTCTTCTTGTTTTACCGCAAACGAGTCAAATGACGCGATGAGCTCGTCGCCTGATTCAACCTTGCATCCGCTGTATGTACCGTCCGCAAGGTCTAGTTCTGCCTTGAGCTTGCCTTCACCGTCCTCTACTTTGAAGCCGTCTTCAATTGTCATATCGACTGCTGGCTCTTCACAGGTGAACTTGGCATCATAGGTGCCGTCAGTCATGTTCGTTTCGACCTCTACTTCCAGCTGGACCTTGCCACCTTCAGTTTCAAGACCGGTGTCGTCTTCATGGCCTCTTCCATTTTCATCGTCGTCTTCCTCATCGTCATCATCGTCACTGCCGGCTGCATCATCTTCGTCGGCTGCTACTGCTAATACCGTAAAGTCTGGTAGCTCAACGTCCATGTCGCCGATGGAAACAACACAGTTTTCATAGGTAGTTCCATTCACAAGCAAGAGCTCGCCACTGAACTCACCATCGCCGCCCTCTACTTCCATAGGGCTGTCGAAGGCTTTTTCAAATGCTGGTGTTTCACAAGCTAGCGAAACGTCGTGATCGCCATCGGGCAGATCCTGGTCATCTGTTTCGACTCCTAGGTCAGCCTCGACAGAGCCTGCGCTGCTCTCATCGTCTCCGACCTCGTTGTCGATTCCCAGCTCTACCGTGCTGCTATTTCCAAACGTGGCTGTGACGGTATGTTCATCATTTTTGTCATCACTTTCATGGCGACCGGAATCGTCATGGTCCTCTTTATCTTCATTTGAGGATCCGCTATTATCTTCCCCATCATCCTCCTCGTCATCTCCAAAGGCGCTATATCCAGCAAAATAGTTTGGATTTGCGCCGCTGACCGCGGAGAACAAGAGGGTCAAAGCTGCAATCGCAACGAGCAATTGCCGTAGGTTATCCATTGGACTAACCAGCATGAGTTTTTGATATAAATTAGCTGGAAAAAACCTCTATGTGTACTGCCACTGTACACTATGATAGTAAAGGCAAGCCAGGGCACGCGTTGCCATTCTAGGTGACAGTGACCGTAGCTGAGGTCACATTTGAGAGTATTCTGGGGCTGAGCAGGTCAGAGATCAGAAAAGTCCTGAGTTCATAATTTCCAGGCCGCTCCGGAACCCATGACATCCCTAGCTCCGGGTGCCCCTGTGGTTGAGCGGTGCCGCTTTGCCACCCCAGGGAAACAGTTACCCCTGCCGCGTCCCTTACTTCCATTATTGCCACGAATGGGACCGTGTCCCGCTGGAAGGAACTCGTCACCAATGTCGTTAGCGTTACCTGCTGGCCTACCAAAAGATTGCCAGAGCTCATGGGCTCGTCGGTCCTCACAGCCGGTGCCGATGAGGTCAGAACTCCGTCCTCAGTTGTAGCACCAAAAGCTATCACATAGCTGAACCTCTTTTCTTCCTGAAATGCCGAAAAGTCTGCCGGAAAATCGTCGATATACTGCACAGTTACTTCGTCATCATAATTGACCTGTATGGCGCTGTTCTGATTCTGGAGCGACGTCAGAAAAGTCAGCCTGAATATACCAGTGTTTCTACCGGTTTCGATTGCAGAAAATTGCCGGCCCGCCGGATCGCTGTCGGAGAATACGCGCACATCCCTTAGACTGTCGGCAAGATCCGGATCGCGATTTGCGTCGAGATCTTGGATGTTAACAGTAATCCTATCGCCCGCGTAATAGCTGGTTCGGTCGGTCGTGAACTCGGGGTTCCAGCTCTGGACTTCAAAGACATAGTCGACCACTGTGGATCTTCCGTCTGCTCCTCTGTTGTCTTCGTATTGCACTAGCAGCACGTCGCCTGGGCAAACTCCCACGCTTGGGTCGGAGCCGCCTACTGCCGCAAACCTTGGATCCTCTAGTAGATCAAGCCTGCATGCGCGCTCGTCGGTTTCCAGCTGTATTGTGAATTCAAAGAGGCCGGTGCTTGCTCCACTTTCGACAATCTCTGGGTGAGCCTCGCCCACCTCGTCCCTGCTTGTGCGGAACACAACGATTTCAGACCCCTCGTATTTGTCAATTCCCTGCGGGTTTGCGTTGAGATCCCAGTCGGTAATGACTACTCTGACGGTGTCTGATGGGCCTACAATCCTCGCTTGCGCATCCGCGTGGTATCCAGCCATGCTAAGGACGACAAGCGGCGCAACAAGCAAGGCCAGCGATCGCATGCAGGAATGGTTCGCGCATCGATTATGAAAATCTTTTCAATCGTAGAAAGTTTCCTGGTCGTATGATATGCCGATTATCGCTTCGAATTTTCATTTTCGAAACCAAAGCTTATTAATACAATTCCGCATGAGTGGATTTGTCATTTTGGAACGGCAGTACCTGATTTTCATCATAGCCGCCGGAGCCGGGTTTGCAGCAATTCTAATAGTCGGCCTTTTCTTTAACCCCCTCCATGCTGCTCCTGACAATTCAAATTCCGATACGGGAGTAGTTGAGGCAAAGATCGGCAAGACTGCTTACGTGCGTTATTCCTTCGGTGTCATTAGTCTGATCCAAGACCTTCCCGAAAAAAACCTCTTGAGAATAGAGGCGCCGTCTGAGCTTCTCAATACAGACCTTGCGGGATTGAGGGGCGAATTCAGGCATACCAGCGTGACAATTAGCTATGTTCAGAATGGCAAGCTGAAAGAAATAGATGAAAAGGATTTCAAGACTGTCCAGTTCAGGTTTCTGCCAGACGCGGGGAACATGACTAGCTACACTTATCGAAATGTTGAGTATAACGAGCAGGCAACGAACGCAGAGCTATTAGCGTCGTTTGTTCCGCTATCCACTGCAAAGGTTGGGCAAGAGTACCCGGTGAAAATAATCCTGGAAGGTGGCCCTACAGACATCGGGGTCGAAGAAAAGATAATCAAGATTGTAGAATAGCTAGAGCTTTGCGAAAGGAATGGGCTTGCGCTTGTGCGCAGTCTTGTCTATCATTTCCTTAACTCTAAGGACATCACTAATTGATACGCCAAGTTTTCTTGCAACTTCTTTTGACGATTTCTTTCTCTCGACCAGCAGCTCGAGTATTGGATCCAGCTTTTCATAGCTGAGCCCGAGTTCTTCTTCGGCAAGATGATTCTTCCAGAGTCGTGGGCTGCTTTTCTTTTCGATTATCGCTGCAGGAATCTTCAGGTATGAAGCGAGTTCGCGCACTTGAGTCTTGTAGAGGTCTGCTATCGGCAGAAGATCAGCTGCGCCATCTCCGTACTTTGTGAAAAAGCCTACCTGCTTCTCAGATTTGTCTGAAGTTCCAGCCACCAAATAACCCTCGAGAGCGGCGTGATAGTACAGCAGATTCATGCGGACTCGCGCCGACAGGTTCCCTCGTGCCCTTTTATTTTCGGGCAAAGCTTGAATGTACATTTCGATCAATGGTTCTAGCTTGATTACTTTGTGTCGTACCCCGAGCTCATTTGCAAAGTCTATGGCATCCGTGATATCTGGATCCGGCGTGGCACTGGTCGGCAATATCAATCCGAAAACTTTTTCCGGTCCAAGGGCGTTTACAGCAAGCTTTAGTACAACTGAAGAATCGAGGCCGCCACTGAGACCAATGACCAATCCATTCGCAGTGCTTGTCGAAACATACTTGATGATAAAGCGTTCTATTTTTCGTGCAATGCTGGCAAGTTCAGGTCTCTTGCGAACCACCGGATCAGTCATGCCGCCTGCATATTAAAATCATTTATCTGAAAGCATGTGCCGGATGACTATGCACTTGCCAATGCACTACCCCGTTTGGGCTTAGATCTCTCCCGCTGCGATGTACCCTGCACCATAGAAGAATACCTGGACTTGGTAGTTGCCCGAGACCTCAATTGGTCCTATTGGTACCGACAGCTGCTGATAGTTGATGTCAAGGTCGGATGCTTCAATGTAACTAACACCCAGAACCTGACCGTCCTGGATCACGGTCACCCCAACATCACCATGAGTTCTGGTAGTCACCTTTCTGGCGTTCAAATCAATACTTCCTATGGTAGCCGTGCCATCCTGGTAATGCGAACTGTTTGTTATCAGGACCCCTAGTGGAAGTAGGCTGGGAGCATTCTCGACAGGGACTTCTGGAGTTTCTGGCTCAGGAATCTCCGGCGTCGTCGGTACATCCGGAACTGCTTCGGCAAGCGGATCGATTTCCCTTGCGCTTAGATACTTGAAGCTCCAGTCTATGCCGTCAGTGCGGAACCCCACGATGTTCTGTGAATCTGTTCCGCCGGGTTCCGATAGGATTTCGTCCCTATCCCTGCCACAAGATTCGTTAAAGTCGTCATTATCCTTTAGCCACTTCTTGAATCTATTATCAATGAACTTGTGAAATTGCCAGAAGCGATCATCGCGAATGTTTAGCCTAGGATCGTGGAAATTCGGCCAAGACGCATTGTTGTGGAAGCCATTGTGCCAATTTTCTATAGCATTCGAGAATCCAGTTGGACTTGTCCTATCCATAAGGGAAGTGTCCCAAGTCCAGATAGAGTTAATGAATGAAAAAGTGAATGCTTTTGGAACTGGTTGGATATCGTTGTTCTTACGATTCTTACCGTTATATTTTATCATCTCTCGGTGAAATGAGAGAAGCCTATGGGTGAACCACTAATTGCACGGGTATTGTGCCATTCAACGTGGATATCCGCCAAGATATTGAGAAAGCCCTGACGTGATTCATCGACAATTTGCTCGAAAGCATCATTCGTTATTTGAAGAGTCAATATTGCGTACAAGAATAGTGGATTATAAAAATAATCTCCTACGGATGGTTACGCTATATTCCGCAAGTTCGGAGAGAACTGAACCGTTTCCTTTCTTGGATATCCTCCTAGCAATGCTTTTATGCTCTCCCTCAAAGCATTCCGATCGGAGCAATGGCTGGTAACACTCTGGGTCAACTACTTGAAGCGAGTTTCTTCTTCTGTGACATCGTTGGTCTATCAGACCCGACAATGTCTACGAAGGATCAAATACGAAGGCTATCATTCTTGTACTCAGCAATTGACAAGTGTCCCGCCTTCAAATCGGCTCCTCTGAGATCAAGGCTTATTCTTCCAACCGGAGATGGTGTAGCAATAGGTTTCCTCCAGGCACCGGATCGCCCGCTAGAACTGGCAATTCAACTTCACGATAAGATAGCTAGGTATAACCGGGGTAGAGTGGAGTCCGAATCTGTGTTCGTGCGAGTGGGTATCCACAGCGGCACCGTATTCATAGTCAAGGACATGAGAGGGAACGACAACATCTGGGGTCCCGGAATAATCATAGCACGAAGAATCATGGATCTGGGAGGTGCAGATCACATTCTTCTCAGTGATGATGTCGCGAGAATGTTGCTTCCTCTTTCGAGGAGGTACAGAGAGTGGCTGCACGAGCTAGGCCCACATGTTTTCAAGCATAATCTAGAGAAAACAGTATTTTCAGCATATTCAAATTCCGGCAAGGCGGTCTTTGGAAATGAAAAATGGCCGGAGAAGATGGAACCAAGAAGTCCAGTACTGCTTTACCCGGCGATTCAAGTGAATATCACTATCAAGGATTCAACAACAATGCTGGTTCATTACGAACGCATTAATGAAATCCAGAACGGAACAGAAGAGCCCGTTAGGACGGTAATGCATCAAATCGCTACCGATGTTCCTGTAACTTGGGATGACCTGAAAATCAGAGTTTACGACGATGCAGGAAGCGAATTGGTCATAAGTGAAGTGACAGTTGATAGACCCACTAGCAAGAAATTTGCCACGACCTTTACTAAACCTCTTGGGTTTGGAGACAAAAGACGGTACACACTAGAGTATGATGTGCGCGAACCTGACCGGAGTTTTGAGAATCTTTTCTTGGTGAAGTGTGGTAAATTTACTGTAAGGCTCGAGTACATGGAAGACGGAAAAGTCAAGGATCCAGTAGTCTATGAAGTTAATACTGAGGATGATACAAAGGAAAAATATCGCATTCAGCCAACACTTCGGCGGCGTGGTAAGAACAAACGTCTAGCAGAGTGGTCTGTCCTGAATTGTGCGCAGCAGCAGTCATTTAGGTTCGAATGGTAGAGTCTAGATGGATAGATCAGAGTATAGGGCTTCTGAAAGCAAATAAGGACTGTCTAGATCAGTGAGCACTAGCACCTGAGCTCGATATTGGCCTTTTTCCATGTCATCCCAGCTGATGGAAACTGCTACGTTCGAGGTTCCCGCCAGCGATCCATGCCGCCAGTCAATGTATTGAGCAACATTGTTCTGATCGACAAACTGCACGAGGAGAACGTATTCTTGTTCAACCGATCGTTCATTGTTTAAGTCGATGGTTAGTGTTACGGTGCCCGCATCAGCAAGCGAAAATGAGGGCCGGGTTGGCATTATTCGCAACATCATATTATCTTCGGGGTTGTCATTTCTAAGCTGTTGATCGCCGCCGAGGTTGATTGCCGAGGTAACTGGAGAAAGTGAGTCGAGTTCGCCCGTCACAGTATTTGCATCCTCGTCTACACTAGCTGTTTTGTCTTCCCAGATGCCCAAGTCTTTATTGTAATGAAGGAATCGGACGTCACTTTCCGCGCCAAATGCAGTGACAGCACCTTCATCGTATGGGATGGTGACATGCACTGTACCATCATATTTCACAGACGATGCGTCGATATCAAAGACATCACCTGTGGTTGCATAGTCTACACCATTGATACGTACCATTCCATGCTCGTCATTGTCTTGGGAGAGAAATGCGACTTCATCAAAGAACTCCTCAAAGGCTGATAAT
>Ga0070694_100000127_pt1 | contig 37875 bp, 31 predicted proteins | sample KBSK1251metaG_FD_65470 | JGI IMG/M metagenome (GOLD analysis project Ga0070694, IMG submission 65470) | Corn, switchgrass and miscanthus rhizosphere microbial communities from Kellogg Biological Station, Michigan, USA - KBS K1-25-1 metaG | ecosystem: Host-associated > Plants > Roots >...
GCCGCGATGCTGGCCGCGTTCTGCAGGGCGGTGCGGGTGACCTTGGTCGGGTCGATGATGCCGGCCTCGAACATGTCGACCCATTTGCCGGCGTAGGCATCGAAGCCGATGGACGCCTTCTCCGTGTCCTTCGCCTGCTGCACGATGATGGAGCCCTCGTAGCCGGCATTGATGGAAATCTGCCGGATCGGCTCCTCGAGAGCGCGCCGCACGATGTTGATCCCGGTCTGGACGTCCTCATTCCTTTCCTTGAGCTTCTCCAGGGCCGGAATGGCGCGCATCAGGGCCATGCCGCCGCCGGGGACGATCCCCTCCTCGACAGCCGCCTTGGTGGCGTGCATCGCGTCCTCGACACGCGACTTCTTTTCCTTCATCTCGGACTCGGTGGCCGCGCCGACCTTGATGATGGCGACTCCGCCGACCAGCTTCGCGAGCCTCTCCTGCAGCTTCTCGCGGTCGTAGTCGGACGTGGTCTCCTCGACCTGGGCCCGGATCTGCTTCACCCGGCCCTCGATGTCGGCGCGCTTCCCCTTGCCCTCGACGATGGTCGTGTTGTCCTTGTCGGCCGTGATCTTCTTGGCCTGGCCGAGGTCCTCGATCTGGACGTTCTCCAGCTTGATGCCGAGGTCCTCGGTGATGCACTTGCCCCCGGTCAGGATGGCGATGTCCTCGAGCATCGCCTTGCGGCGATCCCCGAAGCCCGGAGCCTTGACGGCGAGCACGTGAAGCGTCCCGCGCAGCTTGTTGACGACCAGCGTCGCCAGCGCCTCACCCTCGACGTCCTCGGCGAGGATCGCCAGGGGACGCCCGCTCTTGGCCACCTGCTCGAGCAGCGGCAGGAGCTCCCGCATGTTGGAGAGCTTTTTCTCGTGGATCAGGAGGTACGGGTTCTCCAGGACGCACTCCATGCGCTCGGCGTCGGTGACGAAGTACGGGCTCAGGTAGCCCCGGTCGAACTGCATTCCCTCGACGATATCGAGGGACGTTTCGAGACCCTTCGCTTCCTCGACCGTGATGACGCCGTCCTTGCCGACCTTCTCCATCGCCTGCGCGATGATCTCGCCGATGGCCTCGTCGTTGTTTGCGGAGATGGTGCCGACCTGGCCGATCGCCTTGCCGCTGACCGGCTTCGAGAGCTTCTTGAGTTCCTCGATCGCCTTCTCGACGGCTTTCTCGATCCCCCTCTTGAGGTCCATGGGGTTGCAGCCGGCGGTCACCGCCCTGACGCCCTCGCGGTAGATCGCCTGGGCGAGGACCGTGGCGGTCGTCGTGCCGTCCCCGGCGACCTCCGAGGTCTTGCTCGCGACTTCGCGCACGAGCTGGGCGCCCATGTTCTCCCTGGGGTCTTCCAGCTCGATCTCCTTCGCGACCGTGACTCCGTCCTTGGTGCTGGTCGGTGCCCCGAACTTCTTGTCGAGGACCACGTTCCGCCCGCGAGGTCCGAGCGTTACCTTCACTGCGCCGGCCAGCTTGTTCACGCCGCGCAGGATCGCCTGGCGGCAATTCTCCGAATAGATGATCTCTTTTGCAGACATGGATTCTTTTCCTTTCAGCTGATGATTCCGAGAATCTCTTCTTCTTTGACGATCACGTGCTCGACATCGTCGATCTTGACCTCGGTGCCGATGTACTTGCCGATGAGGACACGGTCGCCGGCCTTGACCTCGGGCGCAACCCGCTTGCCGTCGTCGTCCAGGCGACCCGCTCCGACGGCGACGACCTTCCCCTCCAGCGGCTTCTCCTTGGCCGTGTCGGGGATGATGATGCCGCTCTTCACCTTCTGCTCGGGCTCCATTCTCTTGACCAGCACGCGGTCGTGCAGCGGTTTCACCGTTGTTTTCATGGGGATGGCTCCGTCTGTGAGTGATCAATAAGCCGGGGGATGGACACGGAGTATTAGCACTCGTTGCTGTAGAGTGCTAATGCTACTCGACCAAGATGCCCGTGTCAATCGGAGTCAAAATTCCCGGGCAAAGGCCTCCGCTTCGCACCGGTGCGACTCAGAACCCTCCTCCGCAGCCACCGCACACATTCGGCGGGCACTGCGGGTCGATGCATGCAGGGATCTCGACGCCGCAGGTGTACTGGCAGCATCCACCGGTCCCGCACGTACCGAGGAATCGACAGCCTATCTCGACGCCGGTGCAGTATTCGACCTGGCACGGACCGCACTGCTGCGGGAGCGGGAGCGCATAGATATCCACCACTCCGGTACTGTCACCACCGAGCTGATTGAAGTTCGAAGCAAAGCCGACGACCTTTCCCGACCATCCCACCGACACACGTGGCTGGTTGTAGTAGTTGCAGTACCCCGGATAGGGCGAATTGCAATTCGGGAAGAACCGCGACCGATGATGCGCCAGGCGACGGATCGCCGGCGTGATCACGTTGACCTGGATGATCTCCTGACGGTAGGGATGCCAGGGTGTGATCTTGCCGTTCGGATCCGGCGTGCCGCTGTTCAGAGTATCGGTGCCATCCTCGGTGGACACGAAGGCCCAGTCTCCCTGCGCCACCGTCGCAATGTGAACCGCCTCGTGCCATGTGAAGAACTCAATGAGGAGTCGGTTGTTTGGCAGCGCCTTTTGCTGCACGTTGTCCAGACCGGCCGCGTTATTCGTGATGTCCACGCGCCAGAGCTGGTTCAAATCGTAGCAGTTTGCGACGACCATGTAGTCTCGGCCGTCGGACGGGGAGATGAATGCTCCGTGGCCGCCGCAGAGCGTCCAGAACACGTTCGGCGTCGTGGCGACGGTCCGGGCCACATGATTCAGCTGCCAGCTGACCCCTTCCCCGTCAGGACCGAAATTGGGCCCGTTGGAGGAGCAGTATCCGACGATGTATTGTGCGTCGGGAGAGATGCCCACGTAGGAATTGCACGGCGAGTCGACATAGTGGCCGTCGATCGGGTTCGCGTAAGGTCCGGCAGCCAGGTTCTGGCGGTCATAGACGTAAACCGACGGCTCCGGGCCGTAACGCACGACCATGTAGCGCCCGGTGCGATCGAGCCAGTTGATCGAGCCTCCCAGCTTGTTCAACGACGCTCCGCCCGGTGGTGCCCAGTAGAGCGCGTCGGTCCAGAAACCGGGCGGCGAGGCCTGGAGGGTCACGCGGTGAATTCCGTTCGCGCCGTAGTAATAGAGAGCGTTCGGGTCAACGGGGTCGAATCCGGCATCGGCGGCGAACGGCCCGCCGCTCGGGATGCCGCTGTGCGTGACGACCCCCGTCGCGACGCTGATGACGCTCAGGGTGCCGGCTGCGGTCGCGTGGAGATACCGGGTTTCGTTGGCGTTCCACCACATGTTGCGGCCGTAGATGTCGTCCTTGCCGTGATCGGTCGTGAGCCGCCGAACCGTCTGGTTGAACACCGGGTCGGTATAAGAGAACCCGGGCGTATTCGCGGGGACGAAGCTGTTGTAAGCGTAAGTCCCGGTGGCAGGCGGCGCGTACACGACACCGAAACCGGGGATGGTGTCCGAGATGAATGCGACTGCTGTCGCCACTGTGGCGAGCAGCACGAGAACGGCAATCGTGTATCTGCGCATGAGAGCCTCCTAGAGCGTGGCAGGGCAGATGAAACTCGCACAAGATAATTCGGCGAGCCATCGATTCCCATCGGGTCATATCTGAATACTGTGTAGGGAAAGTGCTGAGGGGCCTCGATGCTTCGCCGTCTCGTGCATCGGACCAATCTGCCACGCCGTGCGACGTGGAAGGCGCCGAGCGCTCGAGCCGGCGCGGTCGTCAACTGCCGCAGTACTCGCAGGAAAGCCGGCGCTCGTAAGACAATTGCCGACCCGGTTTTCAGGGCCGGCCGGATTCCCCGCAATGCCTCCCGGGATCAATATCTTCCTCTTTCGTGTCGAGCCGTGGGCCCAGGTTTGCAGAAGGAGCTTCAATGAAAAGACACATGGCGCTGATCCTGACCGACGTGACGCTGACTGTGAGCGACCCGACGGGGGCCGTCTCGGAGGACACCGTCCAGGTTACGGTGTGCCGCGGGCGGGATCCGCTCCACCCCAAGGGTTGCAGCCGAGCGTCAGGCGGGGACTGACACCGGCTTGGTGCCAATGGGACCACTCCGACGCGCCAACCCCGCCAGCGAGAGTGTAGGGGATTACGCTCGGCGAATTCAGAGATCTCCGCATAAAACAAAAGACGGGACGACGATAGAGTGTCACGTCTCCAGTCGAGGAGCTGTCCGATGAGCAGCCGGCACGACGCATTAGATGCCATGGAAACCTCGGGTACACAGGATCAGCCTGCCGTCGGGCACCGGGCCGAAGTGCCGATGCTCCAGCAATTCCTCATCACGCACCGGACGCAGCTCATCGATCGCACCCGGGCGAAAGTCTCGTTGAGATCGGCCCCGCGACCGACCGAGGAGGAATTGACGAACGGCGTCCCCATGTTTCTCACCCAGCTCGGCGAGGCTCTGAAACTTGCAGGAAGCTCCCCCAAAGCAGACCTTCAGATCGTCGCAAGCGCGGCGAAACACGGCAGGGACATGCTGAATCGTGGTTATACCGTGGCCCAGGTCGTCCACGACTATGGAGATGTCTGCCAGGCCGTGACCGAGCTCGCCGTAGAGGTGAAGGAGCCCATCCCGACCGAGGAATTCAATATCCTGAACCGGTGCCTCGACAACGCCATCGCCGAGGCGGTCACCGAGTACGGGCGCCACCAGGAGCAGAGGTCCTCCCTGAAAGCAACCGAGCAGCTGGGTCATCTGGCGCACGAGCTTGGCAACCTGGTTTCGGGCGCGATGCTGTCCTTCGAGGCTCTGAAGACCGGAAAGGTCGGGATCGGCGGAAGCACGGCCAGGTTTCTCGAGCGCAGTCTCCAGGATATCCACGATCTGATCCATCGATCTCTCTCCGAAGTGCGGCTCAAATCCGGCTCCACGGAGAAGGAGCAGGTACAGGTGAAGGAGTTCATGGAGGTTGTCGAGGTTGGCGCGGCCATCGGCGCCAGGAATCGAGACATTCACCTGACCATCGCACCCGTCGATCCCAAGCTGATGGTCCAGGCTGATCGCCAGCTCCTGGCATCCGCGGTCGGAAATCTGCTGCAGAACGCGTTCAAATTCAGCCGTCCTCAGGGCCATGTCGTGGTGAACACCTACGGGACGACCGAACGCGTTCGGATTGAAATCGAGGACGAATGTGGTGGACTGCCCCCGGGGAAGGCGGAGGAGCTGTTTCTCCCCTTCAAGAAACGCGGCGACGATCGAACCGGCATGGGCCTCGGGCTTGCCATCAGCCGCCGGGCGGTCGAAGAGAACGGGGGACTGCTTTCTGTGCGAGACGCGCCGGGCAAGGGATGCGTCTTCATCCTCGACCTGCCGAGGGTCACTCCGGCCCCTCCGAAGGGCCGGAAGCATGCTTAAACCCGCCGCGTCCGCCAAGGCCCCCCGGAGCATGAGAATGCTGCACGGCCTGTCGCGCCGCCTCTTGCAGTCGCAGGAGGTCGAGCGCCAGCACGTGGCCGTGGAACTGCATGATCACATCACACAGGCCCTTTGCGCCATCCTCATGCGCCTCGAAATCATGACGGGCAATCTTCCGGCCCAGGCCAGGGCCTCGCGAAAAGAGGCGGCGGTGATCAGCGGGCTGGTCGAAAAGGCTGCCGAAAACGTGGAGCGCATCTCCAGAAAGCTTCGGCCCAGCGTCCTGGGGATCCTGGGCCTGGTCCCCGCGCTGCGTGGCGCCATTGCGGGATTCGTCAAGCGAACGGGCCTGGACCTCAAGCTTCGCTGCGTGCGGGTTCCCGGACGGGTGTCCGCCGCATCCGAGGTGGTGCTCTACCGCATCCTCGAGGAGGCCTTGAAGAATGTGGAAAGGCACGCAAACGCCCGCCATGTGAAGGTGAACCTGGGGCAGACGGGCGGCTTCATGCAATTGACGATCGAGGACGACGGGCTCGGCTTCGACACGAATCGCAGCCCCGCCAGGCGAGGAAACAGAGACGAATTCTGTCAGCTCGGCCTGGAGGAGCGGGCTGCCTCCGTGGGTGGCAGCGTCAGGACTCAATCGGCGCCGCTCGCGGGTACCCGGGTCGCTGTGCGCATTCCGCTGGTGAAAGCGCTGGCGGGCACCTCCGGCCGGCGTCCGTCATGCGACGCGCGCGGCAGCCTGTCGGCCGTATGATGCTTGAGTGACGTCGAAGGGAGGATGCCCATGACGCCGGATCGATTCACGGGTGGCTGTGAGTGCGGCGCCATCCGCTACGAATGCACTGCCGCGCCCATGGGGATGTTCAACTGCCATTGCCGCGAGTGCCAGAAGATCACGGGCGGTCCGTACGTCCCCGCCGTGGTTGTGCCGGCGGAGGCCTTCAGGTTGACGCGCGGCGATCTGCGTTATCACTTCACCCCGAGCGAGATGATGGGTCGGCACAAGCGCGGCTTCTGCGGGGACTGCGGCTCCCGGGTCACCGGGGGGCAGTCCGAGAAGGGGACCCCCTGGGTCGGGGTCACGGCCTCGAGCCTGGACGACCCGACCTGGTTCCGCGCGCAGCACGATATCTTCGTGACCAGCGCGCAGCCCTGGGATCTGCTCGATCCCTCGCGTCCGAAGCACGAGCGGTACGCGCCCCGGTAGATACGGCCGATCCAGAGCGCCAAGCCGTCCGGGCCCGGCGGGATAGTTGACGGCCGGCTGGACAGGCTCAGGGACGCGATCGCGCCCCGCTCGCGCGGGCCGGCTCGGCATTCGGGATCGCTTCGCGCCCGGTCGCCGGAAGGGGGACGGTCGCCTCCATCCACTTGCGGATCCGATTGGCGTCCCCCTGGCGCGTGTAGGTGCCCCAGGAATTGAGGAGCACGATGACGATCTGACGCGCTTGGATCTCCGCGTGCAGCACCAGACACCGGCCGGCCTCGTTGATGTACCCCGTCTTCGACAGTCCGATTTTCCAGGTCTTGTTGCTCACCAGTCCATCGGTGTTCTGGAATTGGAGCACCCGGCCATTGGCGAGCGTCAAGGAGTGGGAGGAAGTCGTCGTGGCCTCGCGAATCGCCGGATACTCGATGGCGGCGAGAACCATCCGGGAAAGGTCCTCCGCGCTGGACACGTTCTCACCGGAGAGGCCGGCCGGGTCCGTGAAGCGGGTCCAAAGCATCCCCAGCTCCTTCGCCTTGCGGTTCATGGCCTCGAGGCACGCCGCGGTCCCCCCCGGATAGGTCCGTGCCAGTGCCGTGGCCGCCCGGTTCTCGGACGCCATCAAGGACAGCAGGAGCAGCTCCCAGCGCCCGAGTCGCGCTCCTACCGGCAGCCGTGAGCGGGTGTGCTTGCGGGTGTCCACGTCCGCAGGATCGATCTCGATGGTCTCGTCCAGCGGGCTCTGCGCGTCCAGCACGACCATGGCGGTCATCAGCTTGGTGATCGAGGCGATGGGGGCCACCTGTGCGGGGTGCTTCGCGTACAGCGTCTCCCCACTCTCGGCGTCGATCACCAGCGCCACGTTCGACTTGAGCTCCGGGCCGCGACGCCGTCCTGGCCCGGATTTCTCCGCGCTTGCGCCGACGGCCGCCTGCGAGGCACCTCCGGTGTAGGCCACCGTCATCGAGCCGATCACGACGGCCAGCGCCGCCGCCCGTACGAGCCGCCCCAGGGGAACCTCCTCTTCCTGTCGCACATGACCGAAAGACGCACGACGAAAATAGCAGGAATCTGCAGCCATGAGAAGGAGAAAGGGCGCTCCCACATCGATCATCAGGGTACTCCTGACACGCCATTCAGAGATTGACTGCGTTGTGGGGTGTGCAAGTCGGTGGTAAACATGGATACTGACACGCACTCCATAGGAGGCCTTGATGAGCCGGATTCTGATCGCGGGAATGATGAGCATGTTCATGATGACAACGGCACCCGGTTTCCCGGCGACACCTGCGACCCAGTCGGCTGTTGAATTGAGAATGGAGATGCGAAAGCTCTGGGAAGAGCACATCACGTACACACGCAACTACATCCTCAGCGCCGTGGCCGGTCTTGACGATGCCGGAGCGATTGCCGGGCGATTGCTGAAAAACCAGGATGACATCGGCGCGGCGATCAAGCCTCTGTATGGGGATGAGGCGGGCAACAAGCTGGCCGCTCTGCTCAGAGACCACATCACGATCGCGGTGGACGTCGTGAAGGCAGCGAAGGCGGGCGCCACCGCCGACCTGGCCCAGGCCGACACGAAATGGCATGTCAATGCCGACGACATCGCCGCATTCCTCGGCGGCGCGAATCCCAATTGGACTAAAAAGGATCTCACCGACATGTTGTACCGGCACCTGGAGCTGACGACCGGAGAGGTCGTCGGCCGGCTCAAGAAAGACTGGGCAGCGGATATCGAGGCGTATGACAAAGGACACGCGCACATGCTCATGTTCGCCGACGCTTTGACGAAGGGGATCGTCAAGCAGTTCCCGGACAAATTCAAGAAATAGCCCGCTTGAGGAGGGTGTGCGTAGGCACACAGGAGAGGTGCATGATGAGGGCAGTCATCCTGGCGGCAGTGAGCTTGCTTTTCGCGACGGACGCTCCCGCCCGGCAGCACGCCATTGACACGAAACAGTCCACGCTGACAATTCATGTAGGGAAGGCCGGTGCCCTTTCCGCGTTTGGGCACGAACACGGAATCCGCGGCACCATCGACAGCGGCCGCGCAGAGACCGGCGCGCATCCGGCCGTCGAAGTGCATGTGGATGCGCGCACGTTGAGGGTGATCGACAAGGATGCGTCCGAGAAGGAACGTGCGGCTGTGCAGACAACGATGCTGGGCCCCGAAGTGCTCGACAGCAAGCGGTTCAACGACATCCTGTTCAAGTCCACGTCGGCCGAGTCCGCCGGCGAGGGAAAATGGATCTTGCACGGCGACTTGACGATGCGCGGCAAAACCAGGCCGGTGAACGTGCGGGTGCGGCTGAAGGACGGCCGCTACACTGGCGAAGCCGTCGTCAAGCAGACCGATTTCGGCATCAAGCCGCCTGGAAAAGCGGGCGTACGGGCCAAGAACGAAGTTCGCATCGAGTTCGACGTACGGCTCGCTCGTTGATCTGATGCAGAACGCTCGGCCCGGGGAGCGGGCCGCAGACTGTTGGCTCTGTGACGACCGCTTGGTAGATGCATGAGGTGCTTGTGTGGAATCGGCGGGTCAGGCGTCCACTAAATCCTCGATGATGTCTCCCCATCCGAGGCGATGGCCGAGTGCGTATGAGCCATGGCGTCGGAGATGCGGATTCGATCGACCCAGCGCCAGGTCACGAGGTCGAGCACGTCGGCGTGACCGATGATCTTGTCAGGGCTGCCGTACCCGGCGATCACGAAGAGCCACCGGCCGACCTGCGCTCCGCCCGCGTCGTAACGCGCTTCCGGACAGGGAGGAGCGGAACGCCAGCGCAAGCCGCGGCCGAAGGGTCCGACGGCCCATTCCAGCCCGATGTCGCGCCAGGAGAGATGGCGGCCGCCGAAGCGAAGCATTCCAGGATCTCACCGAGATGACGCGCGTGGGCTATGCCAGCGCCGGGAACTCTATCTCATGAGATTCTTCGACGACAAGGGAGGGAACGAACCTCATGGAATCGCGTGACCCGACACGGTTGCATAGCACCTGCCATCAATGCGGGCAGGGCAAAAACTATGCCGAACCGCTGAGCCAGGGTCAGCGTAAATCCTGGTTTGCTGGCCAAACGTTATGTTGGTGAAAATGCTGCCAATCACTTCGCGACCGAACTGAGCCACTAAATCCGAGAAGTATGAGTTCTGGCTCCCCACGTGATCGAAACGTTCGAGCTCACGAGTGGTTCGAACCAGTGATGCGGGTGCATGCACACGTACATCAAGGTTCGAGCTCGGCTTGACTCTGACCTCGGAGCGGGTGGGCATCATTACGGGCGCCGGCCTGTCCCCAAGTCGTTCGGCACGGTCACGACACCGAGGGCCGACGCGCTGTTTCCTGAGCCGTCCATCGTCGCGTAGGTCAGCGTGTAGACACGCCCCTGCCCATGCCCCGACCGCTCCGCCCGGAGCAGCACTCTGGCGTCCGGCGTGCCGATAGACGCATCCTGTATGTCCTCGGGTGTGTTCCCGTCGCCACTTCCAGATGCGTCGTCCGCCTCGCTGCTCGTCGCCGAAGCCAGCACCACGCCAGCCGTCGGATCGCAGATGTCGCTCACCCGCCAGCTCGCCTGCACCGGCACCATCCGGTGGTTCAGGGGCCACAATGTTGTTGGGCTGAGTGTCAGGGTCAGGGACGGGGGGGTCGTGTCCCGCACCTGGACCGAGGACGTACAGCTCGCTGCGTTGCCCGAGCCATCGGTCGCGGTGAACGTCAGCCCAGTGATGCCTAAAGGGTAGAGGCCTGAAGCATCGCCACCGCCGCCCGTTCGGCTGTTGGCTATAACCAGAGTTGAACTGCAGGCATCGGTGGCCGTCGACAATAAGGCCACAAAGGAGCCGCCTGGCGCCGAGCACTCCACCGGCCCCACCTCAGGGCACATGACCACCGGCGGCGTCGCATCGACTACCGTCAAGATTGCTTGCGCCGTATTGCTCAGCCCCACCGTGTCCGTCACCTTGAGGGTAACTGTATGGACACCGAGGGCCAGTGTCGTAACTAGAACTGGACCTGTCCCCAGCAGCCTCTGCGTCACCTGGCCATAGTCCCCAAACCACTCATGCTTTTCAATGTCATCATTCGTGCCTGGGCTCGAGTCCGAATCACTCGATGTTGATCCGTCCAGCGAGACCTCACCGCCGGATGGACTCGTGCATTCCACGGATCCTTGCAACGAAATCAGTGGGTGTGGAGATGTGCACACACCGGTCTTGAACTCCTGGGCATTGTTCCCGGATAGCCCTGATAACTTGAGGACCGTAAAGTCGATCCCATCGCCGATCCCATGGACGTTCTTGGTTGTTCCAGCGACCACGACATTCTGACAAGAATCGATCTTCATCAATCGCGCATAATCTTCGTTGCTGCCACCTGGCCACTTCCCGGGATACGTCCCGCTCACATCGGTTCTCCACACCTCTTCACCCGTGGAGCGGGCTAACTTCACCGCGGTAATGTCTTGGCTGGTAACCAGGTTCTGCGTTGTGCCAACAGCCATGACATCGTCGCTGGCATCGATTCCAACGGCGTATGCCTGGTCAGAATAATCTGCCGAGCCCTTGACCAGGTGTCTCCACAGCTCCGCACCGGACTCACCCGCAAATTTGATGACGACAAACTCAGATCCAAAGCCCAGTCCCCGACCAAAAGTGCCTCCAGCGACCACGTTCCCGGCTCCATCTACCACCACAGAGTTCGCCTGGTCGCCATCACCTGCCCCACCGTCGATCGTTGTGCTCCAGAGCTCACCTCCAGATCCCTTGGACAACTTCGCCACGAACATGTCCCTGGCGGCATTTGTCCTCCACCCGGCGATAACGATGTCACCTGTGGGATCTAATGCTACGCTAACAGCGCCGTTGTCGTTTTCAAAGCCTGAGGTATGGCTCCTGTAGATCCACCTCGTGGTGCCCGTTGCGCCTGAAAATTTGCCGACGAATACGTCCGTATTGCGGAGCGTGTTGGACAACATTCCCGCTGCGATGACATCACCCGTGGAGTCGATCGTCAGCGCGTAGGCCTGATTTGTGCCCCGGTCCCCAACAATCACCTTTCTCCAGATCTCCGATCCATTGAGATTCGACAGCTTGATCACAAAAAAGGCGGTCGACCCACCGCTATTGATGCTTCCACCGGCGATTACGTCTCCCGCGCTGTCAAGTGCAACAGTCCATGCACCACGGTCCCCGGCACCACCGGCAATCACTTTCCGCCACTGCTCCCTTCCCGTTGTGCCATTGAGCTTGACAACGGTGAATTGAGGGGTGAAATCTTCTCGGACAAGACTCCCGATCGCAATGACATCCCCGCTTGAATCAACATCCACGGCGGTCGCTATTCCCGAAATGACCATAGAGGCTGTAATCGTTGTGCGCCAGAGCTCCTCACCTGTACTGCCCGAGTGTTTCGCCACAGTGAACATGCTGGAGATAAAGCCAACAGTAATAACATTCCCGTCTGCGTCAATGACTAGACCTCCTGGCGCGCCACTGCTGTTCGACGCTGTATCTCGCAGAGTTATCGGCCAAGCGAATGCAGAGTCCAGTCCTGGGGCCAGAATGACCATGGAGAGTAGTAGTGCGCGTCCTGGTCCTCCCACCTGCCACTTCATGGGTCACCTCACGTCGGGGAATCCGTCGCCAGAGACAAGGTGAGTCCTAGGCCAGGTGATTCCGTAACGTCAAGAGCGGCTCTTGAGCGGTCTCCTAATTTAGAGCTAAATGTTGCGAGATGGGTCTCTGTGCAAGCGATTTCTTCCTTGAGAAGGTCCCTTGAGCGAGCTCTCAAAGTCACCGATCGGTTCGCCACTAAGGGTTGAGAGCCTTATCTTACGCCTCAACTGGCCCACGCCCGCACGAGACATCACAAAGGGGGCTGTAGGACGCCGTCCCACCGGCGAACTCCGACGGCTCTACCCCGGCGGGCCGGGCAGGGCGTCGGCTCTCCGATAGGTCCTAGAGAGCCGGAGAGCCAGAAGGGGGTGAGTGGACGCAGCCGGCCCGCCATCCGGCTCTCCCGGGCAGAGCCAAGGACCCGGGACCGCGAGCCCAAACCGCGCCTACTTGGGGACTTTGGAGGGGAACGAAGAAGCGGGCCCCTGTTCCCCAAGCGTAAATCTCCTCGAACTCAGTGACGGTCTGGTTGACAATCGGAGAGCCGGTCAATTGTCGCGCCGGCCCTGCCGACCGGGCACCGTGCTTCCAACCGCAGCCGCGATGGCCACGTCGCGCTCCGTGCGCGTTACCCCGTATGCTCATCCGCGGGCAGCCAGGTATCAAGCTGGATCTCTCCGTCCGTTACCTGGGCGAGCGCCGACATCTGCCGATCGTGATGCTCAAGCGCGCGGCGTAGCAGCCGTTCACGGGCTCTGGCGACACATCGCTGGTGCGCTCGACTGCTCCACCGACCTGCATCGACACCAACCGCCGAACCGCGGGCCACTGCGGAAACCATCTGTCTCAAATCTGTGCCGTCGGCGTTCCGCTCAGCAACACGAAACACGCCGAGACCGGGGGTTCAGAATCGGTGGACAACTACACCCCCGCGCCTAAACGTGCAGCTCCCGTGGCGATACACGGCCCTTGCCGCGACTCTTCAGGTGACGGCCGCTCCACACCTTACCGCTCTGCCCACCTGGCCTTATGCGCCCTTCGAAGCGTGCGCGCTCCAACCAGAAGCAGCAGGCCGGTGAGCATTGCGAGACCGAGCGCGCCGAGAGTCGGGACCGGTTTTGCTCCTTCGATCTCTATTGCATCAACGAACGTCGTTGTTTGGGTGGTCTCCCCGCCGCTCAGTACGCCATCGACGTACGTCTTCACGCTTCCCGATAGTCCGATCTCGGGATGTAGAACGAGCGTACTTGTAGATGGGACATTGACGCGAAGACCGAAGATGATGATCGAGTTCGGGGTCAATGGGCTTGGGTCGTGGACGATCTGCACGGTCACCTCGGAACTCGTCACCGAGACCAGTGAGGCGGCCAAGTCTCCCTCGCTGCTCGAGATGTACGCGCCGGCGTTGATCCAAGACGCCTCCGTTGGTTTTAGACGGAGAATCCACATTGCCCCGTCCTCCCATGTATCGATATGCATTCCCTCGGCGTCCGTCACATCCTGGTCGAGTGTTGCTTCCACTTGGTTCACAATCCCCGGCACATAGACGCTGTAGATCTTGTTGTTCCACTTCACTGTTGACGGACCACAAATCGCCCCTCCCGGGAAGACCACGCGCACCTGCCGATCGCACTCCAAGCCTCCCGCTCCACGCGTGTTGCGGATCACCGCCCTTCCCTCACCCGTAGCGTCGGTAGTGACCGTCTTGCCGAGACTCACAAAGTTCCCGTTCGCATCGGTCTGCTGTATGTCGCCCGTGCTATTAGCCGGTCCGCCCTTTACATGCACGCTTCCGTTATATGGTCCGCGCTTCGCACTCACGGAGTTTCCCAACACGACACTCGGAAAGACGCTTAGGCAGATGATGACCAGCATGGTTCTTACGGGATACGTCTGCATCAGGCCATATGACATCGTCCACCTCCCTCGATTCTCTCTCGTGTCATCGGGTCTCAGGTGATCCATGGAACTGCCCATCATGCTCTCGTCAACTCGGAGAATCCCGCATATAGGAGGGAGCCACACGCTTGCGTCGGATCACATAGAGTGATGCGAGAGCCAGGAGAGCGGCGGGCAGATCCCGGGTCAGCGCATGACGCAAGAACGCGTGCTCGGCCTTCCGCCTGCTTGCTGCCGACTTAACGGTGTATCGGCAGTCCTTGTGCCCATGTGCGCTCAAAGCTCCACGGCGTCAATAGGGGTCTGGACCCCAATCCTTGATGGGAGTCGTTGCACCCTGGCCCACGCCCCTTTAGCCCCGGAGTGAGGTCCCGGTGTATCCGACCGAGCGCGGGTCTATAGGGCGGCGAATCGAGACCACCCTCGACTCGCCGCCTTCCATCACCAGGAAACCTCGGGCCACGGCCCGGGATGCTGGATATTAGCCACAGAAGAACGTCTGACTGCCGGGCTGGATTTCACAGTCCCCGCAAGTGAATTCGGGACAGTCCGGACAGCAGGTCATTTGCAGCCGGGTGAAGCAGGCGCAGGTCGTGATCTGGATGGACGTGCCGCCAGTGCAGCTGAAGATGCTCCCGTCAGGCTGCTCGCAGTGATGGTCGTTGGTGTCAATCGTCGTGCAATTGCCGCCCGAGTAAAGCCGGCATTGTTTTCCCGGGACATCGGAACAGCTGGAGAAGGTCGCAGGACAGGGCGGAAAGGCGTACACCATGGGCTGGGCCATGACCGTCAAGAGAAGTACCGCACCAACGATCGTCATCAACTTGCTCATCGCATTCCTCCTTGCATGCTCGAATACTGTTTGGATTTCCCGGAATGGGGCCTCCCGCGTGGGAGGACGCGAATTCGGTCGGGCCGGCGCGGCGTTGAAGGTGGCGAACGCGCCGAATGAGATCTTTGCGTGGAGTGCGACAGGAAGAGGTTCACAACGCCTCCGGGTGCCTCCAATGGCCAGCACCACGGGGGCAAATCTGCGGCTTATGTACGCTGAAGGGTGCTAGTTGTCATCGGGGTAGCAACGCCAATCCCGTAGGGGGAATCGCGTACGTGGGTTGGAGGCGGGGTGAAGCGTGCCGGAAGCCTTCGAGTAGGAGAACCAGACGCCTTCTTGGTTGAGGATCTCCTGCGCCACCTTCTCGTCCAGGCCGGAGAGCCGGAACGACCGGGGTGTGTACTCGCGCACACCTGGGAACATGTGGGGGAAACGAAAAAGCGGGCCGCTGTTAACCAACGACCCGCCTATTCGAGAAGAATGAGTTCTGGCTCCCCACGTGATCGAAATGTTTGAACTCCCGAGTGACTCGAACCAGGGGGACACAGGTGATTCAAGGTTCGAACTGATGGAGACGGGGCCCAGGGATGCCTCTGTGAGCATCAGTGAGTTCTTCAACCAGTCATTCATGCGGTCGCTGTAGTCCGGAGCGACTGACGGGAAGGGAACCTCAAACGGGCGCTAGATCGACCGTCTCCTCGACCAGCAGCCGCTCCAGCGCCGCCAGCACGGGGGAGGGGAGCGGCGGCACCTGGTGGGACGCCAGAATCCGGAGCGCCTCGCCGCGAGCTTGCTCCCGCGGGGTCTCGCGTGCCGCGCCCGGGCGCTCGGGGTCGACCGCACGGTCGGTCTCGACGAATCGCGGGACGACGAACTCGCGGATGTGTCGCCGCGTGTGCTGCTGCGCCAGAAAATGGCCTCCCGGCCCCACGCCTTGGATGACATCGATGGCCAGGGTCTCCGGGGTCACCCCCTGTGGCGCGGCCGACGCGAACCAGTCTCTCAGCATCTCCGCGTCGGCGACCAGCTGCGCGTGCGAGAGCAGCGTCGAGACCTCGAGCAGCCCGCCGAAGCAGAGCATGTCCGGCCGCATCAGAAGCGACGCCAGCTCGCCGCTCGTGAATGTGGGGAGGTGGGCGCCGTGCCCCATCTGCGTCGCCGCGGCCGCAGCCCAGAAGCGCCTCGGGTCGCGGTAGTTTGTGGTTCCGGTGCGGGCGTCCGCGAAGGCGGGAAAAGCGGTGTAGATCACCGGCGCGCCGGGACAGATCATCTGCAGGATGGCCGCGAAACCGAGGATCTCCGCATGAGCGAGCACCAGGGTTCCCGGGCCGGTCGCCGGCGCGGTGACGCTCGCGATCGGCATGCTGCAGGCGGCGACCGGCAGGCCCGCGGCGGCGAACACGAGCGCCGCCTCCAGGCCGCCGGGATCGAGGCGCAAGGGAGACACCACGCTGATCAGCATCGACACCGGCGGGTCGGGCGCGAGCCCGGCCTCCGTGAGCACGCGTGCCATGCGCACCAGGAGGCGGGCCTCCTCCGGGCGCGTCACATCGATCATCTGCACGTGCTTCCGCGTGTTCTGAAGAGCGGTCAGGAACTCCCGCGCCACGCGCGAGGCGAGCGGGATGTCCTCGGCGCTGACCATCATCCAGTACACATGAAACGCGTCGAGAGCGTCGGTGAGACGGGCGCTCGATGCCACGTCGGCGATGGCCGCCGGACGACGCTCGCCGGTGCCGAGGTCGATCACCTTCATGCCGCAGCCGTCGGTGGTGACGTAGGTGCGCGTCCCGTCGAGGATCGCCGACCACCGCGCGTCGCGGGCGCCAAGCCGCACGACCCGGGGAGCACGGGAGAGCGCCTCCTCGACCAGGGCGCGGGGCAATCGCAGACGCCCGTCCGGATCGAGCCGCAGACCGGCCTCGCGGACCCGCGCTGCCGCCCGGGACGATGGCGCGAGGTGCATGCCGACCTCCTCGAGGATCGTCAGCGCCGCGTCGTGAACGCTCGCCCGTTCCGCTCCGGTCAGCGCCTCAAGAAGCATGGCGTGTCTCCCGCGACGACGCGACGCCGCCCGGTTCGCCGAGGTGCTCCCGCGTCTCGCCGGCCAGCCTCTGGAACAGCCGCAGCGCGGACACGCCGTCTGCAGCGGTGCCGTCCGCGCCGATTTCCTTCGCGAAAACCGGCGTGACCGGCGCGCCGCCCACCGCGATCCGAACCCGGGACCTGAGCCCTGCGTCCCGCAGGGCGTCGATGACAGATCGCATCTCCGGAATGGTGCTGGTGAGAAGCGCCGAGATCCCCACCAGGCTCGCGCCCGTTTCGCGGACGGCGCTGACGAAACGGGCCTGATCCACGTCGGTTCCGAGGTCCACGATCGTGAATCCGAAGGCCTCGAGCATCGTTCCGACGATGTTCTTCCCGATGTCGTGGATGTCTCCCTTGACCGTGCCGAGAACGCATGGAGCCTGGACGGTGCCGGGAGCGACCTTGGCGCGCAAAGCCGGTTTGAGGGCCGCCATCGCGGCCTTGACCGCCTCGGCCGCGAGGATCATCTCGGGCAGGTACAGCTCGCCCTTCTCCCAGCAGGACCCGACGGTGCGCAAGGCGCTGGTGAAGCCGTCCTCAAGGATGGCGAGCGGATCCAGGCCGGCCCGCAACCCCTCCGCCGCCAGGGCCCCGGCCCGGTCGGCGTCCCCTTGCGCCACCGACTCCCGCATCTGTTCGAGGAGTTTCGGATCCATGGGTCGGCCCCTCCTCTGCGCCACCGCGAACCGTCTCACCGATTGAAACGTCGCAATATGGCTCAATGGACCTGCATATCCTTTGTATGATAGCCGCCTGTCACCCGGCAATCAAGTCAGGCGTGGCGCCCGGCGCGCATGCCGGCCCGTGCTACGATGCTCGCAAGGTCTTGAGAGAGAGGGCGCCATGCATGTGACCCAGACGGCCCGGTACGCGCTGCACGTCATGATGCGACTGGCCTCGATGCCGAAAGGCGCCCAGGCGCGCGCCCGCGACCTCTCGAAAGCGACCAACGTCCCCCCGGCCTATCTCTCGAAGATCATGCGGCGACTCGTGCGAAAAGGACTGCTGCGAGCCCGGAAAGGCCATGGCGGTGGTTTCGTCCTGGCGCGGCGCGCGCAGAGCATCCGTCTCGAGGACGTGCTCGTGGCCGCGGGCGGGAGCCTGGAGCCCGATGTCTGCATATTCGGAAACGGGCGCTGCGACGCCGCCGACCCGTGTCCGCTCCACGATTCCTGGAGCGAGCTGAACCTCGCGTTCCACGCCTGGTCCCGGCGCACAACACTCGCCAGCCTTGCGCCGCTCCCGTCCCGAAGGCGCCGTCGGCGCCATCCAGTCCGCCGGAAATAGGGGGGCCCGGGGCGGTGTCGCTCCCGGCGCATGTCGGATCGCGGGTCACTTCAACAGACCTGCATATCCATAGAAGGAGCGATGTTGTGATACCCTCTGCCGTTCGTGGGAGGGCGCATGTATTCAAGCGGGCCGACAGCCAGGAAGGTCTTGCTGACCAGCGTCTGCCGTCCGCTGGGGGAGAAGCATGGTGACGCGCCCAGCGTGGGGTACGAGCTGCTGTTCGGCCAGGTGACCCGCGCCCAGGGGCTCTTCAGTCCCCGGGCGACGCACATTCATTACTCCCTCGAATACATGGCCGAAAATCTGGAGACGCCGACGACGGTTCTCCAGTACCCCTCCCGAAAGGAGCTCATCCGGGAGCTGAAGAAGGGCTACGCGTACGTCGGAGTGTCATTCATCCTGGCCACGTTTCACCGGATGAAGGAGGCGGTGGCCATCATCCGCGAGCACTCGCCGGATTCGAAGATCGTGCTGGGAGGGTACGGGACCGTCCTTTCCGACGAGGTGCTCGCGCCCCTGGCCGATCACGTCTGCCGGGAAGAAGGAGTCGCCTTCATGCGCCGGCTGTTGGGCGAGCCGGAAATGGGGATGCCGTACGGTCACCCGCTGACCGTGAGTCGCCTGCGCGTGTTCGGCAGGGAGGCCTCGCGCACCGGCATGGTCTTCGCCGGTCTTGGATGCCCCAACGGATGCGACTTCTGCTGCACGTCGTACTTCTTCAAGCGCAGGCACATCCGCCTGCTCCCCACGGGCCGCGACATCTATCGCGTCATCGAGCGCTACCACGAGATCGAGCCGAGGATGCCGATCGTCATTCTGGACGAGGACTTCCTGCTCAACAAAAGGCGGGCCCTCGAGTTCAGGGACTGTGTCCGGGAGGGCGGGAAGCCCCTGTCGATCTTCGTATTCGCCAGCGTGCGCGCCATCAGTCAGTTCACGGTGACGCAGATCCTCGAGATGGGAATCGACGGCCTCTGGATCGGTTACGAGGGCACGCGATCGGGATTCGCCAAGCAGTCGGGGCGCCCCGTAGACGAGCTGTTCAAGGAGCTGCGCGCGCACGGCATCAGCGTCCTGGCCTCGATGATTGTCGGGCTTCCTTACCAGACGCCGCAGATCATCGAGGAAGAGCTGTCGGGCCTTCTCGCCCTGAAACCCGATCTGACCCAATTCCTGATCTACGGGCCGACCCCGGGAACGCCGTTCTTCGAGCGCGTCATGCGGGAGGGCCTCCTGCACGGCGAGCTGGCGGACGATTGCGAGCAGTACTGGCGGAAATGCACAGGCTTCGCGGCGATGGTCACGCATCCGATCATGCGACCGGAGGAGATCGAAGCGGCGCAGGCGCGCTGCTTCGCCGAGGACTTCGCCCGCCTGGGGCCGACCATCTACCGATCTCTCGAGACCTGGCTCCTCGGGTACCTCCGGTTGAAGGACTCTCCCAACCCGCTGCTGCGCGCGAAGGCGCGATGTCTCGCCTTCGATCTTCGCCACGCGTATCCCGCCTTTCTCGCGGGCCGGGTGTTCGGGCCGACGCACTCGATCCGTCGGTGGATTGCGGACCTGCAGACGCGGATTCACCGGTGCATCGGGCCGCCTACCTGGACCGAGCGGCTCCTGTCGGTGGCGGGTCTCGGGATGGCGGCCTGGACGGGTCTCACCCTGAAGCTGGGCCTCTTCCAGCACCCGCGATTGATCCGGCACACCTTCCGCATGCCGGAGGCTTCTCCGGTGGCCGGCGCGTGGCATCGCCTGGGCCAGGAGGCTCCCGCAAGGCATCAGGTTGAAGTCGAGCTTCGCCCCGAGGCAACCGTCTGGGTTCGCGTGAAAGGCGACCTGGCCCTGGCCGGAGCGGAGAAACTGGCCGCGGGGTTGCGCGAGGCCTTGAAGCGCACCGAGGATCGCCTGATCCTGGATTTGCGCCGCCTGCTGCAGGCCGAGCCGAACGCCGCGGAGTCTTTCGCCGCAGGGCTCAAGGCCTACCGCGACCGCATCCGTGTCGTGATGCCCCTGACGGGCGAGATGGCTTCCCTGGCCGCGCTGTTCTCCCTCTACAGGTAGCGGGCCAGCACGGGGCTAATTCTTCAGGACAAAGTTCACCACGACCGTGAACTCGATCTCGATGGGTTGGCCGTTCTTCCTGGCCGGCGTGTATTTCCATTGCTTGACCGCGTCCACGGCAGCCTCGGCGAAACCGCATCCGTCATCATAGGCGAGCACGGGGCGCACGGTCCCCACCGTCCCATCCTTGAGAATCTGGGCAACCAAGACTATTTGCGCCGACTTCTTCATGGCGAGGGCCTGGGCCGGATATCGTGGCGACACCTTGGACGATAGGATGAGTTCCGGATTCGAGATGTCTTTGGTCCGAGCCTTGTACACAATGCCGTCTTTCAGATCCTTCGGAAATCTCGTGGCGGGTGGCAGGTCCGCCATGTCATAGAGAGCGACGCCGCGTTGGAAGCGTTTCAGATCCTCAGGCACCAACGTGCATTTCCTCCGGAACGTGCCCGCTCGATACTCGACCTCGACGCTCTTCGCCCTGGAAATCCGGCGAACTACGTCAGCATCATCCTCGAGAGTAATCTCGGCGCGCGGAGTGCAACCTGAGGTGAAGGTTCTCAGGCTCCCTTGCAAGTGCAAATCAAACTCGACGGCTGTTCCGTCGATCGAGAGAGTAAGCGCTCCCATCCCTTCTCGCTCCAGATCCCTGACAATGGCGCGGAGGAAAAAACTCTTCGCTCCTGCACTGGTCCGGACAATCGAAGGGTTCAGAATGATGTCAGGGAGGGGCCACATCTCGATCCGTGGGAAATAAATGGATGCCCCGGTCATGACGTCGGAGATCGCCTCGATCCCTTCCAGGCGGCCCGTTTCGGGCCATTCCTCCCGGGCCCTTGCCGCACTTGCGGATGGGAGGAGCGACAGCGTTGTCACGATGATCGGCACTGATGGCCAGGCCCGCATTATTCGGCCCCATTGGACAATGGCCTGCAGGAGTGCCCATGGTAGCGATACCAGGTACCTCTGCGTGCTACCGCTCGATTGGCCATGAAAGGCCCCTCCGGCGGTCGAGTGTGACGCACTGTGGAGGCAAGTGGATGATGATACGCCCTCGCCCATTCCAGGCACAAGGAAGGCTGCCGCACGCCACCGTCCCTCAGGCGAGTTCTGACGCCCCGACCCGTTCAGGTCTGGGCATGGCGTCGTCTCTCCGCGAGTCCCAAAAGAGCAGGAGAGCCGGAAGGGCGAGCGTGAACCGCAGCCGCCCGCCATGCGGCTCTCCCGAGCGAAACCGCGGGGGCCGGGCAGCGGCCCCAAACCGCCCACACTTGGGGACATCCGGGCGATGCGAAGAAGCGGGTCCCTGTCAACCCGGGACCCGCCATTCCGAGAAGTATGAGGTCTGGCTCGAATATTCGGACTCGTAGGAGGGCCATGAGCGATCACCTACCCGCGCCCGGCACGGGACAGAGAGCGCAGGAAGGGGATTGGGCGGCTGCGGTCTACCGGTCCGCGGGCGCTTCGTCAGGTTCCTCCGCTACTTCACCCCACGGCGCTCGTCGGCTAAGATCATGACATGAAGACCGATCGCGCAATGCTCGACGCGCTCGAACGAGGTCGCGAGTCGTATGGCCGTCGCGCGTGGGCTGACGCCTACCGGGCACTGTCGCTTGCAGATCAAGTCCGCCCTCTCGATCGCGACGACCTCGAGCGAATGGCGACCAGTGCCTACTTGACGGGTCGAGACCGCGATTTCCAGAGGATCCTGGAGCGGGCACATCAGGTGGACGTTTCCGTCGGCGACCAGGCACGAGCGGCCCGCGTGGCTTTCTGGTTGGGCCTGACCGCCCTCCTCAGGGGCGACAAAGGGATTGCCACCGGATGGCTCTCGCGCGCGGGACGACTGATCGAATCACGCGACTGTGTAGAGCATGGGTACTTGCTGCTGCCGCTCGCCGAGCAGCACCTGGCCGAACGCAACAGCGCCGCCGCCCACGCCGCCGCGAGCAGCGCCGCCGCCATTGGTCAGCGTTTTGGTGATTCTGATCTGGTCGCTTGCGCCCGTCACCTGGAGGGACGTGCTCTCCTCAACAAAGGAACGGTCAATACGGGTCTCGCGTTATTGGACGAGGCGATGCTTGCGGCCATGAACGGAGAGCTATCGCCCATCTTCACGGGTTTGATCTATTGCAGCGTGATCGACGCATGCCAGAAGGTGTGCGCTTTGAGCCGCGCTCGCGAGTGGACCGCCGCGCTCTCCACGTGGTGCGAGCAGCAGCCGGACATGCTGGCGTTCACCGGCACGTGTCTGGTTCACCGAGCCGAAATTCTGCTCTTCGAGGGAGCGTGGCGGGATGCCATGTCGGAAGCCACTCGCGCGTGTGACCGTCGCGCGCGGACCGACCAACGACCGCCCGCCGCAGCATTCTACTTGCAGGGTGAGATTCTTCGGTTGCAAGGAAACGTTTCCGCCGCCGAAGAGGCGTACCGCAGCGCAAGTCGGATGGGATACGAACCGCAGCCCGGGCTGGCGCTGCTCCTTGTGACCCAGAGGCGGTTGGACGCGGCGAGCGCCACCATCCGCCGCGTCGTGACCGCGACAACCGACCCATTCGAGCGGGCGAAGCTTCTGCCCGCCTACATCGAAATCATGCTTTCCACAGCGGCAATCGAGGAGGCCCGCACCGCGTGCGCGGAGCTGGAAGATCTCGCGGAGAGCATCGACACCGACGTCGTGCACGCGTTTGCTGCGCATGCCCGGGGCGCTGTCGATCTGGCCAACGGCGATGGCCGGAAGGCGCTCGTCCGTCTGCGTGGCGCGCTGGAGATGTGGCAGCAGCTCGCAGTGCCGTACGCCGCCGCTCGCGTGCGTGTGCTCCTCGGAGTGGCGTGCCGGTCGCTGGGCGACGCCGAGACAGCAGAACTCCAGTTTGACGCCGCCAGGGCGGACTTCGAGCAGCTGAGAGCCGCGCCCGATCTCGTCCACCTCGATGCAATCGCGCGGGGCCAGCGCCGGACCAGCAACCAGCGACCCTTGCTTACGTCCCGCGAGCTCGAGGTGCTTCGGCTGATCGCAGCCGGCAAGACCAACAAGATCATCGCGCGCGAGTGGAAGCTAAGCGAGCGGACCGTCGACAGGCACGTGAGCAACATTCTCACCAAGCTCGACGTTCCTTCGCGCGCGGCCGCCATCGCCTACGCCTACGACCACAAGCTTTTCTGATCTCCGGCCGTCCTGGCGGGAATTACCCATCCGAAGAAATGAGCGGGCATGGGTGATTTCGCCGAAGCGAATCTGCGGTCCGCGGTCGCACACTGGGCTGGTGAAAGGAGGTGTGACATGAGCAGCAGCATTGAGATCGTCCGCGCCGTATACGATTGCTTCCAGAGGGGCGATATCCAGGGTGTCCTCGCCCATTTTGGCAACGAGTGCGAAGTCGAGTTCCTGGGTCCCAAGAACATCCCGTTCGCCGGCAAATACGTGGGAGCACGGGGAATGGGCGAAGCGATTCAGAAGTTCATCGAGACCTGCGAGATCATCGAGTTCGGTCCCGATGAATTCCACGCCGACGGCGCCTGCGTGACTGTCCTCGGCCATGAACATTGCCGCTGCAAAGCGACAGGGCGCGAATGGCGGACGCGCCTGGTCGAGCTGTTCGTCGTACGGGAGGGCAAGATCCGGAGCTTCCTCTGTATGTACGACACCGCCCGGGTCGCTGCAGCCTATTCCCAGCCTTAAGGGGCCGGGCCCGCGCGCCGGCCAGCGCCTCATCCGGCTGGGCGACGGGGCAGCAAGCCCGGTGACACTTCTGCTCTGGGGGCACAGATCGCAAAACTCGCGGCCGACCTCCGACTCTCGCTCGACGGTCGCCGAGATCCTGTCCACCCTCCCGAAACGGACTTTCGGGACCGGTGAAAGCGGGCCCCTGTCAACCTGGGGCCCGCCATTCCGAAAAGTATGAGTTCTGGCTCCCCACGTGATCGAAACGTTCGAACTCGGCTCAGTTCGAACGTTGGGAAACCCTGACGGTGTACGAGGTTTCGGCCTATACTCGTGTGCACAAGGCGAACATGTTGAATCGGGCCGGGCTTCTGGTCGTTGCTTCGCTGGCGCCATGGGTGTCCGGCACAACCGTGGCGGCCACCCTATCGGGCGTCGTCGCGAGCGCCGGACTTGATCCTTCACCGCTCCCGGGCGCGCGGGTCATCCTGTTTGATTCGGATCTCACGGTCTTCTTCGAGGCCCGTGCCGGTTGGATGGGCCGCTATCGGCTCGAGGCTCCTCCAGGAAATTACAGGATCGGCGTCGCCGCCCTCGATTACGGGTATCAAGAGCAGAGCGTCACACTCCTGATGGCCGACGTGCAGCTCGACTTCGCCCTCGACGCTGAATCGGAACCAGGTGTGTGGGAGACGATCGGCGACACCGCGCCGGAGGAATTCGGGGGGAGCAACTCCGGTTCAGTGCTTGCCGACGGGACGCTCCTGTTCTGCCACAACACCAGGGACCCGGTGCGATTCGATCCCGTCTCGCGGACAAAGACCTTTCCGGCTGATTCGCTCGACTACCAGGGGTGCTCGGCCATCACCCTGCTCGGCACGGGGGAACTGCTCTTCGTTGGCGGCCAGAGGTCCACCGATTTCAGGGACGCCACCAACCGCGTGAAGAGCTTCAACACCTGGACGGGCCTCTGGGCTCAGCAGCCTTCGTTGAACTACGAGAGATGGTATCCGGCCCTGGCGCGCCTGGCGGACGGCGGCCTGCTGGTCTGCGGCGGCGGCCAGCGCCCCTCGGCACAGCGCACGGCCACTTGTGAGCTCTGGAATCCTGCGAGTCGTCTCTGGACACTCACGTCTTCGATGTCCCAGCCGTCCGAGTACTCGCCGATGGCGCTTCTCCACACGGGAGAGGTGATCAAGACCTGGTTTCCACAGGAGCTGTACGACCCTGCTGCTGGAACGTGGCGAGCCGCCGCCGCGACGGTCCAGAACGCGGACCGGGCGGCAACCTTTCCGGACCACTGCGATCACTCGCTGGTCCTGTTGCGTGACGGCCAGGTGATCGTTGTCGGGATCCTTCCCGCCGCCGGCTCCCCGGCTCCCGTCATGGCGGAGCACTACGATCCGTGCAGCGGTACCTGGCGCCTCGGCGGAAACAGCGACGCCGTGCGTTCGCGCCCCGAGGTGGCGCAGCTTCCCGACGGCAGGATCTTCGTCGCGGGGGGCAGGCTCGAGGAGAACGACCCCACGGTCTTCCGCAATGCCGAGGGCTACGTGAGGCTGGCGGATCTGTACGACCCGACGACCGGCACATGGCGTCCCGTTGCCGAGATGCGGGTCGCCCGCGAATACCACGCGACCAGCTTGCTGCTGCCCGATGGGCGCGTGCTGACCACGGCGGGGACCGGCACGGTGGGGAACCCGAGCGGCGACACGGGAGTGGACGCGTACTCTCCGCCCTACCTGTTCCGCGGCCCGCGCCCTCGGATCGAGAGTCTCTCGAAGACGACACTGGCGCATGGTGAGGCCTTCAGCCTCGACGTCTCTCTCGCGCCGGCCGTCACGAGCGTCATCCTGATCGGGACTCAGGCGACCACCCACTACGTCGACGGCGCCGTCCCCCGGCGCCTCGCCCTCGCCTTCACGCAGACCGGCGGCCGCCTGCAGGCGACCGTCCCTGCTTCCCCGGTCAATGCTCCCGAAGGCTACTACCTCCTCTTCGTGATGGTGGATGACGTGCCTTCGGAGGGCCGTCTGGTTCGGCTGGAACCTGCCGCGGCGCCGCCACCGCCGGACGCGATAGGCGGGGCACTCACTGTCGGGGCCGCCGGCGACGACGCCGTGCTCGATTGGCTGCATGGGCCGCTCAACCCCGCGCGTTACAACGTCCACCGTTCTGTCGTCGCCACCGACCTGACCTCGCCAGCCATCGGGACCCGAAGCCTCGTTGCGAGCGTGAGCGCGGAGACGTGGACGGACACCGCTGAGGGACCGGCCTCCGGGCAGGCCTTCTTCTACCGGGTCCTCGGACGCAACTGCGACGGGTCGGACGCGCTTCCCTGAGTCGGCACATTCAGGCGGCCATTCTCTTGTTGACCACTCGTCCCCTCAGCGGTATCTTTCTTCGCCAGGGAGGTGAGCGCATGAAGAGACGGTCCTTGATCCTCGTCGGCGCCGTGGTCGTTCTGCTGATCGCTTCGGCAATTGGAATTCAGCCTGTGGCCCAACAGGCTCCGGCAACCGACCTCCAGATGGCGGTCGGAGGAGTTGATTCACAGGCGGTGGCCTACTTCCGCTTGGACAAGACTTGCGAGCGGGGCAACTCGCGCTGCCGGTAAGTCCGAGTAAGGTCCGGAGTAGCACGAAAGACCTGAAGCGCGGGAGCCGACACCGCGCATCAGGTCTTTTTTCTGCCCGCGCACCCGCCACTGCATCCCTCGTCACGGCTATTCTCCTGTCCGTGCTGCATGCGAATTGCGCTCTGCCCGGCCTTCGAGTCGCGTGCACGGTGGATTTCAGCAGGAATGCCGAGGGGGTGGTCGGCGTCCTGATGCGGGTCACTGGCTCGGGACCGCTCACCCTGTCGTCCTTCGCTCAGCCCGGTGCGCTGCGCGTGGAATCCCTTCGAGCGCATTCTGGAGGGGTGGAGATCGCGGTCGCGCAATCCCAGGATGCCGGGGGCTTCCTGGCCTGGTCGCTGACCCGGCCGCCGGGCGCGGACGACGTGATCATCGAATATGTCGTGCGCCCCGGGGCCGTGGAGACAACCAGGATGTCGGGCCCGACAGGATATCGACTGGGTTACCTGGACGCGAGCTTTGGCCTGTTCACGGCCAGGCAGGTCTTCCTCTTGCCGACGATACCCCGACTCCCGGACCGCATCGAAGCGCGGTTGGTCCCCCCGCCGGGCCAGGATGTCGTTGCCACCTGGCCCGGGCCTCGCCAGGGGCTCGACTTTTCCTTCCAGGGCCGCGATCCCTCGCGGAATCTCCTGGACGCGGTGATCGCGGTCGGACAGTTCGAATCCCGACGGTCGCCCTCCCACGACTTCGAGGTCCTCGTCCAGTCCGGAATCCCGGAGGAAACCCGACAGGAAGCGGAGCGGAGGGCCATCGCCCTGGAAGAGCATCTCCACGGCAGGCTTGGCAGTCCGGCCCGGCCTTATAGAGTGATGCTCGTGCCCAAGACTCCCGACGGACTCTCCATCCCGGCCCTTTCCGCACCAGGGGGTCTCGGATTATCGCTGGGACCGGGGCTGCCGACCCGCTGGCTGACAATCGGTCGGGCGATCGGACAGGCCTACCTGGCCGAGCGGCTCGCCGCCCTGCCGGCCATGGATCCGGGGCGCAGAATTCTGGAGGCCCTGCCGACCTACCTGACGGTTCAGATGTCGGAGCGCGACGGCTGGAGATCGAAGCGCGACTGGTACGAACAGTTCTACACCGAGACGGTCGACCTCGATCTCCGCGAACCGGACGACGCGATCGAGCCCACTCGGCTGGAGTGGAGAACGACCGTGGCCCTCGAGAACCTCTCGCGGGCACTCGAGCACGAGGGTCGAGGGACTCTCGATCAGGTCGTTGCTGACGTCCTCGGACGGGAGCGCACCCTGGACTGGGGCCGGTTCGTCGAAGAACAACTGTCCCCGGACCTGCGCGCGAGACTGGACCGCTGGCTGTCTCCCGACCCGTTCCCCTTCCCATTCCCCGGACAGGACGATACTGACACGCCGCGTGTGCTCCCGCCGCCGCCCGTACACGTTGCCGCCGGCGGAGCCTCCCGGCGCTTCGACTTCTACTTCGGCGCCAGGAACCTCGGCCTGCTGGAACAGTGCGGATGCAAGATGGAGCAGCTGGGTGGCATGGCGAGGCGCGCCACCGTGCTGCGTCGCCGGCTCGCCGGCGGGATCCCGGCGCTCGCCCTGGAGCTGGGCGATGCCGTCCCGTGGGATCATGCCTCGCCAGTGCTCGATAGCCAGAAGCTCGCGGAGAGCGATCTGGTGCTGTCGCTCATGGCCCAGTCGGGTGTGCGGGCGACGGTCGTGGGGCACGCCGAGATCAGCTACGGCCTCGATTTCCTGGCGGAGCGGGTTGCGCATCTTCCGGCGGGGTTCACAATGCTCTCCGCGAACATTTCCGGACCTCGCCTCGCGTTGCCGCCTGCGCTCGACTTCGCCCGAGCCCGCCCTCGCATGACCATCGTCGGGGCCATCGCGCCCTCGAGCTACGACCTGGGCCGGGCTCTCGAGTTCGAGGACGCGGCGGCCGAGCTGTCGATCGCCGACCCGGCCACCGCGGTGGCTCGCGTCCTGCGCGCCAGGCCGGAGTCCGGGTTGACGGTCGTGGCCGGCCCCTTGGGGCCGCGGCAGGTCATGGAAATCCATGCGGCCGTTCCGGACCTTCGGTTGCTCGTCACTTCCAACTATTTCCGCTTTCTGCGGCAGCCGCTGTTCAGGTTCGAACGACCTGTCGATCAGGCGACATTTGGAATGCTCGACAAGACCCTCGTGGTCCTTCTAAAAAGCGACGCCAAGGCTCTCGTACGTCTGGGGCTGAGCATGGACGACGATGGCAGAATCGCGGGAGCGGAGCTCGAGAGCATTCCCTTGAACGACGCCATCCCCGACGATCTCCATGTGCGACGGCGGCTCGACCGGCATTACGCCGCGCTCGCCGCGACGTCGGGTATGCCCGATCGGCCTCCGCTGGGAGTTCTCCTGGGACGGAAGCTCCAGGCGGAGTATGTCGGCTCCGAGAAATGCGCATCGTGCCATCCTGCGGAGACCGCACACTGGCTGGGCACGGCCCACTCCACGGCATTCACCACGCTGCTCCAGAAGCACAGGCAGGGCGTACCCGGATGCTACGCCTGTCACGTCACGGGATACCGGCAGCCGACCGGATATCGCTCCATGTCCGACATCGGCCGGCGTCACGTGCAGTGCGAATCGTGCCATGGGCCCGGCAGCCGCCATCTCACGAACCCCGGGACCGACTCCATCGTGCGCATGCCTCCCGCGAGTGTCTGCAGGGAGTGTCACACGCCGGAGCATTCCGATATGACCGATGCGAATTTCGAGGACTACTGGGCGCAGATCACGCACACGAGCGGAGGGCAGGCGGCAACGGGTCCAGCACGGAATTAGGCGTGCCTCACGAAGTCATCGGAGACAGAACGGCACGCAACGCATGAGGCGGGCCCCTGGCTCCTCAAGCGACAACTCCTCGAACTGAGGAGATGGTTGTGAGATATGGGAGACTGTTCACGTCACACACCGGCGGCGGTGCGGTGCCGCAGCGGGAGGCCGCGTCGAGGATGTCAGCCTGCGGGCCTCGTGGCGGTGCGGGAGACTGGCTTGATGTGGGCGAACATGCTGCGGGCGTTCCAGGTCGGAAAGGCTCGCACGAGCCACGAGGGGCCGTGGAGCTGGATGCGATCCTCGCGGGTGGCTTGGGCCCAGGTGAGCTGGCCGGCGTGCCATTTGACGAAGGCTTCGGCTTCGGCCGTGATGTAGAGGTCCTCGTCGAGACCGGGGTACTTCTTGCAGACCTCGGTGTCGCCGAGCTCGATGAGCAGCCAATAGCGCTCTTGGCGCCGGCGGCCGCTGAAGTCGAAGCGGATGACGACCCGTCGATCCGGGAGCCGGTCTCGGCGGAGCGCGTTGCACATCGACCACAGGGCCACAAAGGGATCGAGGTTTTCGGGGGCCAACTCGAGCCAACGCGCACCCCACTCGCCGAGCGACTGGCAGACCGTGAAAAGGTCGTGGCCCGCGGACGTGAGCTCGTAGTGGTGCCCGCGCCCGTCGGGCTTGGGCGCCGACTTCACGACGCCGAGCCATTCGAGCTGCTTGAGCCGCTGGGAGAGCATGGTACGGGAGAGCCCGGGCGCGCCCTCCAGGATCTCACCGAAGCTCCCGCAGCCCAGGTACAGGTTGCGGATGATCAGCGGCGTCCAGCGCTCGGCAAAGATCTCGGCGCCACGCGCGATGGGGCAGTACTGGCCGTAGGTTCTCACGACGCCAGTGTCGCACACCCGCCTTCGGCTGTGAAGTCCAGATTTCTTACTTCACAGCCGCCGTCCACCATGCTACTGATGTGGTCGTCGAGAGAGGAGGACCCGATGACCACACCGACGACCAGGCCAGCTGGGTACCCGAGTGAGAGGGCAGGGGCAACGGAGATCGACGGGTTCCGAGGGCGGCTGATCGGTGCCGACCACGCCGACTACGACACCGCCCGAGCCGTGTGGAACGGCGCCATCGACCGGCGCCCGCGCCTGATCGCCCGATGCATCGGGACCGCCGACGTGGTCGCGGCCGTGCGTTTCGCCCGCGACCACGGTCTCGAGATCGCCGTACGCGGCGGAGGCCATAACGTGGCCGGCACGGCGGTGTGCGACGACGGGATCGTCATCGACCTCTCGGCGATGCGGGCCGTGCGGGTCGATCCGGCCGACCGCAGGGCCTGGGTCCAGGGTGGCGCGCTGTGGGGCGACGTCGACCACGAGACGCAGGCGCACGGTCTGGCCACGACCGGCGGAATCGTGAGCCACACCGGCGTCGCCGGGCTCACGCTCGGCGGTGGCGTCGGCTGGCTGATGCGCAAGCACGGCCTCACGGTCGACAACCTCCTCGCCGTCGACGTGGTGACGGCCGACGGCAAGCGGCTGCGCGCGTCCGAGGACGAGCACCCCGACCTGTTCTGGGCGCTGCGGGGCGGCGGCGGCAACTTCGGCGTCGTCACCTCGTTCGAGTTCCGCCTCCACCCCGTCGGGCCCACCGTCCTGGCCGGGCCCATCCTCTGGGACGCGACCGACGCCCGGGAGGTGCTCCGCTTCTACCGCGACTTCGTCCGCGAGGCTCCCGACGAGCTCGGCACGGTCGTGAGGTTCGGCACCGCGCCACCGCTACCGGTCATCCCCGAGAATCTGCACTGGCGCCCGGTGGTGATGGTGGGTACCTGCTACGCCGGGCCGATCGAGGACGGTGAGCGGGCGCTGCGCCCGCTGCGCGCGTCCCGGACTCCTCTCCTCGACTTGGTCGGGCCCACGACGTACGTGGGATTCCAGAGCGCGCTCGACTCGACCGTCGTCCACGGTTGGAACTACTACTGGAAGTCCACCTACCTCCCCGAGCTCCGCGACGACCTCATCGACGTGATCGCCGGGCACGCGTTCTCCTGCTCGTCGCCGCGGTCGTACGTGGCCATGTTCCATCTGAAGGGGGCGGTGAGCCGGGTGGCCGAGGGCGGGACCGCGTTCGGGAACCGGCAGGCGTCGCACGCGATCACCCTCGATGGTGTGTGGCGGCCCGGCGAGGACTTGGGCGACCGGGACACCGCCTGGGCGAGGGGGTTCTTCGCCGCCCTCGGCCGCTTCCGCGAAGGCGTCTACGTCAACTTCCTCGGCGGCGATGAAGATCCCGGCCGGGTCCGCGAGGCGTACGGCGATTCCGTCTACGATCGGCTGGTGGACGCGAAGACCAGGTACGATCCCGACAATGTCTTCCACCACAACCAGAACATCCGGCCGCGGTTGGGTGATGGTGTGGGTGGCACCGATCGCGCGGGCGACGTTTGATCGGCGTGGGGTGGTGTCGGGCGGGGGTGCGGCGCTGCGGGAGGCGCCTGGGCGGTGTGCGCATCGGGCGCCGGGGCTGCGCCGCTCGGCGTTATCATGGGCCAGGCGGCGGAGAGGGCATGGCAGCGCAAGGTTGCTTCGCCATCAGTCCGCCGTAATCTCGGGTCCAGAGCTTTATGACAGCGACTCCCGGCAGCCTGCTGTCTCATTACCGTGGGCGCTATGTGCCGACCGGGCACCTGGTGTACTCGCGCGGCGGTACCCTGTTCGCCGTGCGGTTCGACCCGGGCAGCCTCGAAATCACCGGCGACCCGGTGCAGGTGGTCGAGGGAGTGGCGACGGGTGCGGCGAACGGGGAAGCGAGGTTCGACTTCTCATCGACCGGCACGCTGATCTATGCGCAGGGCGAGCTCACGGCGGCGGCGCGCAACCTGGCGTGGGTGGATCGGAGCGGGAGGGTGGTGAAGATCACCGACATGGTGCGGCCGTACGGAGGCGTTGCCATGTCGCCGGACGGGAAGCGGCTGGCGATGACGCTCGAGAGCAGCACATACGATCTGTGGATCTACGACATGGAGCGCGACAGCCTCACAAAGCTGACGTTTGGGGCCGACGACAGCAGAGCCGTTTGGTCGCCGAGTGGAGAGTCCATCGCGTACGAATCCACCAAGAGCGGCACGCCGCAGATCTATCGGAAGCATATGACCGGTACTGGCGAGGAAGAGCTGCTCACAACGGGGCCGGCCCCCAAAGAAAGCTCATCGTGGACGCCCGACTCGAAGGAGGTGGTGGTCGAGATCCGGTCGGAGGAGACAGGATGGGACATTCACGCCATCCCGATCCGCGGCGACCACAAGCCGCGCCTGCTCGTCGGAGGCCCGTACGATCAGAATTTCGGAGCGATCTCGCCCGACGGGCGATCTACATCCAATCGCTTGCGGACGCGACGACGAAGGTGCAGGTGTCCCGCGAGGGCGGCGGAGACGCCCAGTGGGCGAGATCGGGGAGGGAACTGTTCTTCCGGCAGGGCGGGAAGATGTTCGCGGCGCCGATCGACGCCGGGCCGGCTCTGAAGGTCGGCAAGCCGGTGCTCCTGTTCGAGGACAAGACCCCCTGGTACGGTTACTCGATCTCGCCGGACGGGCAGCGTTTCCTGGTGGCGAGGGGCGTCGAGCAGCGCGGCGCCGCGGCGAACCACATCAACGTCGTGCTGAACTGGTTTGACGATCTAAAGCAGCGAATGGCCAGCTCGAAGTAGCGGGGTCGGCCCCAGCCCCTCCTTTCGAGGGCTGACGCCTCATTTCGAGGACGCTGCTTGAACGAGAGCCCCGACCACCTGCATGATCGGAGATCCCTGAAATGGCCGCCCCGAAGACTCGGGGCTGATGATGCCTGGCTCCCCACGTGATCGAAACGTTCGAACTCCCTGGCGACTCGAACCAGGGGTGCAGGTGCATGCACACCTGGATGAACGTTCGAACTCGGCTTGGTTCGATCATGGGGTGTACGTGGGAGCCCAGACGATCCAACGTTCGAACCGAAGCACACCTGGGATTGAGGGTCAGGCCCTGCCCACGGACCATTCTCTTCGAACCTGGAAAACTGTTAGTCGTTGACTGGGGACCGGTTCGGACGTACCGTTCCGGGCAGAGCCAAACAGACACCGTAGAGACCACCCGGCACTGCACGCAGGGGGCAGGGAGGGAGTGTCATGAGCGCATACCGTCACGGGGACCGCACACTGACTCTCGTCGCAGTCGTTCTCGGCATCGTGGCTGTGGGAGCACGGTGGAACGCGCAAGTGGGCGCGCAGGAGTCGCCGCGGCCCGCGGCCGGCGGCGCGCCAGGCATCGATCCCGACGGGGACCGCGTGCCGCCGGAGCCGATCCCGGCCGCGCCGTCGACGACCAGGAGGTCGAGCGGCGAGCTGGACACGTCGTTCGCCGGAGACGGCACGACCTGGTCCTACCTTCCGGGGTACAACGGCGGTCCGTTCGTTCAAGACGTGGCGGAGGCCGTCGCCGTCGATGCGGCCGGCGGGATCATCGTCGCGGCACACGGCTCGGGAATTCTGAACGGCCTGCCAAGGGCGTTCGCGATCGTGCGCTACAACGCCGATGGCACGTTGGACACGACGTTCGGGTCGAACGGGCTCTCGACTCCGTTCGCCGGTCGAGCTGGAGAGGTGCGCGGCATGGCGATCCAGCCGGACGGCCGGATCGTCGTGGCCGGTTACGCCGGCGGCTTCGCTCTGGCGCGGCTCATGGCGGACGGATCGCTCGACGCGAGCTTCGGCACCGGAGGTCAGGTGCTGACCGATGTTTCCCCGCCGAGCCCTGTCAGCGAGCTCGTCTATGACATGGCGCTGCAGTCGGACGGGCGGATCGTCCTTGCGGGTCAGGCTGACGGCGGGTCCGGTGCCACCGCCACGCTGGCACGGTACAACACCGACGGCAGCCTCGACACCACCTTCGGAGCGGGCGGGGTGGTATTCAACGACGTTCCGGGCCGCGCCAATGCCGTGGCGGTGCAGACGGACGGTCGCATCGTCGTCGCCGGCTTCTCCTTCGAGATGACGCGCTTCAACGCGGATGGGACGCTCGACACCGGGTTCGGCTCGGGGGGACACGTCGCCCTGCCGTTCGGCGATTCCGGGTGGGAATCCGAGGCGTTCGCCCTCCTGGCGCAGCCTGACGGCAAGGTCGTCGTCGCCGGTGGGACCTACCTGTCCCAGTACGACTTCGCCATCGCCCGTCTCGATCCCGACGGGAGTCTGGACAAGGGATTCGGCCGCGACGGCATGGTGACCACCGATTTCTACGGCGAGGTGGACACAATCAGGGCGCTCGTCCTCCAGCCCGATGGCCGGTTGGTCGCGGCCGGATACGCTGCGACGCATCATTCATCCATCAGACACTTCGCCCTGGCGCGCTTCGAGCCCGACGGCGCGCTCGACCGCTCGTTCGGCAAGAGCGGCCGGGCGACGGCCGAGATCGACGACCCCGTCTACTACGATTTGGGGCGGGCTCTCGCCATGCAGCCCGACGGCCGGCTGGTGGTCGCCGGAAACGTCCACTTCTTCTGCGAAGACGGAAGCTGCGACTTGAGCGCATACGCGCTGGCGCGCTTCCTGCCCTGATGCGGCCGTTGCGCATCAAGGTAATTCCTTCGCCCATTCCCTGAGCGTGTCGACGGTCACCGTGACGCCGCCACAAACAACGACCAGGACGGACTCGAAGTCCTCGAGTTCCGCTGCGTTGCCGTATACCGGAGCCAACGCCGCCCCGCAGGCGGGCTCCACGACGACGCGCTGATCTTCGATGAATCGCTGGCAGGCGACGACGGCGTCCCGGTCCGTGACGACGACGCTTCGCAGCGGATGCGTCTTCGAACAGGCGAAGGCCTGCTCGCAGACCTTTTTCGCCCCCAGCGAAGTGGCGATGCTGGTGATTGCCGGCAGCTCGACGCGGCGACCGGCGCTGAGCGACTGGGCGAGAGAATCGGCCCCTCGCGTTTCAGCGGCGACTACCGGCACATCGGCCCAGCCGTGGCGCCGCAGCCCCGCCACGACGCCGCACAGGAGTCCGCCGCCGCCGACCGACAGGACGACCGCGTCGGGCTTCACGCCCGAACGCACGACCTCGTCTACCAGGCTCGAATGCCCTTCCCAGATCATCGGGTTGTCGAACGGGTGAAGGAAGGCATCCCCTTGTCCAACCATGGATTGCGCCAGCTCGTTCGCCTCGTAAAAGGTGGACCCGTGGACGATCACGCTCGCGCCCTGCTGCTTGATGATCTGCCGGGCCCTGTCTGTGGCGGTTTCGGGAACGACGACCACCACGGGCACCGAGAGATGGCGCCCGGCGTAGGCCACCGCAATGCCGGCATTGCCGCCCGATGAGGATATGAAACGCGTCGCCCCGCGGCGCGCGTATTCCTGACAGGCCCGGCCGATGCCGCGAATCTTGTACGACCCGGGCGGCTGCATCGGCTCCATCTTCAACCATACGGTGCGCCCCGAGCCAATCGTCATGGCGCGCGATTCGATCAACGGGGTTTCTATGTGCAAGGGCTTCATGGGCATTGACCGCGACGGCGCTCAGCGGAATGGTAACGCCGCTACTTTCGCAGAGCGACAGATGTGATCGAGTCGGGTCTGGAGACCCGGTGCGTCGTCGGGAACGCCGGTGGCGAGCATGCCCACGGCAATATTCTTCTCGAGTCGCGGCGAGTATACGGCCTCCGTGATGATGCCAACGACCTCTTCGCCCAATACGACGTCGTGAGTCTCGGCGATGGTGCTGATCCGGCTGCCGTCGAGGACGAAGCCTACGCGGCGGCGCGTGACGCCCTCCTCAACGATCCTCTGCAGTGCCGTCTTGCCGACGAAATCGTCGTCGCGCTCGAGGTGAACGTACCGTCCCAGACCGGCTTCGAAAGGATTGACGCCGAATCTGGCATCGGAGCCGTAGGAGAGGAGTCCGCTCTCGACCCGCTCGATGTCGCTGGGCGCGCCGGGCACGATGCCGTAGCGCGCCCCCGCCGCCCTTACACGGGCCCACAGCTCATTGCCGCGGCTGCCGTCGCGCAGGTAGAGCTCGAATCCGCCCTGCTTCGACCAGCCAGAGCGGGCGACGAGGATCGGGATGCCGTCGAGGTCCGTCTCCCTGAACCAGAAATATCTGAGCTCACGCACCCAGTCGCCGAACAGGTCGGCCACCACATCGGCGGCCCGCGGTCCCTGGATGCCCAGGGGTGACGCATCGGGTTCCGTCACCCTCACATCGAGTCCGCGTTCGCCGGCTATCGCCCCGGCCCACAGGAGGATGTCGCTGTCGGCAATCGACAGCCAGAAGCGATCGTCGGCCAGTCGCTGCAAGACCGGGTCGTTGATCAGGTGACCGTCGTAATTGCAGATGGGCACGTACAACCCCTGGCCAACAGCGATACGGGAGATATCTCTGGTGGTCAGGTAGCGTGTCAGTTTCCCGGCGTCCGGGCCCGCAAACTCCACCTGGCGCTCGCAGGCGACGTCCCACATCACGACATTGTCGAGCAGCCGCTGGTACTCACCGAGGGGATCGCCGAAATGCGCCGGCGCCAACATGTGGTTGTAGACGGAAAAGGACGCGACGCCGTCCGCCACGGTCGCGTCGAAAAACGGGGACTTGCGCAAATTCGTGCCTACGGCGATCTGAAAAGGCACTGGCGGGCGGCCCCTTTAACCCGGCGGATAGTCGGGACAAGCCAGATCCTACGCCCGATCTGGGTCATTTCGTCAACTCACGAAGACGACAAAGTTCGAAAATCGGTCGCTATCCGACGGCTCGCTTTCTTCTGGCAGGCATCGCCCACCCTGATTGGGCGTTCCTCTGGCTCCACGATCTCCAGGAAGCCGGCTACCCGTCTCGGAGTGCTCCATGTCCAGCCAAAGAGCGCCCTGCAGGCCGGTGCGGCCACGATGCAGCAGTACAAGGGTCTGATCGTTGTCCGGCAGTCGATCCAGGAGTACAAGAAGGGACGGACGCTCCGGAGAAGGAAAGGAGGACAGACGCCTATGATGGGGCAGTCGGTACTTGAAATCTGGATGCAGATGGGGTTCCTGGCGAAGACAGTCGCCGTATTTCTCATCGTCATGTCCATCTATTCGCTCGGGCTGTTCATCGAGCGGTTCCTGCTGTTCCGGACCGCCAGGAAGCAGTCGATCGAGTACCTGCCGGTGGCGACCAAGGCGCTGCGGGAGGGCGACTACAAGCTGGCGGTTGAGTCGGCCAAGCGCTTCAACAAGAGCCACCTGGCCAAGGTCCTGGCGGCCGGGCTGCAGCAGTTCATGTCCGAGAAGTCCGAGGAGCCGACGCCCGAAGCGGTCGAGTTGGTCCGCCTGGCGGTCGAGCGGGCCGCGGCCCTCACCACGGCCGAGATGAAGCGCGGTCTCGGCGGTCTCGCGACGATCGGCTCGACGGC
>Ga0070694_100000130_pt1 | contig 37512 bp, 30 predicted proteins | sample KBSK1251metaG_FD_65470 | JGI IMG/M metagenome (GOLD analysis project Ga0070694, IMG submission 65470) | Corn, switchgrass and miscanthus rhizosphere microbial communities from Kellogg Biological Station, Michigan, USA - KBS K1-25-1 metaG | ecosystem: Host-associated > Plants > Roots >...
CCGCCGGCGACCGCCGTCGCCAGGTCCCACGGCCGGGCGGCACTGCCGTCGCCGGCGCTCGAGCCGTGTGGCGAGGCGAAGTAACCGCGACCGGCTGCAGTGGCCCCGCGAGCGGGATGATCGAGCAGCAGGGCCAGCACCAGGAGCGATACATACTGAAACACGGGGCTCATAGCCTCTCATATACGCAAGACGCCGGCCACTGCGGGTGCAATGACCGGCGTTGCGCCTCCTGCCAACCGCCCTATTACTGGCGGATCGTCACGATGTACGCACCAAACTCCGTTCCGGTACCCGGGTGCTTCGACCAACCCACCGGAGTGGGCGCGTCCACGGCACGGATCGGCACACTCACACTGCCGCCGTTGAACGTGCCGCTCGCCACCGGTGAGCCGTCCAAGTTCTGAACGTTCCGGATCTCATACTGCGACCCCACCGGGAGCATACCGTCGAGGCTCACGTCGACCGAGCCGTCCTTGCCCCAGTTGTAGACCACGACGTTCACACGACCTGCCTCGTAGGGCACCTTCCGTACGAAAACCTTGGTCGTGGTCGGCAGCGCCGACTTGGTCTGTCCGGCGAACGTGCTCGATGCCATGGACGGATCGTTGATCGTGACCTGCTTCCCCGTTCCCATGATCGTGTTGCCCGCCGCCGTCGCCGAGGACCAGTAACCCACGCTCACCACGGTCGTCCCGCCGGCGAAGTAGTTGTTCCGAATGTCCACACTGCCGTTCTTCAGCGTGCCGTAGCCGATCCGGACGTTCGTGGCATCCCACGAGCCCGGGAAGTACGTCATGTTGTCCTTCACGACGTCGTCGTTGGCGCGGTCGTCACCGCCCAGCAGGATGTTCTGGGCCGGATAGGCATTCGCCAGGCCACCGGCATTGAACGACACGTTCCCTTCGAGGCGGATGTTGTTCAACAGCCCTTCGCCCGGGTTCGTGAACACGTGCACGCCGTACCCGAACGAATTGAACATGATGTTATCACGCGCCGTCACCGGGCCCGTGTTGCTCCGCAGGTAAATCGCGTGGCCATGCCCGCGGTCCGGTCCCTGCCAGCCGTTGTTGTAGAACACGCACCCGACGATCTCCACGTCGGAGTAGTGGTAGTCGTTGTAAATCCCCACTCCGAAGTCGTGCACGATCAGGCTGATGTAGCGCGTGTGCGAGGCATAGTTCGCCAGCGCGTGCGCGCGACCACCGTTGCCCAGCTCGGACGACGTGCGCGTGGTGTTCGTATTCGTCATCTCGAAGCCCCACAGCGTGACCCAGTCGCCCTGGACCTTCAACGCGGTCCCGGTCTTCGCGGTGCTGGCGCCATCGATGATGGCGTGCTCGCCGGGGTACTGGCGGAACACGACCGGCTTGCCGGACGCGCCGTTCACCGTGACGCTGAACGTGCCCTTATAGGTGCCGGCGCGGAGCCAGACGGTATCGCCGGGCTGGACCTTGCCATTGCCACCCGCCAGGGCGGTGCGCAGGTCCCACGGACTCTGCTGGCTGCCGTCGCCACCGCTCGAGCCCGACGGCGAGGCGTAGTAGCCGCCGTGCGTCGTCGGCTTGGGATCGGGGGCCGGAGCGTTGATGGACGTGGTATCGGCCCCGGCCGTGGTGGTGCTATCTGGAAGGGTCGGGTCGGCAATCATGTTTTCGCCCGCGCAAGCTGCAAGCGCGGCAGCGGCACCAAACACCCAAAAGTTCTTGGCCAGTCTATGAGACAGCTTAAGTGTGGTCGACATGAGGTCTACTCCTTTTGGCAACCGTGAATTAGGCAAATCCACAGTAAGGACGTAGACCTCGACGACCAATAGGGTTAGTCCAAAGTCGTCACAGGTATTAGTTCTCCCGCCAACACAGGATCAAATGCGGGGTGAATGGTCCGATTCGTGCTAAGAATGGGGGCGCAGTATCGGAGGTTGGGTGACAATCGGTCGGTCCCTGCGAGGGTGAACTCGCGGGAGTAGCTCAGAGAGAGCGCCGGGGATACCACCTCGGAGGTCGCGGGCTCAACTCCGCCTCCCGCTCCTCACCCTTTGCAGGGCCGCCGATTGCGGCTCACACTTCGAAAGGATCGGTCGTTCTGAGACAGCGTTCCCCCCGCATAGCGCGCTACGCAATTCGCGCCGCGATTTTCGCGGGGATCGTCTGGCTCGCAGCCTGTCCCCGTTCGATCACGGACCCCGGGCTCGCGCTGAGCGTCGCGCCACCGGCTGCAAATCTGTTCGTCAATGACAATCTGCAGCTTACGGCTACGCTCGAGGATGAGGGCGGCACCCCCGTCTCGACGACCTACACCTGGTCGAGCGGTGACGCCTCCGTCGCGTCTGTCGATGCGAACGGTTTGGTGCACGGAATCAGTGCCGGTTCGGTAACCATTCGCGTAACGGCACGAGGCGAAGAAGCGTCGGCGGTGCTTACCGTGGTCGTCGACAGCGGTCAGACGCTCAGTGTCGTGCCGAGTGCACTCAGTCTCTTTGTCGACAACTCGCAGCGTCTCACCGCGACGCTCAAGGACCGCCACGGCGATATGGTCCCCGCGACGCCGGAATGGAGCAGCGATAATCCGGGTGTCGCGACAGTCGACCAGACCGGCCTGGTCCACGCGACCGGGACCGGCTCCGCCACGATCGAGGCCAAGATCCGCAATCTGAGAGCGGCCGCTTCGGTAACCGTCGATCCGCGGCCCAGCTCAGTGGTCTTCGTGGGCGCCGGGGATATTGCCACGAGCGGCAGCGGAGATTCCCAGACCGCGAGTCTGCTCGACGGAATCCAGGGGACCGTGTTCACGCTCGGCGACAACGCCTACCCGAACGGGGCGGCAAGCGATTACAGCACCTATTACGCACCCACGTGGGGACGTCACAAGGCACGCACTCATCCGGTGCCCGGCAATCACGAGTACATGACGCTTGGTGCAGCAGCCTATTTCGACTATTTCGGCGCGGCGGCGGGAGAGCGGTCCAAGGGCTATTACAGCTATGACCTGGGCGGCTGGCACATCATCGCATTGAACAGCAACCTCGCAGCGAACGCCGGCTCCCCCGAGGAGCAGTGGCTGCGTGCCGATCTCGCGGCCAGCCAGGCGCACTGTACCCTGGCCTACTGGCACCATCCGCGGTTCAGCTCGGGGACGACCCACGGTGACGCGGTCTTGATGACCGACCTCTGGAAAGCGCTGTACGATTACGGCGCCGAGATCGTCTTGTCAGGGCACGAGCACAACTACGAGCGGTTCGCGCCGCAGACAGCTGCCGGCGCGTCTGACCCCAGCAAGGGGATCCGCGAGTTCGTGGCGGGCACGGGTGGCGCGGGCGGATACCCATTCGGCGCTCCGAGGCCGAACAGCGAAGTGCGCTACAACGCGACCCCTGGAGTGTTGAAGCTGACCCTTTACCCCGATCGCTACGAGTGGCAATTCGTGCCGACGTCGGGTTCGTTCCGCGATTCAGGCAGCGGGAGTTGTCACTAACGAAGCGCTACCGCGGGTGCGGCGCCGAAGGCGCTCCGTCCGTCAACAACCAGACATCCAGCTGGCGCAGGTCCTGATCGATCCGCTCGAGCGCGACATCGTCGCCGAACGGCTCGAGCAAGTCGCGCGCGCGCTCTAGGTAGGCGCGTGCTTCATGGCGGTCGCCCATCGTGGTGCGGAAGGCCGCGTACTCGCGATAGACATCGGCTTCGAGCCGGCGCGCGGGCTCGCCGCTGCGACACAGCTCGATCGCCTGCTCGAAGAAGACGAAGCCGTTCTCGTCCCCCTGGTGGCCGCGCAGTTTCCCCATAATCACGTAGACGCGAGCGAGGGAGCGCGGCAGCTGCTGCGCGATCGCGATCTCCTCCGCGCGCCGCGCCTCGTTCTCGCTGTCGGGCAGGCGGCCGAGATCCAGATACAGCTCCGCGAGCCGCAGGCGAACGGCGATCTCGAGCAGTGGATCCGCCTTTGCCACCGGCAGGCGATTCAGAGCTTCCCGGTAGCTGACCAAGACGTCGGCGCCCTTGCCCTGCGCCGCTTCCAGCGCGCCGCGCGCCAGCAGCGTGCGAATCATCCCCGCATCATCCGCGAGGGCTTCGTACAGCTCGAGCGCGCGTTGCAGATGCTCGGCAGCGTCGCCCGGCTGGCCCCGACGGAGCGCCGCGTCTCCCAAGCCGAGCGACAGCGCCGCGATCTGCCCGCGATTGCTCTTGGCGTATTGAAAGCCGCGCTGATACCAGGCTTCGGCACCGTTCCACTGCGATTGCGCGGCGAGCACGTCGCCGAGCCCGCTGCACGCCGCGGCGGCGTGGTCGTTGTCCGATTCCGCCTCCGCCAGCGCCAGGCTGCGCTGAAACGCCCGGCCGCCTTCGTCGAGGTAGCCACGGGTCGCTTCGAGCCGGCCCAGGTGACAGAGGGCTTCCATCTCCGGTTGGCGATCGCGGAGCTGCTCGGCGATGCCCAGCGCCTGCCGGTACCAGGCGTGCGCCTGAGCGTACCGCAGGCTGTGCTCTTCGTACTCGCCCGCGCGCACGAGCGCGCGAACGGCCTGCGAGAGATCGCCGCTCTGTTCGGACTCGAGCGCATCAACCGCGGCGTCATACAACGCCGCCACGCGGTCGGTGACGTGGGACAGCACCTGCGGCACACGCGCGCGCAGGGCGGCGGGATCGAGCGTGCGCTTCCCGATCGTGCGATTCGGCTCCGCGGCCATCCATCCCTCGGTCCCCCCGCCGCGCGTCGATGAGAGTGACACGACAAAGCCGCGCAGTGGCGCGAGGTCGTCCACATCGGGCAACAGCCTTAACGCCTGCTCGACACGCAGGGGCGGCTGAATTCCGGGAGTGAGTGTCACAGATCCTTCTTTCGGTGCGCTGATTGGCGAGCGACGGGAACCCGTGCCTCGCTTTGCACGAAGCGGGCCAAAGCACAAAAACTTGGGTCACACGACCGAGCAGCTGTTACTACCTTGTCTCCACGGATTTAGTCGCGATACACCCCAAAAGATGGAGGCAGACCTCAATCCCACGATGCACCGCCGTGAGGCACCCCGGCGCGGGGTGCCCGAAAACGGGGCGGCCTACAGCTGGTACTCTTTGATCTTGCGGGCGAGGGTGTTGCGGTGAACGCCGAGGATTTGCGCGGCTTCACCGATCTGGCCGTGGGTATGAGCCAGGACCTGGGCGATATGACGGGATTCGGCATCCTGCAACGTCGCCAGGGGGCCCACGCTGGTCGACTGCGTGCACGGCAGCGCCGTGCCGTTGGCGAGCCACTCTTCGGGGAGATCCACCGAGCGCAGCACGTCGCTCTCACACACGAGCACGGCGCGTTCGATCACGTTGCGCAGCTCGCGGATATTGCCGATCCAGGTGTGCGCGCGCAGCAGCGCCTGGGCGCGATCCGAGATCGCATTGACCTTTTTACCGTAGAGCTTGCCGAATTCCTGCAGAAAGTACGACGTGAGGAGAATGAGGTCGTCGCCCCGCGCGCCGAGCTGCGGGAGCCGGATCGTGACGACCGCCAGGCGATAGTAGAGATCTTCGCGGAATTTTCCTTCGGCGATCATTTGCTTGAGATCTTTGTTCGTGGCCGCGATGAGGCGCACGTCCACGGGGATCGTTTCTCCACCGCCGACGCGCTCGACTTCACGCTCCTGAACCGCGCGCAGAATTTTGCTCTGCAGCACGAGGCTCATGTCGCCGATTTCGTCGAGGAAGAGCGTGCCGCAGCTGGCGCGCTCAAAGCGTCCGATCTTGCGCGCGACCGCTCCGGTAAACGCGCCTTTCTCGTGTCCGAACAATTCACTCTCGAGCAGATTCTCGGGGATCGCCGCGCAATTCACCGCGACAAAGGGCCGCGGGCTGCGCGGGCCGTGCGCGTGAATCGCCCGCGCGACGAGCTCTTTCCCCGTCCCCGAATCGCCCTGAATCAGCACCGTCGCCGTGCTCGGCGCGACGTGCGCGATCGTGCGATAGACGTCGACCATCGCCGCGCTTTGCGAGACGATGTGGTACGGCCCAACCGCGACCGGCTGCACCGGCGGCAGGGGCAGCGGCGTTTCGGCGGCGGCGGCGAGCACGCGATGCAGCGCCGCGCGCAACTGCTCGCGCTCGAGCGGTAACGGCAGGACGGCCGACACTCCCAGCTCGGTCGCGCGCAACGCCAGGCTCATCGAGGGAGACGACGCAACGGCGATCATGCGCGGCCGCACGGGGAGGCGAGGCAGCACTTCTTCCCACCACTCGAGCTGCACGTCCGCATCGCGATCCAGCACCGTCAGAACGGCATCCCAGCTTCCGCGCGACAGCGCCTGCAACGTCGTCGCCTCATCGACCGTGCGCTCGAGTATGGCACCCGACTGTTCGACATAGCGCGCCAACTCACGGAACAACGTGGGATCGCCGCCGACACCGAGGAGGCGGGCAGCGCGGTTGGTCGGTACAAGCGGTGTGTCGAGCTGACTGTCGCGACTGTCGGCAGCGACGAACGTCTCGAGCGGGGTGGTAATCATCTCACTTCCCGAAGGCCGGCATGCCCCACCCGGCGCGCGCCCGCGCGTTCCACTTGCCGGCAGCGCGTCCATTTTCTCATGGTCACCGTTGTGCCACGCCCCAGCTCTGACCGCACGCGAAACTCATCCATCAAGCGGCGCACGCTCGCGAGCCCAACACCGTTGCCGTCCCGCAGAGCCTTCGTCACGTCGGCGATGCCGGGTCCTTTGTCTCGCGCGACGATCGCGAGACCCAGCCGCCCGCGCTTCTGGATCAAGTGCAGCATGAGATCACCACGCCGCGCATAGGCGAGAACATTGCGCGCAACTTCGAGAATGGCGGTGGTGATGACGGTGATATCGGTGGGAGAAAAATCGAGACGGGACGCCAGGCGACGACCATGCTCTCCGGCCGCAACGATGTCCGCGTCACTGGCAATCGGGATCCGTACCCGGACGCTGGAAGGACTACAGGGAGTGCCGCCTGGTACCGCGGCCGGGGCGGAAGCAGGCGACTCCAGACCTTCTGCGACGTGGGGCGTCATTCGTATGTCCTCAGGGGTCCAAATCAAACGGCGTGACAGGCTTGTGAGTGAGATTCTAGGAAGGGATGGGTGGATGGAACATCGCTCAGCAGGTTGAAAACAGAGTTAGCCAGGGTGGAGGAATTTAGGATTAGCGCGGTTCGGGAGAGCTAGTCCCTTGGATGCACCAAATTGTAGCACCGGTGGGCGAACTGACACCCCGTTATATGGCACTAGTACCGTCTTCAGGGCTCACCGATATCGTCGAGTTCTTCCAGTCCCAGCAGCACATCGCGCGGTTTTGACCCATTTGCGGGCCCCAACACGCCGGCGAGCTCGAGCTGGTCGATGATTCGTGCAGCACGGCCATAACCGATACTCATACGCCGCTGCAACAAGGACGTAGATCCCAGCTGGTTCTGAATGCACACCTCGGCCGCTTGCCGGAAGAGCGGGTCTCGCTCGCCGGCACCCTCCTCCGCCGCCCCCCGTCCCTCCTCCCCCTCTTTTTCGGCCTTCTCCAGAGCGGCGACTTGCTCGTCGATCGAGGTTCCCACTACCACTGCGGCGGCGGGCGTGTGCTGCTTGTACCACTCCATCAGGCGCTCCGTCTCGTCGGTCGAGATGAACGCGCCCTGCACACGCATCGGCTCGCTCTTGCCCGGCGGCAAGAACAGCATGTCGCCATTGCCGAGCAGCGTTTCAGCGCCGTTCTGATCGAGAATGGTCCGGCTGTCGACTTTGGCGGAGACGCGAAACGCAATCCGACAGGGGAAATTCGCCTTGATCAATCCGGTGATGACGTTCACCGACGGCCGCTGGGTCGCGAGGATCAGATGAATGCCGATCGCGCGCGCCTTTTGGGCCAGCACCGCGAGCGGCGTCTCGATCTCCCCCTGCACCGTCAGCATCAGGTCGGCGAGCTCGTCCACGATGAGGACGATGTACGGCAGGATGCCGCCCGTGTACACGCCGTCGAATGGCAGCTCCTTCTGAATTCCCGCCTGGGTGGCGAGCGTCTCGCGCGGTCCTTTGAGCGGCGTCTTCGCATCGACCTTCTTGTTGAAGTCGGTGATGTTGCGCGCGTGATTGGCGTGCAGTAAGCGATAGCGGCGCTCCATTTCCCACACCGCCCATTTGAGCACGTTCGCCGCCTTATGATGACTCGTCACGACCGCCAGGCCGAGATGCGGCAGCGCGCTGTACATCGACAGCTCGACCATTTTCGGGTCGATCATCAGGAGCTTCAGCTTGTCCGGCCCGTGCGCGTACACGAGACTCGTGATGATGGCGTTGATGCACACCGATTTGCCCGAACCGGTCGCGCCGGCGATGAGGAGATGGGGCATCTTCGTCAAGTCGTCGACGACCTCGTCTCCTTCCAGGTTGCGACCTAACACGACAGGCAACACGCGCGCCGCACGCCGGAACTCCGCGCTGTCGATCATATCCCGCACGTGCACGAGGCGCGGCGTCGGGTTCGGGACTTCGATGCCGATCGCCGCCTTCCCCGGGATCGGCGCGACGATGCGCAGCGACTGCGCCCGCATCGCAAGCGCGAGGTCATCAGCCAACGACGACACCCGCCCCACCTTCACGCCGCGTCCCGGCTCCAGCTCGAAGCGCGTGACCACCGGTCCCACGGTCTTGTTCGTGATCTGGGCGCCCACGCGGAACGTCTCGAGCGTCGCGACCAGGCGCCGGCCCATGTCTTCGATTTGAACCGCATCGGGGTCGGCCACGGCGCCGGGTCCCTCGGTCAACAACTCGATAGGTGGGATCAGCGATCCTGGAGGAGGCGGGGGCGCCGGCTTCGGAGGCGGTGCGCTCTTTGGCTTGCGCTCGACCGGCTTAGCGCGTGGTAAGCGGTCCGCGGTCCGCGCGACGGCAGCAGGTTCGAGGTCCTCGTCCTCCTGAACAGTCCTTTTCCCAATCGGCTTTTCCGATGCCCGAGCGCCAAGTCCTGATGCCCTAAGCAGCGTCAGCGGATGCCAGCCAACGGTCAAGATCCCGAGCGCCGACAGGGCAAACAGTCCGATCAGGACGGCGCCGGCTGTTCCGACCGCACTCTGGACGCCGTTCGCCAAGAAGCCTGGAAACAGACCGACCAGACGTTCCGTGCGGGTCCAGCTGGAATAGTCGGGCGGGAAATGCGGGCCGATCGCGACGGCGATGCCGTAGGGGACCAGCAGGATCATGCCCGCGCCCAGTGATGCAGCGCGTCCCCAGGACAGGGCGCCGAGGCGCTCGAATGCCGCCAGCGCCCACACCACGCCGAGAATGGGGAGGATGACCGCGCCCAGGCCGAACAACTGCCACAACGTGGCGCCGAGCGCGCGACCCCAGCTGCCGGTCAGCGCGACCGGAAGCAGCGTCAGGCCCAGAAAGAAACCCACCAGCAGGGCCGCAATGCCGATGAGTTCTTGCCGTGCCTTAGGATTCATGCCGCGATGCGACGATCCGCGTAGACGGGGACGATGGCGAGCTTGTCCGGCTGGGCGCAGAACTTCACGTCTTCGCCCAACCCGACTTCGCTCAGCTGGCGGGCGGCGCCGCTCGCGCCGAACGCGTCCAGCCAGCCACCCTGCTGCGCGGCGAGATCGAGCGAGACCTGCGCCGCGTCATTGAGCACGAGCTTCTTGGGCGGGACGCCCTTCTTCACGGCCTTGATCAGGCGCCCGGCCGTATAGGCATCCTCGAGCGCGAACTGTTTTTCGCGGCCCGCGCAGATGACCACCAGCTCGCCCCGCTCCGTGAAGAGCGTGCGAGCCCGCTCGGCGACGGCGCTGAAGTTCAGCGCGGCCGCGACCAGCACGGGGTCCCCACCCTGCGCCGCCAGCAGCGCCGGCGTGCCGTTGGTGGTGGCCAGAAACAGCGTCTTGCCTCCGACCGCTTCCGGCGTCATCTCGCGCGGCGAGTTGCCCAGCGCAAAGCCCTCGATCTTCAGCATGCGCCGCTCCCCGGCCAGCACGATCCCGTTCTTTTCGAGGTTCGAGGTGAGGCGCACGGCCTCTTCGGAGCTCGCCGCCGGCACCACCGCCCTCGCGCCGGCGGAAAGCGCCATCACGATGGTGCTGGTCGCCCGCAGCACGTCAATGACGACAACCGCCCGGCCGGTCAGATCCCCCGCATTGAGGCCGAGTGGTGTATAGAAAACGTCGATCTTCATGACTGCTCTTTAAGGAGTTGCGGCTCGCGCTCGAGGAACTTGGTATCGATCTTGCCCGCCACGAAGTCGGGGTGGCGCATCACCCGGCCCAGGAACGGGATTGTCGTGGTCACGCCTTCAATGATAAACGAGTCGAGCGCCTGGCGCATACGGGCCAGCGCCTCCGCGCGGGTGTTGCCGTGGACGATCACCTTCGCGAGCAGCGAATCGTAGTACGGCGGCACGGTGTAGCCCGCGTAGATGTGGGTATCGACGCGCACGCCGGGCCCACCCGGCGGATGATACGTGGTGATCAGCCCGGGCGACGGCTGGAAATTGCGGCTGGGATCTTCCGCATTAACGCGGCACTCGATCGAATGACCGCGCAGCCGATTGCCGTTCAGCACCAGTGCCAGCGGCGCGCCGGTCGCGACCGAGATCTGCTCCTTCACCAGATCCATGTTGGTGCACATCTCGGTCACCGGATGCTCGACTTGAATGCGCGTGTTCATCTCCATGAAATAGAACGAGCCGTCCGCATCGAGCAGGAACTCGATCGTCCCGGCGCCGACATAGCCGATCGATTGCGCCAGTTTCACCGCGGCATCGCCGATGTCTTCCCGCAGCGTCTGATCCACTGCGGGGGATGGTGCTTCCTCGACGAGCTTTTGGTGGCGGCGCTGCACCGAGCAGTCGCGCTCGCACAGGTGCATCACCCTGCCGTGCGTGTCGCCCATGATCTGAATCTCGATGTGCCGCGGGCGTGCGAGATATTTTTCGATGTAGACCTCGCCCGACCCGAAGGCGGCGAGCGCCTCCTGCTTGGCGAGCGTAAACGACTGCGAGAACTGATCGGCGTCCACCGCGACGCGCATGCCTTTGCCGCCGCCGCCGGCGGCCGCCTTGATGATCACGGGGAAACCGATTTCCCCGGCAACCTGCTGCCCTTCCTCGAGCGACTCGACCGGCCCTGGGGAGCCGGGCACGGTAGGCACGCCCCGCGCCTGCGCGAGCTTGCGCGCGGAGGCCTTGTCGCCCATCTGGCGAATCTGCTCCGGGGTCGGGCCGATGAACGTGATGTTGGACGCCGCGACTTTTTCGGCGAACTCGGCGTTCTCGGCGAGGAAGCCGTAGCCGGGATGAATGGCGTCCGCGCCGGTGATTTCGGCGGCGGCGATGAGGCGGGGGATGTTCAAGTAGCTGTCGCGGCTCGGCGCACGCCCGATGCAGACGTCGTCGTCGGCGAAGCGCACGTGCAGCGACTCCCGGTCCGCTTCCGAATACACGGCCACCGTCTCGACGCCCAGCTCCTTGCACGCGCGGATCACCCGCAGGGCAATTTCCCCGCGGTTGGCGATCAGCACTTTCTTGAACATTAGGGCGTAAGCTCGATCCCGGCCCGGTCGGCTCCGCCGAGCTTGTTGCCCGAGGAGTCCACCCCGGAGACCTTGAGCGCGAACTCGCTGGGATTGGTCGCGTAGAAGATCGCGCTTTCGTAGCTGATCACGCCCTGCTGGTACCAGTGGAACAGCGATTGGTCGAAGCTCTGCATGCCGTACTGCACCGAGCCTTCCGCGATGAGATCGTGAATGTTGAGCTGCTTGGAGAGATCGCGGATGTTATCGGCGACGGCGGCGGTGTTGATCAGGACTTCTGCCGCCGGCACGCGGCCCCGGCCGTCCTTGCGCGGCACGAGGCGCAGCGAAACGATCGCCTGCAATGCCGTGGACAACAGATGTCGGATTTCATCGTGCTGATGCGGCGGGAAGAAGGAGATCACGCGGCTGACCGTCTGTGTGCAGTCCGTCGTATGCAACGTGGAGAACACCATGTGGCCCGTGTCGGCGGCCTTGAGCGCGGTGTCCAGCGTCTCCATGTCGCGGATCTCGCCGATGAGGATGAGATCGGGATCCTGCCGCAGCACGTGGCGCAGCGCCGAGTTGAACGTCAGCGTGTCGTTCCCCACTTCACGCTGCGAGATGTTCGCGTGCTGATCGCGATGCAGGAACTCGATCGGATCTTCGATCGTGATGATGTTCACGCGCCGGTTGGTGTTGACATGGTTGATCATGGCCGCCAGCGCCGTGGACTTACCGGATCCCGTTACCCCAGTCACCAATACCAAACCCCGGGGTTTCAGCGCGATTTCCTCGAGCACGCTCGGGAGATTCAGCTCGCGGATCTGTTTCACCTCGTACGGGATCGCCCGGAACGCGAACGCGACGGTGCCGCGCTGCTGGTAGACGTTGGTCCGAAACCGCCCCACGCCCGGCACGCCGATCGCGAAGTCCGCCTCCTTGTGCTCGGCGAACTCCTTGACCTGGCGTGGCGTCATGATCTGCTCGGCCAGCGATTTCAGCTCTTCGGGCTTGAGCGGCGCCGTTTCGAGCGCCACCAGATCCCCGTTCACGCGGATGGTCGCCGGCCGGCCGACCTTGAGCAGCAAGTCGGAGCCGTTGCGCTGCACCATCTGTGTGATTGCCTGTTTGAAGTTGAACGCCGGCAGATTGCTTTGCGTGGCTTCACCCATGCGGATCCACCCGGAAAAGGGCCTGTCCGAACTCCACCGGCTGCGCGTTTTGCGCGGCGACTTCGCGGATAACCCCGGCGACCTCGGACTCGATCTCGTTCATGATCTTCATCGCCTCGATGATGCACACCACCTGCCCCACGGTCACCCGTGTCCCGACCTTGGCATAGGGCTGCGCCCCTGGCTCAGGAGACTGGTAAAAGGTGCCGACCATCGGGGATTTGATCTCGAGGAATTGGGGGCTCGGGGCTGGGGTTGGGGCTTGGGTTGCTGAGGCCGCTGCGCCTGGCTGGGAGACGATCACGTGCCCGACTCCCCCCCCCGGGGCCCCAACCCCGAGCGCATTGCCGCCATGCCCGGCCTTCGATACCCGCACCGACGACCATGCGCCGAACAGACCGCGGCGGATCTCGATGGCGCCCACCTCCGGCGCGTCTTTCAGGATCTGCACAATCTGGGCGATGATATCGAGCTTCATACCGTGAAGATACCCCCCAGGAGGCCCTACACCAGTTCCACGAGCTCCGTACGACCGTCGGTCAGCAACACCGGCCCATCGGGCGACAGATGCACGTCATCTTCGATCCGCACGCCACCGCTTCCAGCGATGTACACGCCGGGCTCGATCGTGACCACCGCGTTCTCGGGCAACGGATCGTTGATCGTGCGCGCGAGTCGCGGCGCTTCGTGGACTTCGAGCCCCAGCCCGTGACCTGTCGAGTGGCCGAACGCCGCGCCGAACCCGCGCGCTTCGATTGGATCGCGCGCGAGCGCGTCCGCTTCACGGCCCGTCATCCCCACGCGCACACCTTCGCGCGCGCGTCGCTGCGCATCCTGCACCACCGCGTACAACGCCCGCTGCGATTCGTCGGCGCGCGCGCCCACCACAACGGTGCGGGTGACATCGGCGCAGTAGCCATCGACGACGGCGCCAAAGTCTAGCAGTAGCCACTCGCCGGCCGCTACCGTGCGGCTGCTCGTTTGCGCGTGCGGGAGGGCCGTGCGCGGGCCGCTCGCGACGATCGTCGGAAACGGGTACGCCTCGCTGCCGCGGCGTCGCAGGGCGCCTTCCAGGCGGGCCGCAATCTCGAGCTCCGTCTGTCCCACCCGCACCGTCGCCAGCGTCTCCCGCAGGGCCTCGGCCGCGAGCTCGGCGGCCGAGCGAATCGCGGCAACCTCACCCGGATCCTTCTGCACTCGCAGCCGCTCGATCAGCTCGCCTGCCGGCTTCCAGCGCCACGCGGCGGCCGCCGTGCCCGACAAGCGCTCCGCCTCTTTCACGGTCACGACGTGCGCTTCGAAGCCGATCCAGCCGCCAGCACCGAGCCCCGATCCCCCAGCGAGCTCCTTGAAGAGGCGTTCCCAGACGCTCGTCGGTTCGATCTCCACGCGCGCGAATGCGCCGCATTCCTGGCGCGCCTGCTCGTCGTAGCGAAAATCTGTCAGCACCAGCAGCGTGTCGCGGGTCGCGAGCGCCAGGCCCGCCGAGCCGCTGAACCCCGTCAGATAACGGATGTTGGGACGCGACGTGACAAGCAGCGCATCCAGGCCTTCCACCTCGAGCACGGCCGCCAGCGCCGCATGGCGCTCGGGACGTTTATCGCGCTTTGAGATAGCCGACGATCCCCTCGAGCCCCAGCCGATAACTGTCCGGCCCAAAACCCGTCACCACGCCCACCGCAAGGTCGGCCAGCATCGACCGGCGCCGCTCCGGCTCCCGGCCGAAAATGTTGGAGAGATGCACTTCGACAAATGGCACACGCACCGCGAGGAGCGCGTCGCGGACCGCGAGACTCGTATGCGTGAATGCCGCCGCGTTGATCACGGCGCCATGGGTCCGACCCTTCAGGCCCTGGATCGCCTCTACCAGCTCACCTTCGTGGTTCGTCTGCGTCCAGCTGCACTCGACGTCGAGCTCGCGGGCACGGGCGCGCGTCGCACGCTCGATATCCGCGAGACTCGCACGACCGTAGATCTCCGGCTCACGCTCGCCCAGGAGATTCAGGTTGGGGCCGTTCAGCACGGCGATTACGATTTTAATTTTTTGAGCCACTGCTGAAATTGATCAGCGTCGGCCTCATCCTCCGTTGGGCGCGGCGTCCGGCCGGACGTCCGGCCCGGCGTCTTGCCGGCAGCCGGCGTCGAATCGGAGGTGGGGTCGCTCGGGGCGGACGCGCGCTCCTGGCCGGCGGGAGGTTTGCCGCCGGCGAAAAACTCGTCGAACGAGAACCCGCCCCCCCCGCTCCCGCCCGCGCCCCCCGCTCCACCCGGCGGACCGCCTTCTGCCGCGGGCGCGTCGGGGAACTCGGCGGTCGTCCCACCCGTCTTGCCGGTCCCGCCCGTGTCGCCCGCGCCGCCCGCGCCGCCCGCGCCGCCCGCGCCGCCCGCGCCCCCCGCCGGACCGCGCTTCGCGACTTCCTCACCGAACACGGAGTCGAGCGAGATCGTGTCGTGCGCGGGGTGCGACGGCTCGCCGCCGGGAGCGGGTCCGGCGACATCGAAGGCAGCGGCGAGCGTACTCTGGTGCTCCGGTGGTGCCGCGGGTGCGCCGCGTCCGGACAGGATGCCTTTGAGAAATCCTCGGGCGGAGACGCCTGAGCGCTTCTTCCCGCCGTGCATCAACTGCTCGATCTTGCTGCGCAGCTTCGCGTCGTTCGGCCGTTGCGCCAGCAGCGCCTGATAGACCCGTAGCGCGTCCTGCTGATGCCCCTGCTTCAGATACAGCTCAGCCATCGTCTCGGTCAGCACCGGCTCAGCTTGCGAAAGTGTCGCCGTATCCGCGGCGCCATCGTCATCGGACAGCGCCACCGCCGCCGGCTTACGCGGCGCGGGTGGTGGTGGCGGAACCGGGAGTGGCGGTGGCACCGGCTTGCTGGCTTGCGCCGCGGTTTCGAAGGGCATGATGAGGGGCAGGTCGACTTTGGGGAGTGAATCGTCGAGGTCGGGACCCGCCTGCCCGGATTCTGCCGGAGCGGGAGCATCGAGCTTGAACATCCCGCTGCCTTCGTACTGTGTTCGCGCGAGGCCCTCGATTTCGACTTGCTCGAAGTCCTGTGCATTCAACTCGACCTCTTCCTGAACTTCGAGCCCATCCGCCTTCGCCGCCGCGTGCGCACCGGGATTGAAGCTGATGGCATCCTCGGCGTTCTCCACGATGGGAGTGCCGCCGGACGCTCTGGACTTGGGCTTGGCCGAGAGCTCGGTGTGCCCCTGCTCTCGCTCTTCGTGCTCGATTTCCAATTTGGGTGCGGGAGGGGCGGTCGGGGCGGGCTTGATGATCTGAGTTGGAGCAGCCTTCCCTTTCGCCCGGGCGAGCGCCTCCGCTGCGTCCCCGTTCATGGGGTCGGCGTTCAAGAGGCGGCTCAGCCACTCGACCTCTTCCTCATACCGGCGGTTCCGCTCCGCCAGGTCGGCCAGGGCGCGGAGGGCGATGATGTTCTCCCCATCGAGCTCGAGGACCTTCTTGAAGACACCCGAGGCAGCCGCGTCGTCTTTCTTATCGACGAGGCACCGAGCATAGACGATGTGGGCGCTGACATAATCGGGGTGGAGCTGCAGGCCGTTCTGACACAGCGCAATCGCGTTATCTATAAGTCCTGCTTTACGATAGGCGTCCGCCAAGGGGGCGAAGTTTCGGCCCTTGGGGTTGTCGTTAAAGCGCGCTTCGAGCTTCTCGATCTCGCTGGTATAGGCCACGGCCTAAGTCTATGTGGGAATTGGAGCAAGATAGTGTTTGCCCGGCGTTGCTGTCAAATGACCGCGAAGTTTGTGCGCTTGAGTTTGTTCCTTGTGGTTTTTAGACTTATCCGCCTTCCCCCCCTCCTTTTTTGATTGGAGTTCGAAGTCGCCATGCTGCGCACAATGCGCTCCAATGCCAAGTGGGTTTTTTACATCCTCGCTATTGCGTTCATCGCGTGGCTCGCCATCGGTCAGGTGTCGGAGATTCTCGGAACCAGCGGCAACGTCGTTTTGAAGGTCAACGGCAAGGAATATCCGGTCGCCGAATACCAGCAGCGCCTGCAGCTCGCCTCCGAGCAGTATCGCCAGCAGGTGGGCAGCGCTCCGAGCACACGCGAAGAAGACCAGCAGCTTCAGGAGCAGGTTATCAATCAGATGATCTCCGAGGCGCTGCTCGCGCAGGAATACAAGCGGCTCGGTATCCGCGTCAGCGACGCGGAGATCATCGAAGCGGCCCGCACGTCGCCCCCACCGGAGGTCATGCGGGATCCGCAATTCCAAACGGACAGCCAGTTCGACATTCGGAAGTGGCAGCAGTTTCTGGCGACGCAGACCGATCGGCAGCTGCTCGCACAAATCGAGGGGCTGTACCGCGACCAGATTCCCCGCATCAAGCTGATGCAGTATCTGACGACCGACATCTACGTGTCCGACGCGAAGCTCTGGCGGATCTACAAGGACCAGCATGATTCCGTCCGCGTCGCCGTGCTGGCGGTCTGGCCGTATGCGATGCCGGAGAGCACGAAGATCAGTGATGCCGAGCTTCGGGCGTATGTCGACAAGCACAAGGATGAATTCAAGCGACCCGCCGTAGCCTTCGTGCGCTTCGTCGCGTTGTCGCGTGCTCCCAATGCCGCCGACTCAGCCGCGGCGCGTGCGCGCGTCACACGCGTGCGCACCGAGCTCACGCGCGGGACGAAGTTTGAAGACGTCGCGAAGCGGGAATCGAGCGACTCCGTCAGTGGGCAAAACGGCGGCGATCTCGGCTGGATCAAACGCAGCGGTGCCGGGTTCGATTCCGCCTTCATGGCCGGCCTTCGCGGCCTGAAGCCGGGCCAGGTGTCCGCGCCCGTCGCGACGCAGTTCGGCTATCACCTGATTCGCGTCGACCAGGTGAAGGGCGACTCGATGAAGGTGCGCCACATTCTCATTCCGGTGGCGCTGCAGGGCGAGCATCTGGACCAGGTCGAGGCGCGCGCCGACACACTCGAGCGCACCGCATCGGAGCGCACCGATCCCGCGGCGCTCGACAGCGCCGCGAAGAAGCTCGGCCTCCATGTCTCTCCGACCTACACGGTGATCCAGGGCGACCGCTTCAACCTGGGCCGCTACGTCATTCCTGACGTGAGCGTCTGGGCGTTCGAAGCGCCGGCGGGCGAAACGAGCCCGATCATCGAAGCGACGCCTGCGTATTACGTCTTCCGGGTGGACTCGGTCACGCCGGAGGGCGTGCCGCCGCTCAATGAGATCCGCGAGCGGGTGGAAAACGACCTGCGATTCGAGCGCCAGAAGGGCATCGCGCAGCACCGCGCCGATTCCCTGGCCACTGCCTTGAAAGCGGTGCCCAGCCTGGCCACGGCGGCGTCGGCGCGTGGCCTTCAGGTTCAGCAGTTCGGTCCGTTCACGCGGATGCGCCCGCCGGGCTATGTCGCCCGGGAACCGCTGGTCGTGGGAACGGCCTTCGGCTTGGGCGTCGGGGAGCGCAGCGGCGTGATCAAGGGCGAGGGCGGGTACTTCGTCATCGAGTCGCTGGGTCGCAAGCTGGCCGATTCGACCGCGTGGTTCGCGCAGCGCACCGCACAGCGCGAGCAACTCCGTCAGGCGGCGCTGCAGGCCCGCATGCAGCAGTACATGGAAGGATTGCGCGCCAAGGCGAAGATCGTCGACCGACGCAAGCAGCTCTTCAAGGCACAAGCCGCGACGGACGCCGCGACCTCGTAGGACCGGGGGGCGGGGGGGCCGGTGGGCCTACTCGACCAGCCGCTTCGGCTTCGCGTCCCTGGGGGCGGGCCGAGGCGGCTGTTCGTCTGAGGAGGCGGGGCGGTCAGACGGCAGCTGGTTGATGCTGTTCTCCGCGTCCGACAGGGCGCGCTTGAATTCGCGCAGGCCCTTCCCCACCGCTTTCCCCGCCTCCGGCAGCCGGTTCGCTCCGAACACTAGGAGCACGATGACCGCCAGAATGATCATTTCAGTGCCGCTCATGTTCCACATACCAACCTCTTACTGATTCAGTCGTTTCGGGGCGCCGCCTGCGGACGAGGGCGGCACCGAGCCGCTCGGCTCCTCCGGCTCCTTGGGCCCATCATCCTTGAGACCCCGCTTGAATTCCTTGATCCCTTTTCCGATCGACGATCCGATCTCCGGGATGCGCTTCGCGCCGAAGAACAACACGAGGATCCCGAGTAGGATCACGATTTCGGTGAAGCCAAGATTGGGCATGAGGTGCCTTTCTAGAAAAGCGACCGGGCAACCAGAAACGCGATCGCGACCCCGACAACCGCGAGCAGAGAGACGTCCAGCCCGATCGGTCCCAACGTAAGCGACAGCACGAGCAGATCCAGGTGAATCGGCCCGATGGTGGGCGTAACGGACCACGTAAACACTTCGCGCGCCGGTCCCTGCGGTAAGAAACGTCGCAGGAACGCGTGCAGCAATCCGCCCACAACGAATCCTACTGCCAGCACACCAACATAGAAACCGGGACGGCGGGGACCGTGCATGGTTAGCTCCGCCGTTCCACGGCGTACGCGATGCTTCCCTGCAAGGCGTCCCGCGCCGGTGAGGCGGGCAGCACGTCCAGCTCCGCCTCCGCCTGCTGCGCCAGCTCGAGCGCACGCTGCCGCGCCACTTCGAGCCCACCGGCCGCCTCCACCTGGCGGATCACCTCCGCAACCAGATCGTCACTCGGCTCCGCCGCTTCCATGAGGGCAGCCACCACGCGACGCCCCGGGCCGTCGGCGGGCATCCGGTTCAGCGCAGCAATCAACGGCAGCGTCACCTTGTGTTCGCGCAGATCGAGCCCCGACGGTTTGCCGGTGACGACCTCGGTTTGCGTGTAATCCAGCAGGTCGTCGGTGATCTGGAAGGCCATGCCGAGCAACATGCCGAAGCGGGCGAGCGCCTGCCGGTAGGCCGGGGGAGCCGTGAGCGCCCCGACTTCGCAAGCGCCCGACAGTAGCGACGCGGTCTTGGCGCGGATCAGCGCGTCGTAGGCCCCTTCGCCGTAGGCGAGTTTGTCGTGCGCCTCGAGCTGGCGCATCTCCCCCACAGTCATCTCGTTCGTCACGCGCGCCAGGACGCGCAGCGCTTCATGGGCATCGAGCCGCACTAGCTCGATGATCGCGCGGGAGTAGAGGTAGTCGCCCATGATCACCGCGATCTGATGCGAGAACAGCGCGTTGATCGTGGGCAGCCCCCGCCGCAGCACCGAGTGGTCGACGGAGTCGTCGTGCACGAGGGTGGCAAGGTGAATCAGCTCCACGACGGCGCCGAGCGTGATGGCGCGGGGATCGTTGGCGCCGCCCGCCTCCCCGGATGCCTTGTGGCTGAGCAGGAGCAGCGTGGGACGAAACAGCTTGCCCTTCATGTGCAGGAGATGCTCGTTCACTTCACTGACGATCGGGAAGTCGGCGGCGATGACGCGGCGCAGCTCGGCAACGACCTGCTCGAGCTCTTCGGCCACCGGCCGCTGCACGTCGCGCAGACTGACCCCTGCGACTTGCTGGCTCACGTCACTTCGCCCTGGCGAGCGCTTTGACGCGCTGCTCGGCATCGAGGAAGCGAATGTCGACCGCGAAGACGCGCCCGTAGAGATCGCGCGCATCAGCCTTCTTGCCCTGTTGCTCGAGCGCGCGACCCAGCCAGTAGAGGACGCCGAGGCGCTCCTGATCCCCGGAGGCCGGGAGATCGAGGCCGCGCCGCAGAATCGATTCGGCGACGCCGAAGGCGCCTTTCTCGAAGAAGCAGACGCCGAGCATCTCCGAGGTGCGGAGCTTGCCCTCGGGGGCGCGTAGCGCCTTCTGGAATTCGGCGATCGCCTCGTCGAGCAAGCCCATCTCCTTGAACGCCACCCCGAGATCGTAATGAGACTGGAAGTCCGCCTCGTCGATGTTCTCGTCGATCCCCTGCTTGAACCGCGTGAGCATGTCCTGAAAATCCTGCTCCTCGTCGCCGGTGGGCTCCTCGTCCGCGACGGTCATGCGCGTGTCGCGCGCCGGTCCTTCGTCGTCGTCGCTCAACATCGAGCCAAGGTCCACGAAGTCCCCATCGACGCTGGCCTCGTCGCGCACCTTCATCTTGGCGTCTTTCGCCTTGACCTTGCCCTCGGGCTTGGACGGCGCGACGGCCGGCGCGAGCATCGCCAGCGCCCCTTTTGCCCGTTCGTTCTTCGGATCGTGCTCGGCCACGCGCGCGTACACGGCGCGCGCCTTCTCCGGCAAGTCCGACCGCAGCAGGGCGTCCGCCAACTCGAGATATGCGTCGATCAGTCTTGCCTTGTCGCCGGCTTTGAACGCGAACTCGACCGCCTTCTGCCGGTGCCGGACGCTATTGGGATCGAGACGCAGGATCTCGTCCACCAACTCCCGCGCGTGGGGCAGGTTGCCGGCATTCTCGTACCCCGCGGTCGCAAGATCGAGCTCTTCGATCCCGCGCTCCCGGTCGCCCTGCTCGATGAGCGCTTCCCCGAGCGCCTGGTGGGCCTCCGGATCGTCCGGGTTGTCGGCGACCCGCGACTCGAGCTCCTCGATTTCTGGGGCGGCCGGCGTCTGTTCGATGTTCGAGAACACGAGGGAGCCCGCATGATCTCCCTGGCTGATCTCATCGACGCCGAGATCGATGAACCCCGAACGCCGCCCGCCCGTCGAAATGGACGTTTCGTCCTCGGTCTGGATGAAGCTCGGGTGCGACGGCGGCGACGGCGGCGACTCTTCGAGCGTCAGCGGTTCATCATCCACATCGTGACCGGCGTCGGTCGTGGCCGTCTGGAAATCGGGCTCGAGCTCGAGAGGCGGAACCTCGACCACAGCTTTCCGCTTGCCGGTCCCCGACGCCGGTGCCGGGGGAGACTGGGGGGGGCGCTTGGGCACGACCGGCTTTACACGCGGCGACTCCGCCGCCGCCGGCTGCGGTTTGTTGAACTTGGGGGCAGCGGACTTCTTTGCCGGCGGTGGGGGCGGAGGCGTTTCCGTGACATTGCCCTCGAGCACCAGGTCGGCGTCATCCAATCCCGGCACATCGGTAGCGACCTCCCCCCCCCGGGGCGGCTCGGGTGGCTCGTCGGGCATCGTGGGCTCGAGCTCGGGGAGCGTCTCCAACTCGAGATCCCCCGGCCGCACCTCCTCGCGAATCGACGGAGTCTTGGGTGCGCTGGCCTGCACCTGACCGAAGTCCGCTGTGGTCGTCTCGAATCCCTCGAGCGTATCGCCGCCCGCACCGGTCCCCGGCGCTTCATTCACGAGACTGGTCGTCTCGATCTGCAGCGATTCGTCGGGCTCGGGCACGACCTCTTTAATGAGCGGCAGTTCCGGCTCTTCCGCCGGCTCGTCCACCGGTTCTTCCACCTGCTGAGCAACTGGCGGGGGAAGAGGCGGAGCCGCCCCCGCCCCCGCTCCCTTTGGCGCTCCCTTGCGACCGCTGGGCTCATCCAGGTCGAGAAACACCAGACTCGACGTTTTCCGTTTGCCCGACTTCGCTACATCGTCGGCGGGCGGCTTGGGGGTGGCCGGCGGGTGCGCACTCGGCTTAGCAGCGCCCGCCGACGACGCCCGCTTGCCGGGATCGGCGCCGTACATCTTGAGGTGCTCCGCCAGCATCTCGCGCAGGCTCGCACTCTCAGACGAGATGTCGGTGAATTCCTTCAGAGCGGCAAACGCATGCTCGATCTTTCCCGCCTTCTGCATCCGTTCCGCATACTCGACGAAGTTCTGTTTCGCCTCCGCGATGAATCCCTTGGCGCCGTAGAGCTTCGCCAGCTTGAGGTACGTCGCCTGCCGCGCGGGCGCGTTGCGCAGCACCTTGTTACACATCGCGATGGCGTTGTTGTGGAAGCCCAGCTCGGCGTATTTGTCCACGGCCTGGTCGTAATAGTCCGCCGCGAGCGCCGGATCTTTCAGCTTGATGTAGAGGTCACCAATGCGGTTATAGATCGAGAGGTCGGCGGTGGCCTCCGCATCGCCCTCCTGCATGCGCAGCGCCTCGAGCCAGATCTCGACGGCCCTCTTCGGCTCCTTCGCCTCGAGGCCCTTCGCTTTTTCTTTGAGCTGTTCGAGCTTCGACATTGACCGACTAAGATAGAAGGGGCTCTAAGGGCGGACAAGCCGAACCTTGTGTCCAGACGGCGCTTACGATGTTGGCGCCTATCCAGTAGGCAACCTCGCGCCAGTCCTCGACTCCCGCTACAACGAGGTCGGCCACGCAGCCTGGGGCGATCTGACCGCGGTCGGCGGCGAGCCCCACCGCGGCGGCGGCATTGATCGTCACGGCCGTCACCACTTCGGCGTGACGCATGCCGAGTTGTGAGACACCCAGCGCCATGACGAGCGGCAGACTCACCGTCGGCGATGTCCCCGGATTGTAATCGGTGGCGAGCGCGACCGCAGCGCCCGCGTCGATGAGCCGTCGTGCCGGCGCCTGCGTCCGCTTACCAAGAAACATCATGGTCGCCGGCAGCAGGACCGCGATGGTCGGGCTCGCCGCGAGCGCGCGCACGCCCGCATCCGAAATGCCCGCGAGATGATCAGCCGAAAGGGCGCCGAGCTCGACGGCCAGCTCGGCGCCGCCCGACCCTTCGAGCTCGTCGGCGTGCAGCTTCGGCGCCAAACCGTGGCGCCGCGCGGCCGTGAGGATCGTCCGAGTCTCGGCGCCACTGAACACGCCGGGCTCACAGAAGACATCACAGCAGAGCGCCAGCCCTTCGCGTGCCACGGCCGGAATCATCTCCTCGCAGACTCGCTCGACGTAGGCCGCGCGTTGACCGCGGTATTCCGGCGGGACTTCATGCGCGCCGAGAAACGTTGGAATGAGCGTAACCGGAAGGGCGCCACCCACCGTCTGGATGACGCGCAGCTGTTTCAGCTCGGCCTCGAGCTCCAGTCCATAACCCGATTTCACTTCGATGGTCGTCGCGCCGTGTGCCAGCAGCGTCGCAATCCGCCCGCGCGTCAGCGTCACGAGCTCGGCCTCGGAGCGCGCGCGGACATCGCGCACGGATTGCAGGATGCCGCCGCCAGCCGCCGCGATCGCTTTGTAATCGATGCCGAGGGCGCGGCGCTCGTGATCCTCGAGCCGGGGTCCACCAAAGACGGCGTGCGTATGCGAGTCGACGAAGCCGGGGAAGATGACGCCGCTCACTTCGACAACCCGATCGGCAACGGGCGCTTCTGTGCGCTGACCTACCCACGCGATGCGGTTTCCATCGATCAGCACCGCGGCGTCGCGCAGCACTTCGACTTCGGCCATCTCGCGCCCGCGGCGCGCGCGCGCCGGCCCCCGGCACGTCACGATCTGCCGCGCGCCGACGAGCAGTGTCTTCAGTCGAGATCCTGGTGCATCGGCAGGCGGATGTGGTTGCGCCGCGCCGTGTCCAGCGCCTCGGGGTAGCCGGCGTCCGCATGCCGCGCGACGCCGATGCCGGGATCATTCGTCAGTACCCGTTCGAGCCGCTTTGCCGCAGCGGGCGTGCCGTCGGCGACGATTACCTGCCCGGCATGCAACGAATTCCCGATGCCGACGCCGCCACCGTGATGGAAGGAGACCCAGGACGCGCCTGAGGCCGTGTTGAGCAGCGCATTGAGAATCGCCCAATCAGCGATGGCGTCCGAACCGTCCCGCATGCCTTCCGTCTCGCGGAAGGGCGATGCGACCGAGCCGGTATCCAGGTGGTCGCGGCCAATCACGATCGGCGCCGACAGCTCACCGCGCCGGACCAGTTCGTTGAGGGCGACGCCGAAGCGCGCGCGCTGTCCCTGCCCCAGCCAGCAGATACGCGCCGGTAAACCCTGGAACGCGACGCGTTCCCGCGCGAGGCTGATCCAACGGCGGAGGTGCTCATCGTCGGGAAAGAGCTCCAGGACCAGCTCATCCGTGCGATAGAGATCAGCCGGATCGCCGGACAACGCGACCCAACGGAACGGACCCTTCCCCTCGCAGAACAGCGGCCGAATGTATTCCGGAACGAAGCCGGGGATCTTGAATGCATCCGAGACACCGGCGTCGCGTGCTTCAGTCCGAATGTTGTTGCCGTAATCGAATGTCACCGCGCCACGCTGCTGCAGCTCGAGCATCGCGCGGACGTGCGTCGCAATGCTGGCGCGCGCCGCACGCACGTACGCGTCCGGATCCTTGCGCCGGAGCTGTGTAGCAGCCTCGGGCGTCAGACCGGTCGGGATATATCCATTGAGCGGGTCATGCGCCGACGTCTGGTCCGTCAGCACATCGGGCACAAAGCCACGGCGCACGAGCTCCGGCAACACGTCGGCGCAGTTGCCCACGATCGCGATCGAGACCGCTCCCCCCGTCCGTTTCGCCTCCGCGCACCAGCGTAAGGCCTCATCGACTGAGCTCGTCGACCGATCGAGATACCGCGTGTCCAGGCGTCGCTGCACCCGTGCCGGATCGACCTCGATCGCGACGCAGATCCCCTCGTTCATGGTGGCGGCGAGGGGCTGCGCACCCCCCATTCCTCCTAGCCCGCCCGTGACCACCACCCGGCCGCGCAACGAACCCTGGAAGTGACGGCGCGCAACGGCGCCGAACGTCTCGTACGTGCCCTGCAGAATTCCCTGCGTGCCGATGTAGATCCACGAGCCCGCAGTCATCTGACCGTACATGATCAATCCGCGACGCTCGAGGTCGCGGAACACCTCCCACGTGGCAAAGCGGCCGACGAGGTTGGCGTTGGCGATGAGCACACGAGGGGCGTCGGGGTGTGTGGTGAAAACGCCGACCGGCTTGCCGGACTGCACGAGCAGCGTTTCGTCATCCTGCAACGTCTGCAGGGTGCGGCAAATGACGTCGAACGAACGCCAATCGCGAGCGGCCTTTCCCGTACCGCCGTACACGACGAGATCCTGCGGCCGCTCCGCGACGTCGGGATCGAGATTGTTCATCAGCATGCGCAGCGCGGCTTCCTGAATCCACCCCTTGCAGGATTTCTGGGTCCCGCGCGGAGCGCGCACCGTGCGTGGTCCCTCTCCGCTCACGGCGCAAACCTCCCGGCACGGATCCCCGCCGCCATTCTCTCGATATCCGCCGTGAGCGGGCGATCCGCCGTGAGGGACGGCGATTCCTGGCGCACGGCTGTGTACAGACGCGCGACTCCCTTTGCCGGCCGCAGCGGCTTCAAGTAATCGAGTCCCTGCGCCCCCGCGAGCAGCTCGATCGCCACGATCCGCTCGACATTCGCGAGAATGCGGTTCGCTTTCCACGCCGCGGTCATCCCCATGGGCACGATGTCTTCCTGGTTGCCTTCGGTCGGCACCGACTGCACGCTCGCGGGAGTCGCCAGCACACGACAGTCGGCGACGAGCGCCGCCGCCGCGATCTGCGCCGTCATGAAGCCCGACTCGAGGCCCGGATCGCGTGCCAGAAATGCGGGCAGTCCGGACGAGAGGTCGGGGTTGACGACGCGCTCGATGCGCCGTTCGGCCAATCCCGCGAGCGTCGTCAGCACGATGGCGATCACATCGAGGGCGAGCGCGATCGGTTGGCCGTGGAAATTCCCGCCCGACAGCACGTCATCGCCAAAGACCAGCGGATTATCGGTCGCAGCGTTCAGCTCCGTGGTGACGAGCCGCTCCCCGAAGGCGAGCCCTTCTCCCACAGCGCCCAACACCTGCGGGCTGCAGCGCAAGGAATACGCGTCCTGAACGCGCGGGTCGTTCTCGCGATGTGATTCGCGAATCTCGCTGTCGGCCAACAGCTCGCGCAGCAGCGCCGCGGACCGCTGCTGCCAGGGGTGTGGCCGCGCGTCGTGGATGCGCGCGTCGAACGGATCGGGTGAGCCCCGCACGGCTTCGAGGCTCATCGCCGCGGCGGCGTGCGCGGTCCGCCACAGGGTCCACGCGTCGTGGACGAGCAGCGCCGCGAGACCGGTCTGGGCCTGCGTGCCGTTTACAAACGCGAGACCCTCTTTCGCCTCCAGGATGATCGGTCGAGGCACCTCGACGTCCCCTTCCCCAATCATCGCCAGCGCGAGATGGGAAAGCGGCGCGAGGTCGCCTGAAGCGCCGACGCTGCCCTGCGACGGAACCGTCGGATGAATCTGCCGATTGAGCATGTCCACCAGCAGCTCAGGGAGGACCGGACGCACTCCACTGGTTCCCCGCACCAGTACGTTGGCGCGCAGCAGCATCATGGCGCGGACGGCATCCTGCGGAAGTGGATCGCCGACGCCCGACGCGTGGCTGCGGATCAGGTTGAGCTGCAGTTGGCGCGCCTGCTCGGGAGGAATGCGCACGTGGGCAAGTTTGCCGAAGCCGGTGTTCACGCCGTACATCGTCTGGCCGCGTTCGATCGCCGCCTCGACTGCATGGCGGGACTGCTTGACGGCGTCGAGCGCTGTGGGATCGATGGACACCGCGGCGTTGCGCCGGGCTACAGCCACGACATCAGCGATGGAAAGCGAGCGGCCATCGAGGGTCACGGTGGACGAGGACATTGGCACAAAAGCTAAGGCGCCGGAGTGGCTCTTGATACCACTCCGGCGCCTTGCCGACTGTCGCTTCCCTACCTTGAAACCCCGGTGCCAGTCGCCATGGCGGTCGACTGCCCGGCTCGGATCTGCAGCTCAGGGTTACCCTGATCGGTCTGGAAGCTCCAGTCGAAGATCACGTAATCACGGCCGACATGCGACACCCGCAGCGCGCCGTACCGGAGCGTCGATCCTTCGACGATCTGGAAGACGTAGCCGTAGCCGGGCTGCGCCTGGATCATGTTCCGCGAGTAGCCTGACACCGGCGCAAAGTCGATCGAGGTCAGGTCGTCGAGCGGCGAAGTGCTGTAGAGCCGCATCTGTGTGCCGGTGAACTCCGGGACGAGCCACAGAGTGGAGTCGGTCGGATCGCGGTACACCCAGAAATCGATGTCTGTGCGGTCGCCGTCCTGCACCAGGCCCAGCTCGGCGCTCTGGGCGCGGCCGTCGCCATTCAGATCATCCCAGAAGCGGAACCCCGACTGCGCCTTGTTCTCGTCATAGGCAAACGCGAGGGTGTTGCGCGCATCGGGACGCGGCGTGTCCTGGCGCAGCGGCGACCAGAGACTCTCATAGCCTTCGCGACTCACGCCCGAGATGCCGAAGCAGCGGGGAATGCCGTTCGCCATCGCGCTCGCGAGAAATTCCGGGGCGACCGTCGTGCCCTCGAGCAGCCAGTCGGTGCCGCAGAGGCCGGTATCGAGATCGTAGGCGGTGCTGTAGATGCGGTACCATTTGAACCGGGTCGGAGCCGAGACGTACGAAGCATCGTCCCACTCGAGGTGGATGGCGCCATTCAGCGAAATCGACGTGAGCCACGCGGGAGAACCGAGCTGCAAACGCTCGTCCACGGTGATGAGGTTGCTGTTGGCGCTCTCGGTCCCGTCCAGGGCGACGGCCGTGACGAGATACTGCAGGTGCGGCACACCGTTGTCGTGGAATGTGTTCGAGGTCGTCTCCCCGCGGAGGCCGAACGAACCGCCCGTCGAGCCACGCGAGTATACGCGATAGCTCGCGAGATTCGCGTCCGGAACGTCATCCCAGGCGAGCAGAATGCCGAGCGGCCGATTCGGATCGCCGCTGGGTTCGAGCTCGTAGCCCAGATTGGTCGGTGCCGAGATGAAGCCGCCGCCACCGCCGCCACCATCATCAGTGACGGTTCCGTAGTTGCATCCACCAACCGCCACCACCAACACGAGCAAGCTGAGTGCGACGCGCATAGAAGAGCCTCGGGGAACGGGGAATCGCCCGTCGTGTAAGCACGGCGCATGCCCGAGGCGAAGTGAGTGTGCTGCTGAAGGTTACGAGAGTGGCGCCAGGAACCCTGTCACCACCAGAGGACAGCTTTTTCTAGCGGACGTAAGTGCGCTGATCATAGTCGAACCGGATATCCGGCTGATCGTTGAGCGCGATGTTGAACGTGAACGAGAAGTTGCCCGACCCCGTCTTCTGAAACGCGAAGCTCGCCCGCCACCGGCGCAAATCGCGGTTGAAGCTGACGTAATGGTACGCGAACTGTCCTGTGGCCAGGTCGTAGGATGTCCCCCAGTTGGCGCTCCAGTTCCGCGTGGGACTGAACGAGAGCTGCAGGTTCGTCGTGCGTCGGCCCGGAGCGTTGCGTAGTGCGGGAAGCGTGTCGAAGCGGCTGCGCGTGCTGGTGAAGCTGACCCCCAACGAGAACCCGCGCCCACCGCCGCCGAGCGGGCCGCCATGCGCGAGGTCGTAGCGGGTCCCGCCCTGAAACTGGTGATACTCATGCGACTGCGCGCCCGGCAGCGGCGCTCCCTGCGTCGTATCCGGCGCCGGCGGAGGTGCCGGTGGTCGCGTCCGAAGGCCGAAGAGTCGAGCCACGGCTTGCAGAGTCGCGGGAGTGACCTGGAATGAGGCCGTGAGATTCTGGAGGAAGGGATCGAAATCGGCGGAGTCGGTCCCGACCTGGCCTTTGAACAGATCGTGCGTCATGGACAGCTGAAAGCCCGGCAGCAAATCCGAGAGGAACGTGTTTGTGAGTGTGCCGGTCTGCCAGCCGGTGCGGTGCGGCTGTTTGGCCTGCTCGATATTGAACCCGATCGAGCTCGTATTGATGCTGAGAATCCGGATCTTCCGCGGTTCCGCGCTCGACGACGTGTCCCCCGGCGGCGGCTTCAACTTCGCTTCGAAGTTTTGCGACAATCCCAGAGTGATGGTTTGCTGGGGATCGCTGCGCGAGTTGAGTCGGAGTCCGGTGGGATCGATCGCGCGCGCATAATCTGCCGCGACCGTCGCGCCGGGCGCATAACTCCAGTTGATGATCGGCGAGACGGAATGACGAATGCGGGCAAATGGCCCGAATCCGGGGAAGAAGCCAAAGAATGTCGGTGTGGTGCTCGCCGAAAACTGCAGCCGTTTTCCCTGCTGAACCCAGTCGCCGCCCGTGAACTGGTTGCGAATCATGAACGGCCCGGCGCTGGTCGTGTTTACGATCGAGACTCCGGGCTGAACCTTCCACGTGCCGCCCAGCAGCGTCGGCAGGTTGATCCCGGTCTGCCAGTCGACCTGCGTAGCGAAGGTCTCGCCAAAGGTGAGGTGATGGACGGTGCCCGTCGAATCGGTGAACGTCAGGTCGGTGCGGCCGTGTCTCACATTGTCGTTGTAGCTGAGGTTGTTCGTCCAGTTCCAGCGACCGATCCGGATCGGCGTCTGAAAACTCATGGTCGTCGTGCGCGTGCTCGCAAAGAGCGGCAACGATTGGATCGGAACGGTATCCCCGGGCGCCGGAGGGAGCGGGGGGATCGGCAGGGTGCCTACCGCCGTGTGAAACTCCTGCGAGTTGTTGTAGCTGAATTGCGGCGACCAGCTGATCGACGGCGTCAGCGCGATGGCGATCGGGGTCAGATTGATCGTAGGGAATGTCTGCCGCGTCGCATTCGAAGACAGCTCCTCCTGGCGGCTTCCGCCCATGTTCAACGTCGCCCAGGAAAACCTCTTGTTGAAGGTCGCACTCGAGCTGATTGTCGAGTTCACCTCGAAGGGGTTGAGCGAGTTCCGCTGAATGACGCGCGCGTTCGTGGAGTAATCGATATTCGCAGTGAAATCCGTGCGGGAATCGAAGCGCTGCGAGTGATTCCATCCGATGCGGGTATTGGTCGCTCCACTCCCGCCCAGCTCATTCGTGCGGGTGTACGTCACACTCCCCTGCATGAACCGGTCGATCCAGCGATAGCCGCCCTGCGCGTGAAATGACACGCTGCGGTCGTCGAACCAGTCGCCCGAGACCAGCAGATCCGTGTAGTCGTTGATCGCAAAGTAGTAGCCGAAGTCGGTGAGGTGACGCGAGTACTGGCGTGTGGGGCGCACGAGATCGTTGAGGCCAAAGCGCGGGATGAGAATCCCGCTGCGCCGGCCACCGCGGATGTCCTGAAAAATGAACGGCAACCACATGACGGGCACATCGCGGACGTAGAGGACCACCGGTCGCGCCACCATCGTGCGCTTGTTGATCCACTTCGCCTGGCCGGCTTGAAAGTGATAGTCGGGCACGGGCTGCGGATCCGAAGTGATCTTGGCCGAATGCGCATAGATCCGCGTGGATCCCGAGTCGGTGGCAAGGTCGCCGCGCATGAACCACGTCACCCCGCCCTGCTGGAAATCGGTCAGCGCGTCTTGCACCGTTCCGCGCCGCAGGCACGTGTCGTACCGCATCCCTTCACCGATCAGCACGGTGCCTTGATCGAACAGGCGCGGGTCGCCGCCCGCCCGTAACTGGCAACTCGCTTCCCGATAGCGAATGGTGTCGGCTTCGAGCTGTGTGCCGTCCCGATCGACGAACGCCTCGTGGCGCAGGAAGATCGTTTGACTGTCACCCCGGACGATGAGCGTTTCCGCGACATACCGTGTAAAGCGGAAGCCCTCGAGCTTGAGCAAGGAATCGATGACGGAGTCGGCGGGCGGAAAACTGCGTGTGGGACCAGTCGGCAATCCGAGTTGGCGCGCGGTCATCGTATCCATGTTGCCGCGCCGCGCGCTATCGGGGACCGGTGTGGGCGGCCTTGCCCGCGGCGCCGTGTCCCGCGCCGCCGGTCGCTGCGGGGGAGGAGCCGGCGGCGGATTCTGCGCCGCAAGCGAGCCACCCGCCAGCACGAACAGCAGGATCACCGCCGCGGCAATGCGCCGCGCGCGCCGCCGGCTCGCGACCCACGCGCACCAGATACTGATCTCATACAGCAGGAGCAGCGGCCCGAGCATCAGCAGCATCGACACGGCATCGGGCGGCGTCAGGATGGCCGCGAGGAACGCGGCGATCACCACGGCATAGCGACGCTGACGCCCGAGAAACTGGGGGGTCACGATGCCCAACGCCGCCAGAATCGTGACCACGAGCGGCAGCTCGGCGATCAGCCCGCAGCTGATCACGAACGGCACCGCCATGCCGAAGTAGCGGTCGATCGTGATCATGGCCGTCAGATCGGCCCGCTGAAAACTGAGCAGTACTCTGATCGCGGCGGGCAGCAGCCACTCATAACACGCCAGGGCGCCGGCGAGAAACAAGATTACTCCCACCGCCAGCGCCGGAACGATCATCCGCTTTTCGCGCTCGTACAGCGCCGGCGCCAGAAAGGCCCAGATCTGATAGATCACGACCGGCGAAGCGAGCACGCAGCCGAGCCCGAACGCCACCTTCAGCGACAGCATGAACGGCTCGGCCGGGCTCGTGAAGATGAGACGCCCGCCCGGTAGGTAGGGCGCGATGGGGCGCTTCAGAAACTCGATGATATCGATGCGATCGAGCAGCAGCCACCCGAGAATCGTGCCGACCATGATGGCGAGCAGGGTCCAGATGATGCGCCAACGCAGCTCCTCGAGATGGTCGAGAAACGGCATCTCACCGCGCGCAGTCATTTTTCGGAGGGGCTGAGGAGGGGGACGGCTACTGCCGGAGGCGCTGCTGATTTTGCCGCGCGAGATCGGCCTCCGGCGACCGCGGGTAGCCGGCGATCACGCGAGAGTAGAATTGCCGCGCCGCGGCTCGGTCGTTCCGCTGTTCGGCAAGGCGGCCCAGCTTGTACAGCGCTGAAGGTGCGCGCGAGGAGTTGGGATAGCCCTTCACGAGTTGATCGTACACCGCAGCGGCGGAATCGGGAGCCGACTGCTCGAAGCTTTCGCCGACGTAGTACAGCGCATCAGGCGCCCGCTCGTGCGTCGGGTAGACCCGCAGGAACTCGCGGAAGCCAAGCCGCGCGGTGGCGGTGCTGCCGCGACGGTATTGCTGGAGTGAGGCGTCGTACATCTGATCCGGACCGGGGCCCGCGGGGTTGCCGGACGGCCCGGTCGGGACCGCGTTCGGATCCGGGCTCTGCGCGCGCGTTTCAAGCCGCGACCGCAGCTCGGTCAGCCGTTGCTGGCTCTGACCGGTCAGTTCCTGGATCGCAACCAATTGCTGCTCGACGGCAATGAGCTCGGTCCGCAGATCGCCGCGCAGCTGCACGAGATAGGCTTGCTGCGTCGCGAGCGCTTGCTGCACCAGCCGGACGGCGGCCAGGACGGTGTCCTGCTCCGCCGCCCGTGCAGTGTCACTCTTGGCGACCTGGGCCTGCAGCGTCTGGACCTGGAGCTCGACTTTCCGGACGTCGCCTTTGAGCGCGCATCCGGCAAGGAGCCCCAGGCTCAGGGCAAGCGAGCTACGGATGGCGCAGATTGTCGCCACCGGAGATCACTTCGAACTCGTCACGGCGGTTCTGGGACCAGGCCGACTCATCGTGGCCATCCACCATCGGCCGCTCCTCGCCCCACGACTGCGTCTCGATGCGGCTGGCATCGATGCCGTGGCTCACGAGGTACTGCTTGGCAGCCTGGGCCCGGCGGTTGCCAAGGGCGAGGTTGTACTCGTCCGAGCCGCGCTCGTCGCAGTGCCCGCCGATGCGGATCCGCAGATCGGGGTTGGCCTGGAGAATCGCGACCTTCTGATCGAGTGCACCCATGTCGTCCGAGCGGATGTTCGACTTGTCGAGGTCGAAATGAATCATCGAAGCCAGCATGTTGCGGACTTCCTCCGCGGAGCGGCTCAGCGCCGCGAGCGAATCCGCCTCCCGCTGCCGACGGACACGCTCCGCTTCCTCGCGCGCCAGCCGGTCGGCTTCAGCCTGAGCCGCAGCGATGGAATCGCGCATCCGCTGATTCTCGGCCGCGGTGTCGACTGCCGGCGCCGTATTCTCCGGCGCCTTCTTGCCGCACGAGCTGGCCACCGTAGCAGCGCTCAGGCCGAGCATGAGGAGCAACGATACCGATTTCATCCTATCTCTCCGATCAGGGGGTGGTAGAAGTAGCCTCCGAAAGCCGTGGAGACCAAGCCGGCAAACGCGCGCCGCTAATCTGCAGAAGCGGCCGGATTCGGCCGGTTTCAAGATCGATGATCCACAACTGGCGGTAGCCCGACCGGTCGGAAACGAAGGCGAGATGTCGGCTGTCGGGGGCCCAGGTCGGATCTTCGTTGCGCCCCACCGAGGTGAGCTGCCGGACCGTGCGCGTGCGCACGTCCAGCACGAACACCTGCAGCGTGCCCGCAACGTCCCGGTGAAACGCCACCGATAGCCCGTCGGGTGACCACTCCGGAGCGTTGGACGAACCGGTCACGCCATAATCAAACGGCGCAAACAACTGCTGGTCCGTTCCGTCTGCCGCCATGACGTAAATCTGCGGCAGGCCCGGGCGCGTCGAGACAAACGCAATGCGCTGCCCGTCAGGGCTGAACGTCGGGGACAAGTTGTCTGAAAAGCGCCCCACGGTCAAGCGCCGTAAGCAACAGTTGCTCTTCACGTTAATCGAGTACAGATCGGTCCCTTCCTCCGTCGCGCGACTGAACACCATCGTCTGCTGATCCGGCGAAAACGCGGGCGTGAAGTCGAGAGCCGTTCCCGTGGTCGACACCGGTATGCGCTTGCCCGTCGCCATATCCTGCAGGTACAGCCAGCCCTTCCCCGCCTGAAACTCCATGTACGCAAAGTGCTGGCCGTCCGCCGCCCACGCGGGCGACATCGCCTGCCGGTTGGTGGACGAGACGAGTTTCTGATCAGCACCATCCTGATCGATTTGATAGACCTTGCCGTCCTTCACGAACAGCACGCGCGTCGCCCCGATGCCCGCCGTGCCGAGTGCCGCCTGCACCACGCGGTCCGCCATGCGATGCACCGCCTGGCGAAAGTCCGGATCCCCCGCAGGCGGTAATACCGCGCGCACCTCGCGCCGCACATTCGCCCGGGGAATGTCGTGCAGCGTGGCGATCGTCGTGTCGCCAAGAGCGGCGATGTCGAGCGCGAAATCCGCGCCCAGTGCCTGATAGAGCGGGTAGTTCAATGCGCCGATTGCCGCCTGCGCGCCCCCACCGCCAGCTCGTGAGCTGGACGTCGTGCCCGGCGTACGGCCGCCTTTGCGAGGTGTCGTGCCGCCGCTCGTTGGTGTGCTGGCCAGCCGGATCGAATCACCACCAGGCAACGTGATGATTTCGAAGCGGTCACTGTAGTCGAGATCGCGTGCGATAATGGCGCGCAACGAGTCGAGACCCTTCCGCGGCAGCATCACCAACCCCGGCCGCACGCCCGGACGATAAACGATCCCGATGCGTACACCGCGATCAATCGCTGACGTATCCTGCGAGGCAAGTCGGCACGTCGGCACGACGGCAAGCGAGCCCGCCATGACGATCCATCGTGCCGACGTGCCGACGTGCCGACGTGTCATTGCCTCTGCCCCGAGAAATAGAACCGCACGAACAGCACATCCGGCGTCCACCCATCGGGCAGCGTGCCGAAAGCCTTGAACCGGCCGGCTTCCTCGATCGCGCCTTGCGCTTCAAGGTCGAACGCGAAGTTGCCCGAGCGGCGAATGAACTGAAGATCCGTTACCGAACCGTCACGATGCACGAAAAAAGAAACCTCCGCCTCGAGTGGTGTCCCCTGCGCCGGCCGCTGCCAGCGCCGCAACACTTGCGACACGATGTTCTGCAAATACTCCGGGAACGGAAACGCGACGCCCTCGGTGCTCACCGTCGCGACGTCGTTGCCCGTCGAGGGCGTCTCTCCGGGCAGCGGCTGATTCGTCGGCGTCGTCCGCGGCGCCGCCTCCCGCCGCGTCTGATCGCGTGTGGGCGGTGGCGTCGCGCGTGACACAGTGCTTTTCGGCGTCTTCACCTGCGGCGCCGGCGCCGGCTTCTCCTCAGCAGGCCGCTCGACCGCTTCTGGTGCTTTGCGCGATTCGAGGTCGGCCGCCGGCGCGGCGATCAGCCGCACCGTATACGTCGGCGGCAACCGCTTCTGGCCGCCAGGCGTCCCAAACAAGAACAATCCCACGATCCCGTGCACGACGAGCGTGCCGGTGACCGCCATACCGACGGGGGCTGGGGTGCGCCGCCGTTTCATCGCGTGATCGTCTCCGGTTCGGCGACGAGTCCGACATCGTGCACGCCGGCCGCGCGAATGACGGCAAGCACCTGTACAACACGGGCATAGGCCACGCGCCCATCGGCCCGCAGATACACCCCGGTAGGCCGTTTCGTTCGCACAAAGGCCGGGAACGTTGCCTGAAAGTCGTCATAGGAGAGCCCCGCCTGGTCCAGGTAGATCTTGCCCTCTGCATCAACGGTCACGACCAGTCCCTCTTTGGGCTCAATCGCCTTGACTTGGGCCCGGGGCAACCGGACGTCCACCCCCCCCTGCATGATGGGCGCCGTGATCATGAAAATGATCAGCAGAACGAAGGCAACGTCCACCAGTGACGTGACATTGATGTCCGCATTGAGGGGGAGCTCCCCATGGCCGCGCAGGCCACCCCCCCCGCCGCTACCCCCAAGGAGGCCGGCCATCAGATTCTCCCTTCGCGAGCCAGCGTCCCGATGATCTCCTGGGCAAACCCTTCGAGCTCACCGGCGAACAGGCCGAGTCGATTGACATAGAGGTTGTACGCCATCACCGCGGGGACCGCGACGGCCAGCCCGCCGACGGTCGTCACCAGCGCTTCGGCGACGCCAGGGGCAACCGCGGCGATGTTCCCCGAACCGCCGACGGCGATACCGATGAACGCGTCCATCACGCCCAAGACCGTCCCGAGCAGGCCGAGCAGCGGGCTGACCGAACCGAACGTCGCCAGCCAGGGGATGAAGCGCGCCGCGGCATCACGCTCGGCGGCGACTTCCTTGGCCAGCACCATCCGGAGCGCCTCGAGCTGGGTCGTCGTCAGCGTGCCGGACGCGCCTGGCATCCCCTGGGGAGGAGGAGGCGCAGGGGTGCCCTTGAGGGTGCCCGGTTTCAGCTCGGAAAAGAAGTGCACAGCCTCGCGCAAGAGTCGATTGTAGGGCGAGGGCGGCAGTCGCATAGCCGCGTGATAGGCGTCCTCGAGCCGCGGCGCTTTTTCCACTTCTGCCAGAAAGCGATCCGCGAGCTGGCGCATGCGGCGGAACTGCCACCACTTGAGCACGATCAGATACCACGACACGAGCGAGAAGACGGCGAGCACCGCGAGCACGAATTGCGTCTCGGGGCTGGAGGTGAGCACCAGCTCCCACGGTGTAGTCGGAATCGCTCCGCGAACCTGTAGCACTTACGTTCTCCCTCCCGCTCGATAGCCCTGCGGATGTGCTCGATGCCAGCGCCAGGCGCTTTCCAGGATTTCGTCGAGACTGGAACGCGACGCGCGCCAGCCGAGTACCGACGCCGCGCGGTCGACCGCCGCAACGAGAGCCGGCGGATCGCCGGGGCGCCGTGGTTGCGTGGACGTCTTCAGTTTCTTTCCGGTCACGCGCTCTGCTGCGGCGACCACTTCCTGCACCGACTGACCGCCGCCGGTACCCAGATTCACCGCAACGTGCCGGCCGTCGCGGAGCGGCACCTCGAGCGCGCGAATGTGCGCGTCGGCGATGTCGACGACGTGCACGTAGTCGCGCACGGCGGTGCCGTCGGGTGTCGGATAATCGGTGCCGTAGACGTTGACGGCGGGCTGTTTGCCGAGCGCCACCGCCAGCACGTTGGGAATCAAATGGGTCTCCGGATCGTGATCTTCCCCCAGTCGCTGCGTGGCACCCGCCGCGTTGAAGTAACGCAGGCTCACGACCTCAACGCCATGCTTCGGTCCAAACTCCGCCAGCAGCGCCTCGAACTCACGCTTTGTCTCTCCATACGGGTTGACCGGCGCCTGGGGCGTGTCCTCGGTGATCGGGACCCTGGCCGGATGGCCGTACACCGCGCAGGACGATGAGAACACGAACCGCCGTACGCCCGCCCCCGCCACCGCCTCCAACAGTACACGGGCAGCAGTGACATTGTTGGTCACATACTTCTGCGGTTGGGCCACCGATTCCGACACCAGCGCAAAGGCGGCCATGTGCACCACGGACTCGATCCGTTCGCGCGTGAGCAACGCCTCGACCAACTCCCGGTTGCCGACGTTTCC
>Ga0070694_100000131_pt1 | contig 37145 bp, 20 predicted proteins | sample KBSK1251metaG_FD_65470 | JGI IMG/M metagenome (GOLD analysis project Ga0070694, IMG submission 65470) | Corn, switchgrass and miscanthus rhizosphere microbial communities from Kellogg Biological Station, Michigan, USA - KBS K1-25-1 metaG | ecosystem: Host-associated > Plants > Roots >...
CTGTTCAAGGAGGCGCGGAACAACGTGGCCCTGCGCGTGGAGGAGAGCGGCTCGCTCGACGCGCTGAAGGTCTCGGGGCGCGGCGAGCTGCACCTGGCGATCGTCGCCGAGACGATCCGCCGGGAGGGGCACGAGTTCCAGCTGTCCCGGCCCCAGGTGATCCTGCGCCGGGACGGCGCGGGCCGCCCGCTCGAGCCGATCGAGTACCTGGTGCTCGACCTCGACGAGGCGTACCGCGGCCGCGTCATGGAGATGCTCGGCGGGCGGCGCGCCGAGCTGTCCGACATGGGCGGCGTCGGCACCGGCCGCGTGCGCCTCGAGTTCACCGTGCCGGCGCGAGGCCTCCTGGGATTCCGCCGGGAGTTCCTCACCGAGACGCGCGGCACCGGCATCATGTCGCACGTGTTCCACGAGTACGGGCCGTTCCGCGGCGACATCCCGACGCGCACCCGCGGCGCGCTCGTCGTGAAGGAGCCCGGGACCACGGTGACCTTCGCGCTGCACAACCTCGAGGACCGGGGGACGCTCTTCCTCGGCCCGGGCGTGCCGGTCTACGAAGGGATGATCATCGGCGAGCACTCGCGAGACAACGACCTGGTGGTCAATCCCTGCAAGAAGAAGCACCTGTCGAACATGCGCGCCTCGGGGTCGGACGACACCGTCCGCCTGACGCCGCCGCGCACCATGTCGCTCGAGGACTGCATCGAGTTCCTCTCCGACGACGAGCTGGTCGAGGTCACCCCGAAGACCATCCGCCTGCGCAAGCGGCTGCTCGGCGCCAACGACCGCAAGCGCGAAGAGAAGGCCGCCGGCGAGGCGCAGGCCTCTTGAGCGGGGCGAGTCGCGCAGTACCCCTGCGCATCGCCCACCGCGGCGCCTCGGCGCGCGCTCCCGAGAACACCCTGGCCGCGTTCACGGAGGCGATCCGGCTGGGCGCCGACCTCATCGAGTGCGACGTCCACCTGAGCGCCGACGGCGTGCCGGTGATCATCCACGACGATACGGTGGACCGGACGACCAACGGGCGCGGGGCCGTCTCGGCGCTGGCCTGCGCCCGCCTGCGGCGCCTCGACGCAGGAGCCTGGTTCTCGTCCCGGTTCCGCGGCGAGCGCATCCCCACTCTCGAAGAGGCGCTGGAGTGCGCGCGCGGCCGGTGCGGATTGAACCTCGAGATCAAGGGGCCGTCCGGCCGCCGCCGCGACGGTCCGGCTGCTCCCGGGCTGACTCTTATGGCCCGCACGGTGGCCGCCGCGCTCAAGCGCACCGGTTTCCGGGAGCCCGTGATCGTCTCGTCCTTCTCGACGCAGGCGCTGCGCGCCGCGCGCTCCCAGATGCCGCACGTCCGGCTCGGCCACCTGGCGTCGCGCTCGCTGCGCGGCCTGCGTTCGGTCCACCGGGCGCTCGGCCTCTACGCCGTGCACCCGCACGTCCGCCTCGCCGCGTCGCGGCGCGTCCGCCTGGCCCACCGCCTCGGCCTTCTCGTGCTGTTCTGGACGGCGAACGACCTCCGCCTGATGCGCCGCCTCCTGGCGCTCGGCTGCGATGGGTTGATGACGGACGACCCGGCGCTGTTCCAGGATCTGGGCTGAGGCCTTCTCACGCCGGCGGTGCGGGCGGGCTGCGCGCGCGGGGCCCGCTGAAGAGCGCGGGCTTGTCCCGCGCGCTTCGAGAAGGCCGCGCGAGCGCAGCCCGCCCGCACCGCCGGGTGCGACAATCGTCTATCCCGATCCAGTTCCCCGCCTGGTCGAGCCTCGCAGCCACGACTTCGAGCCATCTGACGAGGGGACCTGCCAGCGACGCTTCCGTCGTGGACGATCACGGCCTGGGGCGCGGGGGCGTAAGGGTTGCGGGGCCTTCTCGAAGCGCGCGGGACCAGCCCGCGCCTTACCGCGGGCCCCGCGCGCGAGAGAGAGGCGAGCCGGAGCGTAGGCCGGGGCACGCCTGTCCCTCGGGTCGCCGAGGGGAGCCCGGCCGATCCGCGACGGCGGAGCCGTGCCCCGCAACCCTTACGCCCCCGCGCCCCAGGCCGGAGTGCCCGTGGCAGAAACGGCGTTGACACCCGCCCCCTCTCACCGTATAGTTGCGTTTCCGAAGTTGCAGAATGAGGCTCCCGGTTTCATGAATCAAAACCGCACCACCTCCGCGATCGAACGCTGTTGTTGTACCAGGCGGCGTCCGGTTTCCGGGGAATAGGGCGGCAACAGGCAGACACGACGACACGATGCCAAGACCCTTTCCGGTCCCCCGGAAAGGGTTTTTTCTTTGCGTGAGAGGAGACACGAGGTCATGAAGGACGACAAGGGCGTTGTCACGGAGGCCGCCGCCCCGCGCCGGGCGGCTCGTTCGGGTCCGACCCCGGTCGGCGGGAAGCTGGTCGATCGGGTGCTCGCGGGAGCGGCCCGCGATCGGGCCAAGGACCAGGCCTCCCGCCTGCCGAAGCTGACCCTGACGCTCGACCAGATCGTCACCCTCGAGATGATCGCGACCGGCGTCCTCAGCCCGCTCCAGGGGTACCCGGGGAGCAAGGACTACGCCTCGATCCTGGACCGCGGAAGGCTCGCCGACGGCACGCCCTGGACGCTGCCGCCCACGCTGGCCCCTTCGGACGACGACGGGCGGCGCGTGGCGGATCGGCTGAAGGAGGGGGACGACGTCGCCCTCGTCGATCAGGCCGGGACCCCGGTGGCGATCCTGCATCTTCAGGAACAATACGGCTTCGACAAGAACGAGCGGGCGCAGAAGCTCTTCGGGACCACCGAGAGGCGGCACCCGGGCGTGGATGCGATCTTCCGCCGGCTCGGGGACGTGTCGCTGGCCGGGCCGATCGATCTCGTCGACAAGACGCACTGGGGCCCGTTCGAGAGGCACCGGCTGGAGCCGAAGGACGCCTGGCGCCTGTTCCACGAGGTGCGCGGCTGGAACACGGTGGTGGCGTTCCAGACGGCCAACCCGCTGCACCGCGGCCACGAACACCTTCAGAAGTGCGCGCTCGAGATCTTCGACGGCCTGTTCATCCATCCGGTCGTCGAGACGACCCGGCGCGCCTATTTCCGGAACGAGTTCCGCATCCAGGCGTACGAGGTGGCGCTGCGCGAGTACTTCCCCGCCGACCGCGTGGCGATGGCCCCCCTGCGCATCACCATGCAGTACGCCGGGCCGCGCGAGGCGATCCTGCATGCGCTCATCCGCCGGAATTTCGGCTGCACGCACTTCATCGTCGGCCGGGACCACGCCGGCTTCGGAAACTTCTACGATCCGTACGCCTCGCAGAAGATCTTCTCGGATTACGACCGGGACGAGCTCGGCATCGAGCCGATCTTCTTCCGCGAATCGTTCTACTGCACGCGCTGCGGCGCGGTCGCCTCGGAGAAGACCTGCCCGCACGGCCGCGAGCACCACATCACCATGAGCGGAACCGGGGTGCAGGACATCCTGCGCTTCGGCTACCTGCCCCCCAAGGAGGTCCTCCGCCCGGAGGTCGGTCAGGTGATCCTGCAGGGGATCCAGCCGAAGGGGACGGGCCCGGACGGACACGCCATCAAGCCGGTCGGCGAGACGATCAAGGGACTGTTCCCGTCCTACCTGACGCACACGCGGCTCGGCGGCCCGAAGCGCCCTCAGCCGCTCGACCCGAAGGCCCTGGGCGCCCGCGACCTCGAGGCGGCGCTGCGCGATACGCGCGACAATGCCTCGCGGGTCTACGAGCGCGTCTACGAGTCCTTCGCCACGCTGTTCGACATCGAGCGCGGCGCCAGCTCGACCCTGATCGACGAGGCGCGCCGGAAGGCGATCGCCATCCAGGAGGAGCTGATCGGCTCGCTCGAGCAGAAGCTGGCGATCGCCGCCGAGTCGGTCGAGGACCCGTACATGTACCAGGACCGCGAGGAGGTGGCGCGCGAGCTCGACGTGGCGCGCCGGATCCTCGACGAGCTGAAGACCGGCGGCGCGGGGGATTTCCGGGCGCGCGTCTGGAACCAGCGCCCGTACGAGGATTACCGGAGCTGACCCGGTTCCCGGCTCCTTTCGGCGTCTTGACAAAGGATCACCCTTGTGATGTATTGATTCGCGTATTCCAACAGACCATGCAGAGGGGGTGAGACCGTGGCCAAGAAACGAGCAAGGCGCAAATCGCCTCGACGAAAGAAGACGGCGCGCAAGTCTTCTGCGAAGCGGGCGTCGGCCAGGAAGGTCGCCCGCCGGAAGAAGAGCGCACGAAAAGCCCAACCCAGGAAGAAGGCCGCCGCCCGCAAGTCCGCCCGGAGCAAGCCCGCGGCGCGGAAGGCGTCCCCCAGACCGGCCCCCGCGTGGACTCCCCCGAGCCCGGCCCCGGCTATCACACCCTCCGGGATGCCCTCCTCCGGGGGCGTACCGACCTACGGCACCGGGTTCCCCTCGACCGACGAGGAGGAATAGCCCCCGCAGGGGTGGAAACCAGGCACCGAACATCCCGCCCGGCGGCGCTTTACGGCCCCGCCGGGCGGTCGCTTTTTTGGGGACAGCGGAATTTGACACGCGCGCGTGAGGGAATATATTGAGCCATGGAGTTTGGGCGTAACGCTATTGGAACGAGGCCCCATGTCGAACCCCTCCATCCCGCCTTCCGAGGTGGCCTGGCGAAACGGCGTCCAGTTGCTGGAGCGCCGGAACTTCAAGGACTCGATCGCCCTTTTCCAGCAGGCGATCGACCTGGAGCGCCAGGAAGGGGTGAAAAGCCCCCGCATGAAGTACGTCTCCTACCTGGGGCTGGCCATCACCCTTTCCCAGGGGAAGTCGGAGGAGGGGATGAAGCTGTGCGAGCAGGCGGTCAAGAGGGAGTTCTTCGATCCCGACCTGTACTGCAACCTGGGCGTGGTCTACCTCAGGCACCGCATGAAATCGCCGGCCTTCGAGGCCTTTCAGAAGGGCCTCAACCTGAAGCCCGGCCACCGGCGGATCCTGGAAGAGCTGGAGAAGTACGACCACCGGAGCGAGCCGGTCTTCGGCTTCCTGCCGCGCGGCCATGCCGTGAACCGGCTGGCGGGGCAGCTGCGCTTCCGGCTCCGCACCCTGCTCAACGGCTCCTCGAACGGGAACAACTGAGCCGCACGGCCCGGGTCCTCCTTCCCATCCTTCTTGCGACCGCGGCCGGATCCGTCTTCGGCGCCCCCTCCCGCGACGAGCTGCACCTGGACGCGGACGCCTATGTCGCCCGCGGCTTCGAGTACGTGGCCCGGCCGCGCCCGGAGGATCAGGCCGAGGCCGGGCGACTGTTCCGCAAGGCCGCGGGGATCGACCCGAAGCTCGCCGCGCCGCACGTCGGGCTGGCCCGGGTGGCGATCTATCTCTTCAATCTCGGCGAAGACGAGTCGAAAGATCGGCTGAAGTCGGCCCTGGACGAGGCCCGGCTCGCGGTCTCTCTGGCCCCGGACGACGCGCGGGCCGCGGCCACCCTGGCGCTCGCCCTGGCGACGTCGGATCGCCTGACCCCCGCGCTGGCCGAGGCGGACCGGGCGATTTCGATCCGTGCCGATTCGCCGGACGCGCACGTCGCCCGGTGCATCGTGCTGCGCCTGCGGAAGGACCTCGACGGCTCCCTGGCCGCCTGCCGCCGGGCGGCGGACCTGGCTCCCAACGACCCGCGCATCCTGACCGCCCTGGGGGAGACTCTCCGGGAGGCCGACCGCCACCCCCAGGCGATGGAGATGTTCGGACAGGCGATCGACCTGGATCACGACGCGATCGGCCCCCAGCTCGGGGCGGCCGGCGCCCTGCTCAAGGTGGGGAATCTCTCCCTGGCGCGCCGGATGTACGACCTGCTTCTTAGAGACTGGGACTACGGCGAGAACCGGACCCGGCTGGGGGCCGCGGCCCTTCTGGTCCACATGCAGGACTACGAGGCGGCCATCCAGATGTACAACAGCATCACCGTCCCGGACGGCACGTCGCTGCCGGTCATCCTGGCCCTCTATGGCAAGGGGTACGCGCTCGGCCGCCTCGGCCGCGATGCGGAGGCGGAGTATTTCTGGAGCACGCTCATCGAGCGGGTCCCGGCCGATTACGACGGACCGGTCCGGGGCCGGGAGATCCTGTTCAACGCCTACGACGACCTGGTCGCCTACTTCCGGAAGCGCGGCCGGGATCGCAAGGTGATGTCCCTCCTGAAATCCGCCTGTGGTCGGCCGTTCGTCCCCACCCGGCTCGCCCGGGCGCTGGCGGAGCAGCTCGAGGCCGGCAAGGACGCAGGGGAGGCCGCATCTGTGCTCGAGACCTCGATCCTGGGGCGCGATCCTTTCGAGGACTCCCTGGAGGTGGCCGAATCGGTCCTGAGGCTCATGCGATTACGGACCGCCTCCGGCTCCCGCCGGCTGCCGGACGATTCCGCCGCCGCGCGCGCTCTCGATTCCGTGATCGCCGGCTTCCCGACGGCCAACCCGGGGGCGTTTCACTATCGTCTGGCGCGCGCCCTGGCCCTGGCAGGCCGTGGAGACGAGTCGCTCCAGAGCCTGAAGCGGGCCCAGGAGGCCGGATACCTCCCCGCCGACCAGATGGCCGGGGAGCCCGATTTTGCCCGTATCCGCCAGACTGCCGCGTTTCAGGCCCTGCTCGCCTCGAAGCCCTGACAAACCGGGACTGTCCACCGACAGCTTTTGTCTGACCCGACTGTAATCTGTCCAGAACCGCGGCAATCGGGGCATTTCCGGGCACCCGGAAACATCCCATCCTCAGGCCATTAGCGCCCGGTGGTCACCCGGCGTCCAGAAGCGCAACATGGTATCCGGCTTGCTCTACTAGCCGGGTGCGACGTGACCCCGCGGTGTGATGGGCGCGTCTCAGGAGGATATGAGCATGAAGCGCGCTCTACTTGGTATGGCGGCCATCCTGGTGATGCTTGCTGCTGTCAGTCCCGCCTCGGCCCAGGCCGTGGTGCGGGAGCAGACCTGCACCGAGGTCGAGGGCTCGAACTCGCTGACCTACGACTGCGGGTTCCACGTGACGGACTACGTGGTCGGAACGCCGATCACCTTCACCATCAATTTCAGCTGCACCGGCGGCTGCGGGCCGGTCGTGAGCTTCGGCCTGCGAGGCGTCGGGTTCACCCCGCCGGGCACCACGGGGCACATGGTGGGCGGCAAGCGTCTCCCGAACGGCGTCGAGCTGACGTTCGTCTTCGATGAGCTGAAGAAGGACCACGTCGGGAACGCCATGTTCAACATGAACCTGAACATGGACGACGGTTCGGGCAACTGGTCCGCCCATCCGTGCAAGGTGAACGTCCACCTGAAGGACTAGGAGAGCGTGACGCCGGACGAGAGCCGGCGTAGGGGCTTACGCCCCCGAGCCGCCCGCGCGGCGGCAAACAAAAGCCCGGCGCACGAAGGTCCGATGACGAATCGGGCCCGTGCGCCGGGCGATTTTTTTGCGTGGCGCCGGCTGGTCTAGGGCTTCAGGCTGGTCTGCGCCGAGCGCTCCAGGCTCACGGACACTTCCTCGTCCGCGTTGATGATCGACTCCCTCCCCTTCGTCCCGCCGGCGACCGCGGTGCCGATCGCCCCGCCGATCAGGGCGGCCCCCTTCGAGTCCTTCCCGAGGACCTTGCCGAGCAGCGCGCCGCCGGCGGCGCTGCCGCCGATGATGGCCGCCTTCTTCCCGGCGCTCCCTTCGGCCAGCTTGGTGAACCCGGCCACGACCGTCGCGGAATGACCGTCCGGCGCGACGATCTTGTTGAACGCGATCGACAGGGCGCCGCCGGTGTCCTTGAACCCCTTCGTGGCCGGCTTGACGTCGCTCACCTGCCCCTGGACGCGGCTCCCGGCCGGGAAGGCGACGCGATCACCCGTGATCAGCGGGCTCTTGAGCGTCGCGGTGACGCTGTCCCCCACCTGCGCCGTCTCCGAGGTGATCATCTCGCCGAACGTGACCGCGACCGAGGTGCCGGCCGGGATCGTCACGCTGACCGCCTGAGGCTCCTGCACCCTGGACGGCGCGCTCTGTCTCGGACGCTCCTCGGGGATTGTGCCGGCCGGGCGGGAGGAGCCGCTCGACCTCTGGGGATGGGCGGGCTCGGCCTGCACGGGCGGCGGCTCGGGCGCCGTCGTCCCGGCCATGTTGGAGTCGGCCGGAGGCGGAGCCTCTTCCATGACCTCCGCGTCCTCGGTCTTCTGCCCAGAGCATCCGGCGGTTGAGAGCAACAGCATCGGAACGACCGAAAGCATCAGCCAGGACCAGTGTTTTCTGTTCATAGGCCTCCTCACGGTGAATGGGGCGCACCTGCGCCCTGTCTGCGTCATTCTCGCAACCGCTTTGATCATAGTGCCTTGGGGACCCGAAGGCTACTGCTTCACCTTGATGAGCAACGGCTCCTCGAGGACGACGACGATGGGAGCCGTCGACATCAAGGCCCTCTTGTCCGGGCCACCCGGTTTCGCATCCGCCAGCCTGGCCTTCAGCGGGGCGCTCGCTCCCGTCGGCGTGTCGATCCGCTCGAACTGCAGCTTCAGCGACGTCGCCGTCACCTCGCCGACCCGCCCCAGGATGTTCGACCCCGACGGGACCACGACGGTCCCATCAACGAGAACCGCATCGGTCACCAGAGTCCGGAACAGGTCCCCCTGCTTGCTGGTCTCCGGGCTGAGGGTGTCGATGAGGCTCAGCTTGATCGTGGTCCCCGACGGAACCGTGGCATCGATCCAGCGCGCCTCGGGCACCGGCTTGGTGTCGGCGACCACGCCTCCCGGAAGAGCGGAGGCGGGGGGCTGTGATGCCGTCTGCTCCGAGGAAGAACAACCGACTGCGCCGAGCACGAGGCTCGCGGGAATCAAAACGAGGGGCCCGAGGGCCGACCATCTCTTCATCCTGCTCCCCCTGCTTCGCCACGCATCGCTCAGCATTCTATCGTTTTTCCAGCCACTCCGCTCCCCTGCTCCCCGTTCCAACTCCTCGGGCCGATCGAGCCTCGTCCATCCTGTTGAATCGTTCCATCCAACGGATTGGACAAAACACATGAAACGGCGCCTCGAATCGACCATCCAAAGGCCGACGTATTTCACGATAACTGAATCATTTTCAACACTTGACCTGTGGATGGACAACTCGATTCAAGAATGGCAACCGCCTTGCAGTGTATGAGTCGCGCGTGGCTCTCTGCCTTGCCATGCGATAACTGATCGAAGACATCTGCGAAGGAGGTGACGAGGGGGGGATCGCACCGAATCGCCGCGGCGAACAGGGGGTACCCGTCCCCGTGTGTCCTGCAAAACGCCGACGGCCGAGCGAGGCAGACTTTCCGAGTCAACCAGAGTTTTTTTAGGACCGGTACCAGCTTTCTCAACCCTTTTCCAGGAGGTTTCCGAATGAAGAAGTTGCTGTATGTGCTGGTCCTGGCCATCGGCGTCGTGGTCCTGATGACCCCGCCGGCCATGGCGCAGGATGAGAAGCCGTTTACGATTCACGGCGAGGTCCGGACGCGCGGCGAGTACCTGGACAACACCACCGACTTCGACGACGATGCCGACGACGGCGGTCTGGTGTGGCCGTATCGCGTGCGCCTCGCAGCCGAGGGGCACTTCGCCAAGAACATCACCGCCTGGATCGAGTTCCAGAGCGCCGGGGTTTTCGGCGGCGATTTCAGCCCGTTCAAGGACGGTAACGGCGACAACGGATTCAATTTCGATCAGGGCACCGGCGCGCAGCTCTACCAGGCCAACATCACCCTGGGCGAGCTCTGGAGCAAGAACTTCAGCCTCCGGATCGGACGCCAGGAGATCGTGGCCGGAACCGAGCTCCTCCTCGGCGACCTCGATTTCTACACCGGCATCTCGCACGACGGCGGAGTCGGCAACTTCAAGTTCGACAAGTGGAACCTGATGGTCTGGTACACGAGGCCTTCGGAAGGGACCGGGTTCAACGGTGACTTCGGCTTCCTGCCGCCCGACCAGGTCTCCGTCAACGGCTGCTCCCCCTGCGATACGGTTCATTTCCTGGGCGGCTACGCCACCTGGACCGTCGCGAAGAACCAGGGGATCGACGTCTACCTGATGAGCCTCGCCGATCGCGACTCGGGCGCCAACTTTCAGACCCTGGGCGGCCGTTACTCGCACGACGTCATGGGAAAGAACGGCCTCTTCTGGAACGTCGAGCTGGCGATCCAGACCGGGCAGGTCGAGAGCGAGCTCCTCTCGGGCGCCGACATCGATGCCGGCGGCAGGGTCCTTGAGGGCTGGATCGGCTGGAACTTCAAGGCCGGAAAGAACAACCACCGCATCTACGGCCGCATCACCCAGGCGAGCGGCGACGACGACCCGACCGACGACACGCTCGACGCCTTCGTGCCGCTCTTCGGCGACTTCCACAACCGCCTCGGACACGGGGACTTCTTCCAGGTTTCCGGGACAAGCACCTCCCTGGGCGCCACGGGCGACCTCGGCATCAACGCCGTAGCTCTCGGCTGGACCGGCCAGTTCGGCGATCGGTCGGAGCTCGGCGCTGAGTTCTGGAGCTTCACGACCGCCGAGGAGAACGGGGCGGGAGACGATGCTCTCGGCTCCGAGATCGACGTCTTCTACAACTACAACTACAGCAAGAACATGACGTTCTCGGCCTCGCTGTCGCAGTTCAGCCCGGATGACGTGCTGACCGGCGGCGTCTCCCCGGACGACACGATCACCCGGCTGTACGGGAACGCCCGCTTCCGCTTCTAGGATCCGGGTCGCCAGGCAATACGCCCCCGCGGGTTCGCCCGCGGGGGTTTTTTTTGTCTTGGCGGCCGGAATCTAGCAAGAGGGTCGGCCGGTCAGCTCGTCGAAGCGGGCCCAGAAATCCGGGAACGACTTCGACACGCAGCCGGGATCGGCGATGAGCATCCCGGGCACCCTGAGCCCCGCCACGGCGAAGGCCATCGCGATCCGGTGATCGGACCAGGTCTCGATGCGGGTCCCGTGGAGCGGGCAGGGCTCGATGGCGAGCCCGTCGGCGAGGGGGGTGGCACCGCCCCCCATCCGGTTGATCTCCGAGGCGACCGTGGCGATCCGGTCGCTCTCCTTCACCTTCAGGTGGGGGACCCCCGTGATACGGCTCCTGCCGGCGGCGAAGAGCGTCACGACGGCCAGGGTCGGCACGATGTCGGGCATGGCGCGGCAGTCGGCGTCAAGACCCCGCAGGTCCTGCGTCCCTTCGATCGCGACCCAGGAGTCCCCCCTCTCCACCCGGCAGCCCATCCGCTCGAGCAGATCGACGAACCGCGCATCCCCCTGGGGCGAGAGGGGGTCGAGGCGGTCCACCCGGACGCGCCCCCCGGTGATGGCCGCCGCGGCGAAGAAGTAGGACACCGAGGAATAGTCCCCTTCGATCTCGAGATCGCAAGGCCGGTACGGGCGGCCCGGCCGGACGACGAACCGGGTCGGCTCGGGGCCGGAAGGGGCGGTCTCGACCTCGGCCCCGAAACGTCGCATGATGCCGAGGGTCAGGTCGACGTAGGGCCGGGAGACCAGGGGCCCTTCGACTTCGAGGTGCACCCCCTCGGGCATCGCGGGGGCGGCCAGGAGGATCGCCGACAGGTACTGGCTGCTGGTCCCGCCCTGGAGTCCGGCCCGGCCCCCGCGCAGGCCGGGGCCTCCGACTCGTACGGGAGGACAGCCGTTGCCATGAATCGAGACCGCCTCCGCCCCGAGGGCCCGAAGCGCCGCGAGCAGGTCCTCGATGGGGCGCTGCCGCATGCGGGCGTCGCCGTCGATGAGGTACTCTCCCCTGCCCAGGGCCAGCAGGGCGGTCAGGAAGCGCATCGCGGTCCCGGCGTTGCCGACGGTGACCGAGGCCCTGCCCCGGGGGATGGTTCCGCCCTGGCCGTCGATCTCGAAGACCGGGTCCGCGCCCTCCGCGTCGACGCGCGCCGGAATCCCCGCGGCGTCGAGCGCCGCGATCAAGTGGCGCGAGTCGTCGGACAGGAGCGGATGACGAAGTTGCGATCGGCCCGAGGCCAGGGCCGCGGCGATCAAGGCGCGCTGCGTGGCGCTTTTCGAGGCGGGAGCGTCGACGCGTCCCTCGACTCTCGAGACGACAGGTATCGATCGATCGGGATCCACGCGATGGATCGTACACGAGAAATCGGGCCCTTGACGGCGCCGCGTCCGGTCTCTATCTTCTGCTTCCCATAGCATCGAGTCTCAGGGAGCCGTCCCGTGATCCTTCGCCAGGGCCGATTCGTCGCCGTCGCCGCCGTCGTCGCTCTCACGGCCTTCTTCTTCGGCCTGGGGACGTTCCTGATCGGGGCGCAGCCTCCGGCCAAGCCTCAGCCGGCCGGGCACGCATCCGCCGCGCAGCGCAGCGGCGACGACGACGGCTTCTCGATGACCCTCGCCGAACCGCGCGAGCACTACCTGGTCGGCATCCGGAGAATCGTCATCGAGCCGACGCTGCCGGCGGGCGACAACGTCGCCGGAGTGGACTTCTTCGTGGACGGCCGCCTGGTCGCCACGGATCGCCGCGCCCCCTTCGCCACCGAGATCGACTTCGGCTCCGAGATCAAGCGGCACACGATCATCGTGACCGCCCAGACGGCGGGGGGCCGGCACGCCAAGGTGTCCTTCATCTCAAGGGCCGCCGATCTCTCGGGCGACCCGGCGGTGCCGATCGCCCTGGTGCCGGCGATCGTGCGGGACGCCACGGGGCGATTCGCCGACGGCCTCTCCGTGGGGGACTTCGTCCTCCTGGAGAACGGCCATCCGACGCCGATCCTTCATTTCGACAACGAGCCGATTCCGCAGTCGATCGTCGTCGGGGTCGAGGCGGACGCCACCGAGGAGGCGCGCGACGCCCTGCGGCGAGGCGCGCTCGGGCTGGCGGACTCGCTGCTGTCGTTCGACTCGCTCGCCCTGCTCGAAGTCGGCAGCCTGACCGCCGCGGGATCGGACGCCCGGCCGCGGCCGCGACCGTCGATCCAGATCGCCGGCATCGGACGCCCGGCGGGCGCCGTGTCCGGTCCAGGAGGACCGCAGGGACCGGCCGAGGCGGCGCTCGAGTTCTCCTACGACCGCCTCCGTCTCGAATCCTGGCTCGCGGGGATGGGGAGCACGTCGGATCGGCGCGGCGGGTCTCTTGCCTCGGTGCTCCACACGGCCACGCGGGGACTCCTGGCGCGGCCGCGCGGCCGGATCCTCTTCCTGCTCCTGGCGGGCGACACGCCGCTCATCGGCCCGCCGGCGCCCGAAGAGGCGGCGCCGCCGGCCAGGGAAACCGCCGCCCCGGCCGCTCCCGCGCCGTCTGCTCCCGCGTCGGCCGCCACCATGCAGGCCGCTCCCCCTGCGACCCTTCCGGAGGCGATCGAGTCGTTCAGGAAGACGGGGGCGACGCTGTTCGTCGTCGTCGCGGGACGGGCGGAGGGTGCCGCGTTCAAGTCCCTGCAGAGCGTGGCGGAGGAGAGCGGCGGAGAGTACCTCGTCGTCGAATCGGCCGCCGACGTCGAGTCGGCCTGCCGGAGGATGTCCGAGTCCCTGCAGCACCAGTACCTGATCACGTACGCGCCCGGCAATGCGGAGCGGGAGGGCTGGCGATCGATCGAGCTGCGCTCCCGCGTTCCCGAGCATGTCGTCCAGGCGCGCCGGGCCTGCTTCGCCGCGCCGCCCGTGAAGAAGCAGTGAACGGCGGGACGGCGGCCGCCGCCCCGGCCGTCCGCGGCGGCGCATCCTGGCTCGCCCTCTCGCTCCTGGCCGTCCTCGGCTTCTGGACGGCGCGGCTGGCGAGCGGCGCCGGGACAAGATGTTACCTCGACCTGGTCAACCTGGCGTTTCACGAGGCCGGCCATCTCTTCCTGATCCCGTTCGGCTCCACGATGCATTACCTCGGCGGGACGCTGGGCCAGCTCGCCGTTCCCGTCCTGCTCGCCGGCTATTTCCTGCTGCGCCCCCCGACGCGCCCCCTCGGGGCGGCCTTCTGCGCCTGGTGGCTCGGCGAGAACTTCATCAACATCTCCGTCTACATGCGCGACGCCCGCGACCTGGCGCTGCCTCTCGTCGGCGGCGGCGACCACGACTGGAACGAGCTCTTCTACCGCTTCGGCCTGCTCGGCGAGGACAGCGTCCGCACGGTCGCGGACCTCACCCACGGTCTCGGTGTGGTGGTCATGCTGGCCGGGCTGGTCTGGATCGCCTGCTTCGCGCTGCCGGGCCACCTCAGGGAGGCGCTCCGCGAGGCCGTGTCCCGGCGAGCGCCTGCGTTGCTCAGACTGATTGAGCCCTCGGAAAACTAGGAACCGGAAGGTGCTGTACCGGGTCAGCGGGCCGTGACGGATGCGGGCTGGAAGTCCGCCGGCGCTATCCCGTTCGTGGAGTCGCGGACATGGGCGCGTGTGAAGGCCAGCCCCGCATCGCCCCGCCCCACCACCCTGAATACAAGCGTGCAGAGATCCCCCCCGCCTCCGACGCCCGTCCCGGCGCCCAGGCGCGACAGGCCGATGACCGCCTCGCTGCCGTTGCTCATCGGCGCGGCAAAGAAGGCCGTCGTTTTTCCGTCCCCCTGAAGGAAGGTCCCCTCGCGGCCCCCTTCGAATTTGAGGACGGCCGGGTTGAAAGCGACGTGGAACGGGACGCTCCCCACGTCCGACGCTCCGACGATCTCGACGCGAATGGACAGGGAGTCCCCCGTTGAAACACTGAGGGCGGAGGGCACCATGCGCACGATGGCGGTCGCGGATCCCTTCTTCGCGGCCGCGCCCGCCCCGCCCGACTGCGTTCCGGATGACGGCTGGCTCCCCGTGGATCCCGTCGATCCCTGCGAGGCCACTCCCGGAGGTGCCGCGGCCGGCGGGACGACCAGGAGCGGTGTCGATCCGGTGGCCGACTTCCCGGAGCCTTGCGTCGATGCGCCGGAAGCCCCGGGCTCGGTATCCGGCTCCCCGCCCGATCGTCCTCCTCCCGATTCGCCTGTGGCGGCCCGGGCAGGGACGGTCGTTCCAGGCTGGACCGGGGGCTGGGGGGCGGGCGCCACAGGATCCGTTGCCTTCGCCTCGTCCGCGATTTTCGCGTCGGCGGCATCCGCATCGCCGCCGGCCCTGGCCGGAACGGCGGACTGCCTGGCGGAGGCGCACCCGAGTGCCAGCGCGATGCATCCGACGAGGACGGCCCGATACCAGGGAAGAATCGACCCGGGTACCGGCATCAGCTTCCCGAGAGAATGCCGCCGTGCCAGGTGGCCAGGATCGGATCGCCATTCCCGTCGAGGAGGGCGGATCCGCCCCCGAGGTTCGGCGATTCGAAGACGACGTCGCTCGAGCCCGTCCCCACCCCGAACACCAGGAACCTCAGCCGCAGCATCGTCCAGGTGCCCGCGACGGTGACCGGCGGCTGCGGGTTGACGGTCGTCCATGAGATGACAACCTCATCGGTATGGAGCGGGGTCTGCGACACGTAGCAGGTTCCCGGGGGCAGGATGGCGTCGTTGATCGAGCAGCTCTCGAACAGGGCGATATCGCCCGGGAACGACAGCTTGAAGGCGATTCCCGCGATCGGCACGCTCACGTCCGTGACGACGACGTCGAGCGTGATGTGCCCGGCGTCCACCGCCGCCTCCTGCAGCGAGACCGAGCCGCTGGGCGGCGCCGCGGCGGCGGGGTCGAAGTCCGGGGTCACTCCGAGACGGACCGGGTCGATCCTCGCCTCCCCCTTGCAGGCGACGGCGACAAGGATCCACAGGACCGGCAGCACGGCGCGCGCGAATGCCCTCACTACTTCCCCCTGAAGATGTACGACACGAGGAACTCGTTCACGGAACTGCCGAGATTGGCCCCCAGGTCGATCTGCTGCCTTCCCACCCCGACGCCCAGGCCGATCGCGCCATGGATCTCGCGATCGCGCCCCGGAAACGAGCCGGTGGTCGCGTAGACATCGGTGCCCGTTCCCGTGCGTGTGGCCCGGACCGTATTGTCGGACCGGGTGAATGCGCCCACTCTGGGAGCCAGGATGATCCCGTTCTTCAGGAGGAGGACATACTCGCCGCCCAGGCGGTAGTCCGTCGCGTCATCGGATGTGAATTCCGCATCGAATCCGGTGAGCGTGTTGACGCCCGGAACGTAGCCATCCACCAGGTCCGAGTACTCGATCCGCTCGACGTCCATGGCGACCGTCAGGAACCTGGTCGGCCGCCAGCTCGCCCCCACACCATAGGAGTCGGGCACGTTGAAGGTGTTCTCGAATCGGCTTCCCAACGTGGCCTGTACCCCGAAAATATCGAGGCCCCCGGGAACGACCTGCTCGATCACCGCGAATTTCGGCGCCTTTCTGTAGACCGCGCCGACGCTGAAGGCTTCCGCGGGCCGCATCAGCGTGCCGATGGTGAGTCCCAGGGCGCTGTCGCCGTCGTCAATCCGGGTCCGCACATCCAGCGTGGGCTGCAGGATTGGACTCCCGGCAATGTTGCCGCTCGGATCGAAGATGAAGCTCTCGACATCCGAATTCACCTCGAGCCGGGAGTAGGCCACCGAGACGCCGAAGGACAGCTTGTCGTTGACCCGAAACCCGCCGCTGGCGTTCAGGTTCGTCTGCGACACATCGAGGGCGCCCGAAGCCTGGATGGTGGACGAGCCCGGGTTGCCTCCGGAGAACAGGAACGAGAAGCTGTTCAGCGTCGAGGCGCTGTTGTTGAGGACCACCTGTCGGGACAGCCCCAGCGTCAACCTCTTGATCGGGAAGACCGCGCTGGCGAACGTGATGTTCCGGGCATCGTCGAGCGCACTTCCGGTCAGCACGTTGATCTGCACTCCGGTCGGCAGGCTGTCCCGCAGGTCGGCCACCCGGCCGCCGTTGTCCACGCCGCGCAGCTCGATGAAGTACTCCCGCTTGAGCAGGTAGCTCAACCCCGCCGGGTTCGCCTGGGCCGCCGTCGCGTCGTCCGCCAGCGAGATGAACGCCCCCGCCAGCGCCAGGGATCTCGCTCCCGGATTGATCATGTTGAACCGGAAGTCGCGGAAGACCTCTTCGTCGGTGAGCGAAAAGGCCGGCGCTGCGGCGAGGAGGAATGTCATGAGCAGACCACCGACCATCTGGCGCACGGCCGTCGATTCTCCCCTGATCTGGATCGCGGGTCTTTGAGCGTATGCTACAACATCCAGCGCCGTACGGATCAAGGACTGGCGCACTGGTTCCTCCTTCACAATCCGAAAGGTTCCCCGGACTATCCGATCGGATAGTCCGTCATGCGGCGGAAGACATTCGCGCCGCTTTCATCCGGCCGAACGGGGCGGACCGGAACTCGTTTCCAGCGCTGGATTTCGAGCGGCCGACCCTCCGAATCGGCACGCATCCCCCGCGAGATTGGCACGGTCGTTGCTGCTCGTGACGTTCAGAACCGAACCAGGGACCACAATGGACCCCGTCATGCAGAGCACGATCACGAAGAGAACCGTCCATCTCCCGCGGGAAATCGGGGAATATCGGCGTATGATTCCCCAAATCGACATCGGGATTCAGCCCGGCACGGAGGTCTTCCGGGCCGACGGAGGGCGCGAGGTGGGAGCCACTCCCGTTGGGCAGGCTCATTCTGCAGGCACGCGGCCCGGGCACCGGCCTGGCGGCTTCACCGTGTTTCTCATGGCCGCGCTGGTCGCCGCCGTCTCACCGGGCGACGCCCTGGCGGTGCCGATCCCGTTCGGCCCGCAGCACATCATCTCCAACGTCGCGGAGAACGCCTACGCGGTCGTGGCGGCGGACATGGACGGGGACGGCGATCTCGACGCGGTTTCCGGGTCGATCCTGGACAACACCATCGACTGGCACGAGAACACGGCCGGGGACGGTTCCGCCTGGACGGAGCATCACATCTCCATCGCGGCCTCTGCCCCGCATTCGGTCGTCGCCGCGGATGTGGACAGGGACGGCGACCTGGACGTGGTCGCGTCTCAGTACACCGGAAACCGGGTCGTGTGGTACCAGAATCCCGGCAGCGCCGGCGCCGCCTGGGCTCTTCACACAATCACCTCCCAGGTGCAGTGCCCGTACTCCGTGTTCGCCGGCGACGTCGACGGGGACGGGGGCCTGGACGTCCTGTCGGCCTCCGCCTGCGACAACAAGGTCGCCTGGTACAGGAACACGGACCTGGCCGGGACGTTCGGCGCCCAGCAGGTCATTGCGACCGCCGCGGGCGCCCGGTCCGTGTTCGGGGGGGACGTGGACGGCGACGGCGACGTCGACGTGCTCTTCGCGTCGATCAACAACCAGACGATCGGCTGGCTCGAGAACGACCTCGGCAACGGCTCGGCCTGGACGCCGCACACCCTCACCACCTCCGCCCAGAATCCGCAGGCGGTCCGCGCCGCCGACGTGGACGGGGACGGCGATCTGGACGCCCTGACTTCCACCTTCACCGACGGCCGGATCTCCTGGTACGAGAATCTGGATGGGACCGGGAATTTCGGAAGCCAGGTGGTCATTTTCTCCGGCGGCGCCAACGGTCTCTTCGCGGCCGACGCGGATGGAGACGGCGACGTCGATGTCCTGTCCACCTCGCAGCTGACCGACCGTGTCTCGTGGCACGAGAACAACGGCCTCTCGCCGCCCGGCTGGACCACCCGCACCATCACCACGGCCACCAGCGGAGCCCAGGGCGTGTTCGCGGGAGACCTGGACCATGACGGCGATCTGGACGTGCTGTCCGCCTCGTACTTCGACAACAAGATCGCCTGGTACGAGAACCGGACGATCCACAGAAGCGCTGTCTTCCCCGAACAGCGGACCATCTCCACGACCGCCGACTACGCACGCGCGGTCGTCACGGCCGACGTGGACGGCGACGGCGACGCGGACGTCCTCTCGGCGTCGCAGAACGACAACACGATCGCCTGGTACGAGAACCTGGACGGCCGGGGGGGCTTCGGGCCGGAGCTGGAGATCACCACGACGGCCAATCTGGCAAACTCGGTGTTCACGGCCGACATCGACGGCGATGGCGACGTGGACGTCCTTTCCGCGTCGACCGGCGACGACACGATCGCCTGGTACGAGAACGACGGCACCCCCGGCGGGCTCGGCGACTGGGCCGAGCACGCCATCTCGACGACGGCCGACGGCGCCATCAAGGTGTTCGCCGCCGACGTCGACCGGGACGGAGACGTGGACGTTCTGTCGACGAGCAACTTCGACGGCAAGGTTGCCTGGTACGAGAACCTGAACGGCCAGGGCAGCTTCGGTCCCGCACGGGTGATTGTGGTCATCGGAGGTGTCTGGGACGTGTTCGCGGCGGACATCGACGGCGACGGCGACGCGGATGTTCTCACCGCCTCGGCAAGCGACGACACGATTGCCTGGTATGCGAACCTCGACGGAGCGGGCACGTTCGGCCCGAAGCAGATTCTCACCCAGACCGCCGACTACGCCCTCTCCGTGTTCGCGGCGGACGTCGACATGGACGGCGACCTGGACGTGCTCTCCGCATCCAATTTCGACCGCACGGTCGCCTGGTACGAGAACGACGGAACGCCCGGCGGACTCGGCGACTGGACGAAGCACGTCATCGGCCTCGCCGCCGCGGGCGCCTATGCCGTGACCGGCGCGGACATGGACGGGGACGGAGACGTCGACGCGCTGGCCACGCTGTATCCGGACCACGAGGTCGTCTGGTACGAAAACCTGGACGGCGCAGGCACCTTCGGCCCGAAGCGGCTCATCGTCTCCGACTTGTACCTGTTCGACGCGGCGGCGGCCGACGTGGACGGCGACGGCGACATGGACGCGCTCACGGCCTCCGCCCTCGACACCATCGCCTGGTATCCCAATCGCGGCGGACAGTTCGCCCTCTCGACCACCAACGCCGTGCAGCCGGACATGGAGCCCGGAGCGACGAGCGCGGTCCTGAAGTTCGGCGCCGCGCACCGGGGCCGACCGGGTGACTCGAGCCTGGAGCTGGCGACGCTCGAGCTGAGTTTCGGGCGCTACACCGGCAGCGGCCAGGAGATCCGGTTCCAGGCCCTGACGAGCGCGGAGGCAAACGCGCTCGTCGATGAGCTGTCCGTCTACGCCGACACCGACAGCGACGGGGAGCTGGGCCCCGCGGATGTCGCGGTCGCGACGGTGGCAACCCTGTCGCTCGCCGGCGGGCTGCAGACCGTGAGCTTCGCGGACGGCGATCCCAACGTGCGGGTGTCGCCGGGAATGGAGCGCGTCTACTTCGTGGCCTTGCACATCGCCATCGACGCGCCGAGTCAATTCCCCAACGACTTCACGGTCACGCACGTCACCCAATCGAGCAGCACGGCCGAGGACGAGTCGGCGGATATCGGGTTGTCTCTGGAGTTCGCGGCCAACTTCCGCTCCGGCGCGATCAGCTACCCGCCGCGGGTGGTCTCGGTCGTGCCGCAGGACAACGCGCTGAACGTGCCGGTGGGGACGAACATCACCGTCGTCTTCTCCGAGCCGCTCGACGATACCACCGTGACCCCTTCCACCATCCGGCTTGTCAATCCGGCCGGCCAGGCGGTTCTGGCGAGCGTGGGGCTGGCTCCCGACCAGAAGACGGCGACGCTCGACCCGGTCCCGGATGGCGGCGCGCTGGCCTTCGGCTCCGTGTACACGGTCGAAGTGACGGGTGTCAAGGACCCGGCCGGCCTCCCGGTCGAGCCCTTCAGCAGCCGCTGCGCGACCGCCGCAGCCCCCGTGGCCGGCACGCCCCTGCCCTCGGTGTCGGACCAGTCGGTCCTCCCCGATCCGAGCCCGGGTCCGTTTTCGGGCGGTCTGTCGTCCGCGGCTGCCTTGAGCGGCTCGACAGTGGGCCCGAGCCTGGGATTCTCGGTGACCGCGGCCGGCGACCTCAACACCGACACCCTGTCGGACTTCGTGGGTGGCGCCCCCGGCTACGCGCCGGGCGGGATGACGGAAGCCGGGGCGGCGGCGATCTATCTGGGAAGCAACGCCCCCGAGCCGTCCTCGGGGAGCCACCCGCGGGAGGTGGCGGACGTCATCTTCACGGGCCAGGCGGCGCACGACCGCGCCGGCTCGTCCGTGGCCGCCGGCTTCGACTTCAATGGGGACGGCATCGGCGACATCCTGATCGGTGCCGAGCAGGTGGACCGGACGGTCGATCCACCGGAAGTGATCGGTCCGGGCAAGGTCTACCTGATCTACTTCAAACCGCTCGAGTACGACTTCGACCACGACGACACCCCCGACTACCTCGAGCGGTCGGAGGTGGTCGTGCCGCTGGAGAAGGTGGGGACCGACATTTCCGGCGTGGTGTTCACCGGTGCCGCGTCGGGCGATCAGGCGGGGTACGCCGTGGCCGCAGGAGGACTGCTGGAGAGCTCGGATACGCGGGACGAGATCGTCATCGGCGCCCCGGGGGCCGGCAATGACGACGGCAAGGTGTATGTGGTGTTCAGCAATCCGGCGATGAGCGGGACGAAGAGCCTTGGAAACGTGGGCGGCGGGATTCCGGGCGTCGTCTACGTCGGGAGCGCGATGGAACGGCTGGGATCATCGGTGGCGCTCCCCGGAGACCTGACCGATCCTGAGGGGCCGGACATCGCCATGGGGGCGCCTCTGGCCAACACGACGCAGATCGACGCCGGCCGGGTGTACGTGGCCGCGGCCGGCAACCTGCCCTCGGGTACCGTGAACGCGGCGTCGATTTCCACGCAAGTGCATGGCGATCAGGCCTGCGAGGAACTGGGCTTCGCGGTCGCGGGGGGCGGAGACAACCGGGCCGGCGGGTTCCCTGTCCTGACGGGCGGAGATCTGGATCTCCTGATCGGTGCCCCCTACCACGACGCGAATCCCGCTCCGGGAGACCCGTGCCTGGACACCACCCCCGTCCCGAACTCGGGGCGCGTGCTGCAGACCACCGGCCGGCTGCCGGGCGCCGTGATCGGCGCAGCCCAGGTGGGGAGCACGGTCGAGGGAGCGATCTGGCGCGGCGTGCAGTCCGGCGGCGGGCTCGGCTGGTCGGTGGCGCGACTCGGCGATCTGTCCGGCAACAACCTCGACGACATCGGTCTGGGCGCTCCCTTCACCAGCCCCGGCATGACCGGCGCAGGGGCGGTGTACGTCATCGAGGGCTCGGCGAACACCGGACCTCTCGGGACCATCGACGTGGACCAGGTGGGCCAGATCGTCTCGGGCGGTATCTTCCTCGGGACGCAGCTCGGAGAGGAGGCCGGACTCGCTCTGTGCGCCGCGGGGGATCTGGATGGAGACGGAATGACCGGCTCGACCACCGCCGACGACTTCACGGTCGGCTCGCCCGGCTGGGACGCATCCCTCGGGACGGTCCATCAGGTCCTCGGAACCCTGCTGCAGCAGCCGGGCGAGTGCACCGCCCTCGGCTGCACCGTGGCCGACCTGGCCACCGGGGCGGTCCTGGTGGTCCCGCCGAACGCCCTGGCGCAGGGGTCGCGGTTCCGCTTCCAGGTCCGCGGCCTGCCCGCTCTCACCACCGCGTGCGGCGCGCACGCGCTTTCCGGCAAGAGCCTGGTCGGATCGTCCGACAACTCGCGGACGGACTGCGGCACACCTCCGTGCCCGCCGCCGGGCTTCGCCGTCCGCCCCGCCGTCGAGGTGCCGACGCAGCAGAGCCTCGAACACCAGCTGACGCAGGGAGAGCCGCTGGCGCTTCGGTACTGCGATGCGACGTTCGGATGGACGGCCGTTCCGGGCGGGCCGGCGACGGGACTGGTGCAGGACAACTCCTTCGTTCCGGGCCGCAAGGCCGTGGCCGCCTCGGGGGTCGACACGCTGCGCCGCTACGGCGTCTTCTTCGACGACCTGGACCACGACGACGCGCGGGATACGTGCGACTGCAGCCCGGGGGACGCCACCAGGTGGAATCCGCCGGGATCGGCCGGCACGCTCCTCTTCACGGGACAGACTCCGGCGTCCGCCACGCTGACCTGGGGAGCGCCGGCCTGCATGGGGGGCACGCCGGGAGCCCTCCGTTACGACACCATCCGCTCGACGAGCCCCGCGAACTTCGTGACCGGCGCCGTGTGCGTCGAGGCCAACGGGACCGACACGACCTCGGCGGATTCGGCCAACCCGCCGACCGGCCAGGTCTTCTATTACATCGTCAGCCCCGAGAACGGCTGCCTGTCTGCGCCCGCCTGTTCGGACCCCGCCTGCGTCCAGCCCCCCGCGCGAGACTGCTAGCATAGGCGGAGCGCGGCTCGCGGCCCGATGGCGCCTGGAGAGTGCGATGTCTGGAACGTCTCGCGAACGAGGATGGTCCCGGATGCTCGGGGCTGTTCTGCTCGCGCTCGGCGCAACCGCCCCGTGGACGAATATCCTGGCAACGGAGCTTCTCGGCCCGTCCGGCGTGAGCTTCGCCCTGGGCCGCTCTCCGGACGATGTGGCGATCGCCGACTTCGACGCGGACGGCGCCCCGGACCTCGCGGTCACGAACATCGCCGACGGCACGGTAAGTATCCTTTTGGGTGACGGAGCCGGCGGCTTCTCCAGGGCGCAGGACGTCGCCGTGGGCGCCTCGCCTGAATCACTCGCCGCCGCAGACCTCGACGGAGACGGCGCCCCGGATCTCATCACGGCCAATCGCGACGACAATTCCGTGAGCGTGGCCCGCGGCCGCGGCGACGGTCGGTTCCACCCCGCAACGGAGATCCTCGGCGTCGGCGCCGCACCCATCGACCTCGCGGTGGCCGATCTGGACGCCGACGGTGCTCTCGACCTGGTGATCGTCCTCCGTGACGCGGACGCGCTGAGAGTTCTGCTCGGCGACGGCTCGGGAGGGCTCGGCGCGCCCAGGTTGATCGGCGGCCTGGGGCCGCTGCCGATCTCCGTCGCTGCAGGCGATTTCGACGCGGACGGCAGCGTGGATCTCGCGGTGGCCAACGTGCAGGGGGACTCGGTGAGCATTCTGATCGGGGACGGGACGGGCGGCTTCTCGGCGCCGGTGAGCCTTCCCGTCGGGTCCTTCCCCGTGTTCGTCGCGGCCGGCGATCTCGACGCCGACGGGGATTCGGACCTGGCGGTGCTCAACGGCTTCGACAGTACCGTGACCATCCTCCTGGGACTGGGAGACGGGGACTTCGTCAGGCAGGTGCCCGACCTCGACGCAGGGTTGTTCCCGATCGCGGGCGCAATCGGGGATCTGGATGACGACGGGAGGCCGGACCTCGTGACCGTGAACTTCGACGGCGGCTCGTCGAGCGTTCTGCTCGCGGATGGCCTGGGTGGATTCGTGAGGCGCTGCCGCTCGGTCGAGAACGACACGTGCCGGGAGACGTCCGCCTCCTCCCCTCGATCGGTGGCTCTGGGTGACCTGAACCGGGATGGCGCCCTGGATCTTGCCATCCCCAGCCAGGTCGGAGATTCGGTGACGATCCTGTTCGGGGACGGCCTGGGGGGCCTGGTCAATGCCCCCGAGGTGGCCGTCGGACGGGCTCCCCAGGCGGTCGTCGCCCGCGACTTCAACGGGGACGGAGCGGCGGATCTCGCCGTGGCCAGCACGATCGGCGACTCGGTGTCCGTCCTGCTCAGCGATCGACTCGGCCGGCTCGCGCCGGGGCCGGACCTGACGGAGACCTTCGAGGGTCCGGTCGCGCTCGCGGCCGGTGACTTCAACCACGACGCCCGTGCGGACCTCGCGGTGGCCAACGTCGATGCGACGACCGCGCACGTGAGCATCCTCCTGGGGGACGGGTCGGGAGCCTTCGAACGCGTCCAGGACCTGACGCTCCAGAGGAACCTTCCGTCCTCGCTCTCCCTGGGGGACTTCGACGGGGACGGCAACGCCGATCTGATAGTCATGCACTCCACCCGGTTCCTGTTGCAGGGGAACCGGGCCAGCATCCTGCTCGGCCAGGGGGACGGCACCTTCGTGTCCGGCGCCACGCTGGCGATCCGGGACGACGCCGGCGACGCCGGCGTGGGGGACCTCGACTCGGACGGCGATCTCGACCTGGCGGTGACCAATTTCGCCAGCCAGTCGCTGCGGATCTTCCTCGGAGGGGGGGACGGGAACTTCGTCCGGCTCACGCCCGACATCGCGTTGGGAGACTCGCCGGCGTCGATCGTCGTGCACGATCTGGACGGCGATGGGGTCCTGGACCTGGCCGTGCCTCTGTTCGACCAGGGCCGCGTGGTCACTCTGCTCGGCATCGGGGACGGGACCTTCGAGCGACTCGCGCAGGATCTCGAGGTGGGAGACGGCCCGCACGCCGCCGCGATCGCCGATTTCAACGCCGATGGCCTTCCCGACCTCGCGGTGAGCCACAGCCTGAGCGATTCCGTGGGGCTGCTGCTCGGACATGGCGACGGGAGCTTCGCCAGGGCGTCGGACCTCACGACGGAGGACGAGCCCCTGGGGATCGCCGTGGCGGACTTCGACGCCGACGGGGCGCCGGATCTCGCCGTCGCGAACCACCTGGACGATTCGATCTCCGCCTTCTTCAATCGCCTCGACGAGCGCGCCGATCTCGATGGATCGAACCGCATCGACGGCTTCGACATCGCCGCCATCGGCAGGCTGAAAGGGATCGCCGCGGGCGAGGCGGGCTACCGGCGGACCGCCGACGTCGACCTGAACGGGGTGATCGACGGGGACGACCTGGGCCTGGTCGCCCGGCGGTTCGGCGAGGTGAACCGGGATGCCTCGCCGCTCAGGGCCACCCTGGAGGACGTCGTCCCTTCCGGGCCGGACACCGTGACGCTGCAGCCGTTGGCGGCGGAGGGGGATCTCCTGAGAATCCGGATCCTGGTCGACGACAGCGACGACGCCGCGAGCGCGGCCGACTTCGCGGTGACGATGGAGCCCCAGGACGCGGAGGCGGGACAGGTGCTCGAGCTGGTCGGCTACGACCCGGGACCGTATTTCGGGGGCGGCGTCGGCCAGATCATGAGCGTGGATGCGCGCACGGCGGGCCGCGCGCTGATCAGCGCGCTGCGCTTCCCGACCCGGGACCTCGCCGGCGCCGGGCCGCAGCCCCTCATGGACCTGATCTTCCGGGCCCACCGGACCGGCACGGCGCGCCTGGCGTTCGCGCCGTTCCGCCGGGCGACACCGACCCTGCTGTACGTCGACGGCTGCCCGGATTCGACCGGCTGCGAGGTCGAAGGCGTGGCCTTCGCTCCCGCCCCCCTCACGGTGCGCGTGGATGACTCCGCCGGTGGACCTCCGGGACGGAAGATGGGCCTCTCGCCGGCGAGGCTCGATTTCGGCGAGGTGCCGGCCGGGGAGACGGCGCGCCGGACGCTGCGCCTCTCCAACTTCGGGTTCTCGGAGCTCGAGGTCACCGCCGTGGCTTCCACGCTTCCGGAGTTCACGACGTATTTCCCGTGCGACTCGACGATCCAGGTCCCAGCCTGCTCCGGAATCTCGATCCCGGCCTTCGGGTTCGTGGAGCTGCCGGTGCTGTTCGCGCCGGACAGCTCCGGCCTGTTCTCGGGGGAGTTGCGGATCGACAGCAACGATCCCGTTCGGCCGACCATCACCGTGCCGGTCCTCGGGACGTGCGCGCCATGAAATCGGGCCGCGCCAGGCGCGCGACTGCCAGTCCTTCCTGATCGACTAGCGGAATGGTTGCGGGGCTATCCGAACGGATAGTCCGCGATGCGGGGCGAGACTTCTTCGAGCGCGCGTCCCAGCGTGGATCCCGATCGAGATCCTTCATGAATCGAGTGGGTTCCAAAGGCATCCGAGCGGAGACGGTGCCTTCGTCCTCCTCCTGGCATGCGGATTGCCCATCTCTTCGGCAGGTCCCTCCCGACACGAAGGGAGCCGCGTGATCGAATCGATGCTCCTCTCGGGAAGTGGCCGCCGAAAGCGGGAGATCGGCGTATGATCGTGCAACTTCACATTCCGATGCGACCTGGCCCAGAGACATTGCGGGCGGGTGGGGGGCGCGGGGTGGGTGTCTTTTCCTGGATCGATGGCTATCGGAGGCTCCGGCAGGGCAGGGTCCTGTCATGGGCCCTGGCGACGTTCGCGGTCACCTTCCTCCCGCAACAGGCCGCGCTAGCGACGGACGTTCCGTTCGGACCTCCATCGGTGCTCTCGACGGACGACCTCGCCGTCTACTCGGTCGTGGCCGCCGACGTGGACGGAGACGGCGATGCGGATGTCCTGACCGCTTCATGCGAGGACAACAGGGTCGCCTGGTACGAAAACGACGGCGCCTCTCCGCCCGGCTTCACCTCGCGGAGCATCACCACCAACGCTCTCTGCGCGGTCGCGGTCGCTGCGGCGGACCTGGACGGGGACGGCGACACCGACGCCCTGTCGTCGTCGCTGAACGATGACAAGATCGCCTGGTACGAAAACGACGGCGCCTCTCCGCCGACCTGGACCGAGCGCACTGTTTCTCTAGCAGTCGACCAACCCTACTGGGTGTTCGCGGCGGACGTCGACGGAGACGGGGATACCGATGCGCTTTCGGCGTCGTGGGCCGACAACAAGGTCGCCTGGTACGAAAACGACGGCGCCTCTCCGCCCGGCTGGACCGCGCGGACCATCACCACGAGCGCCATCGGCGCCTGGGTCGTCTTCGCGGCGGACGTGGACGGAGATGGCGACACCGACGTCCTGTCCGCGTCCTCCGAAGACAGCACGATAGCCTGGTACGAAAACACCGGCGGTTCGCCCCCGGTCTGGGTCGCCCGTGCGATCTCCAACGACGTACTCGTCCCCTACATGGTCTTCCCGGCGGACGTGGACGGCGACGGCGACACCGACGTCCTGTCCGCATCGGAGGGGGACGCCACGATCGCCTGGCACGAGAACAACGGCGCCTCGCCCCCGGCCTGGACGGAGCGGACCATCTTCACCGGCGGATTTCCCACCGCGGTGTTCGCGGCGGACGTGGACCGCGACGGCGACACCGACGTCCTCTCCTCCTCGGGGGACGCGGGCTCGATCGCCTGGCACGAAAACCTGGGCGGCTCACCGCCGACCTGGACCGTTCACACCATTTCTACCGCCCCCATCAATGCCTTTGGAGTCTATGCCGCCGACCTGGACGATGATGGGGATGCCGACGTGCTTTCCGGGGTGATCGGCGCCAACAACACCGCCTGGTACGAGAACCGGACCATTCACCGCAGCGCGGCCTTCCCCGCCCCGGACGTGCTTCCGTCGTCCCTTCCCGGACCATGGTCGGTGCGCGCCGCGGATCTGGACGGCGACGGCGACCTGGACGTGGTTTCGGCCGCAGGGAGCAACCCGCCGCAGGTCGCCTGGTTCGAGAACGACGGCGCGGCGAACCTTGGCCCGCAGCGCGCCATTTCCACGAACGCGACGGGAGTCCGCTCGGTCTTCACCGCGGACGTGGACGACGATGGCGACATCGACGTCCTGTCCGCCTCCGAGTTCACGTTCGGCAACCAGATCGCCTGGTACGAGAACAACGGCATCTCGCCGCCCTCCTGGACCGAGCACAGCATATCGACTCTGACGCAGGGCGCGCGGTCGGTCTTCGCCGCCGACCTCGATCGGGACGGGGACATGGACGTGCTGTCGGCGTCCTTCGACGACGACACGATTGCCTGGTACGAGAACAACGGCGCCTCGCCCCCTGCCTGGACCCGTGGCGTCATCTCGACCTTGGCCGACGGGGCCCGCTCGGTCTTCGCCGCCGATATCGACCAGGACGGGGACCTGGATGTCCTGTCCGCCTCCGAGGTCAACGGCAACAACAAGGTCGCCTGGTACGAAAACGACGGCGCCTCGCTCTTAGTCTGGACGGAACGGGTGGTCGCGAGGCCGAAGGTTCCGCAATCGGTCTCCGCGGCGGACCTCGACAACGACGGCGACCAGGACCTGTTGGTCGCCTCGGCCCAGGACTCCACCATCGCATGGTACGAGAACCACGTTCCATCGACGCCGGCGTGGACCTTCCATGCGATCTCCACGACAGCCGCCTTCGCGCTGTCGGCCTCGGCGGCGGACCTGGACGGGGACGGCGACCTGGACGTCCTGTCCGCCTCGTTCAATGACGACAAGGTCGCCTGGTACGAAAACGACGGGAGCGTGCCGCCGTCCTGGATCGAGCGCAGCGTCGCCTCGACGGCCGATGGTCCGGCCGCTGCGGTCGCCGCCGATCTGAATGGCGACGGGAAGCCGGACGTGCTCTCCTGCTCCAGGAACGACAACAAGGTGAGCTGGTTTCCGAACCGCGGAGGTCAGTTCGCGCTGGTGACACGCGAGGTGCTCGTCCCCGTCTGGCTTCCGGGTGCGACGAACACCCTGCTCGGCGTCTTTCCGTCGCACCAGGGGCGGGCGGGAGACACCGCCCTGGAGCTGGCCACCCTCGAGCTGCTGTTCGAGGAGGCCCCCGGCGACCCATTGACCAGCGGGGAGGCCAACGCGCTGATCGAGGATCTGCTCGTGTACCTCGATGATGGCGATTGGACCCTGGGTGCCGGGGACGTCCTCGTGGCGAGCGTCGGAACGCTGTCCCTGGCATCAGGCCGGCAGACGGTGACGTTTGCGGACGGGGACGTGAACGTCCGGATCGCGCAAGGCCAGGAGCGCGTCTACCTCGTGGCGCTGCACATCACCGCGGGCGCCGCGACCCAGGTGCCCCGCGCCTTCCGGGTGACCCATCTCGTGGAGTCGAGCAGCACGGCCGAGGACGCGGTGGCTGACATTCCGCTCTCGCTCGAGGCTGCCATCAACTTTTCGAGCGGCTTCATCAATTTCCCCCCGCTGGTCGTGTCCGTCGTGCCGCAGGACAACGCGCTGAATGTCGCGGTAGGAACCAACGTCACCGTCGTCTTCAGCGAGCCGGTCAACCCGGCCAGCCTGACCCCCTCCACCTTCCGACTGCTCGACCCATTCGGGATCGCGGTTCCGGCGAGCGTGGGGCTGGCGCCCGACGGAATGACGGCGACGCTCGATCCGACCCCACCGGGCGGAGCTCTCTCATTCGGCTCGGTGCACACGGCCGAGGTGACCGGCGGCGTCCTGGATCTGGCCGGCCTCCCGGCCGTACCGTTCACCAGCCGGTTCGCGACCGCCCCGAGTCCGGTCACCGGCACGCCCTTGCCCACGGTGTCCGACCAGTCGGTGCTCCCCGGCCCGCCGCCGGCCCCCTTCTCGGGCGGCCTGTCGTCCGCCTCGGCCCTGAGCGGCTCGACGGTGGGGCCGAACCTGGGCTTCTCGGTGGCCCCCGCGGGCGACCTGAATCACGATGGCCTGTCGGATTTCGTCGGGGGCGCCCCCGGTTACGCGCCGGGCGGCATGACTGAGGCCGGGGCGGCGGCGATCTATCTCGGCAGCAACGCCCCGGAGCCGTCCACCGGGAACCATCCGCGCGAGGTCGCGGACGTCATCTTCACCGGCCGAGCGCCCCACGATCGCGCCGGCACCTCGGTGGCCGCCGGTTTCGATTTCAACGGGGACGGCATCGGCGACATCCTGATCGGCGCCGAGCAGGTGGACCGCACGGTCGACCCTCCGGAAGTCACCGGGGCCGGCAGGATCTATCTGATCTACTTCAAGCCGCAGGAGTACGACTTCGACAGCGACGGTATCCCCGACTATCTCCAGAGACCCGAAGTGATCGTGTCGCTGGCCCAGGTCGGGATCGGCATTTCCGGCGCCGTGCTGACCGGGGTCTCCGCGGGCGATCAGGCAGGGTACGCGGTGGCGGCCGGGGGACTTCTGGAGACCTCCGACACGCGGGAGGACATCGTGATCGGTGCCCCGGGGGCCGGTGGCGGCAGCGGCAGGGTGTACGTGCTGTTCAGCAGCTCCGCTGCGAGCGCCACGATGAGCCTCGCGAATGTCGGGGGAACGGTCCCGGGCGTGGTCTATCTAGGAAGCGCGGGAGAGCGACTCGGCTCGTCGGTGGCGCTCCCCGGAGACGTGACGCCGCCCCTGGGTCCGGACATCGCCATGGGGGCTCCCCTGGCGGACACGACGCAGCTCGACGCGGGCAAGGTGTACGTGGCCGCGGCCGGTAGTCTCCCAGAGGGGACGGTGAACGCGACGTCGATCCCCACGCAGGTGCACGGCGACCAGGCGTGCGAGGAGCTGGGCTTCGCCGTGGCGGGAGGCGGGGACAACCGGGCCGACGGCGAGCCGACGTTGCCGGGCGGCGACTTCGACCTCTTGATCGGGGCGCCCTACCACGACGCGGTCGCGACCCCGGGTAACCCGTGCCTGGACACGACTCCCGTGCCGAATGCGGGGCGGGTGATCCAGACGACCGGGCGGTTGGCTGGGACGGTGATCGGCGCGAGCCAGGTCGGAAGCACCATCGAGGGAGCGATCTGGCGCGGGGTGCAGGCCGGCGGCGGGCTCGGCTGGTCGGTGGCGCGCCTCGGCGACCTGTCCGGCAACAACCTCGACGACATCGGCCTGGGGGCCCCCTTCTCCAGCCCGGGGATGAGCGGCGCCGGGGCGGTGTACGTCATCGAGGGCTCGGCGAACACCGGGCCTCTCGGGACCATCGACGCCGACCAGGTGGGCCAGATCGTCTCGGGCGGCATCTTCCTGGGGACCCAGTTCGGGGAGGAGGCCGGGCTCGCTCTGTGCGCCGCCGGCGACCTGGACGGGGACGGCCTCACCGGCTCCCCCACCGCCGACGACTTCACCGTCGGCTCCCCCGGCTGGGAGGCATCGCTCGGGACGGTGCACCAGGTGCTGGGCACCCTCCTGCAGCAGCCCGGGGAGTGCACCGCCCTGGGCTGCACGGTGGCGGACCTGAGAACCGGCGCGGTCCTCACCGTCCCGCCCGGCGCGCTGGCGCAGGGGACGAGATTCCGCTTCCAGGTCCAGGGGCTGCCGGCGCTCCCCACCTCGTGCGGCTCTCACTCGCTTCCAGGCAAGAGCCTGGTCGGGTCGTCCGACAACTCGCGGACCGACTGCGGCACGCCGCCGTGCCCGCCGCCGGGGTTCGCCCTCCGCCCCGCCATCGAGGTGCCGACGAGGCCGGAGCTGGAATACCAGCTGGCGCAGGGAGAACCGCTGACTCTGCGTTACTGCGATGCGACGTTCGGCTGGACGGCCGTCCCGGGGGGGCCGGCCGCGGGGCTGGTGCAGGACAACTCGTTCGTCTCGGGCCGCAAGGCGGTCGCGGCCTCGAGCGTGGACACGCTGCGCCGCTACGGCGTGTTCGTCGACGACCTGGACCACGACGACGCGCGGGACACCTGCGACTGCAGCCCGGAGGACGCATCCAGATGGAATGTCCCGGGACCGGCCGGCACGCTCCTCTTCGGGCCCCAGACTCCGACGTCCGCCACGCTCACCTGGGGGCCGCCGTCCTGCATGGGGGGCGCGCCGGGCGCTCTTCTCTACGACACCATCCGCTCGTCGAGCCCCGCGGACTTCGTGACCGGCGCCGTGTGCGTCGAAACCAACGGAGCCGACACGACCTCGGTGGACGCGGCCGACCCGCCGGCCGGCCAGGGCTTCTATTACATCGTCAGCCCCGAGAACGGCTGCCTGTCTGCGCCTGCCTGTTCGGACTCCGCCTGCGTCCAGCCGCCGGCGCGCGACTGCTAGGGGAGGCCTTCAGCCAAGCTGGAGACGTTCCAGCGCCCCCCGGAGCGACTGCGCCGTCTGGTAACGGCGGGCGGGGTCCTTCTCCAGGCAGCGGAAAATGATCGAGGAGAGATCCTCCGGCAGATCCGGCCGCAGCGTCCGCGGCCGCGGCGGCGTGGCGGTCGCATGCATCTGCAGCACTCGTTCGCGCGAGTCGGCCGTGAAGGGGCGCTTGCCGGTCGCCATCTCGAACATCACCACGCCCAGGGAATAGAGATCGGAGCGCTCGTCGCTCGGCTGACGCCTGGCCTGCTCCGGGGAGGTGTAGTCCGGCGTCCCGAGGAAGATGCCGGACTCGGTCATGCCGGGCGCATCGAGCAGGCGGGCCAGGCCGAAATCGGCCAGGTACGGCTCTCCCTGACTGTCCAGGAGCACGTTCTGGGCCTTGACGTCGCGGTGGACGATCTTCCGGGCGTGCAGCGCCGCGAGCGCCGAGGCCAGTTTCCGACCGATGTCCACCACGCGATCGACCGCCAGCGCCCCATCCCGCGTGAGGATCTTCGCCAGCGTCGGCCCGTCGATGAATCGCATCGCGAGGTATTTGCGCCCTTCGCAGTCGCCCAGGTGATTGATCCTGAGGACATGCGGGTGCGGCAGGTCACGGGAGAGAAGGATTTCGCGCCGGATGCGCTCCAGGACCTCCGGGTTGGCGCAGTACTCCGCTTTCAGGATCTTCAGGGCGATGATCTCGTCGACCACCTCGTCCCGCGCCTTGTACACATCTCCCGACCCCCCCCATCCGATCCGCTCGATCAACCGGTAGCGCTTGTCGAATAGCGTCCCGAGGGCGATCCCGTCGGTCTGGGTGGACTGCGTATTCAGGTAGCCGATGCCCGCCAGGGCCGGTGTCATGGGCGCCACCGGCCGGCCCGGCTGCCTTTCGCGGAACCAGCGCCGGAAGAACTGATTGACCAGGACGAAGCGGCGCTCCGCGTCGCGCCTCACGTATCCGAGATTCTCGAGACGGCGGAGGATGCCCCCCAGGTCCGCCGGCTCCACGGAGACCCTGTCCAGGATCGAGTCGCTCTTTGCCGTCCCTCCCTCGGCGATGATGCGCAGGATGTCCTGCTCGATGGGCGACAGCATCTCGAAATCAACCGAGAAGAAGTAGCTCACCGCCTGCTCCGCCGCGACCTGCTCGATCGCCTCGGTGAGGTCGCGCAGCTCCAGGTAGCGCTTGCACACCAGCTGGATCAGGTACGGATGATTGTCGCAGTGCGCGCGGATCTCCTCGACGATGCCGTCGTCCAGCGCGGGCTGCGAATCCGCGGGGAGCCCGGTCTGCCGGACGAGAGCGCGCGCTTCGTCGTCCCCCAGCCCGTGGATGTAGAGGGGCGGAGCGAAGCCGTGCAGGAACGGCGACGTGTCGGTCCGCTCCTCGGTCAGGGCCCAGAGCCTGATCGTCGAGGAGATGACGGCCCGGACGTCCTCGGGTGACTGCAGGGCGCGCCGCAGCTTGCTGAGGAGCGCCGGGTGCTGGCGATGGAGCTTGATCAGCTCCTCCACTTCGTCGCACAGCAGAAGGAGCTTCCTGTCGCAGCCGCGCAGCCTCCGGCGCAGGCGCGCCAGCGAATCGAACAGGTCGCTCCCTTCCAGATCCCCGGCATCGATCCCCAGGGCTTTCAGGTCCTTCTCGGCGTACAAGAACGCGTTCTTGAGCTCGCCGTGCAGCTCGCCGAGATCGCTGGAGCCCTGGAAGTCCCAGAAGATCGGGAAGTACGGGCCCTCCGGCGAGGCCTTCGTCAGGTGCTCGAGCTGCTTGAGGACCGAGGTCTTCCCGATGCGGCGCGTCCCCAGGAGCCAGATGGAATTGCGGCTCCCGTTGAGGATCTCGTCCAGCAGGGCGTCCCGGCCGTAGAATTTCTCGCCCCGCACCCACTGTCCCACGACGTACGGAGTCGTGCGCATCGTGTCTACACCTCCGCCGGACGGCCCAGCGCCTCGACATCGGCGCGGGTGATCCGCCTTCGTCGTTCGTCATGCATGCGGTTGACCAGGGAGACGCAGAGCTTCTGGATGAGATAGGGCTTGCAGCCCGTGTTCTCGATGATCCGATCGACGACCCCCGTTTCCAGCTTGAAGATCCCCCGGATGGGTTTCTCGATCAGCTCCTCCGCATCCTTGCGGGTAAACGGCTTGACCTCGATCTCCTCGAAGAAGTTGTACCAGGGGCTTCCCTCGCTGGCCCATTCCTTCTTGATGCCGACGCCGGACACCACGGCGACCAGGTCCTCGGCGAAGCTCTTCATGAAGAGGCTGCGCAGCCTCTGGTTGACGCGGGGGTCGTAGTTGTTCAACTCATCGACCTCGTCGATGAGCAGGACCAGCTTCGCCTTCTTGGCGCTGCGCTTCTTCAGGACCTCCAGCACCTGGAAGACCTCGCGGCTGAAGGTGTTGTGGTCGTACTCGCTCCCCGTGGACGTCGGCCGCCGCGTCATCTCACCGTCGAGGATCGGAGCCAGGTCGGCGAAGATGTCTTCGGCCAGGGTCGCGAAGAAGCGTTCCTGGGGAGTCCCCTGAAGATCGATGAGCACCGGATAGAAGTCGTACCCCGGATCCTGCATGTTCTGCAGACGCCGGCGAAGGTGATGCTGAAGTGTCGTCTTGCCGATGCGCCGTTCGCCGTACAGCAGGATGCTGTTGTTGTGGATGGTCTGGAGGATGCGGGACAGGAGCGCCTCCCTCCCGACGAACAGATCGTCGTCCAGGACCGGCGCGCCGGCGACGTAGGGGTTGAAGCGGCGCTTGATCAGCCGGTTGCGCCGCGCGAGCCGGACCCCCTGAAGCGTCCCGATCGCGGCCGCACCCAGAAGGGCGATCCCCGCGTAGAACCACGGGGCACGCGTCAGGGGCCGGTCGTACCGGACATTGTGGACCCTTTCCGCCGTCAGCCCCTCCGCGTCGCTCGCCACGATCTTGAGCGCGACGGGCCCCGGCGCCAACGAGAACGGCTGCCTGAAGTGGTATTCGTAGAAGTCCCCGAGCTTCGAGCCGTTCAAGGCGAGCTCGGCCGGCGGGACGCCCCCGGCGCCCGAATCGGGCTGCCGCAGGAACACGACCTTGAGCTGCGGCTGGAACGCCATGATGGAGCCGGACAGCACGAAGTCCGGCGCCGTGACCCTCTCCTCGGCCCGGGCCTCCGGATCCTGCGAGACGGGGACTTCCACGTTGGCGATCGTGATGATCGGGGGGAGCCTCGTCAGGACCATGGGCCCCCCCAGCAGGGCGGAGTTCATCGCCCGGTAGGCCTGCGCCAGATAGGCCGGCGCCGAGGGATTTCGGGGATCGAGGGCCATCAGGCGATTGAAGGCCGTGATCGCCTCGGCGTACTGGCCGCTTTTCAGCCTGCTCATGCCGTCCGTGAGCTGGGTGGCGATCTCCGCGTCCCGGACCCTGAGGCTGTCGGCCTCCCCCTTCGCCTTGAGCAGTCTCCCTTGCATCTCGATCGCCTGGCCGTTCCCCGGCTCCACCGCCAGAACGGACTGCAGGCTCTGCAACGCCTCGGCAAATTGACCGGCCTTCTCCTCCCGGGCGGCCTTGCCGATGCCGTCCCGGACCAGGGACTCCCGTGCCGATTGGTTACGATGGGTCTCGAGCGCCTCCCGCAGGCTCGCCTGCGATCGCGCCAGGAGGTCCTTCGCCACGGAATCGTCCGGCTTGAGGGACAAAGCCTGGTTGAACGCGGAGGACGCCTCCTGGTACTTTCCGGCCGCGAGCAGGTTTCTTCCGTCGGCCAGAAGCGTGGACAGCCGGCCCTCGACGTCGCGCGCCCGTTCCTCCGCGGCCACGAGTCCGCGCAGGCGATCCATGGCCGCCTTCGCCTCCGCGTTCTGGGAGTCCACGGCGAGCGCCTTCCCCAGGCTCGCCATCGCATCGTCCAGCTTCCCTTCCCGTTCGAGGCCGTGCGCCTCCTTCAGGGCGCCCGCCACGATCAGGGCGATGCGCTCCTGGTTGGAGAGCGTCTCGGCCTGCCTGGCCTCGCTCGCGAGCTTCCGGAATGACGTGAGATTTCCCTGCTCGGGGGACCCTTCGATCGCCTTGAACCCCTGCTCCGTGTCGAAGGCCCGGAGGGCCGCTTCGGGCTGGCCGAGGTTGTAGTAGGCGATGCCCAGCTTGAGGTAGGGATGATAGTTGATGAAATTCATCCCGTAGGTCCGGACCTGCGTGCCGGGCTCCCTCTTTTTTTCGACGGCCTGGGTGAACTGGTCGATGGCCTCCTTCCAGTTGCGCTGGTTGAGGGCGTCTTCCCCCTTCTTGTAGTGTTCGTACCAGAGGTCCGCGAACGCCGGCGTGGCGAGGCCGGTGGCGAGGACGGCCAGCACGAGCAGAGGGCGCAGGATCAGCGGCCGCATGTGCTCCATCCGCTCCGATAAGGGAGGCGACAGAAGCTATTTGCGGGCGATTCTACCGCAATCCATGAGGCGGCAGGCACGTGCCGGGCCGGGGGGGGCCGAGGGTCTCAGGCCGGAGTCGTGTTCGAGCTGTCACCGCTTTTCGGGGATCGGCGGACGACGACGGGGGTCTCTTCGGCTTCGGCCTGGGCCTGCCAGTTGATCGCCCGGCACTCCGACAGGAGGTCGCAGCGGACGCACTCCTTCATCTTCTTCAGGCTGGCGATGACGGTTCCGAAGCAGTCCTTGCTGATGCGGGTCATCGGTTCATAATCTATTGACGGCCCGTGGGTTGTCAACCCTGAT
>Ga0070694_100000132_pt1 | contig 37067 bp, 24 predicted proteins | sample KBSK1251metaG_FD_65470 | JGI IMG/M metagenome (GOLD analysis project Ga0070694, IMG submission 65470) | Corn, switchgrass and miscanthus rhizosphere microbial communities from Kellogg Biological Station, Michigan, USA - KBS K1-25-1 metaG | ecosystem: Host-associated > Plants > Roots >...
TCGGAGATCGTCGCGTTGTTGTCCTTCGCGTCGCCGTTGTTGCCGCGGGCGTAGTAGGTGCGCCACACCTTCTCGCGCAGGTCGCGCCGGTCGGAGTACGTCAGGAACGGCTCCATGCTCGAGCGCGTGTTCAGGATCGCCCATTGCCCCTTGTGCCCGCGCGCCTCGGCAGCCTCAGCCGCCCCCGCCTTCGCCCCGGCCGGCAGCCCCGCCAGGTCCGACTCCTTCTCCAGGAACAGCACGTAGTCGGTCTCGTCCGCCAGCAGGTTCTGCGAGAACGTCGTGAACAGCGTCGCGAGCCTCTCGTTGATGTCCGCCACGCGCTTCCGGGCGTCCCCCTCGAGGCGCGCCCCCGCGTGGACGAAGTTCGTGTAATTCAGCCAGACGAGCCGCTTCTGCTCCGCCGTCAGGCCGCTCGACTCGCGCGCGTCGTACACCGCCGAAATCCGCGCGAACAGCTCCCTGTTCTGCACGATCTGATCGGTGAACGCCGCCAGCTTCGGCGCCATCTCCGTCTCGACCTTCTGGAAGTCGTCCGTGCTCATCGTCGACCTGAAGACGGCGTAGATCGTCCCGGCCCGATCGAGAGTCTGCCCGGCCCGCTCGAGCGCCGCGATGGTGTTCGGGAAGTCGGGCTTCGCGGGGTTCTTCGCGATCGCGTCGACCTCCTTCAGGTTCTCCGCCATCGCGGCCTCCAGCGCCGGCTTGAAGTCCGCCACCTTGACCTTGTCGAACGGCGGCACCCCGCCGTACGGCCCGGTCCATTTCTGCAGCAGGGGGTTTTCGGTTTTCACCGGCGTGGCAGCCAGAACGGCGGCCGCAGCGAGCACGAGCAGGGCGGTCCTCGGCATGGGGGGGCTCCTTATTAATTATCAGGTCAGGCCTGGCATTTTACGCCTATTTCTTCGGCGGCCGCATCGCCGCCCGGAGCTTGTCGCCAAGCGACCCGAAGCTCCCGGCCTGCGCCTGGTCCTGCTGGGCCGCGTACTCGCGGGCTTCGCTCTTCTCGCCGGCCTCGACGACCGCCTTCCGGCTCAGCTGGATCCGACGCCCCGCCGGGTCGACCTCGAGCACCATCACCTCGACGTCGCTCCCGAGCGGAAACGCCTTCCGGACGTCCCCCCCCTTGTCGACTCCGCTCTCCGAAACGTGGATGAGCCCCGTGCGCCCGGGCGCCAGGAACACGAAGACACCGTAGTTCTCGATTCTCTCCACCTTCCCCGTGAGGCGGGCCCCGGCCACGATCTCCACCCTGGCCTGAGGCTGCGGGGCTGCCGATTCGACCGCAGGTCCTGTCGCGCTTTCTGCCCTCGTCGACCCGGCCTCCAGGACCGCCACGCCGATCCTCTTCTTCTCCAGGTCGATGCTCAGGATCTCGACCGCGACCGTGGCCCCCGGCGGAACGGCCGCCTTCCATCCATCCCGCTTCCCCGTCGGCGCGAAGGCGGAGACGTGGGCCAGCGCCTCGATCCCCGGCTCCAGCTCCACGAAGGCTCCGAAGTCGGCGATCCGGGTGACCTTCCCCTTCAAGGCCTGGCTGATTTTGTATTTCTCGGGCACCGCCGACCAGGGATCGGCCTGCAGCTGCTTGAGGCCGAGCGAGATCTTCCGGCCGTTGTCGTCGACGCGCAGGACCCTGACGGTGATCGCGTCCCCCGGCTTGACCACGTCCGCCGGATTCCCCACCCGCGACCAGCCCATCTCCGACACGTGGAGGAGTCCCTGGATTCCACCGCCCAGGTCGACGAACGCACCGTACGCCATCACCGACGCCACGCGCCCCGTCAGGTCCGCACCGGGGACGACCGCCTGGCGGATCGCCTCGGCGTTCTCACTCTCCTCGTCCTTCAGGAAGGCGCGCCGGGAGACGACGATGTTCTTGCCGTCTTCCTTGAATTCGACGATCCGGAACGTGTAGCCCTGCCCGACGTGGACCGCAGGGTCGTCCGTGAACCGGGTGTCGATCTGCGAGATCGGGCAGAAGGCGCGCTGCCCGCCGAGCCGAACCTCGTACCCCCCCTTGATCGCCTTCACGACGTGCCCCTCCACCGGGAGGCCGGCCCGGAACGCATCGTGCAGCCGCTGCCGCGTGACCGCGCCCCGGGCGAGCTTGTGCGACAGCTTCAGCCCGCCGACCGTCGAGACGACGACCGCCTGGACGGTGTCCCCCACCTTCACCTGGACGTCGCTGTCCGGGTCCGCCAGCTCCGCGAGGTCGATGGTCGCCTCCCCCTTGCCGCCGACATCGACGAACGCCACGTCGGCCCCGATCGCGACGATCTTCCCCTGGACCGTCTCCCCCTCCTGGTGAGACTTCGGGGCGAGCGCCTCCTCCATCATCCGGGCGAACTCGTCCTTGTCGTCGGGATCGGGGCGCGGGTCGTCCATGGCTGGAATCCTATCAGGCTCCCGGCATCGGCGCCCGGGCCGAGAGCGGGCATTCAGTGAAGCGCCGCGGTCACGGCGCGGCGCTCAGGCCCGGTACGCCTTTTCGAGGGCGGCGATGTCGAGCTTGACCATCTTGAGGAGCGCGTCCGTGACGCGCTTCGATCGGACCGGGTTTTTGTCGGCCATCATCTCGTCGAGGATCGCGGGCACGATCTGCCACCTCAGGCCGAAGCGGTCGATGAGCCAGCCGCACGCCTGCGCCTTCCCCCCGCCCTTGAGCAGCGCGTCCCAGTAGCGGTCGAGCTCCGCCTGGTCGTCGCACAACACGACCATCGAGATGGCGTCGTTGAACTCGTGATGCGGCCCCGCGCTCATGGCCTGGAAGCGCCGGCCGAGGAGCGTGAAGTCCACGACCTTCACGGAGCCCGGCGGTCCGCTCGGCGACTCGCTCATGAGGGCCGTGACCCGGTTGACCCGCGAATCCGGAAAGATGGAGGCATAGAATGTCGCCGCCTCCTCGGCCTCCTTCGCATACCAGAGATGGGTGAAGATTTTCGATCTTCCTTTCGACGTCATGACCGTCCCTCCTTGCCGTGTTTCACGCTCTCGCGGCCCACGAGTATCCGTGCTTCGACAGAGGCAGGTCGCGGACCCGCGTGCCGGTCGCCGTGAAGATCGCGTTGGTGACCGCCGGCACGACCGGCGGGAGGGCAGGCTCGCCGAGACCCGTCGGCGGGTTGTCGCTCTGGAGGAAGTGGGTCTCGATCGCCGCGGGCGCCTCCGAGAGGCGCAGCGAGGAGTACTCGTGCAGGTTGCTCTGCACGGCGCGCCCGCGCTCGAAGGTGATCTCGAGGTCCATCACGTGACCGAGGCCGTCGATGACGGACCCCTGCACCTGCTGGGCCGCGCCGCTTGGATTGATGATCGGGCGGCCGACGTCGGTCGCCGTCCAGACCTTGTCGACTCTCACGCCCTTGTTCGCGTCGACGCGGACCTCCGCCACGACGGCGCAGTAGCCGTAGTGGCAGAAGTGGCCTCCGACGCCCAGGGCGGTCCCCTTCGGCAGCGCGCGCGATCCCCATCCCGACTTGGCCGCCGCCAGCTCGTAGACGGCGCGCATGCGCTTCGGGTCGAATCGCGCGAGGGGGTTCCCGCCCGCCGGCGCCGGCAGGGCCGGGGCGTCGAGCATCGCCAGCCGGAACTGGATCGGGTCCTTGCCCGCCGCGTGCGCCAGCTCGTCGATGAAGGACTGCACGACGAAGCACACGGCATTGTCCCCCGGCGCGCGCAGAGCGCCCGTCGGCACCCCCAGAGGCATGACCGAGGCATGCAGCGCGTAGTTCGGCACGAAGCGGGCCGGAAAGTCCCGCTCCGACATGCCCGCGCCGCGCACGAACGTCTCCCCTTCGCCGAAGCTGATGAAATGGTCGCGCCAGGCGACGAGCCGGCCGGCGGCATCGACGCCCCCCTTCAGGTGATGAAAGCCTCCCGGGCGGTAGAAGTCGTGCCGGATGTCGTCCTCCCGCGACCACAGCAGCTTGACGGGCGCGCCCGCCTTCCGGGCGATGGCCGCGGCCTCGACCATGTAGTCGTTGTTGAGGCGCCGGCCGAAGCAGCCGCCGATGCGCGTGAGGTGGATCGTGATGTCGCCCGGCGACATGCCGAGCGTCTTCGAGACGAGATCCAGGCCCCGCTGCGGCGTCTGGCTCGGGGCCCAGATCTCCAGCTTGCCGCCCTCGAAGCGCGCCGTGCAGTTCATCACCTCGGGCGAGGCGTGCGCCAGGAATGGATAGGAATACGACGCCTCCGCCACCTTGGCCGCCGACTTCAGCGACGCCTCGACATCGCCGTCGCTGCGCAGCGTGCGCGCGGGCGGCTGCGTGGAGAGCTCGGCGGCGCGGCTCGCGAAGCCCGCGCTCCCCTGCGCGGCCGTCGGCCCCTCGTCCCACGTCACCTCGAGCTTGCCCCTGGCGCTCTGGGCCGCCCACCAGCCGTCGGCGACCACGGCGACCCCGCCCAGGAGACCGGCGAGCTCGGTGCCCCCCTCGATGACGAAGGCGTCCCGCACTCCCGGCATGCGCTTGATCGCCTCGAGATTCGCCGTGCGGACCCTGCCGCCGTAGACGGGGCACTTCTCGTACACCGCCCAGAGCATGCCCGGCACGGTGACGTCGATCCCGAAGAGAGGCTTGCCGGTCACGATGGCCAGGTTGTCGACGCCGGGGATCGGCTTGCCGATGATCGCGTAGTCCTTCGGATCCTTCAGCTTCACCGTCCCGGGGTCGGGCGGCGTGAGCGCGGCGGCCTTCGCCGCCAGCGCCCCGTAGCCGACGGCGCGCTTCGTCGGTCGATGGTGCACGCGCCCCGAGGCGGTCGAGCACTCCGATTCCGGCACCTTCCACTCCCGCGCCGCGGCAGCGACGAGCATCTGCCTGGCCCCGGCGCCGACCTGCCGCATCGGAAGCCACTGCTCCGGCACGGCCAGGCTGCCGCCGGCGAACTGATCCCCGTACTTCGCCTCGTCGAGGTCGGCCTGCTCGATCCGCACGGCCTTCCAGTCGACGTCGAGCTCCTCGGCGATGAGCATCGGCAGGAGCGTCTTGACGGACTGCCCGACCTCGGGATTCTTCGCCAGGATGGTCACCGTCCCGTCGGCCGCGATGCGGATGAACGCGTTCAAGGCGGGCCGGCCCGGAGCGGCCTGCGTCTGGGCATGCGCGCCCGGCTCGAACGAGAGGCCGATCAGCATCCCGCCCCCCGCCAGCGCGCTGACCTGAAGGAAGGCGCGACGATCGATGCGTGTGGGTTCCATGGCGGCCCCCTACGCCTTGCCCGAGGCGGCCTTGCGAATCGCCTCGCGGATGCGCAGGTAGGTCCCGCAGCGGCAGAGATTGCCGTCCATCGCCTCTTCGACCTGGGCCTCGGTGGGCTTCGGCGTCTTTTTGAGCAGGGCCGCGGCCGACATGATCTGGCCGGCCTGGCAATAGCCGCACTGCGCCACGTCGAGATCCATCCACGCCTTCTGGAGCGGATGCGACCCGTCGCGCGAGAGCCCTTCGATCGTGGTGATCCGCTTCCCCGCGACGCTCGCCACGGGAGTGACGCAGGAGCGTGTCGCCTCGCCGTCGACGTGCACCGTGCACATCCCGCAGACCGACATGCCGCAGCCGTACTTGGTGCCCTTCAGATTGAGGATGTCCCGGACGACCCAGAGCAGCGGCATGTCCGCCGGCGCATCGACCGTCGCCGCCTGTCCGTTCACCATCAGCTTGTATGGCATGACGGCTCCTGATTCGTGATGGCAGGGAGCGGGGTGGATCATACTCCGGTGCAGTGGCGGGGACAACGCTTCCCACGCAGCCGGGCCGCGCTCTCTCTGAAGTCCGTGAGTCAGGCCCTCCGCGCCCTGTCCCGAATCTCCCTTCGGCACCGGCGCAACGCATTAGGCTGAGAAGGTCGGGCCAAGATTCCCCTTGACCCGGTGCACGCCTAGCTGCACGCCGAACACCTCCCTGGACGAGGGAGACTCCGGACGGCTTCCAGCTCGCGGCTCGGCGATCTTCCATCTGATTCAGGCCCTGACCGAGCACGGAGGCACCGGCTACGGCACCGAATCGACCCCGTGGCCGAGAGTTCCCACCTCATGTGCGGGGGATGTCCGAAGGTACCCCAACCGCAGCCTCCGGCGGTGATGATAATCTTGCAAGACAGGTGTCACAAACCGGCCCCCCCCGAGCGTTGAAGAGTCGGGAGGATGAAACCGTGGACCAGACCATCGAAGTCACCCATCCAGGCAACGGCGCGCGGCTCGTGAGTGTCGACGGGCGCCAGTTCCCCCTGCGGAGCGTGGCCGTCGGCGGCCAGGCCAGGGCAGGGCTGGCGCGCGTCGTCCTGAAGCAGACGTTTTCCAATCCGCACTCCGAGCCGATGAAAGTCACCTACGCCATGCCGCTCCCGGCGGAGGGGGCGGTGGCCGGTTACGAGTTTCGCGTCGGCCCGCGGCGCGTGGTCGGGGAGATCGACCTCCGCGCCAAGGCGCGCGAGCGGTTTGAGAAGGCCATGGTCGACGGTCGGACGGCGGGGATCCTCGATCAGGAGCGCGCCAACCTGTTCACGCAGGAGATCGGCAATGTCCCGCCGGGTACCGAGGTCCAAGTCGAGCTCACGATCGACCAGCCGCTCGCCTGGCTGTCCGAGGGGATGTGGGAGTGGCGCTTCCCGACCGTCGCGGCGCCGCGCTACCTCGGCGCCGAAGGGCGCGTGCCGGACGCCCCGAACGTGACGGTCGACGTCTCGGACGGTCCGACGGGCCTGCGCGCTTCGCTCGAGCTCGCCATCGGCGATCTCCTCGCCGAGGGGCGCCGGCCGGAATCCCCCTCGCACGCACTCTCGATCGCCGGCGGCGGCGCCTCCGTGCGCGTAACGCTCGCCGGCGAGGACGGGGCGGCGCTCGATCGCGACCTTGTCGTTCGCTGGCCGGTGCCGCGCCCGCGCCCCGGCCTGACCCTGCAGAGGGCGCGTCCCGACGCCGGCCGCCCGCACGCCGGTCATGCCTACGGACTGCTCACCCTCGTGCCGCCCGAGACACCCGTCGCGGTGTACCCGCGCGATCTCATCGTCCTGCTCGACACCAGCGGCTCCATGAGCGGGCCGCCTCTCGACCAGGCGCGGCGCGTCGTCGCGGCCCTCGTCGATTCGCTCGGGGACGACGACCGCCTGGAGATGATCGCCTTCGCGGGCGATGCGCGGCGCTGGCTGAGCGGGCCGGTCGCGGCCACGGCCGAGGCGCGCCGCGACGCGCAGCGCTGGCTGGCCGCGCTCCGGGCGGGCGGCGGGACCGAGATGGTGGATGCCGTCGAGGAGGCCCTGAAGCCGCTGCGACCGGACGCCCAGAGGCAGGTCGTGCTGGTCACCGACGGGGAGATCGGCTTCGAGAGCGAGCTCCTGAACTCCATCCAGAACGGCCTTCCGAAAGGATCGCGCCTGCACGCGGTCGGCGTCGGCTCGGCCCCCAACCGGGCCATGACGCGCCCCGCGGCGCGCGCCGGGCGGGGCGTCGAGGTCCTGGCGGCGCTTGACGAAGACGCCGAGCGCGCCACCGCCCGCCTCATCGCGGCCACCCGCGGCCCCGCGATCCTCGACCTCGAAATCGCCGGCCCCGCCGTGGCGGGCCTGGCCCCGCGCTCCCTGCCCGATCTCATGGCCGGCGCCCCGGTCCTCGCGGGTCTGCGCCTGCATCCCGAGGGAGGCGAGCTGATCGTCCGCGGCCGCACGCCGGGCGCAGCGTGGGAGGAACGCCTCGCCGTGCCGCCGACGGAGACCGGCGCGGGCAGTCCCGGCGTCACGGCCCTCTACGGCCGCGAGGCGGTCGAGGACCTCGAGCTGAAGCTCGCAGCAGGGGCCGATCGCAACGAGATCGATCGCGCCACCGAAGCGCTCGGTCTCGAGTTCGGCATCGCCACCCGCCTCACCTCGTGGGTGGCGATCAGCGAGGAGCCGACCGTCGATCCCCGCCGGCCGATCCGTAAGGAGATCATCCCGCAGGAGCTCCCCCATGGCATGTCGGCGGAGGGGCTGGGGCTGGGGCGTGATCGTCTTGTCCGTGTCCGCACGATGGCATCGGAGGTTGCTCTTCTGACTGGGTTCGACTTCAGCTTGGTTGGGGCCGGGGCACGAAGGGCCCATTCGATGCCGGCCGGGTACGAGGGGCTCTGGGTCCCCGGCGCCAGCCCGGAGATCCAGGTCCTGACGTTCGAGGTTTCTGCGACAGGGCTCGACTGGCATCCTGAGCCGATCGTTCATCTGATCATGCAATCGAACGGGAGGGTCCCGGTGGCGATCGTGGAGGCGTTGACCACCCTCGCCGGCCGCATTGCACCGGGTCACATCGTCAAGCTCGCGCTGAACATGGGCACGCAAGACCCGAAGGACGTGCTTATGGTGGAGGTGGTTTGCTCGGGCAGACTCGTGCACATCCTTCCACGATGAACCTGGACGAATACCTTCCGGGCATCGTCGCGGGGGGCCAGGACTCGTTCGCCCGCTGGATGGCCGGAGCCGAGCGCCCGATCCGGGAATCTCTCCGCCGGTTCGCGGCTTCGGTCGACACCGAGGCCGCGGTACAGGAGACTCTGCTGCGAGTCTGGCTCGTGGCCCGGCGCTGCCATCCGGACGGACAGCCGAACTCGCTGCTCCGCTTCGCCATCGGCATCGCCCGTAACCTGGCGCTCAGCGAGATCCGCCGGCGGCGCAGGGAGGAGCCCATCGCCGATGTCCCCGAGCCGCCGGCCCCCTTCTCGGAACCCGCCCTGCCCGACCCGGCCTTGCGAAAGATCATCAAGCGCTGCCTGGACAAGCTGCCTCCCAAGCCTGCCGCCGCGCTCCGTGCCCGCATCGAATCCGCCGGGGCCCAGCCGGACAGTCGCCTGGCGGACGGTCTCGGCATGCGGCCGAACACTCTTCTTCAGAACATCACCCGGGCGCGCAGGCTCGTCGCGCAATGCCTGCAGCAGGCCGGAATCGAGGTCCACTGATGGACGCGCATGATCGGGACGCGCTCATCGAAGCCGCCCTGACGGCCTGGCGTCCCCGTTCCCCCGACGGTCTGATTCACCCCCATCCCGCCTGGGCGGACCTGGCCCAGGACGACCGCCAGGCGGCGTTCGACGCCACGCTCCGGGCGCGCGCCATGGAGAGCCTGGTCGACCCGGAAGGGCTGTCCACGACCGCCCGCGCCGTCTTGAGGAGGCTCGATTGACGAGCGGCGGCTCAGGCCCCGAAACCTTCCCGCCCGCCGACTTCTCTGTTCAAAGGGGAGACAATTTGTTCAACCCGGCGACGACCGCCTTGCATGCAGCGATCAGGTCGCCGAGCAGGCGCTCGTCTATCTCGAGGTCGCCTTCATACTCTCCGCGATTCCGGAGGTCATGGCAGCGGGAAAGCACCCGCCACACTCCGGGGCCGAGACCGAGGGTGTGAGGAAGAACTTGGAAGACGATGTATCGTTTGGCGGGGCGGTACCCCTGCCGCCTTAGAGCCGCCAGGCACAGGGCGTGCGCGGCGTTGTAGGCCAGATCGAATCGGCTCTCCAGTGAATTGCCGGCATTCTCCGCGTCGGCAAGCCGTGTCAGGCCAGAATGCATGAGCCCTGCGTACTCCTTCGCGTCGGGCGGCTCTTGACGCAATGGGCCGGCTGGACCGCTGAGCTTCTCAAGCGGCGAGGTCATCCTCGTCCCCAATCAGCCAGATCTTGGGCTGCTCCAGAACCCGTGTCACGAACGCATTGTCCTGTCTGGTGCGTTTCGCCAGCTCCTGCGGAGCATAGATCGTGGGAGCCACCTTTCGACCCAGGCGCGCGGAGGCGCTTTCGAGAGCATCAAACAGATCGGCATACGTCAGCCCTTCGCCGACCACCATCAAGTCGATGTCGCTCGAGGCAGTATCCTGCCCCTTGGCGATCGAACCGTAAACGAAGGCTGCCCGGATTCTCCGTGACAGCGGACTGAGCGCGTTCCGCAACACTTCTGCCAGGCCGGATGTCTTCAGCACGAGCGCCCGCAACTCCTCGAACACCGGCGCGCGCGCGTTGGCCTGATAGTGCTTCTGCCTGCCGACGCGTGTCGCGGTGACCAGGCCGGAAGCCTCGAGCCTTGCGAGCTCTCTCTGAACGGCACCCGTCCCCGAACCGGCCAGCGCGATGATCTCGTTCGCATAGAAACTTCTCGTAGGATTCCCGAAGAGCACACCCAGAACTCGCTGCTGTGCCTTCGCGAAGAGGGCGTCGGCAAGACTTGAAGACGGGGTCTTGATGCGCTTCGGCTGAGAGCTCTTCGTACCCATAATGGGAATGATAAACCCCTTTTTGGGTATGTCAAGGCGCCTGCGCCCGACACGTACCCATGCCAGCCCCCGACCTGCCTTATACTTCCGCATCAATCCCATGTCCGCGAACCTTGTGTGGCTGTGCATCCTGCTTGTCGTCACGGCGGCCGCTTTGCTGCTGCGCCGGCGCCACCCGTCTGTCCGCCCGGCCCCGGCCTCGGCCCCCGCTCCCGCCGACCCGGCGAGCCCCGAGGCGCCGACCCCCACGTCTCAGCCGCCCCTGTCGGTCTCGCTCCATAAGCTGGCCGAGGGTCTGACCGATTTCTTCGACGCCTCGGCGCAGCCGACCGATCTGCTCGCCAACACCGACTTCCAGCGTGGCGCGGCGTTGTTCACCCGCGAGGCGGCGCCGGTCGACCTGGTCCTGTCCTATGTGACCGGCGACAACGCGGTGATCTCCTGCATGGCGTCGGCGGCGCTGCATGATAGGAAGGAAGCGGGCGACACGCCGGAACGGGTCATCGAGGCGGTCGGGGGCATCGGAGGCTGGCCGCTGTTCTTCGCGCTCAGGTATCTCGAAGGAGCGGTCCCGGCGGGCGACCCGCTCATCGGGCGCGTCCTCTCGCGGGCGGGTGAGCACTGGGACCATCGCATCCCGCAACAGATCCTGAAGGACTTCGTCGCGCGCCGGGCGGCGGCGGGCGAGAAGCCGGCCTTCGGCGCCCACCTGCAGGGGCTGTCGCGCTGGCGGCTGGAAACGGTGAAGGGAATCCTGAAAAAGCTGGGGCCGGAGGCCGCCCCGCTGCGCGACGAGTACGCCGACTTCCACAAGGCCTGGATCGATACCGACTACCTGGCGGGGGTCGGGACGCTGTGGAGCGCCGACGCGGCCGAGCGTGCCTCGATCATCGAACACGATGGGCTTCTGGCTGCGGTCGCCACCCTCGAGGCGTCGTACCTGGCCGATCGCCCGCGCTCGACGCTGCTGGTCGGCGAGGCGGGGGTCGGCAAAAGCGCCATCGGGCGGGCGCTCGCGGCACGGCTGGGGCGCTCGGGCTGGATCGTCTTCCAGGCCGGCGCGTCCGAGCTGCTGGCCGGGCAGATCTACATGGGCGAGTTCGAGAAGCGTATGCAGGACGTCGTGCGGCAGCTGTCCCGGCCGCGCCGGGTCCTGTGGGTCATCCCCGACTTCCCCGCCCTGGCGCTCGCCGGGCGCCACCGGAACAGTCAGGTCGGGGCGCTCGATTTCATCCTGCCTCTGATCGAGCGCGGGGAGATCACGATCCTCGGCGAGTGCCAGCCGGCCGCCTACGACCGGCTGGTGCGCGAGAAGCCGCGCTGCACGACCGCCCTGACCGCCCTGCGCATCCAGCCGACGTCCGAGGCCGTGACCCTCGACCTGGCGCGCCGCTGGATGCGCGCGCACGCGGGCCCCGGGGCCGGCGCGGGCGCCCAGGCCCCCGCGGGCACCGAAGCGGCGGCGACCGCCCGCGACACCGACGCGGTCATCCACGAAGCGGCACAGCTCGCGCTGCAGTTCCTGGGGCACAAGGGGATGCCGGGCAGCGTCCTCGAGCTGCTGCGGATCACTCACGAAAGGCTGAAGGCGGGGGCCTCCGCCTCGGCCGGCCCGGAGACCGGCACCCAGGCGGGCCCGCCTTCCGCGCCAATCGCCCCCGATGATCTGATCGTCACGCTGTCGCAGATGACCGGCCTGCCGGCCCACATCCTGGACGACCGCGAGGCGCTCGACCTGGCGGCGCTGCGGGCCCTTTTCGAAGAACGGGTCAAGGGGCAGCCCGAGGCGGTCGACTGCCTGGTGGACCGGGTGGCGATGATCAAGGCGGGGGTGACCGACCCGACGCGCCCCTCGGGGGTGTTCCTGTTCGCCGGCCCGACCGGCACCGGCAAGACGGAGATCGCCAAGGCACTGGCCGAGTTCCTGTTCGGCTCCCCCGAGCGGATGATCCGGCTGGACATGAGCGAGCTCCAGGCGATCGACAGCCTCGACCGCATCCTGGGCACCAGGGACGAAGAGCGGGGGGACTCGCTCGCCGACCAGGTGCGGCGCCAGCCGTTCTCCGTGGTCCTGCTGGACGAGTTCGAGAAGGCGCACGAGCGGGTCTGGGACGTCTTCCTGCAGGTGTTCGACGACGGCCGCCTCACCGACCGGCGCGGCCGGACCGCCGACGTCCGGCACGCCATCATCATCCTGACCTCGAACCTCGGCGGCGCCATCCCGAGCGGCCTCAGCCTCGGGTTCTCGAAGGAGCACGACGGGTTCCGCGCCGGGGTCGTCACCCGCACGGTCGAGAAGGCCTTCCGCAAGGAGTTCCTCAACCGCATCGACCGCGTGGTCGTCTTCCGCCCGCTCAGCCGCGAGGTGATGCGGCAGATCCTGCAGCGCGAGATGTCCGCCGCCTTGCAGCGCCGCGGCCTGCGCTCGCGCGCCTGGGCCGTGGAGTGGGACGAGAGCGCCATCGAGTTCCTGCTGAAGAAGGGATTCACCGAGGACCTGGGCGCCCGCCCGCTGAAGCGGGCGATCGAGCGCTACCTGCTGGCCCCCCTGGCGACCGCCATCGTCAACCGCCAGGTCCCCGCCGGCGACCAGTTCCTGCTCCTCACCGGCCGCGACGATCGCCTCGACCTCGAGTTCATCGACCCCGACGCGCCCCAGGCGGCGGGTGACGTCGTCGTCCCCCTGCCCGCGATGGCGACCGATGCCCCCGCACCGGCCGGCCCCGCCCGACCTGGCGCCGACCTCGGCGGCATCGCCCTGCAGCCCGGCGGCCGCCCCGAAGAGGCGGACTTCCTCCGGGCGCGGCTCGCCGCCCTGTGCGCCCGCGTCGAGAGCGACGGCTGGAAGCAGGACAAGGCGAAGGCGCTCGAAGAGACCGGCCGGCCCGAATTCTGGGCCTCGCCGGCACGCTTCGAGGTCCTCGGCCGCTACGAATACCGCGACCGCATCGAGTCCGGCGTACAGCGGGCCGGCTCGTTGCTCGACCGCCTCGCCGGCCGCCCCGGCGACCCGCGCAGCCGCTATCCGCGCCAGCTCGTCGGCGCCCTGGCGCACAACCTCTACCTGCTCGAGACCGCCTGCGCCGACGTCGAAGGCCAGCGCCCGCGCGAGGCGTTCCTCCTCGTTGAGGCGAAGACCAGCCGCGCTGCGCCCCAGCCCGAGGCCGACCGCTTCGCCTCCGAGCTCGCCGCGATGTACCGCTCCTGGGCCGCCAAGCGCCGCATGCGCGTGCAGGTGCTCGACGAGCGGCCGGCCGACGGCCAGCCCTACCGGTTCCTGATGGCCGTCAGCGGCTTCGGCGCCTGGTCGATCCTCGCCCCCGAGGACGGTCTGCACGTCCTCGAGCAGCCCGAAGACCACCCCCACCAGTTCGAGCGCTGCCGCGTCCAGGTCAGCGTCGTCCCCCAGCCCCTCGAGCCCGCAGGCGACGCCCCCCGCGCGCTGCGCGCGCAGGCCGAGAGGGCGCTCGAGTCGCACGCCATCCGGAACCTGCGCGTCGTCCGTCGGTACCGGCGCGACCCGTCGCCACTGGTGCGGGACGGCATCCGCGGCTACCGCACGGGTCGGATCGATCTGGTGCTGGGCGGGGACTTTGATCTGCTGGGGAGTGGGGCGCAGACAGTGGAGACGGGCGAAACCACCCTCCCTTAGCGTCTACCCCAACCGCAGTGACCGCCCGCGGCAGACGTCTCTTTGCGCGGTCCACGAGATGTTGCGCCCGCTTCAGGAGAGGAGTCGCCGGCACAAGAATGCGTCCGGCCAGGCTCCTCGCCTGCCACTCCATTCCGTCCCGCAGGATCGGATCGAAGCCTTCATGGAACGCAATCCAGTCCCCGAACGACGTAAGCTTCGCGCCCCGATACAGGTCGCCGTGCAGGAGCAGGTGCCCCACCTCGTGCGCAAGAGAGAAACGGTAGCGCGTCTCCATTTCCTCACACTGGCGCAGGTCGACGTAGATGGACCGAGTGTCGTGCGAGAGCCAGCTCTCAATTTGAAAATCGCGATAGAGATTGGGCAGCGGAACGATATCGAGGCCGAGATCGAACTCGACGATCTCCTCGATCGGCACCGGCGGCTCGAGCGAAGCATGATGCTCGGCCAGGAAACTCTGCGCCAACGTTTCGAGGTCTTCCGGACGAACGAATCGTGGAGGCACGCGGCCACACCATCGTCACGTGGCCTCCCGCGGGGGGCGCTAGGATCCCTGGATCCTGCGCGCGAGGCGGATCAGCGCTTCCTCAGACAGCTTCTTTCCCTTTAGCGTCCTGAACAACACCGGCAGCGCCTTCAAAAGTTCCGGATCCTCGGCGACATCACGTGGGATCCTCCGGCCGCCTATGGCCGACAAGTGCACCATTTCGCTCCAGGCCGCCGAGCCGGGCTTCAATCCCAGAGCATGGCCGATTCTCTCGAGCACAGCCTCATCCTGGGGCGGCTGGACAACCCCGCGCTCGTAGCGGCTGAGGTTGCCCGGGTCCAGGCCCGCCTTCCTCGCGAAGACCCTCAACGCCAGCCGTTTCCGGCCCCGCTGCGCCTTCAGCCACTCTCCGAATGAAGCAGGTGTGCCCATGGCCTGGCCATCTCCGCTTGATGTATCATCGATACAACGTTGGTCGAAATGTACAACACGCGATCCTGAAAGTCAACAGGAAGCCGGGGAATTCCTCACAGCAGCGCCTCGAGATAGGGGCGCATGACCCGCTCCACCCGGCACAGCCGTGCGAACTCCACGAGGACGTCGATCCGTACCCGCCGGCGCTCTCGGTACAGCTTCACCGCCTCGATAGCGGTGTCCAGGCCGATCTTGTTGCGGAACTTGAAGCAGTCCGCCAGCGTCTTCTCGACGCTGTAGATCCGAACCGGCAAGCCGTCCAGTTTGTGGATCTCCACCCCCTTCCCAAATGTGTTCTCGCCGAACCAGAAGAACCTGACGGGCGGATGCAGGAGCCGGGGTCGCTCCGCCCCCCTCGCCAGCGCCACATGGACCTCGTGCGGTATCTCCGTTGTGAGCTCGTGGAACGACAGTGCCGAGATGAGGCAAACGACGCCCGTTGGGACTCTCAGTGCGACTGTCACCAGGTCCGGATGGTCCAGGGGCGACATCTCGGAGAGACGGTAGAGACCTCGGCTCAGCGGCTCCAGGGCGCGGGAGTCCCGAAGACCGTAAAGAACCCGCGGGTAAACGGTGCGCGGCGCCACCGGCGACTTCGAGGTCGAATTGTGGGCCGCTGGCGAGCGCGTCGAGCGGTCCGGGCCCTGCCCCGGATATCCCCGCGGCCCCGTCGCAAGGCGTGAGGCTGAAGGCAGCCTTTCGACCCGGCATCAGGTTTGCTTCAGGATTCCCGCCCCGCGTAATTCCTCGGCCCACGATGGCGGGCGGTGACGCTTGACAACACCCGATCCCATGCTATGATTTCCACGTTATTTGCTCCCCGCTCGACATGCCGAAAGGCCTCGGGCGGGGTTATTTTTTTCAGGGGGATCAGTTGACCCCTGAACCTGCTCACCCACGTGCCGTCGCGTTCATCGATGGACAGAATCTGTTCCACGCTGTTCGGGAGGCATTCGGCTATACCCACCCCAATTTTGATGTGCGGGCGCTTGTAACCGCCATCTGTCAACGTCGTGACTGGCGAGTCATCGGGGTCCGGTTCTATACCGGGGTCCCGGACTCCAGCATCAATCCGCAGTGGCACCGTTTCTGGTCGCGGAAGCTGGGAGTGATGGGACGAGAGCGGGTTCACGTCTTCGCGCGCCCTCTGAGGTACCGCCGAAGGATCATACGTTTGCGCGACGGGTCGACCCGCAGCATTCTCATCGGCGAGGAGAAAGGTGTCGACGTTCGACTGGCTCTGGATGCCGTCCGAATGGCGCACCGTCGCGAGTACGACGTGGCCCTCATCCTGAGCCAGGACCAGGACTTGTCGGAGGTCGCCGAGGAGATTCGCTCGATCGCCCGCGAGCAGGCCCGCTGGATCAAGATTGCCTCCGCCTACCCGACCAGCCCGAGCTCCCCCAACCGCCGCGGGATCGACAAGACCGACTGGATCCGGATCGATCGGACCACGTATGACGCCTGCCTCGACCGGCGCGACTACCGGCGCAGGAACCCGCCATCCCCGACAGGTGGCCGCTAGCGAAGGCACCTGAACAGCCGCTCCTGAACTATGATCCCCGCCGACTGCTCCGACCCGAACCCCGGAGAGCCCCCGTGCCCGAACACACCCCCCCACCCGACAATGCCCACCGAGCAGCGGCCCCCGACCAAGCCTCCTACGGCTGGCAGTCCGACCTGCCGAAGTTCTACGACGCGCCGCCCCGGGTCGTCCGTGGGCGGCTGAAGGACTTCATCCCCGACGCCGGCGCCGAGCAGATCCGCGCCTGGGACGCCTCGATCCCCTGGCTGCAGCGCGAGTGCCGCGAGCTCGTCGCAGCCTACGCCCCGGCCAACACCTACACCGCGATCCTCGAATACGAGCTCCCCCGCGAGTCGCGCCGGCCGGACGTCATCATCCTCGAGAACGGCGTCGTGGTCGTCCTCGAGCTGAAAGGAAAGGACGCCCCGTCGCAGGCGGACATCGATCAGGTCTTCTGCTACGCCCGCGACCTGCGCAGCTATCACGCCGAATGCGCCGACCGCCCCGTGCACGCCGTCCTCGTGCCGACCCGCGCCGACCGCACGCACCGCACGCTCGACGGTGTCCACGTCGTCGGCCCGGAGGGAGTCGACCGCCTCCTCCTCGAGTGCACCAGGGTCCCGGCCTCGAGTCCCCTCACACCGGAAGCGTTCCTCCGCCGGGATGCTTACGCTCCCCTCCCCAGCCTAGTGCGCGCGGCGCGCGACCTCTTCGCCCGGGAGCCCCTGCCGAGAATCAAGCGGGCGCGCGCGGCAACCGAGCCTGCCGTCAACCGGGTCACCGAGATCTCGCATCGGGCGGCGGCCACGTCGACGCGGCACCTGGTGCTGCTGACCGGCGTCCCCGGAGCCGGCAAGACGCTCGTCGGCCTCCAGCTCGTGCACGCCGGCTTCCTCGACGACCTCGCCATTGCACGCGCCGGGGGCGACAAGCCATCCGCTCCCGCCGTCTTCCTGTCCGGCAACGGGCCGCTGGTCCAGGTTCTCCAGGACGCCCTCAAGGAAGCAGGCGGAGGCGGCAAGGTCTTCGTCAGGGACGTGAAGAACTACGTCAAACACTACAGCCAGCGGAAGAGCTCGATCCCGCCCGAGCACCTGCTGGTGTTCGACGAGGCGCAACGCGCCTGGGATGCCGAGCAGGTGGGCCGGAAGCACCCCGGCTCGCGCGGCCGGACCGAGGATCGATCCGAGCCCGAGCATTTCATCGAATTCGCCGAGCGCATCCCCGGCTGGTGCGTCGTCGTCGGCCTCGTCGGCACCGGTCAGGAGATCCACGCCGGCGAGGAAGGCGGCCTGGTCCAGTGGCGGCGCGCCATCGAGGGCTCGCCGAACCCATCAGCGTGGACCGTCCATGGCCCACCCGCGCTGCGCGCCGTCTTCGAACAGTCCCGCGTCACGACCGACTGGAGCCCGGCGCTCAGCCTCGACACCGAGATCCGCTACCACCTCGCCCCGCGCCTCAGGGATTTCGTGGAGGCCCTTCTCGAGCGCGGCTCCAGCGCCGAGGCCGCGCTCCTCGCCGAAGAGCTCTATGCAGGAGGCCACCGCATCTACGTGACGCGCGACCTGGAGGCCGCGAAGCGCCATGCGCGCGAGCGCTACAACAACACGGCCGATGCGCGCTACGGCCTCCTCGCGTCTTCGAAGGACAAGGATCTGCCCCGCTTCGGCGTGGACAACACCTTTCAGACGACCAAGCGGCTGCGCGTCGGTCGCTGGTACAACGCGCCCCAGGACGACCCGGAGTCGTGCTGCCGCCTCGACACGGTCGCCACCGAGTTCTCCGCCCAGGGCCTGGAGCTCGACCTCGCCATCGTCGCCTGGGGCTCCGACTATGTGCGGCGAGACGGGCACTGGTCCATCGAGCGCTCCGGGAAGACCCGGTTCGCCAAAGACCCACTCCGACTGCGACAGAACGTCTACCGCGTGCTGCTCACGCGGGGGCGCGATGGGACGGTCCTCTTCGTTCCTCCCGATGCGTGGTTCGATGAGACCTTTTTGTTCTTGGGGAATTCGGGGATCAGACCACTGGCCGGTTAAACTTGCGAAAAGCCCTCAGGTCAGCTTCGCGGACTCCCGCGCGTGCGTAGTCTACGCTCGCGGCTTTTCGCACATGCCGAGATGTAGGTAGCCGAGCTCCCGGGACCGTCCCCCTAGACCTACGAGGCTCCGTCGCGTTCAGGCGCCTGAAGCGCGTGATCCAATGGGTGGCGGGAATAGAAGTCCCCATCAGCGCATCTCACCAGCATGCGCCTCGCCCCTGGGCTGCGCCTGATCCTAACCAAATTTGTCGGCAGGCACCTTGACACTGTAATCAAGATTGGGATGCGTGGTCATCACCCGAGAAATCTCTGGGTATTGTGCCAATCTAGTAGGTTCGCGTCGGGACGATCCCTCGCAAGCTCGGGAACGTGGATTGGTTTCTTGTCGAACGGCTGGTAGGAGCGTCCGTTATCGAAGTCTTCCTTGAGTCGTTTGCTCACATTGAAGCGGTAGTCAGGAGTGACGGTGACGTATCCTTTGTCGAAGAGGCGGTGGATGTCGCTCCGCAGCAGCAGGCCGTTGGAGATATGGTGTTCACCGCCCTCCGCGTAGGGAAGGATGTGTGCTGCCTCAAGCGCCGGCAACGAATGCTCTCCCGTGACAGCACAGGCCCGGCCGTAGGCACTGGTGACACCAATCTTGAAAATTCCCTGTCCCCGCCTTGGCACAATCAGAGTTGGCGCGCCAAATCGATTGCTTGCGACCTGGGCTACGCCTACGTCCTCTCCACGCGCCCTAAGCAAGCATTCTTCCCAGATCCTCTTACCTTCGCCTTCAGTCAAATCGTATGTGGCTCCCTGCTGGATAGCGCGGTGAAAGTCATTGGGCTGGTCAATCCACTGGTCGGTCTTGAAGAATGTCGGCTGAGCGATCATGATGCATCCGATCTTGTAACCCCCTGACCGATCGGATGGCCCTCTCCTAAGACGTTCGATTCGCTCTTGCATGCTTGCGAAATCAGGGGCTCCGTTTGCCGTCCCGAACGCCTCCCACGCGTTCCAGGAAGGTTCGATGGAGTGACGGGCGAAGTACCCAAACCCAGCAATCTTGTAATGCGGACTCTTCAGCTTGAAAAAGAACGGGGCCGCCGGCGACACCGCTCGAAATGCCCTCCCACCCGACGGCTGCCAAAAATTGACTTCATCGAGTTGAGGCTGCTCGCTCAGGAACCGATACCATTCATAGTCGGTGTTGGCGACGTACCCGGAGAGTGAAGACGTCATGGGAAGCCACAACGTCTAGTATTCACAACGCGTGCGCTTTGTTTACTTCTCTCCGCGCCGTTATTCATCTTCCGTGTCAATCGCTTCAGGCACATACACCCGACGAAGTGGCAGCAGGCCCTTGTAGCGCGAGTCGAATTGATCGTAATGGTGGAAAATAATCCTCACTAGTTCGTCGCCATCGATGAGCCGAAGATTGCTCTTGGATTTCGCGAAGCTCGTCGCTTGCGCGGTGAAGGTGCCGAGCGTAACCATCAATCCAAATTCGCCGGCACCAACCTTGCCATAGAGGGATGATACCAGGGGGTCACCCACACTGCCCTCCGTGCTCTTCACCTGCACCTTGATGATTGGTGGCTCGAATCCGAGTTCGTCCTTGTGGGCCACGATGTCGATTCCGCCGTCTGGTCCTTCGGGTGAAACGCGCGTGCGGTAACCCATTGTGTTCAGCAGTTGCCCCACAAACTCCGCGAACGGGTGCCCCTTCAGCTCCTGTGCCAAGCGCTTCAGCACAAAGTCCCGGGTGGTTTCTTCTATGTCCTCGGCCACCGCTGCCACAGATTCGTCTTGGGCGACGGGTGTCACATGCGCCACCTTGCCCTCCAGCGCAGCGCGGAACTCATCGGCGAAGTTCTTCACCAGAAAGAGACTCATTGCCGAGCCAATTTCGTAGAGGGCGCCTTGACTGAACTGCGTGCGTGGCACCGATTGAAGCCACTTCACCGGGCGGACATGGGGATAGCTGGGCTCCGTTTTCGGATCATAGACGTACCCGCCTTCTACTCGCCCGAGATGCACGTGCCGATCGCGCTTGGACGGATAGACGACAATGTCCCCGGGCTTCATCTCATGGACGAACCGGAACAACTGCCCGGCGTTGTTGGGAATCGCACCCGGTTTCTTCTCTGGATAAACCTCGGCGACACGTGCCTTGAAACTCTCCCTATCGGGCTTAAGCGAGCCGAGATCCCCTGTCTTTGTCCAACCAACTGCGACACAACCCTTCTTTAGGAACAGGGAGTCGGCATCGCCGGTCCTGCCAGCGTGGATGCCCCAAATGTTTGTGTCAGTTGTTTTCACTCGGGGTTTCTCCCGCTGATGAAAACGCCAACTAATCTGAGTCTGCGCGAGAAGCGGATGAGGCCCATGTCGCTAAATCGACTGGCTGCTCGTGTTCGGCGCCCAATGCCCTCACACTGTACCACTCTCGCGCTGTTCGAGCGCGTAGGAGCGGCATCCTACCCGCACGTCGCGCGGAGCGCGCGCCGCTCCTTCCACAAGGACCGAGGCCCGGAGACCAACGCCAGACGGTCGTCTCGAGTACATTAGATGCAAAGGCCTCGAGCGCCGCCGGTGCGGAGAGGAGTCACCACATGAAGACGGCCGTTTCCATCGCATTTGCATTCGCTGTCGTGTCGGCCACCTGGTCGCAGCTATGGGCCGCCGACGATCCGAAACAGCAAGGACAGAGGCTCGACCTGGCCGCCGCCTATGTCCTCGAGGGGATGCTCGACCAGGCGCGCCCGGTCCTCGACTCGTTCCCCGACAAACTGAAGAAGTTGCCGGCGGACGACGACCGGAGCTACTCGCCGGAAGCGGCGACGGCCCGGCGCCTTGCTCTTCAGTGGAGACTGATCCACGAAACTCTCGACCCGGGGAAGAGCGACGCGTTCGAGCTTCTGGTCGACATTCTGGCCGGGCAGCAGTTGGGTTGGGACGACCGGGATCCCCTCTCGTCCGTCCTCTGGCAGAAGGTCTTCGCCCGCTACGCGAAGCGCGAGGGCTACCCGGTCATCGGCCGCTACGTCCTCCGGCGCTCCAGCAACTACTTCGGGTACGTGCTCGATCCCAAGGCATCGACCGAGCCCGCCGAGCGTGCGGCGGCCGCGGCGCAGAATGACGAGGTCACCCGGGAGATCGCCCGGCTGGCGGAGGGGGCGCCGGATGCGGCCGGCGCGCCGGACAGTGGCGCCGACCGGGTCGGCGCGACCGTCGTCCGCCTGCTCGAAGCGCCGCGCATCGTCCCGTTCCGCGAGGTCCCTCTGGCTCCCGCGTTCAAACCGATGGCGCTGACCCAGGAGCAGGAAGAGGCCCGCATGGAGGAGCTGCTGAAGGCGTTCTCGTTTCCCGAGAAGTTCGCGCCGGTCCGGGCAGAGCGCCAGGGGGACAAGGCGGTGGCCATCGGCGCCTCGCAGGACTACGACCCGGTGGGTGAGCTGTCGCGCGGCGCCTACTGGGTGATCCGCTCGCACGACGGCGGCCGGACGTGGGGCCGGCCGATCTACACGGGGCTGCGCATCCAGTCCCCCTACGTGGTGAGGCGTCTGTCGAACGCTCCCCTGCTGGCCGGCGACCATCTGCAAGTCGAGGTGAAGGTCGAGGAGCTGGACACCGCCACCATCACCTTCCCGCCGGTCGGGCTGCGGGCGAAGCGCGAGCAGGAGGGGCTGCTGCTGCAGATCCTCTTCGCGGATCTCGAGCGCGACAGCGACGCCGACGGCCTCACCGACCTGTCCGAGGAGAGGCTGGTCACCGACCCGCTGAGCCCCGACACCGACGGGGACGGCCTGCTCGACGGGAACGATTCCCTGCCCCAGGTCCCCTGGACCGCGGTGATGGACGACGGCGCCACGGCGCTCGGCGCCGTCCTCGGCCGGATCTCCGGCATGAAGTCGATGGCGATCATCCACGAGATCCCGGCGCCCGGGGACACGCTGGACGACTTCATGGCCCGCGCGCGGCGGGCCACGCTGACCGGCGAGCGGACCACCTTCATGGTCGCCGACCGTCAGGACTTCCGCTCGCTCCTCACAACACGGCGCACCGTCGTCCTGACCGCCGCCGAGCTCGCGCTCGCCGAAAAGAAGCTCGGGCCGATCTTCGCCTGCCGGCTTTCGCTGTTCGTGCTCGACCACGAGCAGCGCCGCGGCTTCGTCGTCTGGGATGCCTCCTGGGTCGGCGGCTCGTTGAAGCTGCGCCGCGTGGGCTCGGACTGGGAGGTCGAGACGGTGGGCGACTGGATCACGTGAACCTCGCGATCAACTACTATCGCACCTGGCATGGCACCGCCACGGATGAATCTCGTCTCCCGCCTGACCTTGTCGGCTTGTCTTCTCGCGGGCTACGCGTCGCTCGCTGCCCTCCGGGCCGCAGGGACGGTAGAAACGGAGCGGGCGCGCCAGCGCGCGCCCGCTTCCACGCATGGGACGAAGACGTTACCAGGGGCAGTATTCTTCGCAGGTGCGCACGACCGCTGCGATCTCGTGTGTGAGGTATTGACCTCCGTACTTGTAAAGGTAGTAATTGGCATTGAGATCCCGCAGTTGCTGGTCATCCATGAAACCCGCCTGGAGCCAGGCGATGAAGGTCCCCGATGGGTCCTTTGCCATGTTCCCGGGAAGCGTCCAGTACGCCTGCGCATCGCTGAACTCCTGCTCGTATCTCGCACTTGCATCCATGGCGGCTACGACACCTCCAACAACGGCGTCCACGGCGAGCGCAAGATGGACGCCCGTTCCCAGGGTGTGCGTTCTGTCGACTCGGTCATAGAAGTCCATCGCCACGTCTGAATAGAGTGCTCTCCTCACTCCGGCGACTCCTGCCGCGGACCAACCGGTCTGTGCGCCGGCGATCGTGTACGTCCCGCCCACGTAGCCGGCCGCGGCGTTGACGCCCACCTGGAACACGAAATTGGCCGCCTTCCATCCAGCCGCAGCTCCGGGCTGGTTTGCCCGGTAGTTGAGCTCGCCACCAATGGCGAACCCGGCCACCGCGCAGGCGGGACCGCAGATAGAGAAGCCGTTCCAGGCGCCCTCGATCCCTCCCAGCCACCAGTCGGAATCGGTGAATCGATCGTACCAGGAGTGTCCGCTGGGATCGACGTACCTGAGTGGATTGTTCAGCGCGTAGCTGTACCGGTTCAGACCCTGCGGGTTGTAGAGATCGGGCAGCCGGGTGTCGGCGCTGATGAACCTGCCGATGATCGGATCGTACAGGCGGGCCCGGAAGTTGTGCAGACCGGTCGCCGCGTCGTACTCCTGGCCGGTGTACTTGAAGCCCGAGGTTCCCGGGCTCGTGTCGACCAGCAGCTCTCCGAAGCTGCCGTAGGTAATGCGCTCGAGCACGGCCCCCGTCTGGTCCGTCACGAGGGACGTGCTGCCCCGGAGATCCGAGTGGTAATAGCGGGGCACGCCATTGGTCACCACGGCGACCCGCAGTCCGTTGACGGAGATCGATGCGGAATCCTCGACCGTCGCGCCGACATGACGCCTCTGCCAGTCGTCGGCGCCGTACCAGATCTCGGTCCCCGTGGTCGACTCCTGCTCATAATAGCGGTGACCGAGGCCGTCGTAGGTGAACGCGGTGATGGTGTGGTGGATCCTGTCGTTGATGAGGGACGGCCTGTTCTCTAGAGTCCACCACAACGTCCGGCCGTTGCCGGCGACCATGTTCCCGGTGGCGTCGTAGTTGAACTCGCCGATGAGGTCGGCCGAGCTGATCGCGTGGGGCCCGCCGAGCCACAGGCCGGTGGTCGGGCTCGTGCCGGAATCGTAGCGCTGCTGCCGACCGTCCTTCAGGGTCACATTCCCGATGAGGTCATAGGCGTACTGCCAAGTCGTGGTCGTCGAGGGCCTGCGAAGCGGATACGGGGAGGTCCACGATCTGGTCTCCGACAGGACCCGATCCACAGCGTCGTATGTGAAATCGCTCGACTTTGCCGTGACCGCTTCGACCTGCCGCGTCAGGTTGCCGCCCTGGTCAAACGTAAAGTTCACGTTCTGGAGGGTCGTGCCGCCCGCGATGGTCACCATCGAGGTAGGCAGGTCGCTCTCGGGGTCGTAGCGGAGGGTGCTGACGGCGCCGTTAGCGTACTCGATGCGCGTCATCTGGCCCGCGGGGCTGTAGTCCACGTTGAGGATGATTCCCGCGACCGATTCGACTTTGCCCGAGATGCTGTAGGTGAGCGACTCGCTCAGGCCGGCGGGGAATGTCCGAGCCGAGACCCTGTCGGCCGAGTCGTAGGTCCACGTGGACTCGAATCCGCCCGCGGGTGCGCCGGCGCTATCGCGCCTTTCGTCGATCTTCCGGCCGCGCCGGTCGTAACCGTAAACGAGCGACACACCGGCCGGACCGTTCACGCCGGTCAGATGGCCGATCCCCGACACCGCGGGGTCGTCATATGTGTAGGTCACCTCGGGTCCGGGAAGCCCGTCCGCGTCCTTCCAGACGAGGCGGTTAAGCGCGTCATAGCCGTAGTTGAGTGATCCGCGCGGCGTATTCACGCGGGTCACGTTCCCGTTTGCGTCCGGTATGAATTGGTAGGTGCCCAGGTCGGGATCGATCAGAAAGCGCTTCCTTCCCAGGGCGTCGTAGATGGTCTGGATCGTGTTGCCCTTGGCATCCGTGACGAGGAAGGTGTCGCCGAAGACATCGTAATCGTAGGTGGTCACGCCCTGGAGGGCGTCGACCACGCGGATGACCTGGCCGTAGGCGTCCTTGGACTGGGTCGTGGCGTAGCCGCGCTCGTCGGTCTCGATGCGGTCCCACCCTTCGTAGGAGATCGTGCGGACACGCCGCCCCGTGACGCCGGGACGATCGATCTTTGTGACCCGGCCGAGGGAGTCGTGCTCGAAACGGGTCAGGCGCGTATCGGGAATCGGCCAGAGGCTGGGTGCAGATTGAGCCGCGATGTTCCCCGCCGAGTCGAACAGGGTCTTCGTGAAGATCCACCCGGATTCGCCCATCGTTGCGGTCAGAATCGTCCGTCCGAAGCCGTCGACGTAGTGATAGCTCGTACGAGTCGCCGAGGTCGTGGAGGGCGCCTGCACCGTGCGATAGACGGCGGGATTGGCGGTCTTCAGGGTGTAATCGTAGATTTCGGTCCAGGTGTCGTACGGACGAATCAGCTTCTTCAGCCGTCCGAAGCCGTCGTATTCGAACCGCGTGCGGTAGTCCGCAGGGTTCGCCGCGGCCTTGCCGTTCGGGTCCTGCACCCACTCAAGGCTGCCGAAGAAGCCGCCGCTCAGCGGTTCTCCGCCGACGCCGTAATAGGCGTACCGCGTCACCTGGCCCCTGGCGTTGGTCTCCGCCAGGACGAACGTCGGCTGGTCGGTGGCATAGGTCGTGATCGACCGGTATCCCCGCGGGTCGGTGACCGACGTGACCCGCCCGAACGGGTCCTCGACGTAGGCGCCGCCCGCGTCGTGATTGAACCGGGTCGTGATGGTGTCGGTCCCGAGTCCCGTGTTTTTACGCGACAGGAACCCTTTGACAGGCGGAAGGTCATAGGCCGTCTGGCCGTCGTAGTAGAACAGCGTGGTGCGGCGGGGAGCCGCGCTGGAGACCACGGCATCGAACACCTGTTCGCTCGCGGGCAGATTCACGATCCAGCGGTCGATATTGGGGACGATGGTGCGGAGAATCTGCCGCTCGTCGCCGGTGATGGCGGAATCGCCAAAATCCCGCTCCGCCGTGATATTACCGTACGCGTCGTAGGCGTACACCGTATGGGCGACCCGGGCCGTAGAACGAAGCGCGCGGTAATCGTAGCTGTAGACATCGCGGCTGAGGGGTGGCGTGAAATACGGGGGGGTGGCGTCGAGGACGAACGTCACGGACTCCCGCGAACGCGCGCGGCCGGTGTCGTCGAAGACGGAGCGGTTGAACAGTTGACCGAAGTTCGACGGCGGGTCGTCGGCATTGGGAGCATATCCCTGCGTGAAGGAGTCCTGGGTCACCGCGGCCGAGGTCTGATCGTGCACCGAGGCGTGAGCGAATCCCCACGTGATGTCACGACGGGTCCGGACGGTCCGGGCGCCGCTGAACGTGTAGCTCCGGACATGGGCCTCGGTCGGATTCCAGTAGGAATCCGCGCGTGTGGTCATAGTGGCGGGAAGGGATGTCATGCCGGGAAGCCGGCCGCTGGCGGGGCCGGAGGATCGATACGAGATCTCGGTGATTCCGCCGAGAGGCTGCGTGATCGAGCGCAGCAGGTGGGCGAAGGGGTACCGCCCCGCGCCGCCAATGAACCAGTCGTCCACTCCGTTGTCGCTCACGAGCTCGCCGATGCCATCCCCGTCCAGGTCGAGGTAGTTGTAGTCGTAGTTGCTCGTCTGACAGCTCACGTATCCGGTCTGGGGCGGCTGGGTGTCGGGCGGCGCGAACCCGCTGCCGGTGTTGTAGTAGACCTCGGTTCCTCGGCTCAGGTCCGGGAGACCGTCCGCGTTGACGTCGAGCAGGCCCATGACGACACACATGCCCCACTGCTCGGATCGATACTCGAGGCGCGTCAGAGTCTCGGTCCCGGGCCACGACACGGCTTCTCCGAACGTCCCATCGCCGCGCCCGAGTGACACCGTCCACTGCGGAGACGCGACCTCTAGCCAGTCCAGGAGGCCGTCGCCATTCATGTCCATGAACCGGCCCAGCACCTCGACGGCATGGCCGCCGCCGGAGTAGGTGCCCGCAACCCGCGCCTTCAGGACATCGTGTGACCCTAGCATGGTCACGGGGCCGCGGAAGCCGGACGAACCGTCGTTGAGGTACAGCTTGCACGAAGTGTCGGAGGCGCAGTCGAGGAAATCGAGCCAGCCATCCCCGTTCATGTCCAGCATCCCGGCGCGTTCCGTTTCGCCGTCCGGGGTGGAATCCCTCAGGCCCAGACCCACGAGGTCGTTGGCGTACAGCATCCGGTTGGCGCACCCGCCGTTCGCCCACGTCTTCGCGGGCCCGAAGGCCTTGATGCCGTCATTAAATTCGATGATCCAATTTCCGGTGCCCGTAGAGCAGGAGACGCGGTCCGCGTCGCCATCGCCGTCGAAATCGATCAGGTCGGCGAGAATGGCGGTTCGTCCGGTTCCGGGGTGCGGCTCGATGTCCGTCACTTCCCACCAGGTCTGCGGCCACCGTTCCGGGGCGCCGAACCCCGAGCCGGTGTTGAGACGGACAGTGATCCGATTATCGGGCACGCAACCGTTGTCGCAGATGGTGCCGGTGCCCACCGTGTGAACGTGATCCAGGAGCCCGTCGCCATTCATGTCCCTCAGGCCGTCGGTCTGGGCGGCCCATACGGCGCTGCCAATCGTTCGCCCCATGAAGAGCCCCGCGCTGCCGGAGAAGCTCACGGCGGCTGCCGGCGCGGCCGGTGGGGGGCCGGTGGAGAACACCGTCGGCGGAAGCGTCCTTCCGGTGATCGGATCCCTTTCGGAGATTCTCTCGAGGAAGGAGCGTCCGCTTTTCGGCAGCGTGGTGTACGCCAGGTCATAGGCGCGGACGGGAGCGCGGCCGCCACCGCTGGCCGCGCTGAGGGTCAACGACGCAAGACGCTGATCCAGTCTCAACGAGAATCCGCCGATCGTCTTGTATCTGGCGGGGACCGGCTCGTAGCCAAAGTCGAGCTGGTACGTGCCCCAGGCGATCCGGGTGGGCCGCGCCAGGGCGCCGTAAGGATCAAGGCAGCTGCCCGACAAGGCATAAGTAATTCGATTACCGAAACTGTCTTCGATGAAATCGAGATACCAGACGGCCGTGTTGTGAATCCACCTTGCGCAGGTCTTCGAAGGATCGTAGCCGCCGAAGACGTAGCGTGTTCCGCTGCGGTCCGTGACGGTCCAGATGTAGGGGTTGTCCCAGATGATTCGGGCAAAGCTCTCACGCTCGGTGTGATACGCCTGGGTGCCGGCAATGGGGGTGCCGACCGGCATGAGGCGGCCACTTATTTCCGGGAGGCCCGTGACCATGAACCGATCGCTCGCGTCGAAGCGGGGAGCGCCACCGGTGTCGCCGATCCGGACGACGGTGGGAACGAGGAGCTGCCAGCCCACCCCTGCGAACTGCTCTCCGGTGTCGCGGCTGCTGTAGGAGAGGGCGATCGGAGGCTTGATCCCGCGCGGCCCCTCCGGCAGGTTGAACGGATAGGCGTATCGGACCTCGCCGGTGGCCATGGCCAGATCGAGATTCCCGGCGCTCGAGCCCGGCGGCATCCACGGCAGCTCGGTCGGATCGGGCGCCGCTGCGGCGAAGGGCGTCCACAACAGCGCCAGCAGGATCGCGGCGAGGACGGTGCTTCGAACGAGAGCGGACGGGGTGCGCATGGTGTCCCTCCGATCCCGGGACGGCCGCACCCGCCAGGATGGCGGGTCGTCGAGAGGTCCCGGCTTCACTCTCCCTCTCGAAGGACAGCCGGGGACGTTAGGTGCGCGGCAGGCGGGGCGTCGGGACCGCTATTCCAGGACGACCAGGAAGCGCTCTTCCAGGAGCGGCGTGGCCGTGCCGCTTTCCTCGGGAACCACGCGGAGCGTGTAGAAGCCGGCAGAAAGCGATGAGGCGGGAACCTGCAGGAGGACCGTCTCGGATGCCTGCATGCGCCGGCGCAGATCTCCGCCGGTCGTTTGCCATGACCAGGCGATCGATCCGCCCTCGGCCGCGATCTCGACGCGGCAAGCGCGCGACGCCTCCCCGGGGGGCGTGGAGGGCTGGATGGCGATGGCCGCGAACGGCTGACCGCTGCGAATTCGCAGCCGTGCGACCGGCGCGGTACCCCGTTCCCGGCCCAGCAGGAGTACATAGTCCACGGCGCCTGACCAGCCGGTCGTCTTGTCGAGCTCGCGGCGGGCTTCTCCCAGGGACCGATCGAGTTCGGCGATGTGCTCGCGCAGCGATCCTTGCTCGATCCGCAGGGCCTGGATCTCCTCGTGCAGCCGCGGCGTCGTGCGAAGACCCAGATAGGCCGGATATCCCAGCAGAACGACGACGAGGCAGGCCAGCACGGTCGCGAGGCGGTGCTGGGATCGCCACTGGCTGGAGGCATCGATGGCAGGCTTCCTGTCCGCGACATCGACGGCGTGCCGGGTCGCCTCGACGTCTTCGGAGCAGGCCGCGCACTCGCGCACGTGCGCCGACACGCGCAGCAAATCGTCGGAGGCAAGGGTCCCGGTCCGCAGCGCGTAGGACACGATCTCGTCGCCGCCCGGATGTTCCGCGGCAATGGCGCTCTCCAGGTGGCGCAGCGTGTCCGACATCAAAGCGTAGCCCGCCGCCAGGTCACGGCAATCGGCGCAGCCGTCCACGTGGGCCTGCGCTTCACCTTTCTCTGGCTCTGCGAGGTTCCCATGCAGGAGATCCGCGACGAGCAAGGCGACCCGCGAGTGACCGTTGACCGGCATCAGCGCTCTCCTTCAATGCCGGCGCGGATCGTCTGTGCGGATTTCAGGCAGCCGTGCATCTGCACTCTTAACGCCCCTTCGCTGCGCCGCAGAATCGCGGCGATCCTCGCATATGTCAGTCCCTCAACGGCGTGCAGCCGGATGAGATTCCGGCAGGAGGGGCTCAGCCTCGCCAGCACGCGGCAGCCGACGCGCAGCCGCTCGGACTCGGACGTCAGCTCCTCTGGTCCTTTTCGCTCATCCGGCATCTCCTCGACGAGATCGACCATGGCCCGGCGGCGTCTCCTCCAGTCGATGCAGCGACGGCACGCCACGGCGCGGATGAAGGGATCCAGGCTCTGCGCCGGGTCGAATTGCGGCCGGGTGACGGCCTGCCAGATCTGGAGGAGGACCTCCTGGACGAGATCGTCGCGCTCGTTCGTCGGGATGCCGTAGCCCTCGAAGCGCACGAACTGCCGGACCATCGTCTCGACGCGCTCCATCGCCGCCGCCTCGTGTTGGCGGAAGCGGTGCGTCAGGGAGTCCGGGAGAGCGTCGGTCTTCGTCAAGAGGCTCCCTTCTCCGACATTCTCGTGAGACGTGCAAGCCTGTTAGGCCCTGTTCAGCGCCAGTCGCCCGTCGCGACGAACGCGCCCCATGTGAAGGGATGGCGGTCGCCACCGGAACGGCGCTGTGTCTGCAGGAGTGCCAGGCTGGCCTCGTGGACGGCGTCGGCGGTCGAGGCGCCCGAGAGCCTTCTGGAGTATAGCTCCGACATCCATTCGCGGGCCTCCTCATCGCGGACTCGCCAGAGACTCATGATCAACGTACGCGCCCCCGCTCTCTGGAAGGAACGTCTCAGACCCAGCATGCCCTCCCAGCGCCAGATGGCTCCTACGCCGGTTTCACAGGCGGACAGCACCACCCATTCGACGCCGGAGAGATCGAGCGTGGCCGCTTCCTCGGCCATGAGGATCCCATCCTCGCCGTCTCCGGCGTCGGCGTGATGCCCGCGGCGATTGGCGCCGGCCATCGCCAGCCCCGAGAGCAGAGAGACGTCCGGGCTGTGGGCTCGGTCTGGTCCGGCCAATCCGTTGCCACAGTCCGACTGCACGCCATACGAGCCCGCCCGGGTCCGTCCGCAGGAATCCTTGAGAAAGAACCCGTGTGTCGCCAGGTGCACCACCCGCCGCCCTGGCGCCCGGATCCTGAGGGCACGCTCGCCGGCGGAGCGCCCGGTCAGAAGCAGGACGTCCTCCGGGCGCGCCGCCGCATCGCCGCCGGGATACCGGCGGCGCCACAGAGCCGCAATTCCTTCGACTTCGTTTCTTGCGCCAGGAAGCCGCTCGAACGACAGCATCTTTCGATCCATGCACGGCGTGTTCGTGCCACGGACGGGCGGCCGCCGGGGGTCGCCGGTTCCCTGTCGCGGGGCTACTGCCGCAGTCGAGGGGCCGTGCGTTCCGTTGCCCTCGGCGACGGAGAAATCGGGATCGCCCATGATCAGCAGGCCGCTGCCGGATGTCCCACCGACCGCGGGAACGACATCGCGCGCTGACAGGTAGTGGAGCACCGGTCCTGTTTCCAACAGGAAGCGGCCGTCGGGCGTCGGTAGGGTGGCGAAATTCAGATAACCGAGGACGCCGTCGGGCACGATGAACGCCCGCTCGGCGTCGCCCACCATGGGGGTCACGGGATCCCACACCGCGTGCCGCAGCGCTTCCCCCGCCTTCCGGTAGGCCACCTCCCTCGCGTCTCCCGGTCGGCTCAGGCCACGTGGAGCGCGCTGCACCTCCTCGTGCCATCGGGCGAGCAGCCGTTCGACCTGGTCCGCCCGCCCGACGGGCACCAGGGAGGCCGATCCCGTGTCCGCATTGAGCACAAAGGCGAAATAGACGTCAGCCGCCGGGCTCGAGGCGTCCGGGCCTGCTTTGGGTGGCTCATGAACAAGGGCGTAAGAAACCAGGGCGGAGTGAGTCGGGAGGTGGGACTGCACGTCCTCAAGTCCGATGCTGTCCCGTTCACGCGCGGAACGAAATCCCGCGCTTCGGGACGCCAGACTCGCCTCGGCGCGATCCATGTCGTTTCTGGCGTCCAGCAACAGCCGGCGATAGACGTCGGAGTCCATCTCCCCCGGCCCGCGGAGGAGGAGCTGAGCATAGCGACTGCTCGCAGACGTGAAATCCGACGCCAACCCCACTGTCGAAAAATCGAACGCTCCGGCAAGGCGGCGCCGCCGCTCCACGATCTCATCGAGAACCAGGGCGCGGGAACGGATAACGGCGTCCCAGACCTCGCGATGAACGATCGGATTCGGGCTTCGTGCGGCGAGCGACAAAGCCTGGTCGAGCCCCGACCCTCTGACTGCGGCGAAATGGAGCGCGCGCACCTCGCCTAGGCTCCGGATGGTCAGGCGCAGATGCTCCCGGCCGATGTCTTCGGCACGAAGTGCCAGGCTGAGCGCCCTCGTAGTGCTCCCTGCGGACGCGACAGCCCGCGAGAAACCCGTGAGCGTTTCGGTCAGAAACGGGTGCGACGGACCGAGCGCTGCTTCCTGAATGTCCAGGACCCGCTCGAAGAGCTGGGTCGCCTCGTCCCCCCGGCCGGCCTCCAAAGAGAGGAAGGCGATCGTAAGGAGCGTCTCCGCCACCTGGGGATTGTCGGGTTCCAGGACCCCGGTCCGGAGCGCCAGGGCCTTATCCAGCAGGGACCGCGCGCGGTCCGAATCACCCGATATGCGTGCGACGCTGCCAAGGTTGCTCATGATGTCGGCGCGCAGAAGATCGTCCGAGCCCGGCGAGTTGACGGTGATGGACAGCGCCTGTTCAAGCAGCGGCCGTGCGGCGGCGCAATCCCCGATCTGGAAAAGCATCGCTCCGAGCGAATTCAGGACCCGTGCGACGCGTGAATGCTCGCGGCCGTTGACGTGCTCCCAGATAGAGAGGGCGCGCTCGTACAGCGGCCGGGCGGAGTCGTAGTCACCCATCTGCTCATAGAGGTTGGCCAGATTGAATGAAGCCGCGCCGACGGCCGGGTTCGTCGGGCCGAGTTTTACGGACCACTGTTCCAGCACCTGCTCGTGGAGCGGCAGCGCTTCCGCGTAATCTCCAATGTCGGCCAGGAGAAGGGCGAGATTGTTGAGAAGCTGGATCGTGAGGGGATGCTCGGACCCGAGCGCCTTCAGTCGGATCGCGAGCGCGCGCTGGAAACTCGACTTCGCTCCATCGTAATCTCCAAGATCGATCAGCATGATCGCGAGACCGTTGAGAGTCCTGGCGACGTCCGGATGCCAGAGGCCGAGCGACTCCTCCTGGATCGCGAGCGCACGCTCGTAAGATTGCCTTGCCTGCCTATAGTCCCCCATGGTCTGCAACACATCGGCAAGTTCGTCAAGGGTCGCGGCCGTGTCGGGGTGCCTCGGACCCTGCGTCCGCTCGCGGATCGACAGCGCTCGATCGAGCAGGCGACGGGCCTCCTCGAGATCACCGATCTTGCGCTTGATCAGCGCCATGTTCGTGAGACTCGTGGCGACCAGGGGATGATCGGGGCCGAGGCGCGTCTCTCGGATGGACAGTCCCCGCGCCGCGAGTTCCTGCGTCCCGAGCTCTCGGGCCTTTCCGAGACTCAGCTCGGCTTCCACAATCAGGTCGATCGCGCGAGCAGCATCGAGCGAGTCTTTTCCGTCGCCAGCTTCTGCGCGCGCCAGCCAGGCGCGCGCGGCCGCTTCGCCCTCGGCATACTGGCCCCGATCGATGAACCCTCGGGCGCCTTTGAGGTCATCGTGAGTCGCATTGACGGCGAACACTACCGTGGCGAGAAGCAACGTCACCGTGCATAGTCCGGCGACGCCCCTTGTGGGCGCGTGCATGCGATGTCGTGCCGTTGGTTCAGGGGCAGGCACTGGCGGGAGGAATCGCATTGCCGGATGAGTTGAACCCCAGCGGACCCGCTCCCAACAGGTTCGCACCTTGCACGAGAAAGCCGACCGCTTTCCCGGGCGGCAGCAAATCTCCCTGGCAGCACACCGTCGCGTCCGTCAAGATCCCGGATTGGCCACATAGAAAGCTGTATCCGAGGGGAAGATGGGAAAGATCGTTCATCACGAAGAGATTGAACCAGTCGGCCCCGATTTCCGTGCCCGATGCCCAGCGACAGCAGTGGCACCCTCGGATCACGACAAACGTGTCGCAGGGGCTCGGCGAAGAAGCGGAGATCGGCTCGATGAGGAATCCGGTGACCTCGCCCACAGGCGCGCATGTGCCGATCGCGCCGGTGGCAAGCCATGCGAGTGCGGCGAGGGCGAGGCGCGCGCACGACCGTTCCACCCGACCGAGGAGCCGTACGATGATTCCCCGCCGCGCAGGGGTTACGTCGGACTGGCAGGCACTTCGAAGAGAAATGGGCGTCATCGACAGACTCCCTAGGTAAGGAGGTACTTTGCCGCATCTGATACCACCATGAACTCGACTCTGTCAAGATTTTCGGCGCAGGGGTAGTGGGTCGTAGCCCATTACCGGCGAAGGATGGTGATCGCCGGTCCATCTCCAGAAGTAGTACGGCCGTGTGTTTCTATCATGCGCGTAAGCGAACACCTGGTCGATGTCAGCCTCCGACGGCTCGATCTTCTCCTTCAGCTCGAGGACGCCGACCACGCCGTTATCCAGAACGATCACATCGCAACGACGCTCCTTGCGCGGCAGTTCCTACTCGAGGATGGCCGTATATTCCTTCGCCAGATCGTACGCGTCGACGAACTCGCGGCACTGTGTCTGCAGCCAGGGAATCGACTCATTCATCGGTCGCACCTGCTCAGCCCCACCATCCCGCACGAGGTCCTGCAACCTCAGCCACACGATGCACGCCTGAGCGCCGTGGAACGAGGGCTGGTTGAACTCGCAGCCGCAGGTCGCCACCGAAGGAGCGCGCAAACGCTCGCGCCGTGACGCAGCGTCGGTGCGCTACGCTATGTCGACTTAGTCCAGTCTTTGAAGCCGTCCGCGTTCCGGCGACACGCTCCCGCGCATGATGGCAGCGAACCGAGCTCCCCCGACGCCTTCTCGAGAATCCCTGCGCGCATCCTAACAAGGTCCGCCGGCCTCCACAATCGATCCACGGCGAAGCGGAGGCCGACGTTGAATCGGCTCATGGCTTCGAGCCCACGCGGCTCTGCGTCTCGGCTCGCGATTTCCAATCCGGGCGATTGGTGAAGCGCCTGGGTCGATTGCGCCCCGACACGATGAAGCGGGTGAACCGCGCGCTCCAGATCAGCCTCGGCCTCGTCGCGCTCTAGGACGCCCCTCCGAGCATGTGCCGGAACACCAGGCTGCTCTGCTCTGCCGGCAGGTCCAGGATGACTTTGAAGGTGCTCTCGACCGTATGGCAAAACCTCTTCTTGTCGAAGCCGGGAGTCTCCGGCGCGCCCAATTCGACCGGCCCAAGACTGGCGTCCGTCGCCACTCTTTCCCTCGCTCGCGCGAGCAGCGACTCGGCCTCGCTCGCATCCGGCGGCGCCTGAGGCGTCGTCAGCGCACTCTCGACCACTCCTGTCATCGCGTCCATCAAGGGGTTCATGGCATCCTTTCCAAGGACGGCCGTCAGGGAGACGGTGGATCCCTCCGGCCTCAACCACCTGTAACAGACATCGGAGGGCTCCGCCTCCAGCTTTTCGAGGACAGCGACTGTTTCCTGCGCATATCGGATGATGGCGTCATCGGAAGTGATCGGTAGATAGTCCGGGAACACCTCCGCGAGGATGGGTGCGGCGGGGTTGACGTATACGCCCCCATGCGAATCGGCCTGGTTCTTCTCCGCGACGACCATCGCCTCTCTCAGCCGATCGCGCAGCTCCGGCCTGGCCTTCACGAGGAGACTGAGCAGCCGATTGTCCGAGATCTCCCGCTCCATGCGCCGCGGCGCGTTCCAGGACCACCACATCCGAGCGCCCAGCGGCACGATCACCACAATGAGGACCCAGGCGAGGTGCTTCTTCGTCCGCCGGTCGATCTCCGGACTTCCTTTCATCCTCCAGGCCCCAATCGCTATCAGACAGGCGATCAGGACCCCCAGCCCGACTTTCACCGCCGGATCAGCCGCCCGGTCGAACGCCCAGTAGAGCCCCATGAAGGCGAGCCCCGCCGGAATCGCCAGCCAGCGGGGGAACGGTGCTCGAGCTCTCGCCTCGATCGGCCCGAACCGCTGAGCCAGCGCGCAGAACTCCTCGAATCGCTCGAGCGTATCGGGGATGACCATCGCCGCTTGAGCACGCCCCGCGTAGACCATCAGCCCGCGTCCGGGAATCCTGATCATCCGGGAGATTGACGATGCGCCCACCCTCGCGTCATCGAAGCCTTCCTGAGTCCGCGTGATCTGATCGCCCGATATCGCGACCCGGAACGTCCCCCATCGCGCGACCTGCTTCTTCCAGCTCCAATACATCGAGATCGGAAGGATGGCCGCCATGATCGCGCAGGCGACCACCGTCCCCGCCCACCCACCGGCCCCCCTTCGCTCGGATAGGACTGCGATGACCATCGATGCCGGTATCATCGCGACCGACGTCCACACCATCGTGCGCCTGAGCCTCAGGAAAAAGGCCGGCGAGAGGACGAACGTCTCCGCTCCAGGCGTCCCCATCGTGATCTCCGGACCAGGCCCAGTCATCCCCTTTGCGGTCTCCGGATTCGGCTCGGTCATTCGTTCAGTTCCCGGCGGGCCAGCACCGATTCGTCCAGTTCCCGGCGGGCGGCGCGCCCTCCCCGGCGGGCCGCAGATCCATCTTTCAAGATTCCGGCTGGCGGCAGGCCAATTCATCCAGTTTCTCGGCCGGCCACAGGCGCCGATATCTCTGCGCCGATCCTATCAACCCACGCCGAAAGTTTCTGAAAAAAAGTTGTTGACGCGCGCCATTGCATTCTGTATATTTACACCTGCCCGCGTCGATCTCTCTGGCCTCCTCGAAAGGAGGGTGCAGTGTCCTGGCCAGGTATCGATGCATCCGCGTCCCGTTCTCTGCCCGACATCTCGATCACCGGCATCACTGTGCCCGCCGACGAGCGGCGTCTGCTCGCCGCCCGCCTCCTCGAGTCCACTTTGTTGCGCCTCGGCCGCGCCGGCGTCGTTGTCGAGCGCCGCCTGGTCCCCGGCCTGTCGAGGATGCACCGCCTCCGGCTCTACACCCGCCTCGGGTACGTCCGCCTCGCCGACTTCCTGACCGAGCGCCTCGGCATGAGCCTGCGCCGCTGCCAGGCCATCCTGCGGCTCGAGCGCGCCCTCGCGCCCCTCCCCCGCCTCGCCCG
>Ga0070694_100000134_pt1 | contig 36870 bp, 38 predicted proteins | sample KBSK1251metaG_FD_65470 | JGI IMG/M metagenome (GOLD analysis project Ga0070694, IMG submission 65470) | Corn, switchgrass and miscanthus rhizosphere microbial communities from Kellogg Biological Station, Michigan, USA - KBS K1-25-1 metaG | ecosystem: Host-associated > Plants > Roots >...
AACCGACCCCGGACGCCACGTTGTTCCTCTTGGACGCCGACAAGGCAGACATCCGATGGGACTACGTCGACTTCGTCGCGGTCCCCGACGCCGCGGCGTACCCGACGGGGCCCAAGAACCACGGCGAGGAAACGCGAGAGAACGTCCAACTTCGCGCGCACGCGGCCCGTGAACAGGTCCTGCTCATGGTCGTCCCGCGCGAGGGCGCGCCGCCGCCACGCATCAGCCTCCTCACGCATGGCCTCTCGGTGGCGCCCATGGACGGCATCTCGGAGGACTTCTACTCAACCGTCCTCGAGGGCGAGAAATTCCAGTCCGACCTTCAGCAGAGGTACACTCGCGAGGGACCGGCGCTGTCCGTCGCCACGGGCGACCTCGGCCAATCCACGACGGTGGAGGGCGACTTCGTCGTCTATCTGTGGGATCTCGACGTGGCCGACGCCAATGACGCCTCGAAGGTCTACGCCTCGGGCACGTCCTACTGGAACGAGCAAGGCAGCCAGGTGAAGCCGAAGGGCGTCTTCGCCCAGAAGCGCGACCAGATCCTGACCCTCGCCATCACGGGCGGCCGGCTCACGTTCGCCATCCCGGACCGACCGCTGGACGTGCGCGGCGACGTCGAAGGCCTTGGCATCCGCAGCACGGGCTCGTGGGACATCCTCGGGGCCTCGGGCTCGGTCGACCTCGCGGGCCGCTCGAACGCGGTCGACGCCGCTGACGTCCATTTGGCCGGCGACTTCTCGATCCACTACCAGGGCGCCTCCGACGTGACGAGCCGCTGGGGCGGTTCCGCCTCTGAAGCGGCCGCGGGCGGCAAGGCCCTGTCGATGGGCAACCTGGCCGCCACCACAGGCGTCTCTCGCGTCTCCTGGTGGCCCTTCGTCGTTGGCCTCACCATCCTCGGCGTGGGTAGCGCCTCCGTCTGGGGCGCACGCACCTACAAGCGCCGGGGCGGCGACCAGGCGGGAGCCCCGTTGGCCGAACCCTTGGAGGCCGAAGAGGACGGCCTCGTCGCCGAGAACATCACGCTACTGCAGTCGGGCCAGGCCGCCCAAGTCATCGCGAACCTCGAACCCGACTTCGACCCCGACGAGGCGGCGGCGCCCGTGCGCGCCTACCTCCTCAGCCTCGCCCACCTGCGCGAAGGCCGCAACGAAGCGGGGGTCCAATGGATCCTCCGGGCCGTCGCATCCTTCCCCGATTTCGCCCAGGAGCTGCGCGTCAACGACGCCTTCGCCCCCATCCGGGGCGACCCTCGCATTCAACGCCTCATCAACCAAGAAGGAGTCACCGGATATGTCTGACCCAGCTGCCTGGAGCCCTCCCGCCCTGCCCGTCCCCGTCGAGACGAGCACGCCGCGAAGCCTCCTCGAACAACCCATGCGACGACGCATGATGGAGATCATCAAACGCGAACCCGGCATCAAGATCAGCCAACTCTGCCGCGAGACCACCGCGGGCTGGGGCACGATCAAGTACCACCTCAACCTCATGCGGCGCGCCGGCCTCATCGTCGCGCGCAACACGGGCCGCGACTGCCTGCTCTTCGCCTCCGACGTGCCCAACGAGGAACTCGGCGCCCACGAGGCGCTTCGCCGCGGCCGCGCGAGCCACTTGGCCCGCGCGATCGCCGAGACGCCGGGCGCGAGCCAGAAGGAACTGTGCGAGCGCGTCCACATGACGCGCAAGATCATCCGCCGCTACGTCGAACTGCTCTCACAGGCCGGACTTGTAAGCGAGAAACGAGAGGCCCAGTTCCAACGCTACTACCCCGGACCCGCCCTGGGACGCCACTTGACGGCGCCCGAGGCCCGGGCGCCGCCGCCGGCGGACCCCGCGATCCAATAGCGGCCTAGCGGTTCCAGAAGACGAAGATGAGCACGTAGCCGACGATGAGCATCATCGTGCTCACGTACCAGGCGCCGCGCATCATCCACGCCCGCATCTCGGCCTTGGACGCGCGGCGCTCGGGCAACGGGCGGTCGGGGTCCCACTTGTTGAAGCCCGTCACGCCGCGGCCACCGTCTCGAAGTCCGGGCGGCCCCCGCGCTTGGACGTGGCGGGTCCGGCGCCGTTGGTCTCCTTCTCGGGCACGGCCTCGGCCTCGGCGGCCTCGCGTTGCGCCTTGTCCTTGATCTTCTTGAGGCGGAAGATGTTCTCGCGCTCGATCTCCTCGAGGCGCATCGTGATGAAGTTGCGCACCTCGACGAGTTCGGGGATGACCTTGAACTCGAGCGCGTTGACGCGTCGCTTCGTCTTCTCGACCTCTTCGAGGATGCGCTTGAGCGTCGTCTCGAGGGCCGCGGCGCGGATGATCTCGTCGATGAGGGCCTCGTACGCGTCCACCGTCTCGTCGATGAGGGGCGACGTGCCCACGATGCCGTAGCCGCGCTCGGCCAGGGGCCGCGCGACCTTGTCGGCCTCGACCATGGGGACCACGACGCCCATCACGTTCTTGCGGCCCACCTTGAGCGTGGGCGGCGTGCGGCGCGTGTACGCGATGGACTTGATGTTGAGGACGCCCTCGAAGGCTTGGGCGCGGCCGGTCTTCGCGAGCGCGTCGCGGTAGTCCTTGACGAGGTTGGCGCGGATGTCGCGCACCTTGGGAAGGATCTGGAAGAGTTCGTACATGAGGCCGTCACGCTTCATCTTGAGGAGCTTGTGGCCGCGCTGGCTGAGCGCGATCTTCTGCTTGAGCTTGATGAGCTCGCTCCGGGTGGGCGTGACGGGGTCGGCCATGTCGTCCTCACCGGGCGGCCATGGGCGCTTCCATGGCCTTGCCCTTGCGTGCCGGGTGGTACTTGTCGAGGAGCTTCTGGTCGATGCGCGTCAGGACGCTCTCGGGCACCTTGCTGAGGAGTTCCCAGCCGAGGTCGAGGGTGCCTTCGATGCTGCGGTCCTCGTTGCGGCCCTGGCGGACCCATCGGTCCTCGAAGAGGTCCGCGAACTCGAGGAGTTTCTGGTCGCGCTCGCTCAGGGCGCCTTTGCCGACGATGGCCACGAGGCCACGCAGGTCACGGCCTTCGGCGTAGAGGGCGTAGCATTGGTCCGAGACGGCCTTGTGGTCCTCGCGGGTCTTGCCCTTGCCGATGCCGAGGTTCATGAGACGCGAGAGCGAGGGCAGGACGTTGATCGGGGGGAAGATGCCCTTGCGGTGCAGTTCGCGCGAGACGACGATCTGGCCCTCCGTGATGTAGCCCGAGAGGTCGGGGATGGGGTGGGTGATGTCGTCGCCGGGCATCGTGAGGATGGGGAACTGCGTGACGCTCCCCTTCTTGCCCTTGATGACGCCGGCGCGCTCGTAGAGCATGGCCAGGTCGGTGTACATGTACCCGGGGTAGCCACGGCGGCCCGGGACCTCTTCGCGCGCGGCGCCGATCTGGCGCAGGGCCTCGCAGTAGTTCGTCATGTCCGTGAGGACGACGAGGACGTGCATGTCGAGGTCGAAGGCGAGGTACTCGGCCGTCGTGAGGGCCAGGCGGGGCGTGATGAGGCGCTCGATGGCCGGGTCGTCGGCGAGGTTCAGGAAGACGACGGCGCGCTTGAGGGCGCCCGTGCGCTCGAAGTCCTGCATGAAGTAGCGGGCTTCCTCGTTCGTGATGCCCATCGCGCAGAAGACGACGGCGAACTCTTCGCCCTCGCCGCGCACCTTCGCCTGGCGTGCGATCTGGAGCGCGATGTCGTTGTGGGGCAGGCCCGAGCCCGAGAAGATGGGCAGTTTCTGGCCGCGCACGAGCGTGTTGTTGCCGTCGATCGTGCTGATCCCCGTCTGGATGAAGTCCTTGGGTTGCTGGCGCGAGTAGGGGTTGATGGCCGTGCCGATGATGTCGCGGCGGTCGTTGGAGACGATCTCGGGACCGCCGTCCTGGGGTTCGCCGGATCCGGAGAAGACGCGTCCGAGGAGGTCGGGGCTCACGGGGAACTTGAGCGTCTCGCCGAGGAAGCGGACGGTGGAGGCGCGGTCGATGCCCTCCGTGCCCTCGAAGACCTGGATGGCGACGAGGTCCTTGGCGGAGTCGAGCACTTGGCCGCGCTTGCGGTTGCCATCGGGCATCTGGATGCTGACGATCTCGCCGTAGCCGACGGGTTCGGTCTTCTCGACGAAGACGAGGGGGCCTGCGATGTCGCTGATGGTGCGGTATTCCTTGCTCATGCCGCCACCTCCATCTTGGCGGTGCTCATGCGTTCGAGTTCGCGTTGGATCTTTTCGAGGATGGGGGGCAGGCGTTGGTCGAAGTCCTTCTCGAACTTGACGCGCGCGAGCTCGTCGCGGCCGGGCACCGTCGCGATCTCCTTGACGGTGGCGCCGGCGGCGAGGGCCTTGCGGGCCCAACCGTCGACCTGGAGGATGGCGCCGAGCATGCGGTACTGCTTCTGCAGGCTCGCGTACGTGTCGACGTCGTGGTAGGCGTTCTGTTGGAGGAAGATCTCACGCAGCATGCGCGCGATCTCGAGGGTGACCTGTTCCTCGTCCGGCAGCGCGTCGCTTCCGACGAGTTGGACGATGTCCTGGAGTTCCGCCTCCTTCTGGAGGATGTCCATGGCCTTCGCGCGTTTGTCGTTGAAGTCCGGGGCCACGTGTTGGGCGTACCAGGGCGCGAGGAGGCCCGAGTAGAGGCTGTACGACTGGAGCCAGTTGATGGCGGGGAAGTGGCGGCGTTGGGCGAGCTTGGCATCGAGGGCCCAGAAGACCTTCACGATGCGCAGCGTGTTCTGGGTGACGGGCTCGCTGAAGTCGCCACCGGGGGGGCTGACGGCGCCGATGACCGAGACGGAGCCTTCCTTGCCCATGTTCGTGACGCAGCGGCCTGCGCGCTCGTAGAACTCGCTGAGGCGCGCGGCGAGGTAGGCGGGGTAGCCTTCTTCGCCGGGCATTTCCTCGAGGCGGCTCGAGATCTCACGCATGGCCTCGGCCCAGCGTGAGGTCGAGTCGGCCATGAGGGCCACGTCGTAGCCCATGTCGCGGTAGTACTCGGCGATGGTGATCCCGGTGTAGCAGCTGGCCTCGCGCGCGGCCACGGGCATGTTGCTCGTGTTGGCGATGAGGACCGTGCGGTCCATGAGGGGGTTGCCCGACTTGGGGTCCTGAAGGTGGGGGAACTCGGTGAGGACCTCGGTCATCTCGTTGCCGCGCTCGCCGCAGCCGATGTAGACGACGACCTGGGCGTCCGACCACTTGGCCAACTGTTGCTGGGTGACGGTCTTGCCGCTGCCGAAGGGGCCGGGGATGGCCGCCGTGCCGCCCTTGGCCAGCGGGAAGAGGCCGTCGAGGATGCGTTGTCCCGTGTTGAGGGGCACGTCGGGCAGGAGCTTCTTGGAGAAGGGCCGGGGGTGGCGCACGGGCCACTTGTGGGACATCCGGATCTCGGTCCCGTTGTCGAGGGTCGCCACGACGTCGTCGATCGTGTAGCTGCCCGACTTGATCGTCTTGACCTTGCCCGCCGTGACGTTGGGTGGGATCATCACGCGGTGGAGGATGGACTTCGTCTCCTGGACCTCGCCGATGACGGTGCCGGGGCCGACGGTCTCGCCGGCCTTGACGGTGGCCTTGAAGTCCCATTTCTTCTCGTGGTCGAGTCCGGGGACCTCGACGCCGCGCTTGATGAAGTCGCCCATCTCCTCCTGCAGGAGTTCGAGGGGGCGTTGGATGCCGTCGTAGATGGAGGTGAGGAGGCCGGGTCCGAGTTCGACGGCCAGGGGCAGTCCCGTGTTCTCGACGGGTTCGCCGGGCTTGATGCCGGAGGTGTCCTCGTAGACCTGGATGATGGACTTCTCGCGGGAGATCTCGATGACCTCGCCCATGAGGCGTTCGTTTCCGACTCGGACGATGTCGTACATGCGGGGCGTGATGCCGACCGCGGTCACGACGGGTCCCGAGACGCGGTGGACGGTGCCGGTTTGCTTGGTCGCCATGGTGTGTTTGCTCCTTGTGATCGTTACTTCCAGAGGTCGACTCCGAGCGCCTGCTTGAGCTTCTCGCGCAGGCCTGTGTCTTCTTCGACGCCGATCGTGACGAGCGTGGGCCGCACGCTCTTCTCGAGGTCCCGGCGCAGGGCCGGGTCGAGCTTGCTGAGGTCGGCGGTCTCCATGACCACGATGCCGACCTCGGGGTCCTTGAGGGCCTCGCGGACGCCCTCGTTCAACGTGGCGCCGTCTTCGGCCTCGTGCGTCTTGCGTACGCCCGCGAGGCGGAAGCCGAGGGTGAAGGTGGGGGCGCCGACGATCGCGAGTTCCATCAGATCACCACGAGCAGGGATTCGATCTCGGCCTCGCTCAGGCCGGCCTCTTTGCCGCGGGCGACGGCGCGCAGGTTGCGGACCTCGTAGTGCTTGCGCATGAGGTAGTTGACGATGGGCAGCACCGAGAGGGGGTTGCGGTGGCTGAAGCGTTGGGCGAAGTCGCCGAGGCTGCGCTTGAGCGCGAGCTGGACCGTGGCGAGGCTGTTCGTCTCGAGGGCGCGTTCAAGGGCGGGCTTGATCTCCTCGTAGATGGCGTAGTCCTTGAGGCGCTCGACGAGTTCGTGGCGCGTCGTGGCCTCCGCGAGGCGTCGCAGGTCGGCCTCGCGAAGTTCGAGGCCGCCCGGGAGCATGAACTCGAGGACGCGCGTCGACGGGTCGTTGCGCCATTCGAAGCGGAAGAGGATGCCGAGGTTGACCGTGTCGATCTCCTTGCGCACGAACTGGAGGAAGAGGGCCGAGTCGGGGTCCTCGGGGTTGATCGTCTCCAAAAGGCGCGTGTAGTACGCGCGGTCCAGGGCGTCCTCCATGTGCTGCAGGAGGAGGCCTTCGTCGTTGACGCGCGTCTCGACGTCGCGCAGGATTCGGTGGTACTCCGCGCCCTTGGGGGTGCTCGCGAGAGCCTCGACGACGGGTTTGACGCCGGCGGCCTCGACGTCCATGAGGCCCCGGTAGAAGTCGTAGTCATGTCGGCTCTCGATGAGGAGCTCACGTTGGATCTCCTCGCGGGGCGCGCCCCAGTAGCGGCCGCGCAGGATCGTCTTGAGGTTCCACGCGTCGAAGCGTTCGAGGTAGCGGCTCACGAGGCGCCCGACCTCGCCCTTGGCCAGGTCGCGGACCTCGGCGTAGTTGCGCTCCTCGTTCACGTTGAGGCTGTTCTCGAGGAGGTCGATGCCGCTGAACTTCGCGGCCAGTTCGTCGACCTCGCGGCCGTACTCGGTCCCCTCGATGAAGCGCGTGATCTCGGAGATCTCCATCTTGAGGAGCTTCGCGTACGTGTCGGGCGGCAGGAGCTTGGACTTGCGCACGCGCACGCGGGCGTTCGCGTAGGCGTAGTTGCTGCGCTGGACCATCTTGCCGAGGAATCCGACGCGGGCGGGGGTGGCCATGGGTTACACTTCGATGAGTTTGCGGGTCTCGGCGAGGATGTCCTTCCACGCGCCGTCGAGGAGGGACTCGAAGCGGTAGTCGAGGAGGATGGTGCCGTCTTCGCTTTCGACCTGGAAGCCGCCGACGGCGTCGAGTTCGCGGCCTTTCTCGTAGTTCTTGGTGAGGATCGGGAGGTCTTCCTTGCGGGCGTGGATGCGGCCTTTAGGCAGGTCCTTCTGGGCCTTCTTCAGGAGGCGGGAGTAGATCTTCTCGCGTTCCGTCTTGGACAGGTCCGCGAGGGCCGCGAGGACGCGCTTGCGCAGGTCCTCGGTGAGTTCGCGTTGGGCCTGCAGGAGTCGGCGGCGGACCTCGAACTCGGCGGCGCTGCGCTGTTCGCGCTGGAGGGCCTCGATCTTGGCGCGCGTGTCCTGCAGGGACCGGGCGCGGACCTCGTCCGCTTCGCCCTCGGCCGCGTCGAGGATCTTCTGGCGTTCGCTCTCGGCTTCGCGCAGGATGCGCTGTTCCTCTTCGCTGGCGCGCGCGAGGATCTCGTTGACGACGACTTCGAGGCCCATGGGGATCACGTTGGGGGGAAAGAGAAGGGGGAAGAGAGAGCTCCTCGCGCTTACACGAAGAGGATGATCAGGGAGACGACGAGACCGAAGATGACGATGGTCTCAGGGATGACCGTCATCAGGAGGCCCTTACCGAAGAACTTGGGGTCTTCGGCCATGGCGCCGACGGCGGCCGCACCGATGCCCTGTTCGCCGAGGCCGGCGCCGAGGCCCGCGAGGCCGACGGCGATGCCGGCTCCGATGGCCTTGAGGCCGACGTTGTTGTCCTTGCTCGTGGTCGTAGGCTCGCCTTGGGCGCTGACGACGCCGGCGACGAGGAGTAGGACGAGCAAGCTGGCGTATCCGGTGAGGATGGTTCGCATCACGCTTGTTTCACCTCCTTTTGAGTGTATTTCCGTTTGGCAGCAAAGGGAGCATAGGCGTCGCCGCCGCCTTCGTAGAACTTCGTGAAGAACTCGACGTAGTGGAGCCGGAGGCTGTGGAGGGCGGGGCCGATGACGCCGAGGGCGAGGTTGAGGCCGTGGAAGAAGATGAGGATGACGACGCCGGCGATGATGGCGCCGACGGAGCCGCTGGCCATGACCATCTTCGCGACCTCGTTGCCGGCCAAGGCGATGCCCGCGCCGGAGAGTCCGATGGCGACGAGGCGCGTGTACGAGAGGAGGTTGCTGAGGACCGTGGGCAGCTCGAGGAGCGCGATGCCGCCTTCGCCCATGACGAGGAGGACGACGCCGACGACGAAGAGGCCCATGGCGAGGTAGAAGAGGGGCGTGGGGTTGCCGATCGTGAGTTCGTCGAGGCCGAGGACCTTGGGCAGTCCCGCGGCGCCCGCGATGGCGGCCGCGAGCATGATGAGGAACCAGCTGCCGCGGTGCTTGATGGCCTGGCCCCAACCGTGGGCGGCGGCCGCGTTGCGCAGGCCGAGTGCGAGGCCCACGAGCATGTGCACGGCGGCGATGGCGAGCGTGAGCAGGAGGAGGAGCTTGACGTTGGCGAAGCGCGCGAGGGGCCACGGGATGGGGCCGAGGTGGCCGTGGGCCTCACCCAGCAGCGGGTGCGGGTGGCCCTCCTCGATGTGGCCCCAGAGTTCGAGCCCGAAGAATTCCGCGTAGAGGAAGCCGAAGAGGATGCTGAGCCAGGCGCAGTGGAGGAAGATGCGGTTGAGTTGGCGCTTGCTCTGGAAGCCGAAGAAGTCGAAGACCTTGTTGAAGACGCCGACCCAGACGAGGATGAGGAGGACGGCGCCGTAGCCGACGTCGCCCAGCATGAGGCCGTAGAAGAAGGGGAAGCCGATGTAGAAGAAGAGGGTCGGGTCGAGTTCGGTGTACTTCGGCCGGCTGTAGGTGTCCGTGAGGAGCTGGTAGGGCCCGGCGGCCTTGGGGTTGGCGAAGGCGACCGGTGGCATCTCCTGCGGCGCCTCGTGGCCCCCGTGGGCCTCGGCGGGCGCTTCGTGTTCGGCCGGGCCGTGCGCGTCGCCGGTGGCGGGCTGGTGCTTCCAGGGTTGGGTGATCGGCGTGGGCAGCTCGGTGACGAAGACGAGGTTCTTCGTCGCGTTGGAGAGGGAGGCGCGAAGGCGCGAGAGTTGCTCGCGCGGGACCCAGCCTTCGATCATGAAGGAGTTGCGGGTCGTGCGGAACCGGACGGGGGCCGCGGCGCGGTCGGCCTGCAGCGTCAGGTACTCGTCGAGGGCGTAGAACGTGCCGGCGTGTTTCTCGCGGATGGCGGCGAGTTTGGATTCGAGGTCCGCGACCTGGTCCTCGAGTTGGCCGCGTTCGTCGTCGATCTGCGCCAGGCGTTGGGCGGGTACGCCCTTGGCGCCGGCGAAGTCGAGGGGTTGGAGGCGGAGTTTGGAGGCGGCCTCCTGGAGGGCGCGCTCGGCCGACTTGGGGGCCGCGGCGAAAATGAAGGTGCCTTCCGCCTCGCGGGAGGTCTGTACGTCCACGTTCGGGTCGACGGCGTCGAAGACCTTGAGGTCCGCGTCGGCCGGGACGAAGCCGGTCACGGTGGCGAGGGTGCGGTAGCCGGTCGTGAGTTCGACGGGCAGCGGGAAGTTCTCGAGGCGCTTGAGGAGGACGCGTTCTTCGTCGAGTTTGCGGATCTGGTCCTGGAGGGCGTTGCGACGGTCGACGAGGTGGCTCAGCTCGGCCTCGACGTCGGCGAGTTTCTCCTGCAGGCCGCGCAGATTGTCCGGTGTGAAGCGGGCCGCATCGGCGGGAGGCAGGATCTGGGCGCCCTTGAGGACGCCGCGGATGCGCAGGAGCCGCTCGCTGACTTGCGCGCCTTGGGGCAGGGGCCGGCCGAGTTCGAAACCCTCGTCGCCCGGCGCGTAGTCCTCGATGTGAAGGATGCCCAGTTCGTGCAGCGACGAGACCGTCGCCTCGAGTTGGGTCTTGGGGCCGACGACGGCCACCTTCGCCATCGGGACCGGCTTAAGCATCAATGGACCTCGAAAAGACGTCGACCGCCTTCTTCGCTTGGGCCTCGACGCCTTGGCGGTACTGGGCGCGCAGTTTCTCCTCGCGCTTCTTGCCGTCGGCCAGGGTCGTCTCGCGTTCGTGGGCGAGGCGCTTGCGCTCCTCCTCGAGTTGGCGCGCCTGGTCGCGTTGCGCCTCTTCGAGGGCCTGGCGCCGGATCTCGTCGGCTCGCGAGCGGGCCTTTTTAAGGATCTCGGCCGCCTTTTCCTTGGCCTGTTCGATGCGGCGGGCGTTCTCGTCCTCGGCGGTCTTGAGCTTCGTGAGGATCTCGTGCTTCAACGTCGGGGCCCCCAAGCGATTCTTCGCGGTTTTGGGCGAGAACTGAGGCGTCCCGATAAGGCCCAGGTATAAATCGCTAACGGGGTCGAAATTGGCTCCTCTTGCCGGTTTGCGCTCCCGTTTGGACGGCCGAGCCCCACCCCTCGCCGCGCTACCGTTTTTGGGCGGCGCGGGGGGTCGGTTCCGCCGCATAGACGAGCCGAGCCAGCTCATCGAGGCGGTCCAGCCCGTAGACGTCGTTCGATTGCAGGGGCACCTCGCGCATGGGCATCGCGGGCAGCGCCTTCCGCAACGCCGCCAGGTGGAGCTCGTTCATGCGGCGGCGCGTCTCGTGGAAGCGTGCGGCCTCCACGAGGTCGTCGACGAGGTCGCCGTCGGCCCCGAGGGCCGCACGCAGCCGCGCCCTCGTCTGCCGATCCTCCGCGAGGCGACCGAGGTCCTGGTGGACGAGGCGCGGCGTCATCTTGTTCACGAAGACCCCCGCGGGCCAGATGTCCAACTGCTCCGTGAGGTACGCGTGCAGGTCCAACGTCTCCTCGACGGCCAAGCGTTCGGGCACGGTGACGAGGTGGAGCGCCGTGGCGTCCTCGTTGCGCAGGAGTTCGTGCACCTCGCCCATGTCCGCCGCGATCTGCTTGAACAGGGCCTCGAAGTCGATGTCGGGGGCGTCCGGGATGAGGTCCCGCCCGACGAGACCGCGCAGGGCGCGCCCTCCGCGTGAGATCTTCTGGAACATCGAGTAGCCGCGCACGGCCCAGCGCAGGAACAGGTTCTCCTGCAGGAGGTCGCGGACCTTCATCGGCGTCGTGAGGAAGCTGAGGGCGTGGCCCGTGGGCGCCGTGTCGAGCACGATCGTGTCGTAGTCGCGTTCGCGCCGGAACTCGACGAGTTGGCCGATGGCCATGAGTTCGTTGAGGCCCGGAAGGTAGTCGGAGATGTACTTGTAGAAGGGGTGCTTCGTGAGGTCGCGCTCGGGCGAGGCTTCCAGGAGGTAGTCGCGGACGACCTTCTCCGGCGCGAGCATCATGGCGTGGAGCTTGCCTCGCACGGCCTTGGGGCGATGGCCGACGGGGACCGCGAGCGCGTCTTCCAGGCGTTGGGCCGGGTCGATCGTGACGAGGAGCGTGCGTCGCCCGTTGTGAGCGAGTTCGACTGCGGCGAGGGCCGCCATCGTCGTCTTGCCCACGCCGCCCTTGCCCACGAAGAGGAGGAGTTCGCGGTCGAGGTCCTTCGGGACGGCCACGCGCCAGGCAACGGAGTCCCGCTAAATGGATAATGCGGCGGGACATGAAGAGCGCGTGGACGTCGAGGGCGTTCGCGCGAACCTGCGCACGTGGCGCGCCATCGCCCAAGGCTTTGACGCGACGCGCGCGCGCCCGTGGGCGCCCGTCGCCGAGTTCCTGGCCGCGCTGCCTGGAGGCTCGCGCGTGCTCGACGCGGGTTGCGGCAACGGGCGGCACCTCGTGGTGGCCGTCGAGCGTCGGCTGGTCGCGCACGGCCTCGATCTGAGCCCTCCGCTCCTGCAGGCCGCACGACGACGGGCGCCTCGGGCGAAGCTCTGCCACGGGCTCCTCGAGCGCCCTCCCTTCCGGGACGCCTCGTTCGACGCCGTCCTCTGCGTGGCCGCCATGCACCACGTGCGAGGGGCCTCGAGCCGCCTCCACGCGTGGACGGCGCTCGGCCGACTCGTGCGGCCCGGGGGCCGCCTCTTGGCCACCGTCTGGGCCCTGGACCAGCCGCGCTTCCGGGACCGACCGCCCGCGCCGCCGCCGGGCCGCCACGAGCCCGGCGATGCCCTCGTGGGATGGAGCCGGGATGGCGTGGAGGAACAGCGGTTCGTCCACCTTTACAAGGGCGGCGAACTCTCGCGCGAGTTGACGGAGGGCGGATGGGACGTCGAAAGCGAGTCCGGCATCGCGCTCGGGGGGTCCGAGGCCGACAACTTCGTCGCCTGGGCACGCCGTCCCGAACCGTTATAAGCGGGTGGTAATTCGCAGAACCCGGTATTGAAGTGGCGCGCGTCGACGGCCTTCAATGTTTCAACCTCCAGGAGCGCCTCATGCCGTACGTGCGCGCGCAGGCCGCCCGACGCCTCGTGGGCCAAGGCCTCAAGCAGAGCCGGGTCGCCGAACAACTCGGCGTCAGCCAGGCCATGGTGAGCAAGTACCTGCGCAACAGCCCCAGGGCGCCCCTGGGCATGTCCGCCGCCACGCTGCAGAACGTCGTCGACGCCGCCGTGGCCTCCGCGACCGCCGACGAGCGGCGTGGGCGCGTGCCCGCCTGGTGCCCCATCTGCCCCGAACTCTGGACCCGCGACGGCGCCGGCCACGCTACGCTCCTCGAGGAATGCCTGCGCGGCGACGCACCCGCGCCCGCCGACGAGAGCCGCGTGGTCCTCGAGAACCTGCGCGCGGCCACGGAGCGCCTGCGCCACGCGCCCTTCGCGCGCCTCGCCCCCCAAGTGAGCATCAACATCGCCATGGCCACGCGGGACGCCCACGACGCGCGCGGCGTCGCCGCCATCCCCGGCCGCCTCGTCGACGTCCACGGCGAACTGCGCGCCGTGGGCGAACCCGAGTTCGGCGCGAGCCACCACCTGAGCCAGATCCTCCTTCGCGTGCGGCGCTCGTTGCAGCAGGTGCGGGCCGTCATCTGCCTACGGGATGACGCGTCGATCCGCGAGGCGATGCGCGACGCCGGACTCCAGCACGAGCTCCTGCCACGAAAGCGAGGCGAGCTCGTCATCGCTGTCTCCTCGAGTCGACTGCCCGACGCCCTCATCGACGCGGGCGACTTCGGCATCGAGCCCATTACGTACCTCTTCGGCGCCTCGGCCACCGACGTCGTCGACAAGGCCGGCCGCATCCTCGAAAAACTCCCCCTGAAGGCGAGCGCATGAACCCCTGGACCACCCCCATCGTCGTACTGTTGATCCTGACCTCGGCCAGCGCCGGTTGCGTCGGCAAGAAGCGCGACTGTACCGACGAGGGCCCCGCCAACTTGGGCGGCCAGGACCTGCGCGTGCTCGACAACGGGGCGTGGGACGGCGCCTACGCCTTCATCAAGCCCATCTTCGAAGAACGCACTGGCTCCCGCCTCGTCCAGATCCGCGCCGAGGACGCAGGCGCCGCGCTCAAGCAAGTCCAAGACAGCAAGGGCGCCCCCGTCGCGGACCTCATCTACGGCGTGGACAACGCCCTCTTCGCCCAGGGCGCGCGGGCCGGCGTCTTCCAAGCCTACGAAAGCCCGCGGCTCGCCTCCATCGACACGGCGGTCATCCGCTTGAACGACTTCCGCTTCAACGGCGTGCTCCTCGCGACGCCCGTCGACCACGGCTTCGTGGGCGTCAACTACGACCGCGCCATCCGCGACGAGGCCTCCGAGGGCGCACTGCCCCAGACCCTGCGGGACCTCGCCGGGGCGAGCTGGGCCTCCCAACTCGTCGTCGAAGACCCGCGGCTCTCCACGCCCGGCCTCGGCTTCCTCGTGGCCACCGTCGCCACGTTCGGCGAGAACGGCGACTACGACTACCTCGACTTCTGGGCCGACCTCCTCGACCACGGCGCCCTCGTCGCCCAGGATTGGACCGAGGCGTACGTCGTCCACTTCAGCGCGGGCTACGGACGCGGCAGCGAAGGGTTTGCCGGCGACCGCCGACTCGTCGTGAGCTACACGACGAGCCCCGCCGCCGAGGCCTACTACGGCAACACGACGCCCCCCAGCGTCAGCTTCGAGCCCGCCTTCGGCGTGTTCCACCAGGTCGAGACCGTCGCCATCCTCCAATGCACCCCCCACGTGGCCCTCGCCAAGGCCTTCGTGGACCTGCTGCTCGAACCCGAGTATCAGAACGCCGCCGCCGAGAACATGGCCGTCTACCCCGTCACCCAGAACGCGACGATGCCCGAGGCCTTCACGATGCACGCGACGGACCCCAAGGACCTGCGCCCGGCCCCGTTCACCGGCGACGACCTCGACCGCAACGTGCCCCGGTGGCTCGACGAGTGGACGTCGGTCTACCAGAAGCACCAAGCGTGAGGCCCCGCATGGACGAGCGTGGCGAGTCGCGCCTCTACGCGGCCCTGCCCACGCTCTACCTCCTCCTGTTCTTCGCCGTCCCGGTCCTCGCGGTGATCGCGGGCGCCCTCGCCGCGGGCGGAAACGACGCGGCCGGCCTCGCGCGCGAAGCCGCGCGCCTGGCCTCCACGGACTACTACCGGAACCGGATCCGGTTCACGCTCCTGCAGGCCACGGCGTCGACCGGCCTCACGCTCCTCCTGGGCCTGCCGCTCGCCTACGTGTTCAGCCACTACGACTTTCCAGGCCGGCGCTTCCTTCGCGCCGCGTACACGGCTCCCTTCGTCCTGCCCGCGATCGTCGTCGCCCTCGCGCTTCACGCCTACATCGGCCCCCGGAGCCTCACCGGCCTCGACCTCCTCACGCCGCTGGGCCCGACCGGCGCCATCCTCCTCGCCCACGTCTTCTACAACACGAGCCTGGTCCTGCGGGTCGTCGGAAACCACTGGGAACGCCTCCCCCCAGGCTTCGGAGAAGCCGCCCGGACGCTCGGCGCCTCCCGTTGGCGTGCGCTGGCTCGCGTCGAACTGCCCATCCTTCGGCCCGCCATCGCCTCGGCCGCCCTTCTCGTCTTCGTCTTCGACCTCTCCAGCTTCGGCATCATCGTGTTGTTGGGCGGGCCGCGCACCGGCACGATCGAGACGCTCATCTACCAAGAACTGCGCAGCTTCAGCCCCCATTACGGGACGGCGGCCCTCCTGGCCATGTTCCAACTCCTCGTCACGTACCTCGCGCTCACGCTCTTCGTCGTCCTGCAACGCCGCAGCCGCACCCACTGGACGCCCCGGTCCCGCACCGAGCGACGCCCGCTGCCGCGGCCCGCCCTCGCCCTCCTCGTCGTCGCGACGCTGCTGCTCACGGGCCCACCCATCGCCCTCGTCGCCGCCGCCTTCCGCTACCAAGGCGAATGGTCCGCGCGGCCCTTCCAGCTCCTGGCCAGCAGCGAAGCGACGCTCGGCTCCTACACGGCCGCGGACGCCGTCGCCAACAGCCTGCGATACGCCGTGGCCACGCTCGTGCTGGCGCTCGCCCTCGCCTCCCTGGCCGCGCTCGCGCTCAACCGCGCGCGGCGCGCCGCGTGGGCCGAAGGCCTCCTGCTCCTGCCGCTGGGCGTCTCGAGCATCGTCGTCGGGCTCGGCCTGCTCCTGAGCTGGGATGGCCGCTTCCTTCCGGACCTGCGGACCTCGGGCGCACGCATCGTCCTCGCCCACACGCTCATCGCGTTCCCCTTCGCGAGCCGCATCCTGGCCCCCACGCTCGACGCCGTGCCGCCCGCCCTGCGCGAGGCGGCCCGAACCCTGGGCGCGCGCCCCTTCGAGGTCGTGCGCCGCATCGACCTCCCCCTCGCCTACCCCGCGCTCGGCGTCGCCGCCGTCTACGCCTTCGGCGCGAGCCTCGGGGAATTCGGCGCCACCCTCATGCTTCGACGACCCGAGACCGTCACGATGCCGCTCGCAATCTTCGAAGGCTTCACGCGGCTCGCGCCCGATGCCCGCGTGCAGGCCAACGCGCTCGCCGCCGTCCTCCTGGTCGTCGCCCTCGCCTCGTTCCTCCTGCTCGAGCGCCTGCGCATCCGCGCCTGGGGAGAGTTCGCGTGAGCCGGCTCCGCGTCGAAGGCCTCCACGCGGCCTACGATGGCCGCGAGATCCTCGGCGGAATCGACCTCGACCTGCCCGCGGGCGAACTCCACGCGGTCCTCGGACCCAGCGGCTGCGGCAAGTCCACGCTCCTGCGATGCATCGCCGGACTCAAGTCGCCCACGTCCGGACGCGTCCTCCTGGAGGACGAGGACGTCACGCGCACCAGCCCGGAGCGACGCGGCGTCGCCCTCCTGCACCAGGAGGACACCCTCTTCCCCCACTTGGATGTGCGACAGAACGTCGCCTTCGGGCTGCGGCGCGCGAGCGATGCGGACGAACGCGTCCGCCACCTGCTCGAACTCGTCGGCCTGCCAAGCCTGGCCCATCGGCGCGTGCACGAACTGAGCGGCGGCGAACGCCAACGCGTCGCCCTCGCACGCGCCCTCGCCATCCGGCCCCGCGTCCTCCTGCTCGACGAACCCTTGAGCCACCTGGACCAGCCGCTGCGCGTTTTGCTGCGCGCCGACGTACGGCGCATCCTGCGCGAGGCGGGCGCGACCGCCCTGTACGTCACCCACGACCGCGAGGAAGCCTTCGCCCTCGCCGACGGGATCGTGCTCTTGGACGCCGGCCGCGTCGTCGACCACGGCGGACCCGCCCGCATCCACGAGCAACCCGGCTCCGCCCACGCGGCCCGGCTCCTGGGCCGCCGCAACATCCTCGAATACAGGCGTCAACCCCACGGCGTCGAAACCCCGGCGGGTCCACTGCCCGTCGCGTTGCCGCCGACGGCGCCCGCGCAAGGGACGATGGCCCTCTTCGAAGAGGAGTTGACGGCCCAGCGTGGCGGCGAGGGACCCAAAGGGCGCGTCGAAGCGGTCGAATACCTGGGCGGCCGCTACCGCGTCGGCGTCCGGATCGGGACGACGCTCCTTTGGGCCGAGCAAGCCCGAGCCGACGTCTCCATCGGCGACGAGGCCACCCTCGACCTGAGAGACGCGATCCCCCGGGCCTGGCCGAGCCGTTGAAAGGCCCGTCACCGCGGAGGTTTCTGGCGGAACCGAAACGTGGTTTCCGCATCGTCGGCCGTCGCCGGATGGCATGAGTGGCCGCGTGTCTCCGCGCCACCGTCGCCGTCACTTATCAACTTCGATTACTCAGTACTTGAACCATGGAGGGCGCGCCGTCCACTCTCGACCTCCTACGCGGGGAGCCGCGGCGCGCCGTCGAACATCGACCGAAACAACGGGTGCGACATGGTCTCTGAAACGCTGCTGGCCTCCGCCGTCTTCTCGCTCTTGAGCGGTGGCGTCTTCGCCTTCGTGGGCTACAGCGTCCAACGGCGCGTCAAGAACCCCGACGTGCGCCTGCCGGGCGCCGCCTTCACCGTCTGGTGGTACATGCTCGCCGCGGCCACCGTCATCGGCGGCGTCCACGTCGGCGTCGCCGCCTTCGGGCAGGCCAGCCTCGACTCGATGCTGCTTTCCACCCAGCTTGGCCTCGTCCTTTTTTGCGTCGCCCTCTGGGGACTCCTCTACCACCTGCTCTACATCTACACGGGCCGCGCCGGCCTCTGGTTGCCCCTCGCCGTCGGCTACGGACTCTACTACGTCATGCTCCTCTACTTCGTCATCGCGAGCCAACCGACCGGGCTCAAGACGGACGCGTGGAGCGTCCAACTCGAGTACGCCGCGCAGCTCGAGGGCCCCTTCATCGGCATCCTCATCGCCCTTCTTCTCGTCCCCCAGATCCTGGGAGCCTTCGCCTACTTCTTCCTCTACTTCCGCACGGATGACCGGACGGCACGCTACCGCATCTCGCTCGTCTCGTGGAGCATCATCCTCTGGTTCGGCATCCCGCTCGTGAGCCTGCCGCTCGGCGTCTCACAGACGGATTGGTGGCAGATCGCCAGCCGCTTCATCGGCCTGGGCGCCGCGTTCGCGATCCTCGCCGCGTACCGGCCACCGATGTGGGTCCGGACGCGCTTCCAGATCGCCGCCGTCTAGGATGCACGCCCGTTTTCCTATGCGCTTATAAGGAAACGGGCTCATACGAACGGCGGCAGACCCGATGGCCGTCGTCATCCGGATGAAGAACGTCAGCCGGGTCCTCATTTTCCTGGGCAGCCTCATCGTCTGGACGGTCCTTCTGACGCTCGCCAACGATGCCGTCTTCGACGTCAAGAACGACTACCTGGTCCTCGTGGCGGCCGGCTTCATCGGCCTGGCGCAGACGTGGATCCTCGCGATCACGCTTCACACGTAGCTACAGCATGAGCGCCCATTGGGCGTGGGGTACACCCTCGATCGTGAGGACGTTCTCGGGGGCGACAAAACCCAGCTTGATGGCCAATTCCACGGTGCGCTTGCCAACGAGGTTCGCGACCGTCGACCGGCGGAGGAATTGTTCCAGGGCGGCCTCGTCGCCCTCGAACCCGTCGTAGAAGTCGGGGTTCACGTGCAGGCGCAAGCGACCTTCGGCGAGCTTCTTGCCCAAGAGTTCCTCGTCGCACGCTGCGACGACCCGTTCGCGGCCCTGGGTGTGGTTCTTGATGCGGAAGACCACGGGGTTCGCCTTCGCGCGAACGTAGTGTTGTTCCCGATTCTTAACGGTTCCCAGGCTGCCCGCGGACGGTTTAAACCCCCAGGTTCCAACGCGCCTAGACGGCCGCCCAACGGTCGTGGCGCGGCGAGTAGACGGATCCGCGTTCCTTGAGGATGTCCAGGGCCTCGCGGACCTTGGCCTCGGCCACGCCCTGGGCGACGGCCTCGCGCACGATGGTCTGCGTGTCGGGGTATTGGTCTTCGGCCGCGTTCGTGTTCTGGCGGATGATCTGGAGGATGCGCCGCATGCGGTCCTGCTGGCTCTGGCTCGCGCCGGCGGCGATGATGTCGATGTCGAGGCTGCCGGTCTCTTCGTTCCAGCCGACGCCGCGCAGGGCGTGCGTGTAGAGGCGGATCGCGTGCTCGGCGTCCTCCGCGCCCGCCGTCTGCGAGAGGCGCGCGCGGGCGGAGGCCTCGCACAGGCGCACGATGGATTCGAGGGCGCGCGCCGTGAACGGGATCGTCGAGCTCGAACTGCGCAGGTCGACGTAGTACGTCTCGATGGCGGAGATGGCGTCCTCCGTCATGACGGGGTGGACGTAGCGCTTGGCGTACGCGATGTACTTGCGCAGGAGCTTCGCGGGGACCGTCGGGACGATGTGACGCACGAGACTCGTCGCGAACTCTTCCGTGTACGGGCCCTCGGGGTCGACGCGGCGGTACTCCATGACCTCGCCCGCGCGGTGCGTCGTGAGGATGTGGCGCGCGAGCAGCGCGTCCGTCTCGCGTTGGGGCTTGTCGCGCAGGCTGAAGATCAAGTCGAAGCGTGAGAGGAGAGGCGGGGGCATGTTGATCTGGGCGAGGATGTTGCTGAACTCATCGAAACGGCCCAGTTTGGGGTTCGCGCCGCCGATGACGGCGCAGCGCGACTTGAGCGTCGCCGTGATACCGGCCTTGGCGATGCTGATCTCCTGCTGTTCCATGGCCTGGTGCATGGCGCTCTGGTCGTGGGGATCCATCTTGTCCAATTCGTCGACGAGGGCGACGCCGCGATCCGCGAGGACGAGCGCGCCGGCCTCGAGGACCCATTGGCCTTCGCCGAACTCGTCCCGCACGGCGGCGGCCGTGAGGCCCGAGGCGCTCGAGCCCTTGCCGCTCGTGTAGACGGCGCGCGGGGCAAGCTTGCTGATATAACGCAGCAATTGGCTCTTACCGGTGTTATGGGTGATGGTGAAATCGCCCATGAGGTACCGGTGGTCCTTATCCAGAACGAAACCGTAGTACGTGTCCTCGTCGAGCAGTTCCACACTGAACCCGGTGTGAAGGACGCTCTTGACCTGGCGCCGCGGCGCGGCCCGCTTGCGTGGGACGCGCACTGGAATCTCCGAACAGTCGCCGGAGATGTGAAGCCGATGGTAGGTCCCTCGCGCGCCCGTTTGGCAAGACTTCTCGACGGCTTGAACATACGCAGCAAAGCCGAGGCTCCGCGCCACGAAGGCCACGTCGTCCGCGAGCTGCTTCGACTTGGAGACGAAATCATACCCGTTACACGAGAGAGAACCGTCAGTGTCGACGAGTCCAGCCAGTAGTTCGAGCCGATCACGGCGTGACGCGAGCTTATAGTCCTGAGGAATGAACTTTGAGCCGCATTCGACATCCAGACCGAGGCTTCGAATGGCTTGTTTGAGTGGGTTCGGGTTTCCCACGTGGCCTCCGGACATTCCGGGTCCCTGAGGCCGGCAGATGCTGTACGCGAACGCGGGACCCGACCCGCGCGTGTGCACCCTCATACCCCAAGCCGACGCCTGGAGGTGGACCTCTTCGCGTACTTCTGCGTCCGCCGTGATGACCTGAGGCACCTGGGTCGTCGCTCCGTCGCCGATGAGGACTCCGATGAAGTACGGGTCGATGGGGAGTGGGCGTTGGAGCGGAGGGAAGTCCACTTGTGCCCGAACGAGCTTGTGGCGTTCCTGCACGGTGCGTGGCCACGTCAAGAATTCGCGGACGCTAACGTCCACAAGGTCCGCGTCGGCCCGCGAACGGCGCAGGGTTAGAATATGGTCCAGGTTGACGACGAACGGCTCGCCCTTGACGGGAACGATTCGGACCATCTGTCCGCGCCCGTTGCCGACGGCGAGCACTCGTCGCGGCGCGCTGTCGGGACCCATGAGGGCCTCCCCGACTCGCACCGTCTCAACGGGCTTCGTCGTCCCGTCAAACATGAGGATGGGTTGGCCCTTGGCGTGGCAGCCTGGGTCCCCCACGAGCAGGACGTGCATGTCGCCGCGCAACCGAGTGCCGTCGGCGTACTCCTTCGCTTCGCCGCCGAAGAGGGCGAGCAGAAGGCAGTCCTTGATCTCGTCGAGGCCGTAGATCTCGGGGGCGAAGGCGCCGCGAAGGTGGTCGTAGAGGTTGGGGGTCTGGGACGTGCGTTGGATCTCGACGATGTCCTCGGGCGTGATGTCGATCTCTTCGAACTCGTGCTGTTGGACCTCGATGCTGACGCAGTCGAGGACCTTGAGGAACTCGGCGTACTTGAGGGAGCCTTGGCGGCGTTGCTGGGCGCGCAGGATGCCGTTGATGACGATGCGGTCGCCGGGGGCGACGTTGCCGACGATGTCGTCCTCGAGGTAGACGGCGATGCGCTCGGGTTGCGCGCCGCCCCGCAGGTCCTCGTGGGATTCCTGGATCTCGATCTTCTGGTGGTCGATGAACTTGGAGTCTTCCGTGAGCAGCTTGAAGACGCCCTTGCGGCCGCACCCGCCTTGTTCCTCGGGGCACACGTCGGGTTCGCGCAGGAGCTGGTCCTCTTGGGGGATCTTGAAGACGGCGCCGCACATCTCGCAGCGGAAGACGGCGTCCTCGAGTTTGGGCCGCACCTCGACGACCTTCTTCACCATGCCTTCGATGGCGACGAAGCGCCCGAGGTGTTCGGCGCGCAGTTTGCGGACGAGGAAGTGGTTGACCTTGGGCAGGTTGCGGACGCGGATGTGGAGCTTGGGCCGCGGCTCGACGGGGACCTCGATGGATCGAACGGCCTGTTCGGCGGCGTCGAGGGCCGCCATGGGGTGCTCGAGAAGGTATTGGGCGAGGCTGGGGTCGCGCAGGTCGATGTGGTTCCAGTCGACGGTGACGCTCTTCTGCTCGGGATAGCTCAGGGCGACTTCTTCGATCTCGCTCTTGTAGTAGTCGCTGAGGAATTGTTCCCAGGCCGTGACCAGGGTCTGTGCCGTGAGGGCGATTCCCGTCCCGCTCCGTCGGTGCGATTCGTCTGCCATTCTAAGCCTCGATAGCCGAAGCGCTTCTCATCGAGTGGAGGAGCGGGTTCCCCGTGCGGTGGCCGTGTGGCCTACGCGCATCGTGCGCGGAAGGTGCGTTTTTGGGGGGTTTCGAGGGCCCCCCCCTTTGCTTCACGTGGACGACTCCCAAGGGAGGTTTCCAATGGAGGACGACCTAGACACGATTTGGCCTGGGGCGGGTGAAAGTGCCGACGGCGCCCTCGGACCGCTCCAGCCGCTGCGAGGGGTCGCTCGCGCGTAGGGTACGAGGTGCGGCGCCCTACGCCCCGTCCTCGACCGGGCTTCCGATTCCCAGTTCTTCGACGTACGAGCGCATGACGAGGCGGTTGAGCGCCCCGATTCGGAATCCCGCCAGGCTGGGGTCATGCATCATGACGTCGCAGACGGCCGTGGCGTCGTCTCGGTCGTAGGTGTCCGTGAGGGGTTCGGCGCACGTGCTGTAGTGGTGTTGGGCGGCAAAGAGGTGGGCGGATTCGTGCATGAAAGCCTTGAGGGGCGCGTCTTTGACCCAGCTGAGGCCCAACGAGCTGGAAATGGAATGCGAGCCGGAGCGGTTCACCGTGTACTCGGTCCACACGTACGAGTAATCGGGGTACTTCGCGCCGTGCACGCAGTCGGCTTGGCCTGCGACGCTGCCCTCGTAATCGGCGCCGACAATGAGAGCCACGAAGTCGACGCTCGCGTTGGGATGGTTGGCGTGCATGAAACCGCGCGCGGTGTCGTGCTGCTTGCCGTCGCCCGTCCCGGGTTCGAGGCTGCCGTCGGGCAGCCGGTCGATGAGGGTGGGAACGAGGCGCAGACCGACCTGGGCCTCGTAGTGGGCGGAGGCATCGGCAACGAGGTCGGCAAGAAGCTCCTTCCAATCGTCCGGATGCGCCTGTGCGAAGGCGGGGTCCGCGAGGACGGCCAGATCAAGGCGCAGGAGGCTCCAACCGGTCGCGATCCCCACCGTGCCCTTCGTGGGCAGCACCGGTTCGAGGTCGCCGAATTGGCCGCACTCTCCCCGCGGCGGCTCGGGCTTGAACGGCCGGGTTTGGTTGCCTGTGCCGGTGCCGTTGTCGTCTGCGCCGTTCGCGCCCGTCGAGGACGGCGAGGGCGTCGGGGAAACGTCGGAGGCCGGGGAGGCGGCCGGTTCCTCGTGCGCGGAGGGAGGGTGGGAACCCACGAGGCAGCCTGAGAACACTGCGGAAAGAAGTAGCGTCGCGGCCGCCCACGAGAGCCGTTCCATGACGGCAAAGGCGCCACGCACCCGATGATAAGCCCTGTGGATGGCTTGTCAAACCCTATGTAGCCCGCCTCGAATGGGGCGCCCGCTTGGCCCCCCACCCTTCCCATCCCTTGCTTCTCATCGTCATTGACGGGTGGGGGCTCGCTCCGGACGGACCCGACAACGCCATCCGCCTCTCGGGCGCCCCCAACATGACGCGGCTCATGCGCGACTACCCCTCGACGCGGCTCGATGCCAGCGGCGAAGCCGTCGGCCTGCCCGTGGGCCAGATGGGCAATTCCGAGGTCGGCCACCTCAACATCGGCGCGGGACGCATCGTCGACCAGGACTTCGTCCGCATCACGAAGACGGCTCGCGATGGCCACTTGGGCGACGTGCCCGCCTTGCGCGACCTCTTCGAGTACTGCCGCTCGGGACCCCACGCGTTGCACGTCCTGGGCCTCTTGGGACCCGGCGGCGTGCACAGCCACGAGGAACACCTCTTCGGCGTCCTCGCCGCCGCCGACGCGGCGAAGGTGCCGCGCGTCTGGGTCCACCACGTCCTCGACGGCCGCGACACACCGCCCAAGAGCGCCCTCGACTTCGCCGCCCGCGCCCAGACCCAGGTCGACCGGCACAAGAACGCACGCGTCGCGACCATGAGCGGCCGCTATTGGACGATGGACCGCGACAAGCGTTGGGAACGCACCGAACGCAGCCACCGCATGCTCACCCGCCTCGAGGGCCACCGCGCGCGGACCGCCATCGAGGCCGTCCGCGCCGCCTACGACCGCGGCGAGACCGACGAGTTCGTGGAACCCACCATCGTCGGATCCCCCGAGCCCGTGCGCGCCGGCGACGCGTTGCTCGTCTACAACTTCCGCCCCGATCGCGCGCGCCAGATCGTGCGCAGCCTCGCGGACCCGAGCTTCGCCGAGTTCCCCATGCAGCGCCTCGGCCTGCGCATCGTCTCGATGACGCTCTACGACCGCACGTTCGACGCGCTCGGCGTGCGCGTCGCGTTCCCGCCCGAACACCCACGCGTCACGTTCGGCGAACACTTTGCCACGCTCGGCCTCCGCCAATTGCGCATCGCGGAAACCGAGAAGTACGCCCACGTCACGTACTTCTTCTCCGGCGGCCGCGAGGAACCCTTCGCCGGCGAGGAACGCCTCCTCATCCCGAGCCCCAAGGTAGCCACCTATGACCTCAAACCCGAGATGAGCGCGCGCGAGATCACGCAGGCCCTCATCCCCCGACTCGGGGAAGGCAAGTTCGACCTCGTCGTCCTCAACTTCGCGAACCCCGACATGGTCGGCCACACCGGCAAGCTCGCACAGACCATCGAGGCGTGCCGCGTCGTCGACGATTGCATCGGCCGCCTCGTCGAGGCCGCCCAGGCGAAGGACTACCTCGTCGCGATCACGGCCGACCACGGCAACGCCGAGTCCATGGTGGACGAGAACGGCGCGCCGCGCACGGCCCACACGACGAACCCCGTGCCCTTCATCCTCGTGCACCCGAGCCTCAAGGGCACGCCGCTGCAGACGGGGGGCCTCGCGAGCGTCGCGCCGACCCTGCTAACCCTGTCGGGCCTGCCCGTGCCGCGCGAGATGACGGGGCCCAGCCTCGTCCCCACGAGGCCCCTCGCCCGGTGAACCGGGCCTCGTCGTAGGCGCGGGACCAGCGCCCCTGGGATCCTCCGCCTCCCGTCGCGTGGCGGACCAACAGGAGGCGGGCCATGCGGCCACTCGGAGTCAAACCGATACTGGCTTATTCTCCCCCTCCCGTTAACACGCTTGGGGATGCAACCCATGGTGTACACACACAACAAAGAATGGACGCTGTTCACCCGAGCAGTCAAGCTTCGCGGCGGAATGACCCAACAGATCTACTTCTTCTCGAAGCACAAGCCCAAGAGCGGAAAGCCGTCCGACATGCCCACGGGCTACAAAGTCGGCGTCAACAAGCGCACGGGCCTCCCGTACCTCTCCAAGACCTAGGTACGTCGCCTTTGGCCCGCTGCCTTCGACGAGGGACGGCGGGCCCTTTCTCCCCCCATCGACAATTTCCGATTTCCTTTTCGGCCCTCTGCGCACCCATATAACCCTCCGGTAACTGACTCTTCCTCACGTGACAGGGGAGAACTTCGTGATGGAACACGAAGCCGATGAACCGGATGCCTTGAATGGGAGCGCCCCGAACCGCCGCATCCTGAAGGTCCGGCTTCGACAGGACCACGTGATCCGGCTGCACGAGCTGCGCATCCTGCAGGGAAAATCGATCGCTTCGCTTCTGGAAGGCATTCTCGACGACTACTTCCACAAGCCCCCCGGCGGGGGCGCGAAGACACCCAACGAACCGCGGACCTAGTTTCCGCCGGTGACCTGGCTGACGACGCCCGCGACGATGATCCAGCATTCGTCCGGGTCAGGCGACACCGGGACCCCGATGCCGTTCGGGTTCACGACGATGCATCCCCAACCCGATTCGACGGGCGCGTTCTCGGCCGAAACGGTCGGGACCAAAACGGCGGCCAATGCCGCGAGCACAAGAAGTCCGGTACGCATTCCCCACGCCGCCATGCGCTGAATTCGCATGGCAGGCTTAAAATTGCGCCAAATAGTCATATAGAAGCTCCAACCGAGGGCCTCATCCTCCCGTTGGCCGAAGGGCGACGCGCGCCCTCCGCCCCACCTCGGCCCTCTGCCCAACGCGGCCCGCGCCCCCTCTATGGCGTGATTAATTCCCTGCAAGACGTGGCCCGCCACAGAAGTTGCCTATGAGGGGCATACTCGTGTGGGTCGTGGCAGGCGCGGTCCTCGTGCCAATGGCGGCCGCCGTCTCGCCTCGGATTCTCGAAGTGAACGCGAAAGTCTCGCATCTCCTCCTACCCGCAGAGGCCACCATCGACGCCCGAGCGGCTCTCTTCCGAATGGACCCCGGCGAGCACCCGGTGGGCGCGTTGAGTCTGGAGGGCGGCGATGTGCACGTCGTCCAATACTGGGTCAATGCGACCGAGCTCGTCGATCCCATCTCCGGCGGCGTGCTCGTCCACCAGTTCAAGCCCGTGGCCTGGTCCGACGTCCCCTTGTCGCCCAACCGCATCGAGTTCTTGCACCCGACGGACGAGCCGGACGTGCGGCTCGTCGCCGCGTCCGCCTTGGGCCTCACGTTCGCGTCCCCCGGCGACGTTCGCGCCAACGCGAGCGCCGCGCGCGACGCAATCGGCCCGTCGCGCGCCAACGACGCCGCCCGCCAGCCCACGCTGGGCGCCTTCGACCGCCCGCCCACGGCGTCCGGATGGCTCGAGTTCGAGGCCAGCACCATCACCGGCCCCGGCGAGGTCTCGCTCCTCATCGACGGGTGGGGCGTCCGCCTCCAGGACGACGAGCACTCCATGGACGTCCACACGGGATCCACACAGGAGCACGAGCACGGCTTCGGCAACGGCGGCCACGCGGACGCCACGTACACCTTCCTCGTCATCCGCGCACACGACGCGCGCCTCGTCCTACCCGCCGGGACGCACCTGGAAGGCTTCGCTCCCGCACCCCAGATCTCGTGGGACGGCCCCGCGCACCTCGAACTCTACTCCGGCGACGTCGACGTCGGCCAGGCACGCGTGCCCATCACGCAGAGGGAGATGACGATCGAAGGCAAGTTCCGCAGCGACCTCGAGTTCGCCCCGGACTCCGCCTTCGCGGGCGCGTCCTTGCGTGCCGCCGGCGTCGGCGTCGCCAGCATCGCCCTGCCCCAGGCGGCAGGCCTCGCCCCCTCGCAGCAGATGGGCGTCTGGGCCAGCGTCGCGGTCGGCGCCCTCGCCGTGAGCGTCCTCGGCGTCCAGACCTACCGCGGCCCCCGCCGGGCGCGCATCGCGCCGCCGCCCACGTCGCCACTCGTGGGCCCGCCCGCGCCGGAGATCCTCGACCTCGGCCAACTCATCGAACGCGCCCAGAAGCAACCGCTCGACGGTGAACTCCAGTTCCGCCTCGGCGTCGAACTCTTCCGCGTCGGCCGACCCGACGTGGGCCTGCGCGCCATCGACCGCAGCTTCCGGCTGCACCCGCCCGCCGTCGTCCGACTCTTGGAGGACCCGGAACTCGCGTCCATCCGCGACAGCCACGAAATCCGCCAACTGCTGGGACGGTTCCAGCGGGAACAACACCGCAAGGTCTGGGCCGGGTACGCGTAACGTTGACTCCGATCGGGGGCCCTGGAGAGCAGCACCCCTCATAGGCGGCTCTCCAGGCCACGCCCCCAGCCCCGGGTCGAAAGGCCCTCGGGGCGACAAGGCCAAGCGCCACTCGGCCAACTGAAATACCCCACCACACGTTGTTGCGAACGGGGTTTCGACATGAAGGTGGTACTCCTCGCAATCGTGCTCGCTTTGATCGCGCAACCGGCCCTCGCCAAGCGCGTGGACGCTCCGCTCGCCGCGTCCGAGGAGAAAAGCCAACGTCCGTTCGAGTCGCCACCGGGGCAGGCCAAGCACGCCGAGCCCGCGCCGGAGGAACCCGTTGCGCCCGTGGCCGAACCCCCGAGCCTCGAACCCGACCCGTCGCCCGTGACGCCACCCGCCGAGGACGCCGCGCCGCCCCAAGACGAGACGCCCGTGGGCGCCGAGCCGCCCGTCGAATCGGAACCGAATTCGCCGCCGCCGGACGAACAACCCGCGGCACCGCCCATCGTCGACGAGCCTGCGCCGTCGCCGCCCTCCGACGAGCCCGCCGTGGACGACGCGCCCGCTGCCGACGTCCCCGCCTCGCAGCCTGACCTCGTGGACCCCGTCCCCACGCCGGCCCACGACGAGGCGCCCGCCGAAGCGGCTGCACCCGTCGCCGTCCCACCCCCGGCCGTAGACTCGCCGAGCCGCCCCGAAGCAGGCGGTGCCCTCACCATCCGCGCCCTGCCCGCAAGCTCGACGATCGCCCACGCCTTCTCGCCCGTCTCCGGCATGGCCGTCATCGCCGGCCTCGGCCTCGGCACGAGCGCGGCCGCGGTCGGCGTGCGCCGCGTGCGCGCCTGGCGCCACGAGCGGGCCACCGCACCCGGCCCGACCCCGCGCCCTGGCCCCCTCGACCTGGCCCAACTATTGCGGCGCGTGCAGGGCAACCCCTTCGACGGCGAGGCCCGCTTCCGCCTCGGCCTCGAACTCCTCACCCAAGGCCAAGACGACCGCGCCCTCCAACTCCTCGCGCAGGCCTTCCGCTACCAACCCGCCGTCATCGTCGAGCTGCTGCGCGAGCCCAGGCACGCCCGGGCGCGCGACCACGCCGGCGTGCGGCTCCTCCTGCAACGCTTCCACCGGCGGAACAGCCAACGCCTGTGGGCCGGGTACACGTAGCCGGACGCACTTCGACAGGTATTTGACGCGCCATCCCGCTCAACCGGAGGGGATGCACCAGCGTGCCATTCGATAAGCGGTCCTTCGTCGTCCCGGACGGCACCCGCTTCGAGGAGCACACGATCGTCAGCCCGGGCGACGTCGTCCTGGGCAACCACGTCCGATGCGAGTTCGGCCTGGCCACCTCGGGCCGCATCTTCGCCGGCGAGAACGTCCACGTCGACGGCCACCTCAAGACGCCGGGCGAACTGCGCCTCGACCACTTCTGCCGCGTCTCCGGCAGCATCGAGGCCGGCGGCAACGTCTACTTGGGCGAGAAGAGCCGCATCGAGGGCAAGCTCGTCGTGGGCGGCGACCTCGACGTGGGCGACGACGTGGCCATCGCGCAGGGCTTCGAGGCCAAGGGCTGGATCAACATCCGCAACCCCGTGCCCATCGTCGTCTACCTCTTCCTCTACCTCATGGAGCTCCTGCGCCTCGGAAAGTCGGACGAGGTCGAGAAGCTGCTTGCCGAGATCGAGGCCGCCCAGGAACGCATCCAGATCCGCGAGAACTTCCTCTACATCCCCGACGGTTCGACCGTGGGCCTCACGAACTCCGTCATCAAGGGCAACCTCTTCGTCGGCAAGGGGTGCCGCGTCCTCGGCAACTACGTCGTCCACGGCACGGTGAACATCGGCCCCGAGGCGAAGATCTTCGGCGCCGTGCGCGCCGCCGGCAACGTGCGCGTGCAGGCCAAGGCCGAGGTCCAGGGCACCCTGGAGTCGAGCCGGAGCATCCTCATCGGCGAAGAGGTCCGCGTCCTGGGCGACGTGCGCGCCGAGACCGTCGACATGTCCCACAACGCCGTCGTCGATGGGCGCGTCGTCGCGCCCGGTGGCATCCGGTTCAGCACGCAGCAGTCGCTCGCGATGCAGGACAAGGTCGAGCGCTACGCCGCGGGCATCCGCGACGACATCGTCGACCTCCTGACGTAGGCCGGGAGGGCCCCGCCCTCACCTGCCGTCCGGGGCCTGCGCTGCGTCGATGAACGCCAAGAGCTGATGCAGCTTCGTGGTCGCTTCGTAGACGACCTCGCGGCCCCGTCGGTGGACGAGCAGGAGCCCGACGTCGCGCAGCCGCTTCGCGTGGTAGCTCACGATCTGCCGCGAGGACCCGTTGGTCGCCGCGTTCCAGCGCACGAGTTCGCCGTGGCGCATGGGAGACTGGCTCGCGATGCAGCGGGCCATGGGCAGGGCGCGCGGCACCTGGAGGGCGCTCAGCGCGGTGGGGTCGCCGATCGGGCTGCGGGCCTCGTAGAACCGCCGGTAGCGGCCCGAGCGACGGCTCGCGAGGACACCGGCGCGCTCGAGCCGGTAGAGGTGGTAGGAGAGGCACCCCATGCCGAAACGCTCGCGCCCGATGGCGCGCGGCAGCCGGTGGAAGAGCGCGGTCACGTCGATGCCGGGCTCGCGTTGCGCGAGGTCGAAGATGGCGGCGCGGACGGGGTGTTCGAGGACGACGGCCCGGTCGTGGGGGTTCTGCATGCAGGCCCAGGGGGGCGGGTGGGGGAAAAGCACGGCGCGCACATTTGCATACGTGCGGCCCGTTTGCGCTTCAAGCGGACGGCCTTGGGGTCCCCGCGGCATCGGCCGGGGCGCGCCCCAGGCGGGCCAGGACGTTCTCGTGCTCCTCCGGCGAGATCTCGAAGACCTCGCGCAGCGTCTCGACGTAGATGAGTTCCTCCCGGCTGGCCGCGGGTCGGCGCAGGGCGAGTTCGAGGGTGGCCTCGTAGATCTCGAGGCGCCGCGCGTCGCTCTTGGCGATCGTCGGGGACGCGGCCGAGGCTTGCAGGAGGCGCGTCGACGCGACGTAGGTGGCACCGAAGGCGGCGGCGCCGGCGGCGAGGCCGGCGAGATGCCCGGCCAGGAGGTCACCGGCACGCGTCCCAACGAAGGCGGCCGCGGCCAACGCGACGGCGAGGGCGGTGACGAGGCTGAAGAAGAAGACGCCGAGGTTGCGCACGTGGAGTTCGTAGTCGAAGAGCTGGTAGCGCAGGACCGCGTGGACCATGAAGACGGAGAAGACGATCCACCGAAGGCCGAAGTAGCCGGTCCAGAGGATGTTGATCTCCAGCGCCAGGTCCCCCAAGGCAGCCAACAACCAGACCGCGAAGAAGGCGACGATGAGGACGAACGTCCACGCCATGATCCGGTGGGGCCGCGCTTGGCGCGCTCCCCGGCGGAGGGTGAAGGCCACCCACACGATCGCCAGCGTGGCCAGGACGGCAAGCAACGACTGGTAGCTCGTGGTGATGCGGGGGGTGGGCCCCGAAGGATACGGGATCCAGCCCGGCACGCCCGGCCATACGAAGGCGCTCATCCGGGAGAGGGCCACGAAGCCGATGCCGATGGCCAGGACGCTCAATTGGTGCACGCGGTACCGTCGGGTCTCGCCTTGGTGGGCACGCATGAGGACGATGAAGGCGGCCAAGTAGAGGCCGTTGACGTAGACGAGGTGGGCGATCGAGGACCATGGGTTCCACTCGTTCCACGTCGCGGGGCTGGCGACGAAGACGAACGCCATCGCGCCCGCGGCGGCCGCGAGGGGCGCGAGGGCGCGACGCCAGGGGAGGCGTTCGTCGGGTCGGGCCGCGGCGAGCGCGACGGCAAGGAGGAGGAGCGGGTCCACGACGCCCGGCACGAAGGCGGCCCGCGCGACCGCCCGTCCGAAGGCGGAGGCCTGCATGAGCGTACCCGCGAACTCCATGAGGAAGCCCGTCGCGAGCACCACGAGGAGAACGACGAGGAGGCGGCTGAAGCGCTCCCGATAGGGGGCCTTCGCGACGATCCACGCCATCCACACGAGGCAGACCGGGGCCAGGAGTCGCGTGTAGAGGAGGTATTCCGTGGCCACCATGCCGGCTTCCGCCTCAAACGATGCCTTGGACGTAAGCGTTCCGAGTTCGAAGGCGCACGGACGGAGACACGATGGACACGGCGGACACCATTGGCGTGGCCTTCGTCGCCCCGCCCCGCGGGCCCCAGCCGACTCGCCGACTAATCTTCGACGTGCACATTTGCATCATTTTTAAGGCGTGAACCGCTGAGACGCCGCGTGCCCGAGCTGGGGACGCGCCTGGACCTCGCCCTCAGCGAGCACGTCCTCCTGTGGCTCGACCACCTCGAACGTCGCTCGCCTGAGACGGACGTGCGGGCCACGCAACCCGGCATCGCCGAGGCCACGGGGCGCAGCCGCAGCCAAGTCTCGCGCGTGACCGCCGAACTCGTGGCGGAGGGACTCGTCTTCGAACTACCCTTCCGGCCGCCCGGGTTTCGCCGCTCCATCTCGGCGTACCGACTGGCCCCGCCGGGACGAAGCCGCGTGTCCGACGTCGCCTCGCGGATCGGCTCGGTCCCCGTGTCCGTGACGGAACGCGACGGGCGCAACGCCATGCGGTCCATCGAAGAAGTGCGTCGCGAGCTCGGCGAGAACTGGACGCTCTGGGACGCGCTCGGGGCCGTCCGTGCGTCCGGGACGATCTCGTTGCGTTCGCCGCCGGCCGTCGACGCCTCCTCCGCGAGCCACTACCTGCAGGACCTCGACGATGCGCCCCCGCCCCGGCCGTTCGTGGGGCGCGCGACCGAACTCGAGGCCTTCCAGGCCTGGCTGCGAAGCTCCGCGCCCGTCTGGACGCTCGAAGCCCCGGCGGGCATGGGCAAGTCGAGCCTCCTGGCGCACGCGATACGCTCCCATCGTCCCGTCCGGCACGTTCTGTGGCTGCGCGCCGCCGAGGGCTCCGGCCCCTCCGTCCTCTTGGAGCGCCTCGACCGCTTGCTGCGACGTGCGGGACGCCCGGGCCCGGCCCTGACGCCCGGCAATCCGCAGGAGAACGTGGCGCAGATCCGGCCTCGCATCGCCGGCCTGCCCCTCCTCGTCGTGATCGATGACGTGCACAAGGCGGAGGCGGGACTGCGCCGCACCATCGATGCGCTCTCCGCCGTCGCAGAGACCGAGCCCAGTCTGAGGCTCGTCCTCGCGGGCCGCCACATCGCGCCTCCGCCCGAGACGGCGCGCGTGGCCCGCGCCCGCCACATGGGACCCTTGCCGGCCGAGGACGCCCAGGCCCTGCTCGCCACCCTGGGGATCCCTCGCGAGCGGTACGCGTCGTTGCTCACGGCGGCGCAAGGCAACGCCCTCTTCCTCATCCTCATGGCGCGGACGGCGACCGCGGCCGCGCCCGAGACGGGCATCGCGCACTACCTCGTGCACGACCTGGGGGCCACGCTCTCGGCCGACGAGCACGCCGTCCTGCGGTGGGCGTGCGCGCTGCGATTGCCCGCGCGTCGGGGCCTCTTCGAGCGCCTCGAGGTCGGGTCGCCGGCCACCTTCGAGACGCTCGTGCGCGACGGCCTCATGGTGCAGTTCCCTGACGGCCGGCTCGACATGCACGACGTCACGCGCGAGGCGTTCTACGAGCAGCTCTCCTTCGCGGAGCGTCGGCACATCCACGAGGCGCTCGCGCGCGCCTTCGAGCCCCGCGCGTCCGACTGGTCGGGCATGGCCGAGTTCCTCCATCACCTCGTGAAGGCCGGAAGGCGCGACGAGGCCGCGAGTTGGGTCATCCGGCACCGGAACCAGATCCTCGCCCGGATCCAGGAACAGAACGCCGTCGAGCCTCGCAGGTGAGCCGCGTCGGGGCCGCACCGATGGCGGGACGGGATGGTCCTAGCAGGCCATCAGCGTCGCGAAGGTGAACTGGTGGATGATCGTGTTCGACGGCGTGTGCAGCAGCGTGAACGTCGTCGCCGTCTCGGTTCCGCAGAAAGCAAGGACCTGGCCCGCGGCCACGTCTTCGCTCGCGCCCGCGACCGGCTCATAGGTCTCGGATCGACCCACGACCTTCATCGGTCCCGACGTGCCGTATCGGTACCCGGCGACGGAGCGGCTGCCCTTGAGGTTCAGGTCCGACCACGGATTCCCATGGGACGCTTGGGAGACGGTCCAGATGTCGTCCACCTCGTTATCGGTCCAGGCGATGCGTGGCGGCTGCGCACCGTCCCCGCCGTAGGCGGTTTCGTCGGCGAGGCAGCCCGCGAGAGACGCCAGGATGAGCACTGACGCTGCGCCTCTGAAACCGGCCATGGAACGCCCCGGTACCGCATTGCGCGCGGCTGGTTAACGGCTTCGTTGCCTGCGGGTGCGTCCCTCAGGCGGGCGTGCCTTTGGCCGTCATGGCCGGCTTCGGGATGGAGGCCGCCAAGGCCCAGGCGCCGACCGCGAAGTGGAGGATCGTGTCGGCCGGGTTCTCGAGGTTCGTGCCCGGGAACGAGGTCGAGAAGAGATTGTAGACGCCGAAGAAGACCCCGACGACGCCGAGGACCATGACGAGGGGGCGTTGCAGGTTCATGGGCAGGATGAACGCCGCGGCGAAACCGACGACGCCCAGGGCGAGGTGGGCCCAGTTCTCGCCATCGTCGAACCACCAGGTGCTGCCGAAGAGGCTCTTGTCCGTCGTGGGCCCGATGACGCCCACGAAGCCCAGGATCGCGACGAGGACGAGGACGGGGCCGCCGATCAACAAGAACTGCTTGGGCGTCAGCAGCATTTGGCGCAGGTTCATGGCGCGCTCGATTGGACCCGGGCTAGTTATCCCTTGTGAATCGACTCTGCGGAAACCCTCTGGGTACAGAATTCGCCTAAGGTTTGCGGTAGATGCCATCGCTTGTTTAGGCTAAGAGTTTCCTGCGGCACTAGCCGGTGAGGCGGCAGCCGCCGCCTTGGCCGCTCCAGCCCTGCTCGGCCTTGCAGCCGTTGCCGTCCACGTTGCAACCGGCGCTCTGGCCCTGTGGCCCTTGCGAGGCCCAGCAGTCGCCTTGGCCGCTGCCGTGGGCGCCGAACTCGACGCATCCGGCGGACAGGGTCGCGATCACGAGGCTGGCCAGGGCGAGCACGGTCTTGGCGTTCACGGGGTCACCTTGACGCGAAGGAGTCCCCCTGGGGGATTTAGGGAGCCTGGAGCGGTTTTCCTCCTCCCATCGGAGGCGCCCATTGGGGCTACGCGAAGGGTGTGGCGTCTTCGGGCGCCGGGACGTAGTAGGCGAGGTCGAGGAAGACCTCGAAGCGTTGTTGGTAGGCGAGCGCGACGCCGTGGGCGACGTCGCCGACGGCCGTCGGCGGCAGGGCGACCATGATCGTCGCGTTGCGGGGCTCGGGCGCGCTCCACTTGTCGAGGCGCAGCACATTGGGACTGGGGCCGGCGGCACGGGCCTGGAACGTGCCTTCGATGTAGATGGACTGCTGGAGCGTCGCCGCGCTCGCGGGGCCGGAGGCCTCCCACTGGATGCCCGTGAGGATCGTCTTGAGGCCGCGGTCGACGTGCACGGGGAAGGTCGTGTTGTCGTTGGGGTCGAACCGGGGTCCCAGGTGGAGGGCGAACTGGAACGTGGCCACGTCGAGCGCGAGGAAGCCGTCGTAGTGGGCGGACGTCGCGTAGGGGATCTCGACGGCGATGGCGACGAGGGCCACGTCCATCTGGTGCACGGCGTCCGCCTCGAGCCGCACGTCCCGCGCGAGCGTGACGAAGCCGAACCGTTGGAAGTAGAGGGTATGCGTGCCGGGCTCGAGGCCGGTCAATTGGTAGCGGCCTTCGTCGTTCGTGAGCGTCGACCGGTCCGTCTGGCCCGCGACGAACACGGAGACGCCGGACAGGGGTCGTTGTTCCTCGTCGACCACGAGTCCCGCGACGGTGCCCATGCCGGGCTCGGGCGGCGTGACCTCGTCGGGGTGGATGAGGGCCGCGGGTTGGTGGCCGGAGCACCCGCTCAGGGCCAAGGCTAGGACAAGAATGCCCAGGCTGCGCGCGGCGTCCACCCACCCCGAAGGGCCCCCTGGTGGGCCATAAGGTTTGCCCGCACGACGCGTATCTTGGGCGCCGGCCTTTAAAGCGGACTTACCTTTGGGCGACTCGTTGAAGATCGGCCTCGTCGGCAAGCCGAACGTCGGCAAGTCCACGTTCTTCAAGGCGTCGACCCTCAAGGACGTCGCCATCGCGGACTACCCGTTCACGACCATCGAGCCCAACGTGGGCGTCGCCTACGTGCGCGCGCCCTGCCCCCACGTCCAGTTGGGCGTCCAATGCAAGCCGAACCAGGGCGAGTGCCACGACGGCGTGCGCTTCGTCCCCGTCGAACTCGTGGACGTCGCGGGCCTCGTCCCGGGAGCCCACGAGGGGCGCGGCCTGGGCAACAAGTTCCTCGACGACCTGCGCCGCGCGGACGCCCTCGTCCACGTCGTCGACGCGAGCGGCAGCTCCAACGCGGAGGGCCAGGCCGTCGCGCCCGGCACGCACGACCCCATGGCCGACGTCCAGTTCCTCGAGGACGAGATCACGTGGTGGATCGACGGCATCCTCGCGAAGGACTGGGACCGGATCTTCAAGCGCGCCCAAGTCTCGGGCGAGAAGCTCGAGACCCTCCTGCACGAGAAGCTGACGTTCCTGGGCATGAGCGAGAAGATGGTCGCCGCCGCCATCCGCGAAGGCGGCCTCGACCACATGCTCATCGCGAAGGCCGTGCGCCGCCTCTCGAAGCCCATCCTCGTCGCCTTCAACAAGTCCGACAAGGTCCCGAAGGAACGCATCGCCGAACTCGCGGCGCGCGTCGGCAAGACGCCGTGGCACGCGACCTCGGCGGATTCCGAGATCGCCCTGCGCGGGGCGGCCAAGGCGGGCCTCATCCGGTACGAACCGGGAGGCCAGACGTTCGACGTCGCGGACCCGGCGCGCCTCAACGCGAAGCAGAAGCAGGCGCTCGACTACATCCGCGACCACGTCCTTGTGCCCCACGGTTCGACGGGCGTGCTGCCGGCGCTCGAGCACGCCGTCTACGACCTCTTGAAGCTCATCGTCGTCTACCCCGTCGAGGACGACAGCAAGTTCACCGACAAGAAAGGCAGCGTCCTGCCCGACGCGCACCTCGTGCCCCAGGGCTCGACGGCGCGCGACCTCGCCTTCCGCGTCCACACGCAGCTGGGCGAGCACTTCATCCGCGCCGTCGACGCGAAGACGAAGCGCGTCGTGGGCGCCGACCATGCGCTGCAACCCGGCGACGTCATCCGCATCGTCGCCCACGCTTGACGCAGCGTCGGACGTCTTACCGCAACGGGCGCGTTGCCGACTGCTAGGAAC
>Ga0070694_100000135_pt1 | contig 36852 bp, 39 predicted proteins | sample KBSK1251metaG_FD_65470 | JGI IMG/M metagenome (GOLD analysis project Ga0070694, IMG submission 65470) | Corn, switchgrass and miscanthus rhizosphere microbial communities from Kellogg Biological Station, Michigan, USA - KBS K1-25-1 metaG | ecosystem: Host-associated > Plants > Roots >...
CTAGCTAGGAAAGTTTCCTTCCACATCTGAGACAGAATTTCGTAAACATGGGATAATCGATGTCACATTCGACGCACAGGTTATGCCAGCCTTCTCCGTCGTAGATATCCGGGACATCAGCCATTGACTGGCATGACGCAGATTGGTATTAAAAAAAGCTGACTCTACTGTAATGCAGTGCAATCAAGGCTGGAGCTAAAGTACATGTGCAGCACCAAAGGGGGAGAGAGGAATTAGTCTGACACGTGCTTTGTAGGAGATCTTTCCAAATGATTCAACGCCACAAATCCAAGCCCTACAATGGCAAGGGCTATACCAAAGACTGCCATAGTAATCTCAACATCGTGTGATTCAGCTGGAATTGTACACCTCACTGCGTCAAAAGTGAAGTCAGAACAGCCAGTTAAAAATATTCTAGGAACAGAGATGCCAAAAAAGACTGATGCTAATAGGCAAAGTGCTATCCCCGCCACGAGTTTGGGCTCCACATGTTCCTTAGACAAAGACAACATTTTAAACAGATCTGGATAGCTCAATCCCCAGCTGGTTTTATAGAACCATCCATCACCTGCCATCATGATAAACATCAGAAACTGGTTGATGACAAATGAGCACCCTTCCACCGCGTAAGCCCACTCCCCTAGAATTGGAACGCGCAGTACGCCAACAAGCTGGATTTGGATGCTGTAAGTGTGGCAATGCCGTCTTTCAATATCACCACATAGTTGAAAGATCTGAAAAGCCAGAAGAAATCATGACGCTCTGCCCCAACTGCCATGACGAAGCAACAAAGGGTGCCATGACAAAAGAAGACCAGTGGAAGTACAAGTCTCAACCCTTCAACATTGTGAATGGTTACGCCCAAGGGCAATTGAAGGTGAATCATGACATCCCGGTTATTCATGTAGGCACAATGCAGCTGGTTCACAATGGCGACATTATCATAGTGGATGGTGAAGCCCTGCTCTCACTTTATGTAGACAATGGCAGACTGGAATTGTCTGCCAAACTCTATGACCCAAACGGACAGCTCTTGGCAGAGATTGACAGAAACGTATGGAAATCAGACGACCCATTTCCTTGGGATATTGAATCCAGCTACCAGTGGCTCAAGATCCGTCATAAGAGCAGAGCAATTTCTCTAGATTTGGATCTACGGAAATTCCCAATCACGCTAAGGGCTGAGCTCTGGCGCAACGGTCAGAACTTCAGTCTTGATCCATCACAAATCAAGTTTGATGGTGTAGTGAAGGATTTTAGAATGATACACCTCTGCCTAGTAGGACTGAGATTTGAGGTTAATAGCAAGTCTGACGCATTGACATTAGTGCCGGATCCACGTTTCGGTCAAGGTTTGATTATTTCCGAAGCAGATCTGGAAACACGCATTCAGAAGGGAATAGACGGCTGGAAACAATTAGAGAAAAAAGCGTCAGCGTCTTAGAGTCCAAAGCGATCTATGGGCTATAATCAGCCGTAGAATGTCTTGTCAAGTGGCTTTGGCATTGCATATGTCATATTCTTCTTGACTGACTCGTACCATTCTTCAACGTCTTTGGTTAGTGAAGGCCTCACGAGCCGGACCGCCTTTACAAAATCTGCATTAGAAACGATCTCCGACCTGCTCTGCATTGCGTTAACAGCTGCCTCTCTGCACAAAGAGACCAAATCTGCGCCGCTAAAGTTCTTTGTAGATATCGCGATGCTATCAAGGCTTATGTCATCTGCAAGTGGCATCGGAGCAGTGATTATGCGAAGGATCTCCAAACGAGCCTTTTCATCAGGCGAGCCGACGTTAACGATCAGATCGAGCCTCCCCGGCCTGAGAAGCGAAGTGTCAATAAGGTCTGGCCTGTTCGTAATGCCGATTACAACCACACCCGCGCTTCCGGCGTCGTCCATCTCTGTCAGCATTTGGCTCAGCACGCGCTCATTGCCCGACATGTCGTCTTGACCGCGCGGCCTTGCGAGTGAGTCGAGCTCGTCAAAGACAACAATGCAAGGCGAGGACGCCTTTGCCTTCCTAAAAATTTCGCGTATCGCCTTTTCTGATTCGCCAACCCATTTGGAGAGCACTTCTGGCCCCCTGACTACGATAATGTTTGCGCTGCTTTCCGTGGCAAGAGCCTTTGCAAGCAGAGTCTTGCCCGTTCCAGGAGGGCCATAAAGTAAGGCGCCTCGAGGGGGTTTTATCCCCATCTTTGCAAATTTCTCCGGCTCCTTAATTGATGTGATCAGGTTATCATGCAGCGCCCTCTTGGCTTCGTATAGCCCTCCCACGTCATTCCATTTTACGCGAGCGACCTCCACATAGAATTCGCGCATGGCAGTAGGGATTATTTCCTTCATGCCCTCCTTGAAGTCTCGCGTCGTGATTACCATTACTTCAAGCATTTCCGGCGATATCTTGTCCCCTTCGAGTTCTATCTCCGGGAGATATCTCCTAAGGGCCTTCATGGCTGCCTCTCTACAGAGCGCCTTGATATCAGCACCTGTATATCCGTGAAGTTCAGATGCCAGCTCCTGCAGGTTAATGTCTTCAGCCAGCGGCATTCCCCTTGTGTGAATCTGAAGTATTTCAAGGCGACCTTCGCCGTTTGGAACGCCGATTTCGATCTCTCTGTCAAACCTCCCTGGTCGTCGAAGTGCCGGGTCGAGGCTCTCTGGGCGGTTTGTCGCGCCAAGAACTATTACCTGGCCTCGCTCAGACATGCCGTCCATTAGCGCAAGGAGCTGAGCAACCACCCGTTTCTCCACGTCCCCAAATGCTTCTTCACGCTTTGGTGCAATAGCGTCAATTTCATCGATGAAAATAATCGAAGGCGACGATTCGCGTGCCTCCTTGAAAATATCTCGCAGCCTTGCTTCTGTTTCACCGTAATACTTGTTCATGATTTCAGGACCGTTTATTATGAAAAAATTGGCCTCAGATTCCGACGCAAGTGCCTTGGCAATCAATGTCTTGCCGCAACCCGGCGAGCCGTACATCAAAATGCCGCTGTGCGGCTCGATTCCGAGCCGGGCAAAGACCTCTGGATGGCGCATCGGGAGCTCGACTATTTCCCTCAGGCGCTTTATCTGATCCTTCATGCCGCCAATCTCTTCATAAGTTACCCTAGGCTTTCTGTCAGTAGTCGTTTCGGCCATTATTGACAGTCTAGTCGCGCGCTCTATCTTTGCTATAGATTTTGGAGCAACTTTTTCAATCTTGAAATCCATCTGGTTGCCTAGAATGACTACCGAAATCTCATCGCCCTCATTTACAGGAAATCCTCGTAGTCTGTTTTTTACAAAATCGCAGAATTCCTTGTCGACTGTTATCGAGCTTTCACCTAGGGGCATGAGCGTCACGCTCTTTGCCTGCTTGCAGTCGATCTTTTTCAGGTTCAAGAGGTCGTTGATGCCAACACTGGCATTTTTTCTTGTCTGCCCGTCAATCCTGATAATGTCATTTTCCTTTTCTTCTTCATCGGCGGGCCACGCGGTTACTGGGGTGCTACGTTTGCCCACAAGTTCAATTACTTCGCCCGCTTGAATCCCAAGGGATGTCATGTAGCGGGGATCGATCCTGGCCCTGCGCTTGCCAACATCTCTGTGCTTTGCCTCAGCTACTCTTAACTGGATAGGGGATGACTCGTCGCCCCCCGGCCGCGTCTTTTTCAAACCTGGGAAGCCTCCGGCATATGATTACCGTTATTTCATCTTCACAGACTGTCTGCTAATGTTCATTACTTCGATTTCGCCGACCCCCTCTACCGCACGGATCGACTCTTCTAGTTTATCCATCTGACCCTCAGCGTCCTCCAGCAAAAAATCGCCAACCAGTGCTTTCAGACCAAATGCGATAGGCTCCATGGCATGGCCTTTCATCTCCATCCCTTCCGGCATAGAGCCCTTGATGGAGCCAACGGCAGCTTCAAGGTTGGATTCAGCTTCTGCAGGAAGAATTCTGATCCTTGCGATTAATCGCGCCATAACTAAGGTCCCTCAAATCCGCAACCGATGCACTTGTAGGATCGTGCAAACTCGCGACAACTTTCGCAGCGCCACAGCAGTACATATCCGCAGTTAGGGCAGTAGTACTTTACGCATTCATCGTTCGGCATGATAGGTCTGCTGCATGAAGAGCAGACTGGTAATTGCAAGGGCTTGGACATACACGCACACTGTCAGGTTATCCGAATTTATACCTTATCAAAATAGATTTACAAAAGACAAGATAGCAAACTCGAATTCTGCCCGACTACTTGCTTCCGTCCTTATTCTCTGTGGTCTTCTTGATTACAGCCATGTATGACTCTATGAAACCTCGTGCATAAGCATTTGCATGCTTCTCGGTTCCCCTATGTGATCCATCTCTCGTTCTTAGATGATGATAAAACTCGTGAAGTATGACAAAAGGGTTGTAGTATATCGTTGAATCCATTGCGTAAATCTTTTTTTCTCTCTGAACGTACACAGCATATGCTGTTCTTCTCTTTCCTTTAACAGTGCCAACGGCTATTTTGGGAGGTTCAAGATGGTAAAAACTGCTCAATGCCAGCAGCGCCTCTTCAGTCCTCTTGGTGAGGATCATCTGAACTATTCTCGCTTGCATCATTTCGTCTGGCTGAGTCATCTATCTGTGTAATAATTGAAGTTATTTATCGATATAAGTGCCTCATTACTATGCTTGTCAGCCAAGCACCATAATGTGAAAAATAACAATGCTTTTCTTGACTTTTCCGCCCGCCGCACCTTCAAACACTCCAAAAACTGCGAATTCAAAAAACCCAATGAATTAGGTAGCCTTGATGTGCATAATCTCCAGTATAGTCTTGCTTAGATGTCGATAAGCCGTCTGATCTCGTTTCCGAGGATCGCTTTGACCATTTTGGCTGCGGCTTTGGCGCCAAGGATTTTCGCGATTGCGGCGGAATGAAAATCAAAGTCTCCCATGGCGGACGCTTCGTCGATCTTGTCATGTGGGATTGCTGCAAACAGTTCATCGAGCGCCTTGTTGTCAAGACGTTCCAAGAGTCTTCGGGCTAGAAGCATCTTGTCGAATTCGGACTTGAATAAGGAAAGCCAGTTTCTTTCATATGCTGCAAGAAAAGTGTCGTCTTTGGCCTTCAACGCTTTGCCGATGGCCTGGCCTGCATACAGTCCCCCCATGCCGCAAGTATAGATCCCTCCCGCGGTCGTAGGCTTGCTCTGACCTGCCGCGTCGCCTACGATGACGGACCGCCCAATTATGAAATTCTGAATCGGCCCATTGACCCATATCGGCGCATAGACCTTGCGAACAATGGAGTGATGGCCGCCCTTTGATTCGACATAAGCATCAAGCGCATTTGCAGCGTTAATTCCCTTTCCTGCGACTCCTACCTTACCCATTCCTTGCCTCGTTGGAATAATCCAAGCGAAAAAGCCTGGGTACAGTTCATTGTCAAATACTACCTCGATTGTATCACTATCGATCCATGGGGCGTACACTTCGTACTGGGCCGACTGGAGGACGCCTTCTCTGTTTCTTGAGATTATGGACGCAACACCGCGCGCATCCACGAAATACTCGCACGAGATTTCGCCCTCAGATGTCTTCACGACTAATCCAGTACCATTCTTCTCAATAGAGCGCATCGAACATTTGACGCGAATTTCTGCTCCACTATTTTGTGCTTGAAAGGCGATCTGCTTGTCAAATGCCCTCCTGTCTATAACCATCACCTTCTGCTTTTCCGCGCCGACCTCAAAACTACTATGGGGCGAGAGTATCTTCGCCTTCTTGATATTCTGATTCTCTATCGCGGATTGATCAGGGACAATCCCCAAGTTCTCAATCCCGCCAATGCTGACAAGGCCACCGCAATGCTCAGGTGTTCCGATTTCCGCATCTTCTTCAAGAACTATGACAGATGCGCCTGATGATGCTATTTCTCTGGCAGCCATAAGCCCTGAAACGCTGCCGCCGGCAATAACAACATCGCACTTTTGCATGAGCGGAAATACCAGCGATGTATTTTTCAATGTGCTAATTAAACTATGGGCAGAAGTGGATTTCAAGCAGGTAATCGTGGTCAGGCGCGATCTGGGAATGGGTACTGGCAAGATAGCAGCCCAAGTCGCTCACGCCGCAGTAATGGCTGCCGAGAAGACAAAGGTTAGAAAGCCTGAATGGTTTGAGGAATGGTTCTCGATGGGACAGGCCAAAGTTGTTGTCAAAGTCAGCAGCATGGCCGAGTTGGTTGAAGTTCGCAAGCGGGCAGAATCGCTTCACCTGCCGGTGGCTCAAGTGCAGGACAGCGGTCTTACCCAGATTCCCCCAGGCACTTCAACCTGCATTGGCATCGGTCCCGCACCATCAGAACTCGTGGACAGAGTCACAAGCGATCTCAAGTTGCTCTAGTGGCGAGTCAGTATCATTATCCCACCAATAATAATGGCAGTCGCAATGCCTTGCAGTATGGTGATGGATTCGCCAAGAACAAGGGCCGCTATGACTATCCCAAATATCGGTGTGAGTGAAAATATCGACATCGTCTTTACTGTGCCAATTCTCTTGATCCCCTGGAGAAATAGCAGCAGCGCTCCCCCGAATCCCGACAGAGACATCGGAATTATTATCAGCCAGAGGTTTGAGTCAATGGTGGTGAATTCGTCCCACTTGCCGACTAGAACTGCGATACCAAGTAGTATTAGCCCGCCTACGAGCGATTTGACCATTGCTATTTTGGCAGGATGAATTCTGGTCGTAAGCCGGCGGCTAATGTTATTGTCTACGGCCCAGAAAAACATCGACCCCAGGATCATCAGATTGCCTGCATTAAACTGCAGAATAGTTTCAGAAAGCTGCAAGTCTGTCGTCGCAATAAAAAGACCGGCTATCACTAGACTCACTGCGAAAACTCCAATCCTCCCTTTTGGCTTCTCGCCAAAAAATGCCGCGGACAGGATTATCGTAAAGATGACTTCGCCATTCGTCAGAATTGAGGCATCCGAGGCATCGGTCTGCTGCAATCCGTAGAGTAGTAGCGCCGGCGCAGCCACTGCGCCAAGCAGGGAAACGACGAGCATCAAGAGGTAATCCTTCCTGCTATCCAATCTGAACGAGGCTCTTGCGAATGGAATGAGTCCAAGACCTGATACGATATAGACAATTGATGAGAGTGCCAGCGGATCCACGGTTGCCAGGGGAATTTTGGCCACCGTAAACACGGAGCCAAAAAGCGCGGCGGCAAACAGCACAGACAGGTAACCGATTATCGCTTCACTTTTCTGCAATGTCGCCACCGTAATTCCCAGTCCGTTGTTGGTGAAGTTATCCTATTTCTGTTTATGCCGACATTTCATCGAACCGACCGGACAAGAGATATATGGTGGAAAAAGTCGATTTTTATCATTGGCCGGGAAACGCAAGGAGAGGAGGTCAGCCAAGTCTTCTTCATCGAAAAAAATTATTGCTTACGCAGCGATCGGGATACTTGCACTTGCGGTCGTATCAGTAACGGCATTTGCACCAAAGCCTCCTGCGCCAAATCCGGTAGACGATTCAAGAGACGAAAGCCTAAGACAGTTTCAGCAGATGTATTGTGGCTCCAACACGGAACCAAAGACTACCAACTTTCTGACAGAATATGGGCTGCCTTCTGGCTGCGAAATGCCGCTTGCTATAGAAGTTGAATCTGGTAAGGTGTGGTACGTCTCGACAAAGAACGGGACGCTTGGGAGCTATGACATTGCGTCTGGAGAGTTTGAAGAGGAACGTCCTGTGCCCTCCTGGCCATCACGGACAAACCCCACCACGTTTTCCATGTCATGGTCTGCCAAGTCTGACGGCAGCGGAAACATCTGGATTACCGATGAGAGGCAGAGAGCCATCTGGAGATTCAATATAGCTCAAGAAACCTTTAGCATGTTTCCTGTAGCCGCGAAATTGCCATCTTCAATCGACTTTGATTCTCAGGGTAGGATTTACTTTTCAGGAGTTCAGTCAACTTCTATTTTCATCGGGGATCCGTCCAAGATGAAGGACGGAACTTCGGAGGGAATAACAGAAGTTGCGCTCCCTTTAGATGGCTTTTCCGGAATAGACATGAGCCGAGTCGCAACAGGCTCTCTGACAGTGGATAAGCAGAATAACAAGGTATGGGTGTCGCTTCTAGCATTTCAGATTAAAGGCCAGCTCTTCGAGTATAATATCGCATCTTCAAAGGTCGAGCGCGTCATTGACTTGCCCTCAGAATTGAATTCTCCAGTAGGTTTGGCTGTAGACTCTACCGGAAACCTGTGGGTGACTGACCATGGAACAAACATGTTTTTCAAGTACGACAAGGCCAGCGGCGATATCGAAAGATTCGTGACGTCCATTGCCTCCCCGCAGATCTATGCTGGAGTCGATCAGCCGAGAGCCTATACTTTGCCTTATTGGATTGAGCAAAGCCCCGATTCTTCCCTTTTGTGGTTCAACGAGCATACGGGAAACAAGATTTCTAGTTTTGATCCAGAAAAACTAGTTCTCACTGAATACTGGGTTCCTTCGCAGAACAGGAACTGGGCCCTTTGTCCCGAGGGCAATGATGCGTGTGGTTTGGCTAACGCGCTGCAATTTGCGTCGACTACAAACGGCCAGATCTGGTTCACAGAATGGACAGAAAACAAGATCGGCGTCGTAAATGGGGCGAAACCCATCCCTGTTTCAGTTTCTGTACAGCAGGAAGAGCTAACGGTTGCAAGGGGGGATAGTATAGAAATTCGAGTTATGTTGGATGCTGCATCGCAATTTGACGGAACAACCATGGCTGCGAGTACCCTTACTCCGAATGGTCGCCTCGGCAATTCCACTGGGATATTTAGTGAAGACTCGGTTTCGATTCAGGGCGGAGGGACGAAACAAGTTTCGTATACCTTCACCCCTGCGGAAGATTTGCAGCTGGGCAAACAAACGCTTATGGTTGGGGCTGGCAACGACGAGATTACAGTGCTGAAGGCAGTTACGGTCAACATAGTCTGAGAGTTATCCATTCTATTCGCTCAAATCTGGGGGCTCTGTCCATGTAATCATGGACGCTCAAAGGCTAATTCAATTCGGCCCGGTTAGGATATCTATCGAGTGAGATGTCTTGAAGAGATAACCAGTACCAAATGGACGAAAACTCGTCCCAGTGTTTGCCAAGGTCTAGGCTCCGGTTAAAACAAGGACTCCTGGCATGGTGTCGCCAGCCAGAAACCTGAGGGTCGCCCCGCCTCCGGTTGATACGTGGCTCACCTCGTTTTCAGCCACTCCCGCCTTCTTCATTGCCTCCAGCGTGTCCCCCCCTCCTATCAGAGTTTTTGACCCTCTCCAGAATGCTAGGGCAACGCTCTTTGCAATATTTATTGTTCCATTGGCAAATGCCCTTATCTCAAACATTCCCATTGGTCCATTCCAGAATACGGTTCCTCCGCCCTTTCCTCCCACTTCGGCAGAAAAGCGCTCAATTGTTTCGCTGCCGATGTCAAAGCCGGACATTTCGTCGGGGATGTCGCCCCTTACCATCATGATAGATGTGTCGTTCGGGGACTTGGCAGCAACATGATCTGTCGGCAGCATTATTTTGTCTCCATAGGTGGAAAGAGCCTTTGTGACCCAGGGGAGGCGCTCTTCGTCTATCAATGAGTTGCCAGTTTTGATCCCTTTGGCCTTCAGGAATGTGTACGCAGCCGCGCCGCCAATTATCACCTTATCCGCCATAGGTATGAGGTGCTCTAGAGCGCCTATCTTGTCCTTTATCTTGACTCCCCCAACCACCAACGTAAAGGGTTTGACAGGGTTTTCCTTTATCATTGTAAGATACGCCAGCTCTTTGCTTAGATTAAATCCAGCGAGCCTGGTGTCAAAAAGAGTCGCCGCACCATAGGTAGAGGAGTGTTTTCTGTGTGACGTGCTAAATGCGTCGTTAACGTAAATATCAGCAAGTGATGCGAGCATCTTGCTGAACTCTGGGTCATTTACTTCCTCCTCCTTGTGGAAGCGCAGATTTTCGAGTAGCATAATGTCACCATCGTTCATCTCTGCGGCCTGCTGCTCGACAGAATCCCCAACACAGTCCTCAGAAAACCTGATTGGAGGTCTTGACTTTCCCACTATTTCTGAGAGCCTTTTTGCAACAGGCGCGAGAGAATACTTGGCTTCTCTGCCTTCGGGCCTGCCTAAATGGGAGGCAAGAATAACTCTAGCCCCTCTGCTTGCAAGGTATTCGATAGTGGGGAGGGACATGCGGATTCTGTAATCCTCTCCAACAGTCCCACTGTTAACGCTGACGTTAAAGTCAACTCTAACGAGGATCTTCTTGCCCTTATAGCGCGAATCCTCAAGATCTGGCAGAGTCTTCAGATTCAATCGGATTGCTTAAAAATAATAGGGCTTATTATGTTTATGACGCAGAAACCGCTAGTCGGCTGACGCTGCTAACTACAGTCTTAAATAGAATAGCCACGAAGGTACAGAATATCTTGAGTGACAAACCGTCCTCAGGCATGCTATCACCTAACGTCATGAGCGAGGGGCTTGTAGCTGGCCAACGAATAGCAAAGATTTCTGTCGTGACCCTCTCGGCCATTGGCGTTGTAGAGATTGTGATGGGGTTCGTAAGCGGAAGTGTTGTAGCTACCGCAGATGGCATCGATTCTTTGTCCGATGCAATGATTTCGCTTATCGTGTTCTTTGGGCTGCGAATGGCACACAGGCCCGCCGACAGAAAATTTCATTTCGGGTACCACAAGGTTGAAAGCTTTGCCGCGCTTATCGCGTCCATCGGCATGATTGCGATAGGTGCCTTCATTCTATACCACTCGTACGAGGCTCTCTTGGCACCTTCGGAGATAAGGCAACCCGTCCCTACCATGATCGTGCTCGCGACGGCTGGTGGTATCTCGCTCTTCAGAGCGTATCAGATGAATGGTATTGCGAACAAATATCGTCTGCTATCGCTAAAGACCGACGCCAAGAATTCGATAAAAGATGGATCCGCTTCAGTAATTGGTTTCATCAGCGTTTTGATTGCGAGTCAGTTCGGCTTTCTGCAGATGGACGCAATAGGAGGGATAATAATCGCCGGATACATCTTTTCAGTGTCGTATATTTCAGTAAAGCAGTCATCGCTTATCCTTGTAGATTCCTGGCAAAACCCGCGCATAACGGAGGCTGTCCAAAAGATAGTTGAAGAAAGATTCAAAGAAGATAACGTCATGGTAAAGTCCGTATTGCTGCGGCCCGCTGGCGCGTTGGCGCAGGCTGAAATACACCTAGAAATAGACGGCAACAAGAAACTTTCAGATGTGGAGCTGCTCCTTGTAAGGATAGAATTGGCCATCCGGTCTCAGATCCCCATAATAGGAAGGATCTCATCAATTCCTCATTCGCGTGGGCAAGTAAAGCCGGAGCAAAGCAGAAGATTCTCTATCTTTGATCGTAAGCATTCTGCAGGTGTCATATAGAATAAAACGCACATTGCAGCGCAGTGTAACCTTCCTGTTTCGTCAGTCCCCGATACGAGGTCATCATGTTCAGATTCAAGCAACTGCGTTAGTCTATATCGCGAGGAACATTAATAAAATAAACTACAAGAACCGTCATTGTGAGCGAGTTCGTTCCAAAGAAAGTTACTGGCAAATTCATGCACATTACTGACGAACCTCTAAAGAGATCAACCGGCAAGTCACTTGTGTTCTTTATGGGTGCGGGTTTTTGCCCTTTCTGCGCAGCGGAGAGATGGGCTATAGTTGAAGCACTGAAAAATTTTGGCACCTGGGAAGGCTTGGTTGAAGACAAGAGCGCCGGACATGACGAAAAATACATTAATGTGCCGACCCTAAATCTTGCGAGCGCGAAATACTCGAGCCAATTTGTTGAATTCATAGGACGAGAAACCGCAGACAGAAATTTTGAACCTTTGCAGGAACTTGATGCAAAGGATTATGAAATTCTAGATACATTCAATCCGGATCAGATAATCCCTTTCCTTCTTGTGGATGGCCAATTCATGCAGGTTGGAGCTGGATATTCTCCGAAGCTAATAGAAGGGATGGATCATTCCGCAGTAAGGTCAGAACTGCAAGACCCTAGTTCCGAGATAGGCAAAGCAATAAGAGATGAAATCGACAACATTACTGCTCTAATCTGCAAGAGTATTGGCGGAAAAACAGAATCGTGTGAAAAAGAGAAAATAAAGAGCCTGACTGCAAAGATCTAGTCTTCTGCTGTCACTACCTGTTCTTTCAAGCGGGTCACCCTTACCTCTGTGGGGCAACCCAGCTTGCTTGAAGCAACCTTGAAGCCATCTTTTGCAAGTGCAAGATTACCAGTCGTCACATGTGCTTCAAAAAGTACCTGACCTGGTTTTACCCTTGCTGCCAGGCCTGTCGCCTTTCCAAAGGCCCTCCTCATCCCTTCCTGAAGACGGTCAGCACCAGCAGTCGCAATCATCTTGTTTTCTCGCAAGATCACGTGTGGATAGACTCGGAGCATGGAAAAGAAACTCATTTCGCCAACAGTGGACATTCTCTTGTTGGCTGCCAGCCTTGCTGCTTCAAGTGCATTGTGGCGAATCTGTATCTTTTCAGTCGCCAATAATTCTAGCTTGTAGTCATAGTTCGTGCCAGCCTGACCAGAAGCAAATCTTGCAATTTTTATTTGCGGCTTGCCAGCTATGTACTCACGCCTGACATAAGGCATTCCGCGCGTCTCACGATAATTTACTCCCTTCATCTTGATACACTAATTTTGAATGCTTAAATGTGGAAGTTTGCTGTGATTTAATCGTTATGTCATCAGCACCTCCGGCTGAACCATTTTCAGATTCTTCTGGTCCGGAGGAAGCACCTGAGATAGTGGAGGCCCGGCTTGCCAGTGGCGGCCAAGTTCTAGTCGATGAATTGCAATTTCAAGATGAATTGCGCACAAAGGGCTTTGGCGAAAAGGAAGATGCAAAATACGTTCTCAAACCCTATGAAGCACTGTATCTACTTCACACAAAGAGGTTACTGCTTGCAGGGCAGAAAGAAATAACGTTTGATTTTCTTTTCGACATTATGGCAAAATACGACAAGAACATCATGTCAAAGTTTCTGATTTACCGAGATCTGCGAAGCAGGGGATACGTCGCAAAGGAAGGCTTTGGCTTTGGAAATGATTTCAGAGTGTATGAGCGTGGCGAGTATGAAAAAAAGCCTGCCAAGTATGTTGTGTTTGGGATTAACGAGGGAACCAACGTGAGTGCACGGAATTTCTACGAGTCTATTGAGCAGATTGAAAGGATGGGGAAAGAGGCGGTAATTGCGGTGATCGAGCGGAGAGGCGAAGTCATTTATTACAAGGCGTCAAAAATGGGCTTTCTTGAAAATAGGCATCGCCCAGAAAATAAAGCATAAAAACGGCTTTTGAGAACCAAGTCTCGTGCAGTTCAAAGAGATTTATTGCTCCGATTGTAAAATCGTTCTTGCTCGGTATTCTACAAAGTACTTTTCTGATTCCGACATTCACGAGCTAATGAGGCTCCATTATTCCTCACACATTAAGAATGGGCATGCACTAGAAACCCGGCTTTCTGACTGAACCTGTAAACGATTTATATTCCCACACTCTTTTAACACGCATGCAACAACCGGGCCTTTCTGATCGGATTATAAAACTGGACAAGAGCATACGCTTTGTAGGTATAGTAAACGGAAGGGGCGAAGTGATTGAAGGCGGGTTCCAGGAAGGAATTCATCCATTGCTTGACGGGACTGATGAACAGCAGATGTATGTTCAATCGCTTGCGAACGTCACCGCGCTTCAGCAATTTAGCGACAGGCTCGGGAAAGTGCGCTACACCATAACTGAGCATGAAAAAGTCATCCTGCTCACTGTACCATTGGCAGACGGGATTCTATGCGTTTCCGCGTCTTCAAGAGCTGACCCCATGAAAATCCGAGACAAGGTTATGAAGGCGATAAAAGTTCGAACAAAGGGAACACGGGACCGCAAGAAATAAAGCAAAAGGTTAAATGGAATCGATGACAGCCTAATGATAGTAGCACGCTTGGCGAAAAGGTTTTGCGAAAGCTGCTTTTACCGCGGCGAAGAATCTGAATTCATGGCAGCAGCTGATTTTTGCATGGATTGCATGGGGGTCCACTCGGCATGCCCTCAGTGCAAGGCTGGTTTTCATAGCGTTCACGTAATAGAGTAAAGATATTTATCGTCGACGACTATTGTTTTTCAGGCTTCAGGGTGATGACGAAGTGAACAGTCCCCCTATTATCTGCCTTCGCGGCAGACAATATGAAGAGAATTACCGGACTGCCGAATCCTAAGGCCAATTGGTTTGCAGCGAGAAGTAAAACAATTCAGTTTCAAAAGATATCAGAATGTGCTCCGGCCGGGATTTGAACCCGGGATCACTGCCTTGAGAGGGCAGTATGCTTAACCGGACTACACCACCGGAGCCTTCGTGTGCTTCTAGACGCACTTCATAAAAACGTAACTTTATGAGGCAATATCGAGCGATCAGCCGCCAACTGTTGTAATTCGCGGTATCCAGACAAAAATTCTTATCATCTTGGCGCAGCTAGGAGGGTGTAGGCAAGCACACTTGGGCATCCCGGAGAAAATCAAGGAAATTCAAGACCAGATACACAAGACCCAGATCAACAAAGCTACAGAGTTCCATATTGGTCTACTGAAAGCCAAAATAGCGCGCTTGAAGCGAGAGATGGAACATAATGTGCATGGCAAGACAGTCTCAGGTGGAGGCGAAAATGCGGGTTTTGACGTCCGCAAGGCAGGAGATGCCACGGTCGTTCTCATTGGTCTGCCCAGCGTTGGCAAGTCCACCTTATTGAATCGAATCACTAACGCCAAATCAAGAGTTGCATCATACCAATTCACAACTCTTACCGCAGTACCCGGAATGCTGCACTACCGCGGGGCCAGAATCCAAATACTGGATTTGCCCGGAATCATCGAAGGAGCGTCTGGTGGAAAGGGTTTTGGAAAACGCGTACTCTCTGTCGCCCGAGGCGCAGATCTAGTACTTATCATCCTTGATGTTTTTCAGCCGCATCATTTGGGTGTGCTCAAGAAGGAACTTGCTGAGGCTGGTATAAAACTTGACGAGCAGCCGCCCAATGTCTTGATAGAGAAGACTTCAATTGGCGGATTGTCAGTGAGCGCGCAGGTTCCACTAAAGATATCAGAGCGGCTAATAAAGGAAATAGTCCGGCTAAATGGAATCCACAATGGCCGAGTGATAATTCGCGAACCCAACCTTACTGACGATCAGCTCATCGATGTCATGAATGGGAACAGGGTCTATCTGCCTTCGCTTACCGTTCTTAACAAAATTGACCTAGTAAACAAGGGGTTCATTCAAGAAGTTCAAGCAAAGATAGGCAATAACTTCATGCCAATTTCGGCCGATGCCGGCATCAATGTAGATGCACTCAAGGAGGCTATTTACCAAAGGCTCGATTTTATCAGAATTTACATGCGGCCCAAGGGCGGCGAAACAGACTTTGTCGAGCCCATGATAATGAAGAACGGCTCAACAGTGCAGGATGTGTGCAATAAGATTCATCGCAACATGTCCAAGAACTTTCGCTATGGCCTGATATGGGGCAAGAGCGCCAAGTTCGACGGTCAAAAGGTTGGGCTAGAGCACGGACTAATTGACGAAGACGTGCTCACTATAGTAAAAGTACCGGGAGCGGGCTAGTTGAAAGGTACCGAACGCACTCGACAATGTCCGTACGCTTGCCCATGATCCTCGACATCCGATTGGAAAAGGAACACCGATTTGCATTGAACTCAAAAAAATAACGTGTCCAACTTTTCTGCCAGCTTTTGATTTATTCCCGACATTCATTTTGGAGATTATCAGTGAGATAATAAATCATATGTGCAAACTTTCGGTATAGACTCGCCACTAAGTTATGGTGATTTTTCCGCGCATTTCTGAATGGTACGAGCAGTAGTATTCGTAGGACCCTGGATGATATCCCAAGACAGCGGCGTTAAAGTGTTGCTCCGGCCTGAGAGGGGCCGTATTAACGTTCAGTATTCCACCTGATGCGTCCTCTATTATCAAGTCGTGGGTGACAATATCCTTATTGAGCACGACCAGCTTCTTAGGGACATTCACTTTTGCTTCTATTGTAGGGTTAGTCCCGTTAAACGCACCGTCACTGGCTACCAAGAGAATCCCTTCGACGTGGATGGTCTCCGATGGCTCTGAGGGGCTAATTAGGTTGCCAATTCCCCAAAGTGCGCCAACAGCAACAAAGCTGATCACCACAATCGCTATGATGTTATTGCGCATCTTGTAGTCTTGAACAAATTTCACCTAAATTCCTTTTGGACAAATAATGAATATATACGAAACGATCATTTCTGTCTATGTTGTCCAAATATGAAGAGCTAGCCGCAAGGCGGTTCAGACAATACAAGTGGGAAAAGCGCAAGTCTGCTTTTGATCAGACATTGATCTCCCTTGCGTTCATGCTACTTCAGTGCTCGGTTCCTATATTGGAACAGACGGGCCTTACAAGAAGGCGATCGGTAGAAAAAGTAGATGTTGAATAGTAGAATAAAAAATTTAGATTTGTGCGTACGTTTGTCAGGACGCAGATTAACTCGTTGGTGCCTCTGTTGAAGCAGGCGCCGAGCCACTGACCAGCTCTGCCGTAGCAAATCTTGGTCCTACTTGGCTGATTCTGATCTTTACGTTCTGACCCACCTTGCCGTCCTTTACAAAGATGACAAACCCTTGTATCCTTGCAATACCGTCGCCCTTCCTGCTGATTTCCGTTATTTGCACATCGTATTCTTTTCCGTTCTCAACTGGCTTTGGGCCAAAGTTGTCGCTTCTTCTTCCGTAACTCATACGTGGTTGGCACTGAGCTAAAATCCACATATAAACTAAATTCAACGTGGGAAATTTGCTCTATAAGAACATGTGCAAATCGCCTTATTTTTCCTCCTCGCAGGGACTCCAATAACATCCCCGTGCTAGGAAGTGCTAGTCGCCAGAAGACTGACTCATGGATTCATTGTCATTATCTGTCCTTTTGACGTATGTGCTTCGGAAGGCTTGGCCGAATACGGCAGCTGTGCGACAGTGTCGGGTATATGCGATCGTAGAATTGACTGATGGTCTAGTATGATTTGGGCTGTTGTAATATTTCGTTACACCTGTTTAGCTTCTAGTAACACATACCAGATAGGAGATATACCGGAACGGATTAGTCGGGATCGGATGGTCGATGCTTGGAAGAAAAAATAACTGCAATTTGTCAAAAGTGCGGGAAGGGATCCATAAAGATTCCAAAAGGCTTTAAGCATATCATTTATTGCAACGTCTGCTATGCTGAGCTGCATCGAACACCTGATTCAAATTGACCAGGAGATTGTTTTTTATTTCATTCGAAATCATGCAAGTTAATGTTTCATTTCTAAAACAGCAGAAACACATTCAGTCGCTCTATGCCAACAGTCGTATATGAACATCAGGGATAAATTCAAGGCAGAAAAAATAATCCTCACATTCGAGCAGCTCTGAGATGATTGGGAGCTAGAGTTTAACAAATAGCAAATTGCGATCGAATGCTTTATGCCGGTCCCAAACTATGCTATGCAGTTATGTACCGATTCTTATTGAATCATCGCAGATTGAACGAAGGCATTCGATGGCTGAGAGGATTGCAAGGTAGCTGGTCTTTGGATTGCCAGGGCTTGGGACGTTATCCACGGAGATTTGAATTTCTCCGAAACTTCCGCTCGCAGAAATATCATGTTTGTTTGTCTTTGTATTCGGATCAGCCACAATTCTAACCCGTGTCTTTGCTGGTCCGATTCCTGCCAGGCCCAAGACCGCTGCCACGTTGACATTCGCCGGAAAGAGTTTGACTGCCTCCGAAGCAGGGCCTGTAAATATCTCTGTTTTTTGCATTATTTCTTCAGGCTTTATCCCTCTTTCTGCAAAGAACGGGGCACCCGCAAGTGCCTTCGGATGTTTCGTAGTGGTGAGCGTTACAGTCCCGATGAAATTCTTCACGCTTCTTATCGCATCAATTCCTGCAATTGCTCCACTGGGAATGTAAATTCTAGTGCTGTGTTTCTGGGCCATATCGAGCAGTTCTGTTAGAAAATGAGGGTCGGCAAGAGCGCCTACGCTCATGACCATAAGGTCCTTTCCTGATGCCAAGGCAGAATTTGCAAAACTTCTTACTGCCTGCTGCGAAGCAGCCTCCACGATCGTGTCGATTTCTGATTGAAGGAATCTGTCAAAATCACCAAAGATTTCTGCTCGATGTTCAAGTCTTCCCTGAAGGGACTGCGCATTTTCCGCTACCACATCGAATAATGATACGAGCGTTGCATTGGGAACTTTTCCAGAATCTATCGCAATAGCAAGTTGGCTACCAATTGTTCCGCATCCAATCAGGCCAACCCTTCTACTCGGCAATATGCGTCATCAAAAATAGGGGTAAAGAAGGATTTCTACTTACCTTCTGCCGCGGCGCTCTGGTTTCTTTTGTCCTGGCAACCGCTTCTTTTCAAATCGTTTGATAAAATTGTCCTTGTTGCGCAACTTTGCAACGGGGCTCAGCCTTGGCTTACCCTGAATCTTTGGCGTCTGACCTCGTACCTTGCCGGCCTTTGTCAGTGATCCGTGTGTTGGCATTGATCTTCATATCGTGTTACCGTCCCAGTTTATTTATGTGTATGGCTGTATCACGCTCAGCCCACCTTTCGAATTGTGGCAACTATTGCCTACAATTTGTAATTTACAGGCAGCGATGTCCTAGATTATACTACTTTAAATGTAAAGGCAGTACATAATTTTCTGTTCACAGATAGCATGACGATGCTTGAATTTGACTTTCAAAAACAGATATTGGCTCTTAAGAAAGAGAAGAACGCTGTTATCTTGGCGCACAACTATCAGTTACCAGAAGTGCAGGACGTTGCGGATTTCACTGGCGATTCACTTGCACTTTCAAAGAACGCTGCGTCAACAGATGCCGACATCATTGTCTTTTGCGGAGTGCACTTTATGGCCGAGACGGCCTCCATCATATGTCCCGACAAGCGTGTCTTGATACCCGACCTAGAAGCCGGATGTTCACTCGCCTCTACAATTAACGCGAATGAACTCAATGCATGGAAGGAAGAGCATCCTAGCGCCGTTGTAGTGAGCTACGTCAATACTACAGCCGACGTAAAAGCGCTTTCTGACTATTGCTGTACGTCTTCAAACGCTGTCAAGGTCGTTAGCAGCATACCTGCAAACCAAGAAGTTCTATTTCTTCCTGATCTCTTTCTGGGATCGTACGTAGCGGAAGTGACCAAGAGGAAAAACATGTACATATGGCCGGGCGAGTGCCATGTCCATGCCGGCATCAAGGCAGAAGACATTAACAAGATGCTTGCTACTTTTAAGAAAGCCGATTTCTTGGTGCACCCTGAGTGCAGCTGCACCTCTTCAACCATGTATCATATGTCAAAGGGCGACCTTGCCAAGACAGGGCACATCCTCTCAACGGAGGGAATGATGAAGCATGCAAGAACTTCAAATGCCGAGCAGTTCGTCGTGGCAACCGAAACCGGAATCTTGTATCGAATGAAAAAGGAGAACCCTGATAAAGAGTTCATACCGATCAAGCGTGACGCTGTATGCAAGTACATGAAAAAGATCGACTTGCAAAAAGTATACAATTCTTTGGCACGGGATGTCTATGAAGTTAAAGTACCACCCAAAATAGCAGAGAAGGCAAGACTTGCCATAAACCGGATGCTGTCGATATCCTAGACCGAATTCAATTCAAGGCTAAAATCTACCGCCCTTGGCGAATGAGTGATGTAGCCAAGAGAGATAAAATCCGGCTTGCTCCTTGCATATTGCTTGATGTTCTTCTCGTTTACCCCGCCAGAAATCTCTATTTTGCATTCCTTTCGCAGACCCATTGTTGTCAATCTAGCGATTGTACGTGATGCTCGCGCAGGAGAAAAATTGTCGAGCATTATGATGTCTGCTCCAGCAGAGATCGCGTCAATCGCCTCGGCTGTGTTTTTGACCTCACATTCTACTCTGATTGCAAGACCCGCGCGACTTCGAGCTTTTCTAATACAATCACTTGGCGTGCCCACAATGGCCAGATGATTGTCCTTTATGAGGACCATGTCGTCAAGCCGCATTCTGTGGGCTCCGCCCCCTCCGGTGATCACAGCCTTCTTGTCAAAATAGCGCAATCCAGGTGCTGTTTTGCGCGTTGCAAGTATCCCGACGCCTCTGGCTAGTTGTGCAAGCTTGTAAGTCTCTGTCGCAATTCCGCTCATCCTCATTATCATGTTTAGGGCAGTGCGTTCAGCCTTCAGAATTGCCCTGGCGCTTCCAGTGAGTTTCATGACCACCTTGCCTTTATCGATTCTTGTGCCATCTCCTACTATCGCCTTTGCCTCACAACCGCAAATTCCGAAAATAATCTCCGCCTCCTCCAATCCACAAACAACAGAGTTGCGCGATTTACAGATTATTTTCCCACTTGCGTGCAAATCTTCTGGGAGTATGCTTTCACTTGTGATATCTCCCGCGCCAATGTCTTCCTCAAGAAACTTGACGAGGGATTCTCTAACGTTCAGAATCGAACGCAGGTCCTGCATTGATTAGGAAACCTTTAGCGCATACTTGTTGGGGACTGTGATGTCGAGTGTCTTGGCAACCCGTGATTTTGCCGGGTCGAACACGAGTATTATTCCCGACCAGTCGGGGCTCAAGTCTGTAGACTTGCAATTTGGACAGACTTTGCCCATCGTAATAGTCTTGCACTTGCGGCAGGCCTTTTCTTTTGCCAAATTCTACTTACCTCCGGCTGCCTTTTTCTCTTTTGTAGCTGCTGGCGCGGTCTGCTGACCTCCGCCCTTCCCCTTCTTAATCTCCTCGGCAATCCACTCCATTGCACCTAGGAAAGGCTGCCTGCAAGTAATGCCTATTTTGCCCATGCCTGCCCCCTTTCCAAGGCTTACTGCAGTAATCCTTGCTCTCAGTTTCGATCCGATTTTTAGGGATCGTGCGGTCTGATTAGCTACGATTACACCCTGCTTTACGTCGCTCTTTAGGTAGTCATCCGTAATCTGTGAAAGATGGAGCAATGCATCTGTAGGACCTATCCTAACGAACGCGCCAAAGTCAGTTATCTCTACCACTTCGCCTTCAACGATCTCTTGCAGTTTGGGGTAGAATGTCAGAGCCTTGAATGTAACCTTGTGATAGGTAGCACCATCTCCAGCCACGAGTTTTCCAACCGAACTCGTGTCGGCGTCGGTGATCATGATAACATAGCCGACGTCCGGGCTTATCATGCTCTCGTACTTTTCCTTCAAGATCTGGATGGCTGCATCCTTCAATGAGTTGGTCAACCTGTTTGGAGGAATCCTTACAACGTCGCTCATGTGCACTATGGCAAACATAATGCTATACGTTGAAACCTTCTTCGGAGGTTATTATGAACTTTTGCTTTATAAGCCGTCAGGATCTCGGCGCAAATGGCAGCTCGCATTTTACCGAAGATTTAGTCGTTTCAACGACCGCCTTGATTCCTACGGTGACTTCAAAACCTGTCTTCAAATAGCCTTCCAAGAAGCTTGATCCTTTTTTTCCGAGTCCGTGTCGGACAACAATTGTCATCTGTCCTCCGGGCATGAGCCTTTCGTCGTAGGTTCCCAAGTGGCCGTAGCGGCACATGACCTTTTCAATGTATTCCATTATCCCTCGTTCTGTCAACTCCTTTTTCCAGAACATGAGAGTATCGGGCAGGATAGACCTCCCTAGTTTGCTACCAAGCTCGTAACCCTTCTCATCGTCGAGCTCATCAAGAATTGAAGTGAGCATCTCGCGATTGACTACAACCATGTCTATCTTTGACAAATATCTGGTGAACTCGGCGTACCTCTTGAGGATAATGCCAACAAGAGCATTGACCGAAATCCCCATGTGGACAGCTTCATCGTCGAGAACATTAAGCACCTCACGCTCAAATCTGAAGGATCGAGTGATCGATGCGCGCGCGTCTTCTGTTACTTCAGACATGATATACAAAAGAGCTGATTTCCTTTAAGGAGCACGAAGATGTGTTATAATACAGTGTTATGTAGCAACTTGCACCACATTGTAACTGCAGGAGCGTGGTTGTATACATGGCTCTTAAATGAAAAGTTGCAATAAACAGCTTACGATATGAGTTACAAACTCGCAACCGAACAGGACTACTGCGCTCTTTGTAAAAGCAAATCTATTGTTTTTGATGCTGAAACAAGCGAGGCGATCTGCTCCGAGTGCGGGATGGTCGTTAGGGACAACATTGAATCGATGGGGCCCGAATGGAGGTCTTATTCTGGTGAAGACGTCGAAAGCAAAAGCAGAACTGGGATGCCTTCGTCACTGGCATTTCATGATATGGGCCTTTCAACGTTTATTTCTTATTCTAATGTAGATGCAAACGGCGTCGCAATAAGCGCGGAGCAGAGAAGCAAAGTTCAGAGGATGCGGAGATGGAACAAAATTTCAAGCAACAATCGCAGTTATCATCGCAACCTAAAGAATGCTTTTGCAATCTTGAGTGCTATTAAGGACAAACTCTCACTTAGCGACACAGTGATCGAAAAGGCCGCATACAACTACCGAAAAGCCCTGGACCACAGAATTATCAAAGGCAGGTCAATACGAGCGCTGATAGTTGCGGCGATCTACGCATCATGCAGGGATCTGTCAGTCCCGCGTACGCTTGAAGAGATTGCAGTTGCAGCAAACACTGATGCAATATTCGCTGGGAAATGCTACAGGCTGCTGGTACAGAACCTAGAGCTCCGGCTACCAGTCATTGACTCTAACAAATACCTGGCTAGAATAGCCAACAAGGCAAAGGTCAGCGAAAAGACATATCGAGCCGCACTCGGGATGCTTTCCACTATCAAAAACGACACGATATCGCATGGGAAGGACCCGAATGCTCTGGCAGTCGCAGTGCTTTACGCCGCCTGTTTAAAGGAAGCAGAAGATGTGAGCCAAGCGCAGATAGCCGTAGCAGGGGATATCAGCATCGTAACTCTGAGAAAGAGGTTTCAAGATGTGCGGAAGATCTTCCCCATCTAACCTCACTTTCTGAGAAACACGAGGATTTAAATACGGTAAAGGCAAATTTTTTGTAATGGTAACGGTAGATCAGGTCCTTACCTCTTTGAAGGAAGTTGTGGATCCTGAATTGCATAAGGACATTGTGTCAATGGGAATGATTAAGGATCTTTCAATAAATGATGGCAAGGTCGCCTTTACTCTTGAACTGACCACTCCTGCATGCCCGTTTAATAGTGATATAGAGAGGGACGTCAGGTCCGCGATACAGGGACTGGGAGTGCAGGACTTGACTCTGAAGGTTACTGCGCGAGTAATGGAGGGAAGAGCTGTGAGCATGGACGAGCTCTTGCCTGGAGTTCGCAACATTGTGGCAGTAGCGAGCGGAAAGGGAGGAGTCGGCAAGACCACTGTATCTGTCAACCTTGCAATCGCGCTTGCCCAGACGGGTGCCAAAGTTGGGCTTCTAGATGCAGACATCTATGGGCCAAGCGTACCGTTGATGATGGGTCTCAAGGCCTCGCCTGAAGTCGTAAACAACAAGATCCAGCCGCCAGAGGTTGACGGGGTAAAAGTCATTTCGATGGGCTTTTTCTACGAGCAGTCCCAGCAGGCAGGGATTTATCGTGGTCCCATAGTCTCTGGAATAGTAAAACAGTTTCTGACCGATGTCAATTGGGGCGAGCTCGATTATTTGATTATCGACCTTCCGCCAGGCACAGGCGACGCTCCGCTTACCATAGCACAGACGATTCCGATCACCGGAATTTTGATAGTAACAACCCCACAAGATGTAGCAATGAACGTTGCCGTCAAGGCTATCGGCATGTTCAACAAGCTCAATGTGCCAATAATTGGAGTAGTGGAAAACATGAGCTATCTACAATGCCCGCACTGCACCGAACGGATATACCTGTTTGGTCAAGGAGGCGGCAAGAGAATAAGCGACGACTTCAAGATCCCGTTTATTGGAGAGATTCCGTTGCACCCTGCAATAAGGGAGGGCAGCGATACTGGCAAACCCACCGTTATATCAGAGCCCGAATCCACACAGGCGCGCTCTTTCAGCAAGGCCGCAAAGGTCGTTGCCGGCCGAATTAGCATTATTGCTGCTGAAATGAAAGCTCAGGAACAAGCAGAGCCCGCAAAATAGGGTCATAATGCCCGTTAGTCCCGACGACTTGCAGAGACTTAAAACTCCTTTCGGCAAGCTCATTCAGGATCGTGATGTTAGCAAGGCGCGGATCCTTAGTGCCGTAAAAGGGGCCAAAAAAGTTGTTACGATTGGCGACGCGACGACTGAACGTCTTATCTCTTTCGGGATAATTCCCGATATTTCAGTAATTGACGGTAGAGAACGAAGGTCAGCTACGGAACGTCAGTTCCGCTATCTGGCTAAAGAATTCAAGTGTGTAAACCTGCCTGGAACAATATCACGAAAAGCGCTTGATGTATTGAAGCAAGCCATTAAGGAGACTCGCCCTGCTAGAGTAAGAGTAGACGGTGAAGAAGACCTGCTTGCGCTACCGCTATTTCGCTTCGCTCCAATAGGCTCCGTTGTTCTATATGGCCAGCCACTTGAAGGCTTGGTGGTAGTCAAGATTACTCGCTCCAAACAAGAGGAAGCTAAAGCCCTAATGGAGACCATCATGAACAAAACCAATTCAATCCGTGAAGATATTCTTTGAGTTCAAGGAGATTTGTCCCGAAAACGCATTCAAGGATTCACTTCTGAACGAATAGCGCAGCTATCATCTATTGCAAGCAGAGCATACACTGTCCTGATGTTCTTTTAGCAATTGAGTTGAATGGGACCGGGGCTATTGAACAACCAAGCCAAGCTACCCCTGCCCACATAAGGCAACGTATTGATCTACTTTTGTTCAAGTTTCTTAAAGAGCATTATGGCGTGCAGGATATATCGCCGAAGTGCTTCGACAGGCATCTATTTTTCATAGGACGCCAATCTTCCAATACTAGCAGTGCATTCTGGGGATAAAATTCAGCAATTGTTACCCGATGCCATATGCGACGCCTAAGCTGTTTCAGACAACTGCTGAATCTCACTCGGTGCCCTTTCTCTCTTTTGCCCCCGCGACTTCCGTTGGTTCATTCGGAATCGCCTTTTTCTCTTCAGCCTCTTTCCGTTTTTCTTCTATTGTTTCGCTCATGGTTGGCATTGATATCGTCACAAAATGTTATCAAGGGTTCATTGTGTGAAGAGCCCTAGGCCCAGCCAGTGCAGTATTTGAGAAAAAGAAAACCGTAAAGTAGTTTGCTTTCGAAAAGTTCACATGTCAATGTCTGAATCCGAGGATAAGAAGCAAAAGAAAGATCGGGCGCTCTACCAAGGAACTACGCCTGCCGAGGAGGAAGAGGAAGAAAGAGAAATGAAGAAACAGTAATTCATGGAATCTTTGCATCAGGCCTGCGAAATTGCTGAGGGTAGATCCTCACTACCAATAATCAACATGCGCAGCCAAATCGCGCGAGACTAAAGGTTAGGCAGGTTCAAGCACGCTCCAAAAGTCTTGTCAAAAAGCGCTACACTTAATGGATGGATTTGAGATCGATTAGTTCGGGGGATGAAGAGGTGGTGGCTGAATGATAAAGATGATTATGTATACCAATTTCTGACCCCGAAATTATCAACTACTTGTCGCAACCGCAGCCGTCACTTCCCAAGTCAAACGGCCTGATATTATATTTTTTCATACAATTCGGACAGGCACTCTCGCCATAAGGAATTCTCGCATTGCAGAAAATGCATGCAGCGGTTTTGCCTTCCGCCTCGAGACTTGCCATCATCGCAAATGATGCAGGATGGCTATTAAATCTTGTTGCATGTCTGAAAACGTTCAGGACTAACTAACATAGAGAGTAAAGGCAGACCACTAGGCACTGCGAACATGTAGATTCCAAAAAGTGTGGGCAATTAATCCGAGGACTCGGTCACTGGAACGGAGTAAGCAGGATTTTGGGGCGATTAGGAGTACTGTGATGGCAACGTTTGCCGCAAAGCGGACAGTTCTTGCGGTCCAAGAACACGCACTGGCAGATGTGTGACTTCATATAGCTATCGGCAGCCTTGGTGAATTCGCCAGTACCGTTACAAAACGGACAATCAGAATCGGTAATTTCTATCAAACCCCTGCCAGAACAGACTGGGCATTTTTGGAGGTCGGTTTGAGCCATCTTTTCTACGTTAAATCAACTATAATTTAATCATTATCGACTCTTAGACAATCTAATTATAGTTTCTAAAGCTGTAAACAGGTTTCGGTATTACATAACAATGAGGTGCATTATTTTTGACTCGTGACGTTGAAAAGGAATTAGATGCCTGGCGATACCCACTGCTGGAACGGATCCTTTTTTCTGGCAAGATTGTTCAGCAAAGCATAAGCGACTACTTTGAGTAGCCCAGGGCAAGTTGCATTCAAGAAACTGAGTGCATTAATAGTTCCTTTAGGAATCTAGTTAGCAATTGCCGATCGACGACGCACTAGGTCGCATTGCAAAGGGCGAAGTATTCGACGACTCTTGGAGTAGATTAGTGTACTCGGTTGACTCGAGCCATTATCAGATCATGCCCGAGATGGTAGTCTTTCCGACTGATGCGGAGGACGTTGCGGAATTGTGCAGGTACTGCACCTCCAAGCAGCTTCCAATAGGAGCCCGGGGCTCGGGCACGGGCTTGCTTGGCCAGTCGCTCACCGATGGGGCTGTGCTGGACTTTACGAAGCACATGAATAGAATCATAGAAATTGAGCAGGACCATGTCATAGCGCAGCCCGGGGTAGTCAAGGCCGTACTCGACCGAGAATTGAAAAAGAAAGGAAAATTTCTACCGCCAGACCCTGCTAGCAGCAATTACTGCAGCGTCGGCGGCATGATAGCAAACAATTCTAGCGGGATTCACTGCCTGGGTTATGGAAATACAATTGATTTCCTGCTTGGAGTCAGCGTGGTCTACGCTGACGGCTCAAAAGGGTACGCTGAAGAAGGCAGATTTGACAAAAAGTTCGCGATGCTCCGGGATCTCTTGTTTCCAAGGTTCGATACCATCCAGCGCAGGTTTCCAACGGTGAGCAAGAATTCTTGCGGATACAGACTCGACTCTGTGGTTCAGGAGGACAAATTCCTTCCACACAAGATACTAGCCGCGTCAGAGGGGACTCTTGGCCTATTGACTGAAGCAAAATTCCGAATATTAGACTTGCCGGAGCACAGATGCCTACTTGTCTTAGGATTTTCAGACTTGCTGGCAGCCGTATCCGCAGCCCCTGTCATCCTGAAATTCTCACCAGTCGCACTTGAAATGATCGACCACACGGTTGTCTCGAGTGACAGACCCGGATCGGGCTATGGTTGCATACTTTTCGTCGAGTTTGCGGGAAATAGGGCCTTGGCCGACCGCCAGTTAGAGTCTTGTGCACACGAAATGAAGAGTCGATGTTCAGTCGTGGAATACGCTTCAGACGAATCCAGTCTCATGCGAATTTGGGGCGCAAGGAAGGGTGCACTGAATAGTATCATGAAGCTCACCGTAGGGAGCCGAAAGCCTTTTGGACTTATCGAAGACACTGTAGTCCAACCTGAAGACCTTCCTGATCACGTTGGTGCACTGCTAAAAGAATACAGTCGAAATAAACTGGAGTATGTGATGTACGGGCATGTTGGTGACGGAAATGTCCACACACGACCTATGGTAGACCTGCAATCCGACGCTCAGATGAAAATGATAGAGGGAATTGCTACTCGCGTTTTCAAGCGTGTCGTCCGAGGAGGTGGGACGATCACTGGTGAGCACGGAGACGGAATTTCGCGCTTACCCTACATTCCAATGGTCTACGGAAGGCTTGTTATGAAACTTTTTGAACGGGTCAAAGAGACTTTTGATCCCAAGTACGTCCTAAATCCTGGGAAGAAGATCATTTCAAGAAAGTTGGAATAATTTAAGAATGGCACGGCTCAACTTTTGCATGTTGAAATCGCGCTCTAGGGATTTTCGGAGGCTGTGGTCTTACTCCACTGGTTTCTATGCGGTATGGGTTGCACATGTCGGGAGAAGGATGGGCTTGCTAGACATTCTCTCAAACGAACCAATGACTGCTCAAGAGTTGGCCACTTCTAGTCGCCTCTTTTTGCCGGCTGTCGAAACATGGTGTTCCGCAGCTGCTGCATACCGCTTCGTAATGAAAGGGCCTGGCGGTAAACTTCGACTCGCCTCAGGGATGAAATCACTGCTAACTGATAAAAAGCATCCAGATTACCTAGGTGGCCAGTTTTCATATCTGGCCCTGCGAAGTCTAGAATACGGAGCTTTGGACGACTTGTTTAGGTCCGGCAAGACCAAATCAATGTCAAACACATTTGATGCAATAGAAGAAGCAACGCATTGGGATCATTACTCATTGCTCAGAGCCATCAGGAAGGACAAGCGACTTCATCGGCTCCTGACAAACCGCTGCAATTTCGCCGACATTGGATGCGGGACTGGAAGTCTAATTGTGAAGTTGTGCAAAGAATATCCCAATTCCGTTTACCACGGCATCGATCCGTCGGACGTGGCATTATTAACTGCAAGGCAGAACTTGAATGAAGACCAAGCCACCATAGAGAAGATGAAGGCTGAAGAAATGCACTTCTCTAAAGAATTCGATATCGTCTACCTAGGCGAGTCGTTGTATGCATCAAGCAATAAGCAGGCGGTCCTGACTAACTGTTACCGGTCACTTAAGGAGGCAGGAACAGTGATAATAATAGAGGGACTAGTCCCCGCCAGAATGGTTACGGAAAGCGATCTGATAATATCGGGAATGCAACTGGATTTCGCCCTTCAGGGGTACAAGTTCATGACCAAACGCGAGCTCGGCGGCCTCCTGAAGACTGCCGGGTTCAAGAAAGTAGCCTTCAACCCCCTTGGGGGTGCGGTTTTTCTTACCTGCGCAAGAAAGTGACTATTCTGCGCCAAAGAACCCCAGAAGGTCAAAGCCCTCTGTGGCCTTGGCCTTTATTTCAGCAATAGATATCAAGTGGCCATCGGGGTCCTTGATAATTGCATGCTTGCCAAATGGCTCCTCTTTTGGCTTTTTGTAGAATTTCACTTTCTTGTCTTTTAGCTTCTTTACGCTTGAATCGAGGTCACTGACTTCGAACCCGACCAACATTCCTGCTCCCGTCTTTATACCGCTTTTCTTCTTCGCGGGATGTAGCGCAAGGACGGTATTGTTGTTAAAGAATTCCGTCCAATCCTTTGACTTTGTCTTTACCGGAAGACCAAGCGTGTCCCGATAGAACTTTACCGAGTTTTCCATGTTGGAAACGAGCAGTATTACTGCGCCGACTTTACTAAATGACAATCCACAGCACCTTTGAGAGAAGTCAGTAAAGGTGAATTAAGAACTTTACTTCGTGTACATGAGAGCTGATTAGCCCTTAAGAGAGAATTCCTCGTGAAATGAAAACTAGGACAAGCCGGACGCAGACCGAGAGCGTGCAAGGCCTTACGGCGTTAGGCGTATAGATATCCGCAGATGACGGCAATAGCCTCAAAGTCCTATGTGCAGCCAATTGCAGGGCGAAAAAAAGTCGAGGCCGCTTTTTCAGGCAAGAGCCACTCGCATTTTGAACTTTCTGCCTTCTGCAAAATTTGTGATTTCTTCGTCGAAGCATTTTGGACAGAGCAGCGAATCATTAAACTCTGCGAGAAATCTAGTGTCTTTGGAGCACAATCGGCATTTTTCATCCTTTTGGATTCTCCTTCTGGATCTCATGTCCAACCACCATTATTTGGGCACGCAGTTCATTTATCTCGCTCAGTGTATGGCGCCCGCACGCACTACTTTTTTCTATCTTTTGCATATAGAACTCGGTGAGCGTCATGGGTTTATCATCAATCCAGACAATCCTTGTTGTAACTAGATAGCCGGTGAATCTCACCACAAAGCATTTCTAGTTAGCCAAATAAACGCTAGCTGCCTTATTCAGAAGCTGGCAGGGAAGAAGCGTGGGATGCTCGGGAAAGCATGTGCTTCCAACTGTCGTTCAGCTTTCAAAATATGTAGGCAATCTTGAAAAAATTCTATAGTACAATGTTTCAGAGCCATCCATCAAGAAATACGTACGTCGATGCTCATTATGAGATCACCATACCGAATTGATCCATACATACGTTGTTCTCGCAATACAGGAAGATCCAGTCTCCACATCCGATCTCTACCCTTCTGTGGTTGTACGGCGAATCCAACAATTGCTATCCCCTAGTCCTGCACTTCAATTATTAGTCTTTCATTTCTCGTCAGAACGTGGTTTTGAAAATCTTCAATTTCTAGACCATCACCTGATGTCACCTTCAATATCTTGTCTTGTCCCATTCCCCAAATCGAGAGGAATTCTCCAAGCGTATAATCGCGATTCACTACTGACTCTATGTGTATGGTACCGCTTTCGTCATGCGTGTGGATCGGCGCCAATAGTTCCCTTGACGGACCAAATTGGTCAAGAGAGTGGTCGTGCCACAGCTCTGAGGCGATACCTATCTCTGCTGGTAGTACTATATTTTGCCCAGAATTTCGCACTTCAATCTGGACATGAATGTGCATTACAAGAGCAGGATTAGCATGAACTTCCTCCAACGTGAATAGCTCGTCTTTCTGATCTGTGTTTACCTGATCATCGGAAACTTTTGATGCGAAAGTGCCCTGATAAATGATAAAGATGGTCGCGATGCCCGAGGCTACGAGGCCGATTCCTGCATATGCTAGCAATCGTTTCTGAGTCAAGACCACAAACAAATTGGCATGACTACGGTGCTAAAAGCTTTGTCGAGTTTAGGGATCCGCGGTCGCGACCAAAACATCCCAGGGAAATGTAATTCTGCCGTCCTGTGAAAAAACAAGAGCTCGAGCTCTCGCCTCTGCCTTGATTGCGCCTGCAACCACTTCATCCTCTTCTATCCTTTCTCTGATCGAGTTGGCGGTAGTAGAAAGATAGTCTGCCCAATACTGGTCGAATGAACCTGCCACATATTCGAAGGTCAATTTTCTGATCTGAATTCCCCTGTACCCCGCTCCGGATAGCTCCTTTTCAAGATCGCTAGGCTCTCCAAATCTATGAACGGTTGGCATCTGTGGAGGCCTTATGTTCGGAATGAACTTCAAGACCGGTTCCATTATTGTGCTAAAGTACGGCACCCCTTTGGGAGAACCATGCACAGCAATGATCAACCTTCCCGTTGGTTTCAATAGATTTCTAAGAGTCGATAGCACGCCGTGTGAATTGGGAAAAAACATCAGCGCATACTGGCAAAATATCTTGTCGAAGCGAGCACGAAGTCCGATATTCTCCGCATCCATCTGAACAATCTTGCCCCGAGGCAAAGACAGCTTGGCGATTCTGAGCGCGCCAAAAGACAAATCAAGCCCAACCAGCGATCCGGATGATCCAAGCTTTTTCATCACTGCAGATGAAACAGCACCGGTGCCGCAGGCAATGTCTAGTACTTTATCAGCTGGTTTGATGTCTGCTATGTCCACTAATTCCGCAGTAGATTTGAACGGGCCCACCCCGATACTCGCCCACGAGTTATGGTAGTCAGGGGCAACCAGATCCCAGTTCTGCATTGTTGTTATCTTGTAGTTTTTAGAGTCGAATGTCAAATTGCGGTTCTACGCATGAGGAAAGATTTAATTCCATTTTAACTTGATTATCTTGACATGAAGGAGTTCCGGATTTTGCAGAACTGCCCCATCTGCGGCGAAGGCTTTGATTCGGAGTATAAACTAACGAAGCACACTAGCTCTAGCCACCGAAAGCCTGTAAAATCGGGCTGGATGGGGGAGGAGGATTCTTGCAGTTGCGGAGGAGAACATTCACATTCCCACGGTCATTGTTGAAATGCGGGCCTGCGCGGCATGACAGCTGACAAACTTTTCTTCATCTACGTGGCAAAGAACGAAGAATGGCAAAAGCGGCAGCAAGAAGATTGGGATTACGTCGCATCGATGTCGAGGTTTTTCAAGTGGTGGAACAAGCGCTATTTTGACGTCGACATGCCGATTGAAGCAGACATCCTGCCGGTTATCCCCGGCAAACTGTTTGACAGGATGTCCCTTGCCTACCTGATGAGGGATCACGAAGGAAGAGGTAATGACGTTTTTCATTTCTATTTAGCATATTTCAAGCCCTTCTGGACCGATTGTAACACCGAGGGCTACACGGCCAAGAATCTTGGAATTTCTTGGTGGGAGAGGCCACCCGAAGGCAAATCGGAGGCGGAAAGAATTGAAATGTTTACAGAGAAAAATTGTCCCAGAGTATCGCATATTCTTGCTCACGAGATGTTGAGGGTCAAAGGAAAAACCAAGAAACAATACTTTGGCAACGTCCACGACATCTGGGACAAACATGTTTATGATAACTTGCCTTTTCTGTACTTTGATTCACGTTTCAAAAAGGTGAGCAAGGAAAGTTCGCACAGGTTCGTAACTCTTGACCCTGGCGAGCTTTAATGACGATCAGACAAATTTGCGAGTTATCAGGAGATATTTCTGTTGTTTGAGGTTCTGATAAAATCGGGAGGCGTGGTATCGACAGCTGGGATTGGATTATTCATAGCGTTTGTGACAGTACTGCTCATTTTTCCGGTCATTAAATCATGTGATTCTGCCAATACAAACTGCGTTTACTCCTCCACTGCCCCAGAACCATTTCGCTCAATTGTGCAGCCGGCTTACCTTGCAGCTTCATTGCTTGTTATTGCTGGTGGCGTCTTTCTGGTAAGATTTGGAAGGTGGCGTGATTCCAAAAAAACTGGAGGAGTCTAGTTAGCCCACTCCCACAGGGTCTTTTTGCTCTGTGTGGTCGCGCTTCATATGCTCTTCCTTTTCTGCCTGCGTAAGGAAGGATTTGCCACAAAAAGAGCATGTAACCTTGGCAGTGTCTGCTCTGGATGCCATTAAAGGATTAACGCTGACAAAATATTTAATGAATTGCGCTTCTCGTCGGCTATAAATAAGACAAATTGAATATACCGCCATTGAGGAAAATAAGGTTCAGCAATGCAGAAAGAGACTTTCTAGTCCGAAATGAAGCGTGTAGAATTGCCACTTGCAAGAACAACGTCCCACATGTCGTGCCTGTTTCCTACGTTTTTGAAAATGATTCCTTCTATTTCGCTACTGACTATGGAACGAAAAAACTGGAAAACATAAAGACCAATGGAAAACTAGCGATGACAGTCGATGTGTACAGCTCTCTGGGCAACAAGGCCGTTTGCATCCAGGGCAATGCGAAACTAATCGAATCTGGGTCAGAGTTCAAAAGGCTGTACAAGATATTCAATCAAAGATTCGAGTGGGTCCGGAAAGATCCTTGGAATGAAGGCGAGGCGCCTTTCGTTGAAGTCGTTCCTTACACGAAGGTTAGCTGGGGGCTAGAGTGAAATGAAGACCATAGAAAAGCTCGACGAATTCGCAGGTAGGATCTGCAAAGCTGTGATTCCCATCAAGAAGGAATTCTATTTGGGTCGCGGTAGTTCTGTAGCAATTTGCACGTTGTCGAGCCTTGACCTCTTGGAGAGAATCTCAAAGACAGTTGCTCTGATGGACAAGATCGCAATTGCAGGCAGGCTTCTATCTGAGAACAGGGGGGTAGATGCCATGATCGAATTCGCGTCAAGAAACCCTGAACTTGAACGCATCATTCTTTGCGGCAAGGAAGTAAAAGGGCATCGAGCCGGGCAAGCACTGCTGTCGCTTGCAGAGAACGGAACCGAGCCAAGCGGAAGAATAATTGGCGCGTTGGGACCTTATCCTATATTGCGTGCAGAGCCCAAAGATGTCAACACATTCAGAAATAGAGTTCAAGTTGTGGATCTGATAGGAACCACAAAACTTGAAACGATCATGATGCTAGTAACCTGATTTCTGCCTGTCACGATTGACCTTGTTCTTTTTCACGTATTCTTCAACAATCTCTGAAGGGCTCATGCCAAGTTCTATGGATGCCTGCACCACGAAATGCCAGATATCGATTAGCTCTTCCTTTGCAGCTTCACTGTCAAATGTCACGGGCCTCTTCCACCATTTCCAGTCAGTGAGCCTCTGCAGTTCGACGGCCTCGTGCACAATCGCAGTCGATAAAGCCGATATCTTCCCCTCAATCGATTTTGGGTACCGCGATAGGTCCATCATCGACGCGAGTTCTCTCTGCATAGAAAATATTGCTTCTAGGCTATCCATGGCATTGAGGAATTGCACAAATCTAAATAGTTTGACCAATGAACTTACGGCTCTTGACGTATGCCATGCTCTGTGCGAAAGCTTTAAGGCATGACACCGGCTTATACCGATAGCAATGGTCTCTTCTACCAACAGGCCGTCTGCACCGCAACCTCCGTTGGACGAAAATAATTCTCCTTCTCTCGGCAATGTGTTAAGTTCATGCTTGGACATGCTTCGCATCGAAGACGCGATGACGCGGAAAAAGGCAGTTGAGTTTATCGGCGGCGTGCCTGCAGGCACGGTAAATGCGTACGGCAAATGGATTACCGCCGTAAAGGCAATCGCGGACTCGTGCGCGGTAACAGGCCGTCTCTTCTCTCAATCGGAAATGTGTGACTTTTTGACGGTCGCTGCAAAGGGAGTCGATCCAAAACGAACTGGAAGCAAGGCAGTCAACGACGCTACATTTCATATCTATGTAGATATCATGGAAAATTACAACAAGCTGAATAACGCAGTAAAGATTCATTATCCAAGAGTGATCATTGACACTATTTCTGCCCTTGATAGGGGCGTGGATACGCGCGGGGAAGCTGTCGGCGTCTATGCAATCGACCGCTACTATCAGGAGAGAAAGCAAAGCGCGCCGATGGAGGATCCATCTTTAATCTACACCGCAAAGGCTTTCAATGAAACTACACGTCCCCCGGTGAGTCGTAGTCAACCAGTTACGTTCAATGATGAACTAGTAGTGAGCCTGATGCACATTACTGGAAGAACTAGAAAAGATCTAGAGAGTTCTCTTGCTGCGCTCCAGAGTATCGACGTCAAGAAGATAAAGGATCTTTCATCCAATTACAAGCGATTGCAGAAATACACGAAGCTGGCCAACACCGCCGGGTTCAAGAAGGAAGTGGAAAAAGATCTTGGCAGAAGACTCACGGACAACCAGCTCCAGCACGCTGTCAACTCCATAAGAAAAGCGAATAGCTACATTGAAAATGTTCTGGACGGAAAATTCGTGCCGCATGGAACGCACGGAATCAACCATGTCAAGCACAATCTAGAATATGGATACCAGCTAATGGGACTGATGGAACCTAGGAAAAGGCGAACTGCCTAGACTAGACTACTCTGGGCCTTCAGCATCCGTTCCAAGTTGAAGCGTATATCAAGGAATTTTATTCCTTCAGTTGTCGTCCAATAGACCGATGATTCTCCTAGCTCCATAAGTTTCCTACTCAACAACATATGCAACACATGATTCGCTTCGACGCTTTTTAGACCCGATTCCACATCTGAAATCCTTGTGGCAGAAATGCCTGAAATCGCAGAAGAAAGGAACCGGGCTGCAATGTCGTGGAAGTCCAACAACTCCAAGTCATACGCACATCATTAAAGGATTATGAGTCACGCTTCCGAAGTTCATATACATGATTAGGTAAAGTCGTCCTCCCATCGAGGAACATTCAAACGCTCCTGGGATATGGAGGGTCCTTACCTATTTAGCGGACGTTCCTTGGTTATATGTCATGCAATGCATAAATTATTAAATCTTTCCATGATTGAATTAATAATTCATCTGAACTCATTCGATAAGGTAATTAACTCCAGATTCTTTCCTTAAACGTCCATTTCTTATTTAACAGGAAGTTACCGACTGAGGCAATGATTACGCCCAGAACCAAGGCAGCCGAATAGCTAACGCGACTGTCGTCGTAGAGCAAGTAAACAGTAGAGAGCTGCAGTAGCGCCCCTGGAGCACTAAAGCCTAGGAACATCCCGTATTGCATGGCTGTTCTCTTTGGATCAAAAATCCTGTCTTCAAAGGTCCAAATCTTGTTGAGGAGAAAGTTCGAAGTCATTGAAAGTAATATACCAATCAAAGTGCCGTGGAGATACCAGAGTGACGGAATCAACTGATTGAGAAGTACCGAAGCAATGTAATTTACGAGCAAACCAGATGCGCCGACAGTATAGAATCGGCCTGCCTTTGAGAGGAATCGAACAGAAGTCCTTCGCTCAGATGGAGCCACAGATCGACCGTGGCTATACAGCCTATAGACAGCCCTGACGTAGTCATACATAACAGAAGCGTTTACCTTGCTTGCTCCGAGGGTTCGATTGGTGAAAGTGTAGGGGATCTCTTTCACTCTGACGCCTTTTAGCTTTACAAGCATTTCAAGAAGCATCTTGTAACCGATGGCGTCAAACTTTACATCGCTAATGATTCTTCGTCTAAATGCAAAGAATCCAGACATAGGATCCTTTATCTCGATGCCGAGTCCAACTTGCGCGATTTTGGTCGCACCCCTGCTCATCAGTTTACGCTTAAACGGCCATCCAATTATTGAACCGCCGAGTGTGTAACGAGACGCAACCACAATGTCGCAACCCTTGTCCTCGAGTTCCTGAACCATGTGCGGGATTGTCTGCGGAGGGTGAGAAAAGTCACCGTCCATCACGAGCACAATCTCACCATACGACGACTGCAC